>Ga0116226_10000159_pt1 | contig 51950 bp, 47 predicted proteins | sample S1TSphfallax_FD_89692 | JGI IMG/M metagenome (GOLD analysis project Ga0116226, IMG submission 89692) | Host-associated microbial communities from peat moss isolated from Minnesota, USA - S1T2_Fa - Sphagnum fallax MG | ecosystem: Host-associated > Plants > Peat moss > Unclassified | place: USA... | reverse complement strand
TCAGCGCGGCGTCGTCCAGGAAGCCGGTGGCGGCGAAGAGCAGGAGCCGGGCCGTGTCCAGCTCGGCAGCGACTTCGCCGAGATCGTGCACGACCACACCGGATTCCGCGCGGGTCTTATAGAAGGTAGTCACCAACGGTTTTTTGGTGGATTCCGCTTCAACGATTTCAAGCATGGCTTCCGCTGCGCCGACGAGTTGGGCGAGGCCGGTGGCACGCACGGTGGGGACCACCGGCAGATTGTCGGATGGCGCGCCCCAATGGCGCTTGTTGGGCTCCACATGGCCGAAGGGCTTGTCCATCGTCACCATCAGATGGTCCGGCACGAAAACATCGCGCGCGATGCTGGTATCCGAGCCGGTGCCCTGCATGCCGGTGACGTACCAGCTATCTTTCATCTCGATCTGGCCGAAAGGGATGTAGACCATGTTGATACCGGGAACGACCGGGCCGGTCGTGTCTTCCAGCATCACGCCGCATTGCGCCCAGTAGGATTGGCGGGAGCCGGAAGTATAGGGCCAGGCGCCGTTGACGATATAGCCGCCAGGAACCTTGCGGGCTTTGCCGGGCGGGTTATAGGCTCCGCAGACGGCTTTGGCACCTTCACCGAACAGAGCTTCCTGGGTTTTATCCGAGGTGAGGCTGGCGACCCAGGTGGTGCCGTTGATGATTTGCGAGACCCAGGAGATCGAGGGATCGCCTTTGGCGAGTTCCATTTCGACTTTCGCGAAGCCGGTCATGGAAAGTCCGGCGCCGCCCCAGCGTTTGGGCAAAAGCAGGCTCAGCAGGTTGTTGGATTTGAGTGCCTCGCTGGCCTTTGCGGTCGGCGCGCGGCGCTTTTCGCCCTCGGCGGCCTCGGCCTGGAACAGCGGGCGCAAAGAGCGGGCGATTTCGATGAAGGGTTGCGCATCGCCAAAAGTATTGAGATTGGCGGTCGCGGTTTCGACATGCATATCCATGGCTTAAGCCTCCTTGGCTGCGGGCCTTCGGCCCGCCAATGTGATGACCCAGTGTTCGAGTTTTTCGGGAATTTGTTTCCAGACGGTGACCCAGCCGGGGCTGGCGGGGATGATGAGCGTGCTGAGCTGTGTGCGGACGAGCGTTTCCACGATCGCGTCCCGGTCGACAGGCTTGTCGGTGATCGTGTCGAGATAATCGAAGGTGAGGTTGAGCGCGACGCGGACCGCGATTTTGTGGCGGTCGAAATGGCTGCGAAAGAAGTCGATATAGAAGCTGGGCTCGATCTCGAAAATCCGGTCCGGCGTGTGGTCGTTGGTGTATTCGGCGAAGAAGCGCATGACGGCGCGGAACCGGCCCATCGGGTCCGCGCTGGTCTCCGCGGCATCGCGTACGCCGTCTTCGAAATTGCAGGAGACGAATTCACTCACCGCAGCCAGCACATCCTCCTTGGTCGAGAAATAGCGGTAGAGCGTGCCGCGGGAGATGCCGCTGGCATCGCAGATATCGCTCATGGAGAGACGCCTGGTACCGCGCGCGCCAATGGCTTTCAGCGCGCCTTCCATGATGCGCACGATGCTAGGCGGCAGCTTGGTGCTGCGGCCGGGGGCCAGCTCTGTGGCGATGGTTGCGTTCAGGTCATTCAACGCAGGTCTCCAAGTTCGGACAGGTTGTGGGGTTTGCTGACATAGCCGGGGAGGTTCTGCCCGCCATCGACATTAATGAGTTCGCCCGTGATGAATCGGGACATTTGCGAGGCGAGAAACACGACGACAGGGCCGATATCGTCTTCCGGGTCGCCGGCGCGCAGCAATGGGTTGTTCTCGGTGGCGGCCGCGAGAAAACCAGGCACGTCCTGCACCAGCTTCGCAAAAACCTGACCAAGCCCGGTGGGGGAGATGGCGTTGACGCGGATATTAAAGCGGCCCCATTCCACGGCGGCGCTGCGGGTGAGACCCAGTATCGCGGTTTTGGCGATATTATAGTCGGCATGCAGCCAGGCGCCGGTATCGGCGTCGATGGAGTAGAAATTCACGACGGAGCCGCCGCCGCGCTTGCGAAAATGCGGGAAGGCCGCCTGCATGCCCCACCAGCTGCCCCAGAGCGCGATATCCAGCGTGCGCTTGAGCATCTCGTCGGTTTTATTCTCAAGCAGGATATTGGGCGAAAGCGTGGCGGCGTTGTTGACGAGAATATCGAGCCCGCCGAAATGCTCGACGGTACGGGCGATCATGTTTTCGACATCGGCTTTGATGCCGACATCGGCGGCAAAACCCAGCGCCTCGCCCCCGAGCTCATCGCGGATTTTGGCGGCCTCCATCTCCGTAGCGGCACCTTCCCGCCCGGTGAGGACGACTTTGGCGCCCTCGCGGACCAGGCGCCGCGAGATGCCGAGGCCAAGCCCCTTGGCGCCGCCGGTGACGATGGCGATTTTACCTTCGAGCAGTCTGGTCATGCGGCTTCTCTCTCATCGCTGATGGCGCTCAAAGCGCGGTCGAGTTCCATCCGTTCGTCGCAATAGCTGCCGGTCAGGAGATAGCCGAGCGTGGCACCGTTGGCGGTCTGGAAAAGATATTTGATATGTTCGGCGCTGCCATCGGTCTTCACCCAGGCGCCCGCGGCATGGCGCGGGGGCGGGAGCAGAACGAGCGGGAAGAGCGAGGTTTTGACCTGGACCGAAAGGGCGGGGAAGCGGATTTTGGTCGGGGTGCCGAGCAGGCTGGGCGCGATGGCGCGGGCGGCGGCCATGATCGGCATGACATAGGCAGCAAGGCCGATCGTGTACTGGGCGCAATCCCCGATCGCGTAGATGCTGGGATCGCTCGTGCGGCCCGTAACATCCACGATGATCCCGCGATCGGTGGCGAGTCCGGCCTCGGCGGCCAGCGCCGTACGGGGGCGCAGGCCGATGGCGGAAATTACATGGTCGGCCTCGATCCGCGTGCCGTCGTCCAGTGTCACGCGCAGCGATGCCCCCGCGCTGTTGATGGCGATGACGCTGCGGCTGAGATGAAAGACAACGCCCTCGCGCGCCAGCGCGTCGCGCAGCAGAAGCCCGATTTCGGCTGGGACAAGCTGGGCGAGCGGGTGGGGCTGCAGATCGACGGAGACGGGTTTGTAACCAGAGAGGGCGAGGTCATTCGCGAATTCGCTGCCGACGAGACCGGCGCCCATGATGAGCACGCGCGCACCTGGAAGCAGCGCGCTGCGGAAATTCCGGTAATCGTCCAGATGGTTGATCGAGATTGCGCGGTGCGCCGCATCGCCCTCCAGCGCCGGGCGGATGGGCTCGCCGCCAAGCGCCAGGACCAGCCCATCATAGGACAGCGGGCCGCCGGTGGTGAGCAGGACTTTCTCACGTGGTGAGATCGCCTCCACGAGCCGGCCGGCGCGCAGGTTGAGGCGCAACTGCGCCACCATTTTCTCAGCCGGCGTGGTGATGAGACCGGCGGGAAGCTTGTTTTTGGCGAGCGCGGTGGAAAGGGCGGGTTTGGAATAGAAATGCCCATCGTCATGGGTGATGAGGGTAAGCTCGGCTTCCGGCGCCAGGCGCCGCAACTCCCGCAACACGCCGTAGCCGGCGAGGCCGCTACCGGCGACGACAAAATGGGGGTGCGGGCGCGCCATGGCTACAGAAACACTGCGAGGTTGGACATGGACAGGGTTGCCTGATCGAGGATGATTTCGCGGCGGGAGAGTTTGTAGCTGCCGCCGGCGAAACGCCAGATATCCCGGCGTTCGGCGGTGGTGATCTCATATTCCGGATTCTCGCCGCGGCTGCGGCTGAGGTAAAGATAGCTTACCACCTCGTATTCATCCGGCGCTTCCGCCTCGCCGACACGGACATTGGTGATGAAGCGGCGCGTGCGCGAGGGCGGGTCTTCCGCCCAGGCACTTTTGCTCAAACGGCCAGTGCGCATGAGGATCGATTGATAATTATCGTCGAAATGCATCATCGTGCGCATCACGTCGCGGTCCCGGTTCGGGCCGGTGCGCGTGAGGCGGATGGGGGCCGTGTAGATGAGGTCGGGCGCCAGCATGGCAACCCAGTCGTCGAAACGCCGCTCATCGAGCACGGCCGCTTCGTCGTAGAGGGTTTCCAGGATGCGGTTATAGATTTCTGAACCCAGCGGAACGCGATTGCGCGAAACGAGGCCGCGCATGATGCCGGATTTATCGACGGCGGCGGTGGAACGGTCGGTCATATTGGGCTCCTTAACCAGGGTTCGACATCAGGCGGTGGTAATTAAGCCACCAGTTCCATTGGGTATCGTCCTTGGTGAAACCAGGGTAAATCATGCCGCCACCGGGCCAGTTCTCGGGCTTGCTGTGGCCGGTGAGCGCCTGGTATTTCAGCGTCATCGAACGGCCGACGGGGCCGCGCGCGTTGCGCATGATCTGCGGCCAGGTATCGGCATCGTCCTGCTCGATGACGCCGGACGTGCCGGCCTGCTGGATGGAATTCTGCAGCATGTCGCGCTTGACGCTTTCCGGCGCGTCTTTTTCCGCAAAGATATAGTTCACGAATTCGAAATGGTTCGGGCCGCGCGGCATATAGGTGTGCAAGGCGAGCGCGCCAGAAGCACCGCCATCCGTGCGCGGCGCGAAGATGAACAGCACGAGGACATTGGGGAACATGCCGCCGACCTGCGGCGGGATCGTGGCCAGCATGTCCACCTGCTCAGGCGACAGATTTTTGAAAAGCTGTGGGATGAGGTCCGGGGTGATGCCGGGCGGCGGGAGCAGATGCAGCCGTTCTTCCGTGGTTTTGCCCTCAAAACTCACATTCGAGAACATTTTGAAGGTCTGCGCGGCTTCGAGGCAGCGCAGCGAATGGCCTTCCGTACAGCTGATATCGACGCCGTACATGCCGGGCGCGTTGTCGTAGATGGATTCCGGCGTGCCGCCCATGATGCCGCCTTCCATCAGCGAGCGATGCAGCGTGAGCGTGTGGAAACCATCCGATGCGGATTGCTCCGAGCCGATTTTCCAGTTGGCGGGAATCATGAAGCGCTGCGGGGGTCCAAGCAGTTCCAGGCCGGAATCGGTGCGGCAGAAGAGCTGGTCGAAATAGAATTTGGAATCGCCAAGGAAATCGTCGAAGGACGGGCCTTCGATATTCCAGGTGGCGAAGATGAGGCCGCCATAGAGATGCACACGCGCTTTCTTCAGGCCGAGTTCGGATTTCGGCCGCATATTGCCGTGCATCTGCTCTTTTTCGATCGGCGCGCCGATGAAATCGCCATTCGGGCGGAAGGCCCAGCCATGATAGATGCAGCGATGCGCCTGGGTGTTGCCCGCTTCCGCAGTGCAGACCTTCATGCCGCGATGCGGGCAGACATTGAGCGACACATGGACATCGCCCGTGCGGTCCCGCGCGACGATGACCTGATCCTCGCCCATATCGCGCACGATGAAGTCACCGGATTTTGGAATTTCCGTCTCATGGCCAAGCAGCAGCCAGGTGCGGGCAAAAATCCGCTCCATCTCGATTTTATGCAGCTCGGGATCGTTCATTACCCGGAGCGAGACTTCGTGCATTTTCAGGTCGATTAAATCGTCAATGGATGTGCCGTCGCTCAGCACAAGGCCCGCTTTTTGTAGCATGATATCCTCCAACGTCTTCTTGACGCTGTTATACATATTGAGCAAAATGTGTTCAAGACGTAAAGTGGCTTCAGGCAAAAATAGTTGGAGAGGGACGAAGATGCTGAATGTGGTGATCGATAAGCCAGCCTGCTGCGGCTATGGGCTTTGCGCGGAAATCTGCCCGGAAGTCTTCAAGCTGGATAAAAACGGCATCGTCTATGTCGACGACCCGCAAGTGCCTGAAGGGCTGGAGGCGAAGGCGCGCGAGGCGGTTGAGGCCTGCCCGCAGGCGGCGCTGGCGGTGAAGGAATAAGACGCGCCGCCCTGCCGTGCGGCAGGGCGGCGCGCGGCATGCGGCTGCGATAGAGCGTTAAAGTTCAAAGGACCGGAATATGAGCGGCAATGAGGATGCGGGCGCGCAGGCGCTGTTCGAGAAATTCGGCACGTATATTCTGCCAGGGCGCGTGAGCGATCCGCGGCGCGGGATTGAGGAGGCGAAGGAAGCCGAGCGGATCGGGCTTGGCGCGGTTTGGATTTCCGAGCGTTATGCCTCCAAGGAGCCGGCAGTGCTGGCCGGGGCGGTGAGCGAGGCGACGTCCAAAATCCGCATTGTGGGTACGATGTATGCGACGATGCGCCACCCGATTGTGACGGCGAGTGTGGCGAATATCATGCAGGCGATGAGCGGCGAGCGGTTCAGCCTGATGTTCGCGCGCGCCGTGCCGGCCTATATGAACATGCTGGGTTCGCCGGCGATTACTTTCCCCCGGCTGGCCGATTATATCTCGATCATCCGCCGCTTATGGGCTGGTGAGGTGGTGAGTTATGAAGGTATTCTCGGCAAGTTTCCGCATTTGCAGCTGACGGACCGGCATGTGGGAAAAACCCCGGCGATGATTTTCACGGCGATCGGCCCCAAGGCGCTGGCATTTGCGGGCGAGCATTGCGATGGGGTGCTGCTGCATCCGTTCGTCTCGGCCGAAGGGGTGCGCAACTCTGCCAAGATTGTGCGCGATGCGGCGGAACAGGCCGGGCGGGACCCCGCATCGGTGCGGATTTATCATAACATCATCGTGGCGCCGGATTTGCCGAAGGATGAAGAAGAGGCGGTGGTCGGCGGGCGTGCGGTGACGTATTTCGAGCTGCCCGGTTTTGGCGAAATGATCGTGGATATCAATGGCTGGGACCGGGGCGTGCTGGACAGGCTGCGCGCCCATCCCCAGATCGCCGCGCTGCATGGCAAACCGGCGGACCAGGCGTTTACGCGGCAGGAGCTGGTTGAAGTGAGCCGGATCTTGCCGCAGGCCTGGCTGGATGAGGGGGCTGCCGTGGGCAGTGCGGCGCGCTGCGCCGACCAGTTGATGAACTATCTGGATGCCGGGGCGGATGAGATATTGCTGCATGGCAGCGCGCCGAAGGATATGGGACCGCTGACCCGGGAGCTGAAGCGGGCGCTGGCGGCGCGGGGTTAACCCGCGCCGGATTGTTTTTTCCTGGACTGGCCTGCTTGGTTTAGCAGAGGTGGATTGCTTCGGCCCGCTTTGCAGGCTTCGCAATGACGGTTCGGGTCTGGGTTACTCTGTGAGCCCGAGTTCTTCGATCAGCTCTTTGCGGAGCTTGAATTTCTGGATTTTTGATGCAGACATCGGCCATTCCGCGATGAAGCGGATGTGGCGGGGGACTTTGAATGACGCCATCTGCTGTTTAGCGAAGGCAATGAGTTCTTCAGCCTGGGCCGCCGCGTTGGGTTTGAGTTCGATGAATGCCGCCGGGATCTCTTCCAGCCTTGCATCCGGCAGGCCGACGACCTGGGCGAGCAGCACGGCGGGGTGGCGGGCGAGCACGGCTTCCACCTCGGCGGCGGCGACGTTTTCCCCGCCGACTTTCAGCATGTCCTTGAAACGGCCGTGGAACATGATGTGGCCGTGCGCATCGAGCGAGCCGATATCGCCGCTATGGTACCAGCCGTTTTCATCCAGCGCCTGGGCGGTTTTTTCCGGGTCCCTATAATAGCCGTCGAACAGGTTATAGCCGCGGATGAGGACTTCACCGCGCGCATTGGTGGGCAGGTCTTCGCCGGATTCCACGTCGACGATGCGTATTTCGATGCCGGTCAGCGGCGTGCCGAGTCGCAGAAAACCCATCTCGGGCGGCATGTCGTACCCGCCGGTGGCGACGATGCCGCTTGCCTCCGTCATGCCGAACGTGCCGAACTGGCGCGTGTTCGGAATTTTTTGCGCATAGGTCTGGCCCAGGGATTCCGGCATGGTCGCGAAGCAGGAATTCATCGAGCGAATGGCCGACATATCGGTTTTTTCAAAATCCGGATGGCCGATCATCGCCTGGTGGAAGGTGACGAAAGGCAGGAACAGGAAGGTGACCTTGTGCTCGCCGATCTGCTTCAGACTCTCTCCGGCGTCGAAATGCGGCAGGCCGTAGAAGGTGCCGCCCGCGTCGATGACGGAGAGCATGGCGAGCAATGCTGCGACATGAAAGAGCGGCAAAGGCGACCAGACGCGGTCGCTCTCGTTGAATTTCCAGCGGTTCTGGCCGAGATTATTCGCCTCGCGGACAATGGCCTCGTGGCTGAGCAGGCAGCCTTTGGGATTGGCCGAGGTGCCGGAGGTATAGAGGATCATGCACGTATCCCGGACCCGGACGCCAAGCCGCGCCTTATGGATGGTGAGGTCGTCGATTTCCGCAGCGCCCGCCTCGAAGGTTTTCTGGTCAATGAAGCCGGGCGGCGTTCTGCCGCCCAGTAGCACGAGGTTGCGAAGCCTGGGTGCTGCGGCGAGATGCAAGGCGCTTGCGTCCGGTGCCATGGCGACGTCCGGAAAAGCTTCGCTCAGCCGGCCGACGAGATCGACATGTTCGCTGACCTCGTCATTCGTGATGATGGTGATGAGATCGGCATTTTCGGCGACATAGGCCAGTTCCGGTGCCTTGTAGCGTGCGTTCATCAGCACGCTGACGGCGCCGCACATCGCGACTGCGAAAAAGCTCTCTACGAAGGCGATGCCCGAGGGCAGCAGAATGCCGACATGCTGCCGCGGGCGGACTCCAAGCGCCCATAAAGCCCGGGCGCGGCGTGTGATGTTGTCTACCAACTCGCCATAGGTGACGCTGCCATCTGGAAAGGCAATAGCAAGTTTGTCCGGGTTTTTGTCTCTTGCGCAGAGCAGCATGTCGGCCAGCGTGGTGACCGAAATTCGGATCGCCGTCAGATCTTCGCCGTCTTTTATCGTGTTCACGTCGCCCGTATCCAATCCGTCGTTCTTAACAAGGGGTAATGAAGCAGAGCGCGGCGGGTTCCCGCCCTTTCGCCGGGTAGGGGGCTTAGAGCCGGATGACGTTAAATCGAATCGCTTTGCGATCCGATTTAACGTCTGAATCCGCCTCTAACTTATCTCTTAATGTCATCGCCCTCTAGGGCGGCATTACCGGCAGCCGACGATGCCGCCATCCACCGGGATTTCCGCGCCGGTGATATAGGCCCCTGCGGTGGAAGCGAGGAACACGATCACGCCCGCGATATCGTCCGGCCGACCCATGCGGCGGAGCGGGATATGGCCGTTCAGCACGCCGGCGGGTGCGCCGTCGTCGCCGCGCAGATGGGCGGTCATCGAGGTTGGGAAGAAGCCGGGCAGGACGACGTTGACCGCGATATTGCGCTGCGCGAGGTCGGCGGCCATCTGGCGGCTGAGCATATGGATGGCGGCTTTGCTCGCGGTGTAGCTATAGGCCTGCAACGGCTCGATCCGCTTGCCGGCCACTGAACCGATATTGATCACGCGTGCGGGATCGCCGCCCGCACCGCTGGCCGCGAGTTCGGGCAGAAATTCCTGCACCAGCTTGAACGGGGTTTGCACATTCACGGCCATCACGCCGGGCCAGGCTTTGTCGGGGAAGGTGTCGATCGGCCCGCCCCAGGTTTTGCCCGCATTGTTTACGAGAATATCCAGGCCCTGCGTGGTTTCCCGGTAGCGGCGCGCCAGCTCGGCGGCGGCTTCCGGGGTGGAGAGATCGGCGGCCAAGCCGGTGCAAGCACCGAATTGGCTGAGCTCCTCAACCGCGCTGGCGAGGATGTTGGCCCTGCGGGAGGTGATGACCACCGCGGCCCCGGCCTTCAGCAGCCCTTCGGCGATCATCCGCCCGAGCCCCTGGGCACCGCCGGTCACCAGGGCTTTTTTGCCGGAGAGGTCGAACAGTGCGGCGCTCATATCGTCACCACCACCTTGCCGAAGCTATGCCCGGCCTCGAGATAGGAAAGTGCGGCTTTTGCAGTATCGAGGGTGAAACGCCGGTCGATCACAGGCGCGATTTTGTGTTTTTCAACGAAGCTGATGGTGGCTTGGAATTCTTCCAGATTGCCGACATTCGTGCCGATGATCCGAATGTTTTTCAGGAATAATTCCGGCGCGTTGACGTTGAACTGCATGCCGGCGGTCGAGCCATAGACCACCACGCGCGCGCCCATGGTCAGCGCGCGGCCATAGGAGGGGTAGCTGGAAGCCGGCGCGCCGTCGAACACGGCATCGATACCGCCGCTGGCTTTGGCAAGGGCCTTGCCCCAGCCTTCGGTTTTGTAATTGAAGCCGGCGGTGGCGCCGAGCGCCTTGGCTTTTTCGAGCGTTTCATCCGAGCCGCTGGTCACGAATACCTGCGCGCCGATCGCGAGCGCGATCTGCAGCGCGAAGGTAGCGACTCCGCCGCCGATGCCGGTGACGAGGAGCTTCTCGCCTGGTTGCAGCGCCGCCTTGGTGACGAGGCCGCGCCAGGCGGTAAGGGCGGCCAGCGGCACGGAAGCGCCATCGGCAAAGCTGAGATGGGCGGGTTTGCCGATGGCGGAGGCGGCGGGCACGATGATGGTATCGGCCAGCGTACCGGGGCCGGGCATGCCGAGCAGGCCGAATTCGGCGGCGGGATAGCGAGCATCCTCGCCCCAGTTCAGGCCGGGATAGAGCACGACCTCGTGCCCCAGAAGTGACGTGCTGACGCCGGGGCCGGTCGCGTCGATCACCCCGGCACCGTCGCAGCCGAGCGTGGCGGGCAGGCGCATGCCGGGATACTGGCCGCGCGCAATCCATAACTCGCGATGGTTGAGCGAAGCCGCTTTGAGGGCGACACGCACTTCGCCCGGCCCAGGCTCCGCACGAGCTGTTGTCTCCAATGTTACGGCTTCGATCCCGCCGGCAGAATTCAGGGTTAATATGCGCATCGGCGTTCAAAACTCCCGTGACCGGCCGCTCGATCGGCGGCCATTTGCCTTTTGGGTAACGGGACGGGACCCTCGGCAGACCTGCCAACGGGTAGGGAGGCGCGTGGCGCCTTAACCCTGGTAGCGTAAGGCGTTGACGAGCAAGGTGAAGGCGGAGTTGGGTTGGCGGCGGCTGGGATAGTAAAGATGGTAGCCCGGATAGGGCGGACACCAATCGGCCAGCACGCGGATCAGCCGCCCGTCCGCCAGATGGGGCTGCACATCGTCCTCCGGTAAATAGGCCAGGCCAGTTCCGGCCAGTGCCGCATCGAGCATCGGCGCGGTTCCGTTGAAGATGAGCTGGCCCTCCACCCGCACCCTCAACTCGCGCCTGCCTTTCGCAAACTCCCATGCGTAAATTCCGCCATGGGTCGGCAGGCGCAGATTGATGCAGACATGGTCCGTCAGCGCCTGCGGGGTCTTCGGATGCGGCCGCGCCGCGAAATAGGAAGGTGCACCGACCACCGCCATGCGTAGATCCGGGCCGATGCGAACCGCGACCATGTCCTGCGCGATCATTTCGCCGGAGCGAATGCCTGCATCGAACCGTTCGGCGACAATGTCCGTCAGCCCATAATCGATCACGATCTCCAGCTTGATATCCGGATAGTCCGGAAGGAATTTTCGCAGCGCGGGCACGAGGACTGAGCGGACCGCGTGGTCATGCGCGGTGATGCGGATATTCCCGGCGGGTTTGTCGCGGTATTCGCTAAGTGCGGCCAGTTCGGCGCCGATCTCATCGAGCCGGGGCCCGGCGGCGCGCAGCAATCTTTCGCCCGCCTCGGTCGGGGCGACGCTGCGGGTGGTGCGCGCCAAAAGCAGCAGGCCCAGCCGCGCTTCGAGCCCGCGGATGGTCTGGCTCAACGCGGATTGCGAAATGCCGAGCTGGGCGGCGGCCCGGGTAAAGCTTTTCGCCCGGGCCACCGCCAGGAACGCCAGGATATCATGCAGGTCGGTCTGTCGCATTCAGAAGCTCAGCTTATAAGTTCATACGTATTTCTAGCTCTAATCGCGGGCAATGGCACCTGCTATACGATGCTGCGAGGTGCGATTTCGCGCCACGGCAGATGAGGGAGCAAAATCATGGAGATCAAACGGGCAGGCTCACAGCCTTCCGGCAAAGGGCCGTCGGAATGGTTCACGGGGAGCGTTCGCATCGACCCGCTTTTCGGGCCGCCCGATCCGGCGCGCGCCGGCGGTGCGCTGGTCACCTTCGAACCCGGGGCGCGCACCGCGTGGCATACCCATCCGCTCGGCCAGACGCTGATCGTGACCGCCGGCTGCGGCTGGGTGCAGCGCGAGGGTGGCGCAATTGAGGAAATCCGGCCCGGCGATGTCATCTGGTTTGCGCCGGGCGAAAAGCATTGGCACGGCGCCACGGCGACGACGGCGATGAGTCATATCGCCGTGCAGGAGAAGCTGAACGGCTCACCCGTGGACTGGCTGGAGCATGTGACGGATGCGCAGTACGGCCAGGGCAGCGCGCGATGACCTGTTCTGAGTAAGGAGACAAATGATGATGAATCCAGTTTACGATTTTAACGGCCAGGTCGCGCTCGTCACCGGCGCTGCGTCCGGCATGGGGCTTGCAACCGCGAGGGCCTTCGCACAGTCCGGCGCCGCAGTGGTGCTGGCTGACCGCAACGAAGCGGCGCTGAGTAAAGCGACCGACGCGTTGCGCCGGGAGGGACATGACGTGCTCGGCGTCCCCTGCGACGTGACGGATGAGGCGCAGGCCGCGCGCATGGTGGAGCGTACGGTCGCAACCTTTGGCCGGCTCGACATGGCCTATAACAATGCCGGCATATTGGGGCCCATGGGCGATGTGACCGATGAGACCGCGGACGGTTTCGACGCTGTGAATGCGGTGAATCTGCGCGGGGTATGGACCTGCATGAAGCATGAGCTTCTGCAGATGCGCCGCCAGGGCAGCGGCGCGATCGTCAACTGCTCCTCACTCGGCGGGCTCGTCGGGCTGCCGGGGCGGGCGGCCTATCATGCAAGCAAGCACGGCGTTATCGGCCTGACCAAATGCGCGGCTTTGGATTATGCGGGCCGCGGCATTCGCATCAATGCGATTTGCCCGGGATGCATCGATACGCCGATGGGTGATGCCATCGATCCCGCTGCGATGAAGGAATTTCTGCGCGACCAGCCGGTCGGCCGGATGGGCGATGCGGACGAAATCGCCGCGGCGGTGCTGTGGCTTTGCAGCCCCGGGGCCAGCTTCGTGCTCGGCGTGGCGTTGCCGGTGGATGGCGGTTTCACCGCGCATTGAAGGCGGCCGCGGCATAAATTCATGCGTAATCGCAAAACGGGCACAAAATAAGAAAGAACGAAAACCAAATTAACGCGATGATCTTTTTGGAACAAAAATAGACGGTTCCAATTGTTTAAATGTCATGCACCATCGCAGATGGGACGCTAAATATATACCCGACCAACGGCCTGCAGAGCAACGCGTTGATAGGCCAGCGAGCCAAGGAAATGGCGTGCTCATGATGCGCGCGGCCGCAGCGAACGCCACGATTACGCCGCATAAATTGCGAAACAACGTGACGGTTTTGGAAGGCTCAGGCGGAAATATTGGCGTTTTGAAAGGAAAGGACGGTAAACTGCTTGTGGATGCAGGCATTACAGCGTCACGTCCGCGGATCATGAATACGTTAAATGCCTTGAGCGATAATCCGATCAAGCATTTGATCAATTCGCATTGGCATTTTGATCATGCGGACGGCAATATCTAGCTGAACGGTGAAGGCGCGCAAATCCTGGCACAAAAGAAACACGCTGAAACATCTTTCAATGCAACAACGTGTCGCCGATTGGGATTTTACATTCCCGCCCACACCGGCGGGCGGTCTTCCGAAGGAGATTTTCTCCGAGCACAAAGCGATGCATCTTAACGGAACCCGCCTCTCGCTCGACCATTACGGACCGGCGCATACCGATGGCGATATATCCGTTCACTTTGAAGATGCGGATATCATGCATGTCGCCGATACCTACTGGAACGGCATATACCCTTTCATAGACTATTCAACGGGCGGAAATATTCAGGGTATGATGATCGCCACCAACCGCAACATCGAGAAGACAACGCGTGATACGATCATTATTCCAGGTCATGGCTACCCGGTCAGCAATCGCATGGAGCTTATTGAGTATCGCGACATGCTGGTAGCGATCACCGATCATGTATCCTGGCTGAAGGCGAGCGGCCATTCAGTGAATGAAACCATCGCGATGAAGCCAACGGCGCAATACGACGCCAAATGGGGACAATATGTGATCAGCCCGGACTTCTTCACGCGGCTGGTTTACGAAGCGGCCTGAAATTGGCGTCGTCATGAAGCCTGGCCGCCGGAAGCGTTCAGCCCGCCAGCGCGTCCTCGGCATTGGGATCGCCGGGTGCGGTTGCCCAGGCGAGCTCGACCAGCGTCACAATCCGCCTTCCTGCCCCGTCCTGCTGGCAGACGATCAGCCCCTGCTCCTCGATATAGCTCAGCACGCGCCGGGCGCGGCCCAATGAGCGCGTGCCATAGGCACGGGCGATCGCCAGATCGCCGGGGCAGGGCAGGCCCTGCTGCGCGGCGCGGGCGATCATCATGAAAATGCCCTGCATATCTTCGGGCAAAATGGCGGCGCGGGCTGAGATATCGAGCCATACATCCTCTTCCGCCATCTCTGCGCTGATGCCGGCGCGTGCGCGTGTCAGCATACGGCGGAAGGCGTTGAGATCCGGCGCGCCGGCGCCCAGCCCCTCGATCCGGCAGCGGACCAGGAAATCCTGATACAGCACGCCGATGGCGCGGAACCCGGCCTCGGGGTCGGCGAGGATCGCGCGCAGGATGCGGCCGAGCTGCTCGCGCCGTTCCATCAGCAATTCGGGACTCGGCGGCGCCTCTACGGCTTCGGCGCGGCTCTCCGCCAAAGCGGGCCGCGCGGCCATCAGCTGGCTGAGCAGGTCCGGGGCGGGCGGCGGCGGCGGGCGGCGTTGGGGGCGCGCAGCCTCGGGCGGCGGCGCGGCCAGAATCACGGCGTGCGCATTCTCGAGCACCGCATCCGGCATGGGCATAAGACGCTGTATCGCATTGCGCGGCTGTGTATCTGTTTTGCCGATATGCAGCCCCAGCGGGCGGCGCGAGAGGGCAGGTCCCAGCGCCATGAAATGTCCGCGCTCCAGATCCCGGAAGGCTTCCGCCTGCCGCCGCTCCATGCCGAGGAGATCTGCAGCCCGCGCCATGTCGATATCCAGAAAGGTGCGGCCCATGAGAAAGTTGGAGGCCTCGGCGGCGACATTCTTGGCGAGCTTCGCCAGGCGCTGTGTGGCGATTACCCCGGCAAGCCCGCGCTTGCGGCCCCGGCACATCAGATTCGTCATCGCGCCCAGCGAAAGCTTGCGCGCTTCATCCGACACTTCCCCGGCGATCGCCGGGGCGAAAAGCTGCGCCTCGTCCACCACCACCAGCATCGGGTACCAATGGTCGCGGTCCACATCGAACAGCCCGCCCAGAAAGGCGGCGGCGCGGCGAAGCTGGTTCTCCGCATCGAGTCCCTCAAGGTTGAGCACGGTGGAGACGCGATGGATACGCGCCCGCTCGCCCGCCAGCTGCAATCCTTGTTCGGTATGGGCTTCGGCATCGATCACCAGATGGCCGAAGCGCTCGGCCAGGGTCACGAAATCGCCTTCCGGGTCGATGATGGCCTGCTGCACCCAGGGGGCGCTCTGCTCCAGCAGCCGGCGCAGCAAATGGGATTTCCCGGAGCCCGAATTGCCCTGGACCAGCAACCGGGTGGCCAGCAGCTCCTCAAGGTCGAGCGTCGCCGGCAGGCCGGAAGCCGTGTGTCCCATCTCAATTGCAACCGTCATGTCTGAACCCAAAGCCTCCTTGAGTGGAGGGGCTTATCAACCTGACCGCACGCCGTCGAGCACTTGCGTTCGACGAAGCTGAAGGCAGATCCGGGTCAATGCATAAGGCGCATCAAGATTTTTGGCGTATTTGAGCTGGGAGGCGCGGTGCTACCAGACATATTTTCCTTCAAGCGTGAAGGTTTCAACCTTGGTCCCACTGCCATATTGCCCGGTCCACCCCGCCGCCAGACGCCAGAATCGATTGCCGGTGATGTTCACTCCGGCGCCTGTCCTCACCGCGCCCGGCGGTGCGTCGATCGCGCTGGCATCGGCCTGCAAGAGGCCGAGATGCTCCGTATTGTTAATTCGCGTGTTGCCAAGCGAACCGAGCACGCCGAGCTGCACCCAGGGCGTTACCGTGCCAAAACGTTCCTGCTGCACGTAACCGCTCTTTAGCCCTGCTTCGCCCTCGGCAATGTCGGTGCGAATCGCGTCGTAGCGCAGGTTTAGCACGCCGGCCCCGGTTTCCTGGGCGCTGCCCAGGCTGGTGTGCAGATACTCGGCCGAGCCGTAGGGGGTGACATAGATTTTTGGCCCGCCGAATGTGGCCTGCACGGCCGCCCCGGTATCGGCGTAAAGGCCGCTATTTGCGGATCGGCCGGATATGCCCAGACTCGTCAGATTACGCGATATATTGTCCCCCAGATGGCCGATACCCGCTATCGCCGAGGCCTGTATCACGCCACGATTATAAATGCCGTAGCCATAGATGCCGAACGACGTACCGTTGACATTCGATTGGCTATTCATGGTGGATGTTGTGAGCGTGGAGAGCGCAGCACCCAGCGACAGGTTCGGCGAAACGGGCGACCCGGCCCCGGCCGCGAAACCGCCTTCGTCAATTGTGTAGCCGTTTGCATTGCCAAACCCGCCAAGCTCGCGGAACCAGGCGCCGCGCCGCGGCGTGCCGGCCATTTCTGGGGTTGCGGCATTCAGCAACACCGTACCCATCACGTTCAGCAGCGATTGATCCTGCACAAAGCTGTTGGCGGCGCAGATCCGCCCGCTGGTAAAGGAAGGGCCGTTGGCCGTCGACGTCAGCACCAGCAATACGCCGTCCGGCTGATAGATAATACTCGAGGTCACGTAATTTCCGAAGGCTGCGCTGTACGCGGTGCTGGCGAAGGTGCCGGTAACACCACCGGCTGCTTTGAGGATCTGGTATTTGCCGCCGACCGCGTAATTCCCGCTATCGACCGTAATAGACAGATTGCCCGCCAGCGTGGCGCTGCCGGTGACGACCAGCTGGTCGTAACCGGTGCCTGCCACCGCTGAAGGTGTAACCTCGATATTTAATGTGCCGCCTGCATTCTGCACATAGTTCCCATTGATGGTCAGAATGCCGATGCTGCCGCCGGGAAATACCGTGCCGCTGTTATTCACATTTCCGCTGATCGTGCCGTGGCCGCGCAGCGTTCCGGCGGCGCCAATATTCACATCTCCGGCCAGAACCGCGCCAGGGTCGCTGGCATCCCCTACGACCACAGTACCGCTCTCGATATTGGCGCCGGCGTAATTATTGGTGCCGTCGAATGTCACACTATTGCCGCTGACGATCGAGACGTCGTCGAGTTCCCAATAATAAGGGTCTTGCTGGAATCCGAAATTCAGAATTTCTGAGGCACCGGTGCCGGTAAAGGCGTAGCTGTAAAGCGTATATCCCTGCTGAGGACCGTTATGGATCGAAAGCAGCGTCTGCCCTCCGACGGACACCACGGCGTTATTGGTCGGCGGTCCGCCGTCATTCGCGAGCACGAATTGCAAGGTATAGGCTTGCCCGGCTTGGGTAGTGATGGGCTGTTGGAGCGAATCGATTTGGCCGACGGTGCCGTCCTGGTAGTAATAGGTGCCGGAATACGCACCCGGAACGTTATTCTGGTAACTCGGGCCCGAATTGACATCTCCCCCGCCGGAAGACGTGCTCCAACCCGTAAGGTCGCCGGTTTCGAACCCGCCATTATCAACAAGGTTGGTGGCGGCATGGGCGGCATTGCAGAAAGCCAATGCCGAACAGGCAATAAAAAGATTTCGGCCGATCATTTTTAGAAGTCCCTGTCGATAGTTTCTATTAATTTGTCTTATTTTTGTAGGGGTTCATTAACAAAATGTACACATACAGATATCGGTTCGTACACGAACAAACGGAAATTTGATCGTTCGACCAAGGATTTGGTTGCGATACGCTGAAAGCTATACTCACACTCGCATTTTTCTGCGGGTAATTCGCGGTTGCCTTGCATTCCGCAAAAAGAACAACGCTGGTTTCGCGTTTTCACCCGATAGAGGTGCGACGCGTTATCCCGTAGTAGGGAGCAGTGCCGTAGCTGAAACCAGTGACATAACACCGGCGGGCGCGTGACGGCGGAGCAGTTCTGCGAGCTGTCGGAACTGCGTCTCTCGCGGATCGCTCGTTCGCCAGACCAGTGCGATATCCCGGCCCGCATTGGGCTCCATCATTGTCCGGCATTGCACGAGCGTGGTGATCTCCGGCCGCGCCGCCACGGCGAGGCTCGGCAGCAGCGAATAGCCTTCGCCCGCCGCGATCATATGCCATAATGTCTCCAGGCTGGTGGCATGGCGGGTCGCTGACGGCGCCTCGGCGCATAGGTTGAGCGCCTGATCGCGCAGGCAATGGCCTTCCTCCAGCAGCAACAAATCCTCAATCGGCAACGCATCCAGCTTAATCTGCGGCAGTGCTGCCAAACGGTGCGATCTCGGCGTTGCCAGGACGAAAGGCTCGAAAAACAGCCGTACCGAGGCCAGTCCCGGCATGTCCGGCGTCGGCACCATCAACACCACATCCAGCATCCCGTGTCGCAGCCGTTCGACCAGTATGGCCGTCCGGCTCTCTGTCAGCCTGAGCGAGATATCGGGCAGTTTATCGCGCATTAGTTTCAGCAAACCGGGAAGGTAATACGGCCCGATCGTCTCGATCGCGCCCAGCTGCAACAGCCCGGATAGGCCCGCCTGGCCTTGCCCGCTCATGGCCATGAAATGCCTGGCCTCGGTTAAAATCCGCTCCACCTGCGCCAGCAGCGCCGCACCTTGCGGCGTGATCGCCACGCGCCGTCGGGTACGCTCAAAGAACGGCACGCCCAGATGCGCTTCTAGCTTGCGGATCTGTTCTGAAAGTGCGGGCTGGCTCACCCCACAGCGCTCAGCGGCCCTGCCAAAATGGCTCAACTCGGCCACCGCCTCGACATATTCGAGATCCCGCAATGAAAGGCCCGCCAAGGATTTTTGCATCTTATTCCTGTTTAATAGGTTGTACCGATGAATGATATACAGAGAAACAACTTCACCTATCAAGTGCTTTGGTATTCTATGCTTTTTGCTTGGCCAGCGTCAGAAAATTCAGGAAACAATAGGAGCGAAAATGGACGGCGATAATAAGTGCCCCGTGGTACACGGGGCTCCCAAGACTGCGGTCGTTTTGAAAATGTCGAACGACAAATGGTGGCCGAATCAGCTCAGTATGAAAATTCTCCACCAGCACTCTCCGTTATCCAACCCGATGGGACCGGCATTCAACTATGCCGAGGCATTCAAGAGCCTCGACCTGGCGGAAGTGAAAAAAGATCTGCACGCCTTGATGACGGACTCGCAGGATTGGTGGCCAGCCGATTTTGGCCATTACGGGCCGCTCTTCATTCGCATGGCATGGCATAGCGCCGGCACCTACCGCATTGGCGATGGCCGTGGGGGCGGAGGCTCCGGCACGCAGCGTTTTGCGCCGCTCAATAGCTGGCCCGACAATGCGAGCCTCGATAAGGCCCGCCGGCTGCTATGGCCGATTAAACAGAAATACGGGCGTAAACTCTCCTGGGCCGACCTGTTTATTCTCACAGGCAACGTCGCGCTGGAATCGATGGGGTTCAAGACCTTCGGCTTCGGCGGTGGGCGCGAAGATGTCTGGGAGCCCGAGGAGGATGTGGATTGGGGTCCGGAAGACACCTGGCTTGGCGATAAGCGCTATACCGGGGATCGTGTCCTGGAGAACCCGCTTGCGGCGGTTCAGATGGGGCTGATCTACGTGAATCCGGAAGGGCCGAACGGCAATCCGGACCCGGTTGCCGCCGCGCGGGACATTCGCGAGACCTTCGCGCGCATGGCGATGAATGATGAGGAGACGGTGGCGCTGATCGCGGGTGGGCATACCTTTGGTAAAACCCATGGTGCCGCCGATCCAGGCAAATATGTCGGCCCCGAACCGGAAGCGGCTGGCATTGAGGAGCAGGGCCTCGGCTGGAAGAACAGCTTCGGCACTGGCAAGGGCGCCGATGCGATTACCAGCGGGCTGGAGGGCATATGGACCAGCAACCCGGCGAAATGGGACAATGAGTTCTTCGACAATCTGTTCCGCTACGAATGGGAGCTGACGAAGAGCCCGGCCGGCGCGCATCAATGGACTCCGAAGGACTCGGCTGGGGCCGGCACCGTGCCGGATGCGTTCGACCCGTCCAAGAAACACGCGCCGACGATGCTCACGACGGATCTCTCATTGCGGTTCGACCCGATCTACGCGCCGATATCGAAGCGCTTCCACGAGAACCCCGAGGCCTTCGCGGATGCTTTCGCGCGGGCCTGGTACAAGCTGACGCATCGCGATATGGGGCCGGTTGTCCGGCTATTGGGGCCGGAGGTTGCGGAAGCGCAGATCTGGCAAGATCCGGTGCCTGACATCGATCATGAATTGATCGGCGAACAGGACATCGTCGCGCTGAAGGCCAAAATCCTCGGCTCCGGCCTTTCTATCGCCCAGCTGGTTTCCACCGCCTGGGCGTCCGCGACGACGTTCCGTGGCACGGATAAGCGCGGCGGGGCGAACGGTGCGCGCATCCGCCTGGCGCCGCAGAAGGATTGGGAAGTCAACCAGCCCGCCGAACTCGCGAAGGTTCTGCAGAAGCTGGAAGCGATCCAGAAGGACTTCAATGCCGCGCAATCTGGGGGCAAGAAGGTTTCGCTGGCGGATATCATCGTACTCGGCGGAACCGCAGCTGTTGAAGCGGCCGCGAAGAAGGCCGGGCAAGAGGTGAATGTGCCCTTCTCTCCGGGGCGTACGGATGCGTCCCAGGAACAGACCGATGTGGAGTCCTTCGCCGTGCTGGAACCCACCGCGGATGGATTCCGGAACTACTTCCGGAGCGGACACAGGAAACCGGTGGCCGAACTGCTAGTGGACCGGGCGCATCTGATGACATTGACGTCGCCTGAACTGACCGTTCTCGTCGGCGGCATGCGCGTTCTAGGCGCCACCTATGGGCAGTCGAAACACGGGGTTTTCACCGACCGGCCCGAGACGTTGACCACGGACTTCTTCGTGAATCTGCTCGATATGAACACGAAATGGGAAGCATCCTCGGCATCCGAAGGTGTGTTCGAGGGTCGCGATCCCAAGACCGGCAAGGTCAAATGGACCGCGACCAGCGTCGATCTGATCTTCGGCTCCAACTCGCAACTCCGGGCGGTCGCTGAAGTTTATGCGTGCGGCGACTCGCAGCAGGCATTCGTGCATGACTTTGCCGCGGCATGGGGCAAGGTGATGAACCTGGATCGCTTCGACCTCGTCTGACATCGACGCAGCGTTTTCAAAAGGCAGGCGGCGTTTCAATGCAAGTTGAAACGCCGCTTTTTTGGGGCGCAAAAACTTCACGCATAATTGATCGTGTAAAAACGCGAACCAAAACCCGGTTACGGCCCGAATTTTAGAGCGCGATCGTTTTGGGTTCGCTCAGTCGAGCGAGCCGAAAACGTGAGACGCCCTCACAAACAAAGCTAGAGCCGGATGACGTTAAATCGAATCGCTTTGCGATCCGATTGTCACGCCCAGATGAACCCCTGGTGCGCGCGTCGCCAATAATATGCGGCGAGATACGGTCCCATTGATCGTCTCGTAATACCAATCGCTCCAGAACACCCAAAACTGCCTCCCAAATGGCAGTCTTGAATCACATCAATAACACATTGGGAATCCCAAGACTCCACACTTCCTAGGGGGGCGCGTCGGAGAGCTGGGAAAGATCCGTCTGGACGAGGGCCAGTTTCGTCTTGGTGAGCCGGCCCCCCGATACCGTCGCGATCTGCGTGAGACTCATATCGTCGAACAGCACGTAGCTTCGGCTGGCCATTAACCCTGGAATGTCGTGGTCGAGGACAGCTTTGCCCTTCGGATTGGCGGCAATAACATCGACGGGTGTGTCCAGCGAGAAATTTGGCCGCGGCGCTGCCGCAACCGGTATTGGCCCAGCGCTCGGCCTGGGCGGCGACGAACTGCACGCGGCGAGAAGGGTAGCGGGGAAAAATAGCGCGATGATCGAATAGCGCAGGCGTTTGTCGGACATCGAATTACACCCTTTGATGCGCTGAAATTGATGCGCTGAACGTTTGAAGCGCTGATGCGCTCTCTTCCTTCGATGCCCCAATTCGTTGGTTTCTGCCATGATCTATGTCGTGTGCCTTATCGAATATTTTGAATTTTTGGTTGATCCGATGCGAGTCGTCCAGGAAATTTCTCACATCAAAAACGCAAATTGGCCGAATGTCCAATGTCCAAATGAAGGGATGCCAAACGACAGCAGGGGTGCGCGTGCGGGATATGAGGCGTTGTTGCGTCGGTCGGCACACGAGCCGCAGGCCGTGCGCAGTTTGTCCCCCTACCCCCCAACCTCGAAATGCAACTAAAAATTGTATGCAAACAAGCAGCACAATTTAAGGGTTTCGTCCTGCCTGTCGTGCTGGCCGCTCGTCAATGAACCGCCGGATCTAATGAAGCGGCATTGTGGCGTCCGGCTATTCATGCCGCATCCGAAAACCTGTCCGGGGTCATCCTTGGTCGCGTAAATCATCGCTCGGACTGCCCGAAAGGATCGCATCAATGGGTGGCATGAGCGCTGAAAAGGTCACTGCAGCGCAACTCGACCCGGGGGGATGAATTTGCAATATTTTTGTACTCTATTACTGTCCTAAAATATGCGTTTATTGGATTTATTTTTGTGAGTCATTTGTGATGTCGTGCGGTACGCGCGCATGATCGATAACCGGTTTTTTCTGGGGCGCCAGCCGATTGTGGGTCGTGGTCAAGAACTCGTCGCCTACGAATTATTGTTTCGTTCAAGCGCTTCTAACGCGGCGAATATTCTGGATGACGTGACGGCGAGCGCGGCGGTCATTCAACACGTATTTTCCGACCTTGGGGTGCAGCAGGCGCTGGGGGAGCATCGAGGCTATATAAATTTCTCGGAAGAACTGCTCCTGAGCGACCTGATCGAGGTGTTGCCGCCGGACCGTGTGGTGCTCGAGATTCTGGAAACGGTGTCCCTCACGCCGGAGGTGATCGCGCGATGCAGCTATTTGCAACAGGCGGGATATCGGCTGGCCCTTGACGACATCATTACGCTCAGTGAAACGCAGAGAGCGGTGCTGCCTTATATCAACGTCGCCAAAATTGACATCCATCGGTTGTCGCACGACCAAATCGCCGAGACCGTTGAAAAATTGCGCCCTTATGGGGTAACACTGCTTGCGGAAAAAGTCGAAACCCGGGAGGAATATAAGTTCTGCAGCGGATTGGGCTTTGATCTTTTTCAAGGCTATTTCTTTGCGAAGCCCGTGATTCTCAGCGGCCGTTCCGTGCAGCCTTCTGCCAAGGTGCTGCTGAAACTATTCTGCCTCACGTCCAGCGATGCCGAGCTCGACGAGCTTGAGGACGCGGTTAAGCAAGTACCTGACCTTACTTTGCGTTTGCTCCGCACGGTCAATGCCGTCGCGTTTGGCCTGTCGCGCAAGATCACCAGCATTCGCAACGCGATATTCATGCTCGGCCGGGTTCAACTCAACCGCCTGGTTCAGATCATGATTTTCGCGCAGCAAAGTGCCGCCGGGGAAACAGCTGACCCGCTGCTCCAAACCGCCGCCATTCGCGGCCGCTTAATGGAAGGATTGGCGACAGCGCTCGGTTGGGAAATGCTCAAAGACCGCGCCTTTATCGTCGGTATGCTCAGCCTGGTCGACGTGTTGTTTCAGCAGCCTTTGGTTGAAATCATCCAACATCTAAATCTGGATCACATCACGCAGGACGCCTTGCTCGAACGAACCGGCGATCTCGGCACATTGCTGCAGCTTATCCAAGCCATCGAGCAAGATGACCGGGACATCATTCTCCTGCTGACCGAGCAGCTGGGTCTGGCGGATACCGATCAGCTCAACCGGCTACATGTGGAAGCGTTGCGATGGGCGAACAGCCTCTGAGAATCATGGCGAATACGAAAGAAAAATGAAGCGCCGTTCTGCGTAAGAAATTCGGCTTTCATGGTGCCAAATAGTGGATGGCATTTATGTTTAATAGCGTGATGAAATCTTTAGATGGGCATCTTTACGGTCCTTGGTTGACGCAATCGTAAATGTCTTAGCCGCACTGCCCAAAATCTCCGTCCGGGGAGCTGCGCATTCATCGAAGGGTATTGCCGGCGTCGGGTATATTGGCTCGTCGTTCCTGCCTTAAAGCCGCGCCGCCCCGGCTAGCGCCGTAAACCATCACAAAACGCGGTATCTGGCGGCAGAATCGGCGGGACATGAATGCTTTTGATTGCTAAAATGTCATTCTCTACTTATGGACTATGGAGCGAGCACGCGAAACATTTGCCTATCTGACGGAGCTTAACTTGAGGTATGCGGCACATTTTTTACGGATATGCCATGCAGCGGGGCAATTTTGTCCGGCGCCGGGCCGTCCGTTTTACGGTGCGCCGCTGCTGAACGCCTCGGCGAGGTCGGGCTTGCTTCTTCCCGGGCTTGCGGTTCCGACGCCCGGGGCCTTTGCCGTGCGGCTATCCGGCGGGGCAAAAAATGACGCTCAGTAAAACCCCCACGATCCTCATCATCGATGACAGCCCGACGAACAGGCGGATCTATTCCAAGCTGTCGCACCGGGTGAAGGCCGACGTGAACGTCCGTAGCTTTGGCCATCCGCAGGAGGCGATCGACTGGCTGGCGCATAGCTACGCCGATCTCATCATCACGGACTACAAAATGCCGGGCATGACCGGGGATGAGCTGGTCCGCCATGTCCGCGCCCGCCGCACCGACGCGGACATGCCGATCATCGTGGTCACGGCCTATGACGACCGTGAGTTCCGCGTGAAATGCCTGGAGGCCGGCGCGACGGATTTTCTGCTGAGCCCGGTCGACCATATCGAATTCGTCACCCGCGCCCGCAACGTGCTGAAGCTGCGCCTGCAGCAACAGATGCTCATCCATCGGGCTGATCTGCTGGAGCGCCGGCTGGAGGTGAGCCTGACCGCCCAGGAAGAGCTGCTGCGCGAGAGCCGGGAGGCGCTGGCCCAGGTTATCGACACGGTTCCCGCCTTCATCAGCGCGGCGGACCGCGACGGAAAATGCATTTTCGTCAACGCCTTGCAGGCTGCCGCGGTCGGCGCTTCGCCCGGCGAACTCGTCGGTGGGCCCGTCGAGCTGCTTTTCGGACAGGAGCGCGCGGCTTCTAGCCGCCGTCTCGACGCGCTGGTGCTTGAGACCGGTCAGGCATTGCCCTCGCGCGAGGAAGAGGTGCTGACCGGCATCGGCGAGACCCGGGTGTATCTGACCACAAAGGTTCCGCTGCGCGATGCACATGGCGCAACGGTCAGCGTCCTCACCACCTCGGTCGATATCACCGATAGTCGGACGACCGAGAAACGCCTGCAGCACATGGCCAATCATGATCCGCTCACCGGCGCGCCAAACCGCGCGATGTTACGGGACCGTATCCAGCGGGAGCTGGCGCGCGGCCGGCGCGGCGACCAGCATTTCGCGCTGCATTTCATCGATCTCGATCGTTTCAAAGCCATTAACGATGCGCGCGGCCATCATGGCGGCGATGAGGTGCTCTGCCGTGTTACCGAGGCGCTCTCCAACATGGTCGGCGAGAGCGACATGGTCGCACGGGTGGGGGGCGACGAATTTGCCGTTCTACAGCCCGATATTTCCGGGCCGGATGATGCCGCGGAGATGGCGGAAAACATCATTGCGCTGCTGAACGGGCTGGATGGTACGCCCGAGACGGTGACGATGGGGGCCAGCATCGGCATCACCATCTCGCCGCGTGATGGCAACGAGCCGGACGAGCTGCTCAAGAATTCCGACCAGGCGATGTATTCGGCCAAAAAAATCGGCGGGAATACTTGGTGCTTCTTCGCGGCGGATATGCGGCCGCGGGCCAGCCAGGTGGCGCATATGGAGGCGGAGATGCGCGGCGCCATCGCCCGCCAGGAATTCGTCCTGCATTACCAGCCGCAAATCGATCTGCGGCATCGCACGATCGCCGGGGCGGAGGCGCTGCTGCGCTGGCGCCGCCCGGGCCACGGGCTGGTGAGCCCCGGCGCCTTTCTCGGGCTTGCGGAGGAAACCGGGCTCATCGTGTCGATCAATGAATGGGTGCTGAAGGAGGCCTGCCGGCAGGCGGCTGCCTGGGAGGCGGCCGGCCTTGTCGGGCTGCGCATGTCCGTGAATATCTCGCCCATCCAGTTCCGTCGCCGCAGCGTACACGGCGCGGTCGCTGCCGCCATCGCCGCCACCGGTGTGACGCCTGCTTTCCTGGACCTCGAACTCACCGAGAGCATCCTGCTGGGCGATGCGGAGGATGTCATTTCGCAGCTGCACGCTTTGCGCGAGCTGGGCGTCACGCTCTCGCTGGATGATTTCGGCACCGGCTATTCCTCGCTCAGCTATGTCCGCAACTTCCCGCTGGACCGGCTGAAGATCGACCGCTCCTTCGTGCAGGGGCTTGCCAGCAATCGCAGCGATCTCGCGATCGTCCGGACGATCATCGATCTCGGGCATATTCTGCGCCTGCGCGTGCTGGCCGAAGGGGTGGAGACGGATTCGCAGCTCTCACTCCTGCAGGCCGAAGGCTGCGATGAGGTGCAGGGCTTCTATTTCAGCAAACCCATGCCGCCCGATATTTTTTTCGCCCATCTTCTTGAACATGAGCCCGACAGGCTGAAGACCGTGCCGATCTCGGCGACGACATGACCGAACTGCCCCAGGCGAAGCGCGCTGGCATGGCGCCGCTAAGCTGGATCGCGGGGCGCCTCAAAGGGCGGCCGGATAGCGAGCACGAGATGAGCTTCAACCGGCTCGTCTTCGCCGCCATCATCGTCCTCGTCCTGCTGATCAAATTCAAACCCGGCGTTGCGCATGGCGCGCTCATCGGCATGGGCATTTACATCGCGCTCGCCGTCGCGATGCTCGGGCATATCGTGCTCTACCCCGCCATCTGCCAGACCCGCCGCCTCCTGGCGCTGGTGCTCGATTGCTGTTTCCTATCCTGGCAGCTGCATCTCGGCGGCGAGACGGTGGCGGTTTTTTTCCCGATCTATCTCTGGGTGATTTTCGGCAACGGCTTTCGTTTCGGCATCGGCTTTCTCGCCATCGCGGTTCCGGTCGCGACTCTGAGCTTCGGCGTCACGGTCCTCACCACGCCCTTCTGGTACCGCCAGCCACATCTCTCGGAAGGCTTGGTGATCGGCCTCATCATTCTTCCAGCCTATGCGGGCACGCTTATTCGCAAGCTCTCGCTGGCGCGGCGCACGGCGGAGGAGGCCAACAAGGCCAAGAGCCTCTTCCTGGCAAGCGTCAGCCATGAGCTTCGGACCCCGCTCACCGCCATCGTCGGCATGAGCGGCCTGCTGAGGGCCAGCGAGCTGGATATCGACCAGCTTGAAATGCTGGAGACGATCGATGTCGCGACCCGCTCCCTGCAATCGCATATTAACGGCCTGCTCGACCTCTCGCGCATCGAGGCGGGGCGGATGCCCAACCAGGCCGAGGCGTTCGATCTGCTGACGCTGCTCGTCGATGTCCGCCGCATGGTGGAGAGCCAGCTGCGCGCCAAGAATCTGCGCTTCGATATTCACGTGACGCCCCGCACGCCGCTGCAATTGCTGGTCAACCGCCAGCATCTTTATGAAATTCTCGTCAATCTGGCGGGAAATGCGGTTAAGTTCACCGAGACCGGCGGGATTGTGCTGGGGGTCGACGGTCAGCGCATCGAGGGAACCGAACATGGCGTGATGGTCGCCATCGAGGTCTCTGATACCGGTATCGGGATTGCGCCGCAGGATCAGGAGCGGATTTTCGAAAACTTCACCCAGGCCAATGCCGCGATCATGAACCGCTATGGCGGCACCGGGCTCGGCCTTGCGATCACGCGGCAACGTGTGGAGCTGATGGGCGGCAAGATCGGCGTGGAGAGCGTGCTCGGCCAGGGCAGCACCTTCCGGCTGCAGATTCGGATGGAGGTGCCGGCCGGGCCTTGGCAGCGCCCAGCGCTCACCGGCCTTCCGGTCGGGCTTTTCGCCCGCAACCGTGCCGTGGCAGCCCGCCTGCGGGAGCATCTCTCCGCCGCGGGCGTCACGGTCAGCGTGCAAGGGAGCGCGCGGCATCTCGCCGCTGTCGGCGAGGCTGGGCAGATCATGCTCGTGCATCAGCTGGACTGGGAAGATGCCGCACTCTCTTTCTCCCAGAGCGCATCGCCGCCGACTGTCGTCCTGTTCGACGAGGCAGCGGGTGTCGCCCTGCCGGATCGCGCCATCCAGAAAAACTGCGTCGCCATGCTCTCCGAGCCTTTGAGCGACGACACCGTATATCATGCGCTGACCATCGCGATGCGGCTGAGCGGCCCGGCTGCCGCGCATCTGGCCGCCGTAGCAGGGGAGGGGGCGGCGCCCAAGATCGTCGTGCAGCCGCGGCGCGTGCTGGTGGTGGATGATAACCGCGTCAATCAACGCGTCTTTTCGCGTATTCTGGAATCAGGCGGGCATGAGGTTCTGTTGGCCGATAACGGCGAGCTGGCGCTCGATATTCTCGAGAAGGAGGCCGACCGCCTCGATCTGGTGCTGATGGATTTCAACATGCCGGAAATGGATGGGCTGGAGGCAACGAAGCTGTTCCGCGTGATGTCCACGGGTAGCCCGAGGCTGCCGATCTACGGGCTTACCGCCGATGCGACGGCGGAATCCGACGGGCGCTGGCGGGAGGCCGGCATGGATGGCTGCCTCATCAAACCGGTCGACCCGCCGGCGCTACTGGCCGCGATCGATACGATGGCGCGCACTGCCTCGTCGCTGGCGCCTAAATCTGTGACACCGCTGAACGAGCATCCGCGTTTTCGCCCTGCGAGTTCGCCGGCGCTGGACAAGGCCATTGTCTCGAGCCTGCAACATCTGGGCGATGCCGCCTTCATCGATGAGCTGATGTCCGATTTTCTGGATGACGCGCGAGATCTGGTGGATCTGCTGATCTCCACCGCGCGAAGAGGGGATATGTTGGAATTCCGAAGCCATGCGCACGCCTTGCGCAGTGCCGCCGCCAATGTCGGGGCCGTTTCTCTTGGAACGCTCTGCGCGCCCTTCGTCGGCATGCGCGGCAACGAACTTCGTTCCCTCGCAGGCGATTTCGCGGGGCAGGCGGAGGCGGAGCTGGCTCGTACCCGTGAAGCCATCGCCGCCCTGCACACCTCTCGCCGCGCTCAAAATAACTGACCGCAGAGGTCATTCAGCCAGCCGGGGCCATGCGCCCCTAGGAACGGCGTAGAGCATCATAGATACGAAACAATCATGCTCTGGCCGCGGGCGCATGGCATAGCGGGTCATTACTCGGCCGCCATCATCACGGGGCTGGGCTTCTGGGTCGCGCTGATCCGGCGATCCTGAGCAGCGCAGAGCCGGTCCATTTTGCGCAGATCGGACTCGGTGAGGTTCAGCGCAGCTTCGGCCCAGATGTCCACCACGTCGCGCAGCTCGTCGAGGGTAACAGGGTTCACGCGGCGGCGGGCCCGCATGGTGGCGTGATGGGCGTTGAACTTGCGGTTATGGCGCGAGATGTAGTCCTGCACGGCCTGCTGGCCCTGGCCGTCTTCAGCCAGCACGTCCACCACGCCCATCTCGTGCAGCTCTTCCGCCGTGTAGATGCGGCCCGAGAGGATCATCGCCTCGGCGCGCGCGCGGTCCATGCGGCGGGAGAGGAAGCTATAGGCGCCCATGCCAGGGAACAGGTTGAAGAGAATTTCCGGCAGGCCAAGCTTGGCGCTACGTTCGGCCACGATCATGTCGAAAGACAGCGCATGTTCAAACCCGCCGCCCAGCGCATCGCCCTGCACCAGCGCCATGGTGATGACCGGCGCGTTGAACGCGATGGTGTTGCGATGGATCGCCTCGACAGCAACATGTCCGTAGTGACGCAGCGCGCCGAGATCGCGCTGGCGGATGCGATGGGCGAAATGCCCGAGATCGCCGCCGAGATTGTAGATGCCGGGAATTGCCGAGGCCATGACGAACCAGGAGAACGGGCGTTGCTCGCCGGCCGGCACGCCGGAGAAGGTGTCGCTGATCGAATGCTGCATGCGGCTGATATCGTTCATCAGCTCATGGGTGTAGGAAGGGCGGCCCTGGGGACGCATGAAGCACCAGGCGGTTTCGTTCAAGGGGTCGATTTCCAACTCCAGGTTGTCGTATTGGGCGCCTTCGAGGTCCTTCGCCGGATTCCACGAGATGCTGTTGCTGAGCTGGGCGGAAGTCGTGTTCTCGAGGGTCGAACGAATATTGGCGTTGCGAATATAGGTCATTCCGTATCTCCGATGTTACGAGCTGACTTCACGAACCCAGGCCGACATGACCCGTCCCGCACCAGCTGGATATAAGCTTAACGCGCTCACACTCTTGTGAGAACGAAATATTCAAAATTTCGTGTGTTTTTGTAGGGGTTTTTCGGATTTTAAGCGGAATTCACCTTTGGGTGACCCGGTAAGCGCCCCTGACCTGTCAGGTTGGATACGAAATGATATCAATCTCACCGGGCGGACGGGCTGTGACAGAGATTAAAACCTGAAGTTGCTGCGTTGCGGTCGCGAGACGCTCGTATCGGTCGCGCCATACCCGTAAGGGTTGCGACTGCCCGTTGGTTCATTCCGGGGACGGGTATTGTATATTCCGTATACGAATCGTTTTCCGGATTGAGTTGACAAATGGCTTGGTTTTGGAAAAACTTCCCAATCTTACAAAACAGTAAGGTCAAAATTCTCTGCGCCAATCGTCAAAGGAATTTTATTTGGTTTTTGCAAAAACGCTGGGTTGAGACGTCATGGATGTCGGACGGTGAAGTGGCGATCGGATAACAACTGTAACGTTAGGGCATATAAAGTTTGGATATCCAGCTTTCAGGAGGTTCGGCGGGTGAAGAAGGCGGTCTCTGGAAGGCTGCGGTATCCGCAACGACTGCGCTCCTGAAAATCTTCGCCTTCTCTGACTTCTTCCACGAGGCGGCGGAAAGCCTCGCCAATCTGATGAATGCCGACGGCGCTGCGCTGATCGTGTATGACGGGCCGGAATATCTCAGATACCGCTTGTTCTACGGCATGGAGTTCGTGAACCAGGAGGCGGTGGCAAAATTCAAATTCCCTGTCAGCCAGGGCACGGTTGGCCGTGTGCTGGCGACCGGGAATTACCTGTTCACGGAAAATTACCCCGCAAGCGCCGATGCGATGCCCGAATTCATCGCTTCCGGGCTGAAATCCAACCTCGTGGTTCCGTTACCGGGGCCCAACGGCTTTGTCGGGGCGCTCGCCATTTCGTGGATCAACCGCCCCGCCGCGAAGCTGGAACTACCGACTTTGGCCATCGTCGAAATGTTCGCGGCCCTCATCGGCTCCTCGCTGCACCGGGAAAATCTGGAAACGCAGCTGAAAAGCCTCTCTCTCCAGGACCCGCTGACCGGCTTGCCCAACCGCCGGATGCTGATGGTCCGCTTGTCCGAGGCGCAGAAGCGCGCCTACCGGCACCAGAGCCTGCTCGTGCTGGCCGTGCTCGATCTCGACGGGTTTAAACGGCTGAACGATGTCTTCGGCCATGCCGAGGGCGACAAAATGTTGATCTGGGCGGCGCAGAAAATCCAGGAAACCCTGCGCGGCGTCGATATGGTCGTGCGGCTCGGCGGGGATGAGTTCGTCATTATTCTCGAAGACATTAAATCGCTGCGCGAAGCCAAGATCATCCTGACGCGCGTCGTGGATGCGTTGCGCGTACGGATCGATCGTGACGGGATGGCGGTTGATGTCTGCAGCAGCATCGGCGCCACGGTTTACCCGCTGGACTTCGTCGACCCGGAAAGCCTTCTGCGGCATGCCGACGAGGCGATGTATTCGGCAAAGCGCACCGGCGGCGATAAGCTGATGATCGTAACATCCCACGCGCAGAACGATAGCGCCGCGGCGCTACACAGCGCCTGAACCGCACGGTTGTCGCCAAGGGGAAGGGAAGCATAGGGCGCGGCGCTCAACCGCCCTTCCAGCGCGCGCCGCGCAAAATGGCTGAAACCTCCCGCCGCGCGAGAAACCCGCTCCATATCAAAAGTTCCAATGCCGGCCATCCCGCGATTGCCAGCTGCGGCCGTGCCAGCGCCATGAAGCTGAGACCGGCCAGCAATATGGCAAGCTGCACGGCGCGCGAGGGGGTATCGCGCCATGTTGCGCCTTTTGTTCTGCGATACGCGGTATAGCCCTGCCATCGCGCCAAAATCTGCGCCAGCCCTGCAAGTATTCCCACCACGCCGAGCGGAACAACCGCCGCCAAGGCAAGGCTCCGGCAACATTGCAGGGGCAGATACAGCCAGATCCGCGTAGGCTTATCGATACGGTTATAGAGATAATAGAGAAGGCGCAGAAGCAGCAGGAACCCCAGCCATTTCGGCCCCGCCTGAAACAGCATTTCGGGTCCCAGCGCGGCCAAGCCGGCGGCGCCAAGCAAAATGGCCCATACCCAGGCGCGGCGCTCGAAATGCGTCGCGACGAAATCCTCAAATTCCAGGGCGACAACCGGGTCGGCCTCAAACCGCAAGCCGCAGACGTCATTTTCCCAATAGCCGATTTCATAAACCGACCAGAACGAGAAAAACAGCAGCTCGATACCGGTGAGATATGAGAGCCCGGGCGCATGGGCGGTAACGCTCACCAGCAGCCACCAGAGGAGATCATCCGTGACCAGAAGCCGCAGCACGCCGGGCACGCGCGGACGTTTCACATAGGCCAGATAATCTCCGGGCAGGTATATCCGCGCCAATGCACGGCGGAACTGCGCACCCTTCCAGCGCGTCAGACAGGGCAAAGCGCAACGTCGCAGCAATTCCGCATCTGCGAGGGAATCGGTGATGACCATCGCGCTTGCCAGTGCCCCCGCGCCGAGCCGGGCTTCCAGCAGCGCCGCCTTGCCGCCGCGCCGCGCGGCAAAGCCCGGCCATGGACAGGCGATCAGGCGAAACGCCGCGCCGCCCATCGCATCCAGCAACGGGTTTATTATCGGCGCAAATCCGATGGAGCCGATGACGACATCCTTGCCCCGCAGCGCGCGCAGCAAAGCCACGTTCGCCTGGCGTGGTCCCAGCACCGCGCATGCCCGCCGCCAGCGCCACAGGCTCCAGGGCATCAGCAGCATCACGGCCCATATCCGCCAGACATCGCGCGTCGCAGCGCCCCCGGTCCACCGCCAGGGCGAGAGAAAATCCAACGCGCGCAATCCTATGGCGGCGACAAGGCCCGGCACCGCCGCATCGAGAAAATCCTCGGTGGAATTGCGCAGATACAGCGTCTCGTCGAAATCGACGACCACTAGCCGTGTCTCGCGCGCCAGCAGCGCCAGCGCCTCCGCTTCGGCCGTCCAGGAAAAAGAGCCTTCCTCATTCACGCCGCTTGGCCCGCAGGACCGTGTTCCCCCGCCGCGAAGACGACGCTGATCCACATGAAGAAGATGCTGCTCGTCGTCGCGATGAGCGTGTTATCGGTCATCGAATGCAGCGCAAACGCGGCGAAGACGAGGCGCACGAGCCAACGCTCGGGCGCCGGCAGGCGGCGGGAGCCGTGGGACATCCATAGAAACATCAACGCAATCAGGAGGAACAATCCAATCAGCCCGCCTTCGGAACCAATGCGCAGATATTCGTCATGCGCCGCATTGGTGCCGATCAGCGCCGTCAGCCGCGACGTTACCGGAATGATGACCTTGCCGGCCCCCACGCCCCAGCCGAACCAGGGCGATTCCCGGATTGCGCCGATGAAATACGGCCAGACGAGATCGCGGTTGGAGAGATCGCTCGCTTCGCCGAGCTTAACCAGATCGAACACCCGCAGGAAGGAGAGCGCGCTGAAACACATTACCGCAGCGGCGGCCAGCGCGCCGAAACATGCCAGCGCCATCACGCGGCGCTGCGCGGCCAGCACGCAGAGCGTTACCAGCAGCGCCAGCGCCAGCGGCGTGCGGGCGCCTGTGAGTAGAATAATGACAAGGTTCACGCCCAGCATCACCGCCTGCCGCCGGCACGGCGCGCGCAGCCATTCCATCAGACCGGCATAAACCGCGATAAGCGCGAAGCCCGCCAGAAACGGCGCCTCGCCGGAAGCACCCAATCGCATCGCGCCTTGCTCCACGCCATACATCTGGTCGAGCCCAGTCAGCGCCAGCACCGCGCCGAAACCCACCGTCACGGTCGGCCCGAATATGGCGGCATTGATCGTGTCGCGAATGATTTCCGGCGGCAGGCGCACGAAGCTGAACATGAACGGCCCTGCCGAGCCGATCAGCGAGCGCAGGCTGGCCAGCAAGGAAAGTCCGGGACAGAGCCCGTGCATCAACCCGGCCAAAAACATCGCCGCAAAGGCGAAGCCGGGATTGTATCTGTCCCGCCGCCAGCCGCTGCGCAGGCCGATCACCCCTACCAGCAGCAGCCCAAACCCCTTCATCGCCGCAATAATCGCCTCGTGCCCGCCCACCAGATTGTCGAGCCAGGCATCGGGCGAGGTTTCCATCGCGAGTATCCAGAACACGGTCACCACGCGCACGAAACGCAGAATCAACCCCAGAGCGCATACTGATAAAAATACAACTAAAACGGGTATCACGCCCCTCTTTAGCGTGGTTCTTGCGGAAATGAAACATCTTTGCTGCGGCTTCGAAATCATTTCGGACATGCTTCAGGCACGCCGGGCTGTTGTCGTTTGCGCCGAATTTGCCGATACTGCACGCATGATCCGGCAGATGAAAATTTCATGCTTCGCTTTGGCTGCGACAGCCATCATTTGCGTGGCGCCAGCCCGAGCCGATACGCAAATGACCTGCGCGCGCGCGATGACTCTTGAGCATAACAACCCGGGCATCGAGACCGCCAGCATCGTCAGCATTATCGAGGCGCAATGGCAGGCGATGGATCAGGGCACGATCGCCCATGGGTATTCGCCCATCGCACCCGCCATGATGAACGGCTCAACCTATTTCGACATGATGAGCGAGCAATGCGCCGAAAACCCCGGCCAGAACCTGCACGCCGCGGCGGGGCAGGTGTACCGGCAGGCGCGTCTGGCGATCGACGGATTCTGAAACAGTCTCTTGGAGCCGAAGCTATTCCGCGTAATTCGGCGTTAGATCCGGCACGGACATGTTTTGCAGCGCCGGGACGGGCGGACGTTTGCCGCCATGTCTGCGCCATTGCTGCATCTTCCACACATAAGCCAGAACCTCGGCGCAGGCGCGGTAGAGCGCGATGGGCACGTGTTCACCCGGCTCCACATGGCGGTAGATCGCACGCGCCAGAGGCGGGGCCTCCACCACCGGAATGCCATGGCCGCGCCCGCGGCTGACGATCTCTGCGGCCAGCAGCCCCACGCCCTTGGCCAGCACCATCGGCGCCGCGTCGGCCCCGCGCCGGTAGCGTATCGCCACCGCGAAATGCGTCGGATTCGTAACAATCACGGAGGCTTCCGGAATGCGGCGCATCTGCCGGCTGCGGGCAAGCCGCCTCGCCATCGCCCGCTGGCGCTGGCGCACATGCGGGTTACCGACGGAATCCTTCATCTCATTGCGCATCTCCGCATCGGTCATGCGCAGTTTCTGCCGGTGCAGCCAGTATTGCAGCGCCACGTCCACCGCCGCCAGCGCCATGATGACGACGCAGATCGAAACAAGAATTTGCAGGCACAGCTTCAGAATCAACGCGCCATCCGCACCGCCCGCGCCGGGCAGCGCCCGGAAATCCGGCGCGTGCAGCACCACCATCAACGCGCCCACGCCGCCGATGATGACGAATTTGAGCAGGGATTTCAGCGTTTCCATCAGCCCATCGCGCGAGAAAAGCTGGCTGAGCCCATGGCCGGGGCTGATCTTCGAGAGGTCCGGCATCAACTGCTGCAGGCTGAGCACCCAGCCGCCGGTGGCGAAGGCCGATAGCAAAGAGAGTGCGCCGATAAAGCCGAGCAGCGGTCCGATATCGCTGACGAATATCCCCGCCCAGCCGATCGCGGCGCTGGGTGCGCTGGAACCGGCCCCGGCCAGGCAGAGCGTTAGAAAATCCGACAGCCGCGCGCCGATGCCGGCCCCAGCACTTAGCCCGATGGTGACGACGAGCACGACGGTCGCGGCGCGCGGCAGATCGGCCGAGCGTTTCGCATCGCCCTGTTCGGCTGCCTGGCGCAGCCGCCGCTCGGTTGGCGCGTGGCGCTTATCGGAATCATCGTCAGCCATGCGGGATCATCATCGCGGCGCCGCGCATTGCCGCCATGAAAATCGCGTGGAAATCCTGGTTCATCGTGCCGATCGAGCCGATGAAAATCCATAAGCCGGCCAGGATGAGCAACGGAAAGCCGATGGTCAGAATATTGAGCTGCGCGGTGAAGATGCTGGTGAGGCCGACGATGATATTGACGCTGAGTGTCACCGCCATCACCGGCATTGCAAGCCATACCGCGCTGGTCATGAAACTGCTGCCGACCATCGTCAAATCGTTCCAGTTCGACAAGCCGCCGAGCGTCACACCCGTTTGAAACGAATGCGCCAGCGCGCCGAACAGCCAGAATGGCCCGCCGATCACGATATATCCCATGATTCCGGCCCAGCTCATGATATCGTAGAGCACGGGCGTCGCGGTGGTGGCTTCCTTGAATTGCAATTCCGCGAAGCTCAGCCCCATCGAAAGCCCGACGATCTCGCCCGTACAGGCAATCGCCAACACGGCAACCTGCATGGCCATGCCGAGCACAGCGCCAAAGCTGATCTGGATGACGCCCTGCACGAAGGCCGCGGCAGGATCGCCGGGGAAGGGCGGGAGCTGCGGCAGCCAGAGTGCGAGTGCTGCGGCGAGTGCTGCGGCCATCACCGCCTTCACCTGGGCAGGAATGAACACGGAGCCATAGAGCGGGTCGGTCAGGAACAATCCGGTAATCCGCAGGAACGGCCAAAGGAATTGGCCAAGCCACGAGAAGATCTGGTGTTCGCTCAGGACCATGGCTGGCGGATATACATATCGGCATGGCCGAGCCAGAACGTCGCAAATCCCTCGAAGCCCCGCAGCATCCCAAAACCGCCGAACAAGGCAGCCAGGATCATCGCGATGGTCTTCGGCAGCAGGCTGAAAGCGGTGTCCTCGAATTGTACCACCGCCTGAAAAATCGCGGTGGCAAGGCCGATCGCCAGGAGCAGAGAGATGATCGGCACGATCGCCGAGAGTTCCTGCGTTAGCGCCGCATAGAGCAATTGCAGATAGAACGGCATGTTCAGGAAGCCGGGATCGTGAAGCTGCCGGCAATCGTACCCAGCACCAGCACCCAGCCGTGAATCGCGACGAACATCATCAACTTCAATGGCAGCGAGATGAGCGTTGGTGACACCATGATCATGCCGAGCGACATCAGCACCGAGGCCACGGCAAGGTCGATCAGCACGAAGGGAATATAGATCAGAAAGCTGATCTGAAACGCGGTCTCCAGCTCGGACGTTGCAAAAGCCGGTACGAGCACGGTGAACGGCACGTCCTTTGGCGTCGCGTAATGCCCACCGCTTAAATCCACGAAGAGATGCAGCGGCTCTTTGCGCGTTTGCGCGAGCATGAAATTCTGGATGGGCGGTTCCGCCGCGCTCAGCGCCTGATTGAAGTTCAGCGTGCCCGCGAGATAAGGCTGCAAGGCGAGATTCTGCTCCTGCTGAATCACGTCGCGCATCACGAACACGGTCAGCGCCAGAGCAAGTGCCGCAAGAATCATGTTGGGCGGTGTCGTCTGCAGGCCCAGCGCCTGGCGCAGCACCGAGAGCACGATGATGATGCGCGTGAAGGCCGTCATCAACAGCAGAATGCCGGGCAGAAAGGCGAGGCTGGTGATGACCAGCAGCGTCTGCACATCGAGCGAATAGGTTCCACCACCTTTGCTGGGCACGCTGCTCAGCAGCGTCAGCCCATTTCCGGTATCGGCGTAAGCGAGACCGCCTGCTGCCATTGCCAGCAATGTTGCGGCGGCGAGAATGCGCCGCAATGTCATGCGCCCGCCTCGGGGTTTTCAAAACCCTGCTCCGCGCGTTGCAGCACGGCGTGAAAATCCGCGTTCGGCGCGTTTAGCACGTTCAGCGCGCCGATGGCCGTCACACCGCCGCGCCCGGCGCCGATCAAAAAGCGTTGGCCTTCCGCCTCGACGATCATCAGCGAGGCTTGCGGGCCGATCGCGCGCGAGGCGATGATGCTGATCTGCGGCCCGTTCCCGCGCCGTAAAACACCGCGCGTCTCGCGCAGCCGCTTGGCCAGCCATGCCGCACCCGCGAGCAGCGCCAGAATGACGAGCAGCGACAAGCTGGCCGAGGCCAGTGACGCGGCGCCGAGTGCGGAGACCATGCTCAGTCCTGCACGACGAGGTTGGTGATATAGGCAGCGTTGAACGGCGATGCCGTCGCGGCGGTGTTCTTCATCAGAATATTATTAGTCGCAGACAGGCAGCTCTGAATCAGCGCGGTCCGCACATTGGGGTCCTGCAGTGCATCTCCAGTCTCGCTCATTAACAGGTTGATGATCGCCGCTTTGATGATCGGCTGAAACGCCGCGAAGCTCGTCAGCGCATTTTGGTCGTTGCTGGCGAATTGCATGTCGAACTGTACGAAGGAGGTCGCAGGCTGTCCTTGCTCGGGCGGCAGGCTGACGACGACGTTTGAAAGATCCGCGAAGTAGAGCGGTTTCGGAGGTGCAGGCGCCGCCGCGGCTGATGTGGCGGTGGCATGATGCGGCAGAAAATGCTGCGCCCCGATCGTGCCGGCGATACCCGCCGCGGCGGCCACCAGCGTCGTACCCGCCATTCCTAGAATCATGCCGAGTTTTGCCATGGCTTCGTCCTCCTTCGCGCTAGACCGACTGCAACAGGGATTCGAACATTGAATGCGCTGTCGAAATCACCTGCGCGGCGGCCTGATAGGCCTGCTGGTAATTGATCAGCACCACGGCCTGCTGGTCGCTCGAAACCCCGCTGATATTCTGTAAATTGGTCGTCGCGGTCGCGACCTGGCTGGCGGTCGCGGTGGAGCGTTGCTGCGCCGCATTTGCATTTGCGCCGAGCGAGGTGCTGAAGCCGAGGACAGCCTGTTGCAGCGTGCCCGCCGTGCTGGTACCGCTCGCGGTCCATTGCCCCGCCAGCCGCGTCGCATTGCTGCCGCTGCTTGGGCCTCCGGGGGTGAGTGTCACCACGTCGCCCGCGGCGGGTGAACCCGAAATCGGCAGGCTCCATACCTGGCCCGAGGCCGCGCTGCCGGAAGGGTAGGCGATGAGTACGCTGCCGTTATTATTGGCGCCGCTCAGCGTGCCGGAGGCCAGCGTGGTGGGCGAACTGCCGGTGGTTTTCACGTCGTACGTGGTGGCAGAGGTGAAGACGATCTGCAGCGACGTGGCGCCGAATGTGTTTGTGTTCCAGAAGCTGGATGGCACCAGCGCCGCCTGGGGCGTTGCACCGCTGGCGGATGCGGTTTGCGCGGCGGCGGCGCTGATCACCGTATCCGTGCCGAACGTAACCGTGCCGGCATTGTTATCCGTAACCGCGCCGCTGGCCTGCAACGTGCCCGCGCTCGGCGCGAACGGATCGGCAGCAGCAACATCATCCGGCTGCGTGGCGGTAACCGCAATGCTGGATGCGGCACCGGGGGACGGGTTGACCGTGAAGCTGTCGCCGCTGGCCTGCGTACCGCTATTGATCGTCGCGGTCATGCCAGCAAAGGCGAGGGTGGTGGCGGGCGGCGTCGCGCCATTGGTGCCGGTGGTCACCGGCGTGCTGGTGCCGGTCGCCTGGTCCGTCGCCGTCCAGCCATTGGCGGTGCTGTAGCTCAGCACAAAGGGCCCGCCATCGGTCGGCAACTGGCTCGCATTGGTCACTTGCGCGGTGATCGCGGCGGTCCCGGTATTGCCCGCAGCGGCGGCAACGCGGGGAGCGGGGACGGCGAAAATCGGGCCGCCTTCGGTCCCGTTCGGCGTCAGCCCCTGGGCCTGGGTTGTGTTTACCGTGGCGGCGACGATGGTTGCCAGCGCGCCCAGCCCCTGCTGTGCGGATGCGCTGGCCTGGAAGGCCTGCAAATTCGCGCCGATCGTGCCATCCGACGCGGTCAGCGAGAGCGGGGCGGTGGCGCTGCCCGCCGTGATGCTGGGGGGCGTTGTGCCAGTGCCCGGTGTCAGCGTTAAACTCTGCGCGCCGCTCTGGCCGACCAGCACGGTCCCGCCGGAATACACCATCACCTGCCCGTTGCCCTGCGGCAGCACGTTCACCGGCAGCAAGGAGGAGAGCGAGTTCAGCGCCGCCTCCTGCTGGTCGAGCAGCGAGGGATCGTTCGGAGCGGAAACCAGCGCCTGATTGATATTGGCAAGCTGCCCGAGCAGGTTATTGGCGGCGGTGACATTCTGCCCGAGCGCGCTATTGGCCGCGCTGGCGACGCCGGTGAGCGAGGCGGAGGCGCTCTGAAACGCGGTCGTAATATTTTGCGCGTCCGAGAGCACGGTCTGGCGCGCGCCCACCTGCGACGGATTGGCCGCAAGGCTGCTGACATCCTCGAAAAACTGGTTCAGCGCGGATTGCACATTGCCGTTATTCTGCAGCGCGTTGGAAATATTGGTCAGCGCCGTGGATTGCGTGCCGGCGGCGGCGTTGGCGCTGTTGGCGCTTCGCAGCATCCCGGCGGCGAAGCCATCGGCCACGCGGGAGATCTGCGGGCTCTGCACACCGTTGCCAGGCAGGCCGGGCGTATCCTGCGCCGTGCTGAGGGAAACGCTCTCCGACGCATAGCCCGGCGTGTTCTGGTTGGACAGGTTTTCCGAGACGGTGGTGATGCCGTCCTCGAAGCCCTGCAACCCTGTAAGTGCCGTGTTGATGGCGCCGACCAATCCACTCATGCTCAAACCCTTGCCGTAAAAGTCATTATTTCGATGCCGCGCTGATTGCCGGACCAGACGCCGCATCCGTGCCGCCGATCGCCTGCAGCACGCCCGCCATTATCGGCGATTGCGAAATGCTGATGATCTTGGCGGCGTAATTCGTATCGGTTGCATAACCGCCATTCTGCAATGCCTGTGCGAAAGCCGACACGCTGCCCTGGCCCATCGCGCCTTGAAAGCCCGACGCGATCTGCCCGACATAATCGGAAACGCTGGCTGAAACCGAGTCGTAATCGCGGAACTTCGCCAGTTGCGGCGTCGGTACGCCGTCCACCATTTCCTGCGTCGGCCGCGTCGTGCCGCTCTCGCCATCCACGGATTTGATGCCGAACAGATTATTGCCGGGTGCTGCCGCGCCCCAGCCAGTTTCCAGCGCGGTCTGCGCCAGCAGCCCAACCGCGGGCACGCCGAGCTGCTGCGCGGCGGCGGTAATCTGCGGCCAGATCTTCCGTGCGAAATCCGTTGCCTGGGCGAGCGATGAAGCACCTGCCTGCGCCGTACCCAGCGGGGCCAGCGGGCTCTGTGTTACCGGTGCCGGCACCGCGGAGGCCATGCTTTCCTGGCCAGGCGCCGGCAACATGCCAGCCGCTTGTGCTTGCGCTGCCGCGCCGGGGGCGATACTCGCGCGCCCGCTAATCTGGTCGATCGTCGCCTGCGTCAGCCCGGTATCGTATTTCGCGAAATCATTCTGCGCGACATTCCACAGGAACATGTCCTGATAGTCCGAGCCGCCAGTGCCCAGCGTGTCGCTGCTCATTCCGGTCTGGTTCAGCTCCGAGAGCATTTCATACCAGAGCGTGCCCATCAGATGCTGCACGGTGGATTTCAGCGTGGATTGCGCGGGTGCCGCAGTGGCGCCGGCAGCTTCGGGGAGGCGCTCGATTGTCATCAGATGACCTTGATGACGCCGTTAATGGCACCTGCCTGCTTCAACGCCTCGATGATCGCGACGAGATCCGACGGCGATGCGCCGACCGCATTGAGCGCGCGGGCGACATCGGCCAGCGTCGCCGCGCGTGGCAGGTTCACCACGCTCGCCTTGTCCTGCTGCGCGCTCACCGAAGTATTCTGCACGCCCACCGTGGAACCGCCGCTGAACGGCCCGGGCTGGCTCACGCTGTTGGTTGTCTGGATGTTCACGGTCAGATCGCCATGGCTCACTACGGCGGGGCCGAGCGTGACGCCTTCGTTCATCACGATCGTACCGCTCTGCGCATCCACGATGATCGTCGGCGCCTGCGCGGCAGGGGTGATCGGCAATGAGAGCACGCCCGCCATGAAGCGCATCGAGGCGATACCCTGCGAGGCGAGATCGACCTCGCCGGGCGAAATCGCCGTCGCGGTGCCGCCGCCATAGGAGGCGTTGATGACATCGGCGATCTGCTGCGCCGTCTGGTAGCTGGGATCGTTCAGCAGCAAAGCGGTAACGCCGTTCTGCGAATAGCTGGCGGGGATGGTCGCCGAAATGATCGCGCCGCCCGGCGAGGTGCCGACGGTGGGCACGTTTACGCTTTGGGTGCTACCGCCCGCGCTGGCTGCAAAGCCGCTCACCAGCAGCGGCCCCTGCGCCTGCGCGTAAACCTGCCCGTTACCCCCGCGCAACGGTGTCGGCAACAGCACACCGCCCGCGAGCGAACTCGCATTGCCGAGTGCGGATACGGTCACATCCACATGCTGGCCTGCCTGCGCGAAGGCCGGCACTTCCGAGGTCACCATCACCGAGGCGACATCGTTGGGCTGCATGAAGCTCACATTGGGCAGCGCGATGCCCATATTGCGGAGCATGTTGAGAATCGCCTGCTGCGTATACGGCACCTCGGTCGTCTGGTCGCCCGTGCCGGGCAGGCCGACCACGAGCCCATAGCCATAGAGCTGGTTGGATGGCGCGCCCTGCACGCTCACCAGCGAGGCAATCGTGGTCGGGTCCGCCGCACTCGCGGCGGGCAACGCGCCAAGCGCGATTGCGAGGCCTAAAACGGCCAGGCTTTGGAGAGGACTTGCTGAAGCCATGGGACCTGATGCGCCGCGTTGATGGGACCGTTGCCGACATATTGGACATTCATGTCGGCAACATTGTTGGAGCTGATCGTGGTATTCGCGGCAATGTCATCCGGGCTCGCATAGCCGGTGACAACGATGCTCGTGACATTGCCGTTGATGTTCACATTGGTGCGCCCGGCCAGCGCCAGCGTGCCGTTCGGGTCGACATGGGTAATCACCGCCTCCACCTGTCCGGTGACGTCGTTGGACGCGGCGGCGGAGCCGGTGCCGGTATATTGCTGGTCGCTGGAGGTGTTGATGGAAGGCGAGAAGGGCGAGCCGTTGAAGCTGCCGAAATTGAGCGGCACGCCCATGAAGCTTGTCAGCGAATTATTGATCGTGCCGGCCCGCTTCAGCGTGTCGTTATCGGTGTTGTCGGCCGTAGCACTGGTTACGATGTCGATCGTCACCAGATCCCCCGGCCGCCAGTCCCGCCGCGGCTCGTAGAGCGAGCCGGAGGTGGTCGCCGGAAACACCGAGCCATTGGCGGTCGGCGCTTGCGGCTGCACATCAACGGGGAAGGAGGCAGGCTGCACGATTTGCGGCGGCCCTGGCGGGGTGGTCGCGCAACCGCCCAAGCTCATGCTGCCAAGCAGCGCGATCGAGCCCAGAACAGTCTGGAGGCAAGCAGGGCAGCGCGGACTTCTCATCAGCCCGCGGCGGCCTGGGCGAGATAGTTCAGCTGGTTGTCCACGGCGGAGGCAACCTGCGTGCCGAGCTGATAGGCGCGCTCTGCCGAGATCATGCTCACCATCGCCTGCACGACATCCACGTTCGAGGATTCCAGATAGCTCTGATTGACCGAGCCCAGCCCGTTGGTCTGCGCCGCGCCGACCGTGGCCGAGCCGCTGGATGTGGTGTTCGCGAACAGATTGCCGCCGAGCGGTTGCAGCCCTTGCGGATTGACGAAACTGGCGAGCTGGATCTGCCCGACCTGCGTCGCACTCTGCGAACCGGGTACTGTGACCGAAACGGTGCCGTCCATGCCGATCGTCACACTCGTCGCATTCGCAGGCACGGTCACGTTGGGCAGCACCTGATAGCCGCTGGAATTCACGAGCTGGCCGTTCTGGTTCAGCTGAAACGAACCATCGCGCGTATAGGCCGTCTGGCCGTTTGGCTGCAGCACTTGGAAATACCCGGAGCCGTTGATTGCGAGATCGAGCGGATTGCCCGTGCTGGTGAGCGTGCCCTGGCTCTCCACCTCTTTGATCGAAGCGACCTTTACGCCCGTGCCTAGTTCGAGTCCCGAAGGATATAAGGTCTGGCCGGAGGAGTTGGCGCCGGGTTGAATGCCGTCCTGATACAGCAGCGTCTGGAATTCCGGCGTTTCCGATTTAAACGCCGTCGTGTTCACGTTCGAGAGGTTATCCGCGATCGTGTCCATCATCGTTTGGCTGGCGTTGAGGCCGGAGGCGATCGTGTCGAGTGCGTGATCCATGTTTCTATCCTTGCGACAGCAATGTGTTCAGGCCTTCGCCACCTGCGGACTGCGTTTTCATCAGATTCGTCTGCAGCTCGTAGGAGCGGTTATCGGCGATCATATTCATCATCGCCTGCGTCGGATCCACGTTGCTGCCGTTCAGATAACCTTGCTGCAGCGAGCCATCGCTTGCCGGGGTGAGCGCCACGCCGGCTGGCGGCGTGAACAGCGTGCCGCTGAGTGGCGTCAGCGTGCCCTGGGGGGTGGCGACAAGGTTGATCTGCCCGTAGCTCTGCGCGCTCCCGCCGGGCTGGCTGGCGGGCACGCCGGAGACCGTGCCATCCGCGCCGATCTGCATGGAGGCAAGGCTCGGCAGGCTGATCGGCTGGCCGGACGTGCTGAGCACGGGATTTCCCGCGCTATCGGTCAGAATGCCGGCGCTGCTGAGCTGCAGGCTGCCGTTGCGCGTCAGCGCATTGCCGCTTTGCGTCTGTACTTCGAGCCATGCATTGCCACCCACCGCAACGTCGAATGCATCGCCCGTATGCATCACGTCGCCCTGCTTGGTGTCCGGATTCGGCGTCTCGGCCACCGCCGCGGCACCCCCCGGCGCGTTGGCGCCGGTATAGGGTGCCGAGACAAATTCGGCCTGCACGGCGGCGTAGCCGGGCGTCTGCACATTGGCGAGGTTGGAGGCGGTCGCCTCCATTTGCGCACTGATCGCCTGCAGTCCGGATAGGCCGGTATAGAGGGATGCGATGCTCATGCTTAAATCTGCGTGAGCCGCGTGCTGTCTTGCTGCTCGGTCTGGATGACCGAGGTATTCGCCTGATAGGCCTGCTGATACTGGATCAGCGACACGAGCAGCGCGGAGGTGGAGGCGTTGGACTGCTCCAGATTACCGCCGCTGATCGTTCCTGCCTGCCCGGTGCCCGGCGTGTCGATCACCGCCGTGCCGGAAGTCTGGGTTCCGGCATAGAGATTTCCCGAAACCGGCGTCAGGCCTTCAGGATTGATGAAATTGGCGATACCGAGCGTGCCGGCGACCACCGTATTGCCGTTCGAATAGGTCGCTTCGACCTGGCCACTGGCGCTGATCTTGGTGCCGCTATAGGTGCCGGGCGCGTAGCCGTTATTTGTGGTCCCCGCCACGGCGAAAGTCTGCGCGCCGAGCGTGGTGCCGGTGAAGTTGAATGTCACCGGCGTCGTCGCCGCGCCATTGATCCCTGGAATGTTGAGCGTCGCCGTCGGCGGCGTGTTGATCAGCGCGCCGGAGCTGTTGAAGTTGAGCGTCGTGACGGTGGAGTAATTTCCAGCTGCCGGATTCGCGGTGCCTGCGGCGACCGCAGCAGCCTCGGCAGCGGCCTGTGCCGGCGTCTGCGAATACACGTTCCAGCTCGACGCCGCGCCTGTTGCCGGCGTTGTCTGCTGGAAATACAGCTGCACGTTATTGGCATCGCCCAGCGTGTCATAGGCCGTGACGGAGGTGGATGCGTTATAGCTGGCGGCTGTGTCGGGGTCGAAAGCCGTTGCGGCCGGAATCACCTTGTCGTTGGAGTCGAGATTCAAGGTCAGGCCGAGATTGGTGGTCGCCGTTCCTGGCACTGCGCCGGTATTCACGGTGATCGGCGAGAGCGTGCCGTTGGCGCTGCCATTCGCATTCTGCGCAAAGCCCAGCACCGATGCGCCGGTGGCGTTCACCAGCTGTCCATTGGTGTTCAGCTGAAACGAACCGTCGCGCGTATATTCCTGCTGACCGTTCTGGCTGACGACGAAATACCCGTTTCCTTGAATCGCAGCGTCCAGCGGATTGCCGGTGGCGACGAGATCGCCTTGCGACAGATCCGAGGAAATCGACGTGGTCGTGACACCGATGCCAGGGACATCCGACGCGCCCGCAGGATACACATCGCCAAACAAAGCCGTCTGGCTCTTAAAGGCCGTCGTGCTCGCATTCGCGAGATCGTTGGAGACAGTGTCGAGCCCGGTTTGCGCGCCGAGCAGGCCGGAGAGAGCGGTTTGCAGACTCATGATGCGGTAGTGCCTCCAAGCACGGTTTGGATAGAGGAGACGGGAATCGGGGTGGAACTGCCTTCGACGTTCAAGGTGGGCGAGGTGCCGGAAACATTGACGCCTTCGACCGTATACACACTGTACGGCGTCACCCCGACCGAAGCGCCGGAAGCACCGGTGGCCGTGACATCATAGGTATACTGGGTATTCGCGGCCGCGCCGCTGAAGCTAAAATTCTGCTGGCCTGCGGGCAGTGCGCCCAGGCTGATCGTGCCCGCGACGGTACCGTTCGGCGCAATCAGGCTCACATCCACGCTCTGTGCGGCAGAGGAGAGATCAAACGCGCCGGTGCCCGCGCCGGTAGCATCCGAGCTGACCGTATCGCCCGACACCGCCACCTGCTTGCCCACGAGGTTGGAGGCCTGCGCCATCTGTGCCGCGGCGGTGGTGGATTGTATATTGCCGACCTTCGTGTTCAGCGCGTTGATGCCATCCACCTCGCTGATCGCCGCGAATTCCGATGCAAGCTGCGTCGGGTCGGCCGGGGAGGTGGGGGACTGATATTTCAACTGCGCTGTCAGAAGCTGCAAAAAATCGGACTGGGTGAGGTTCGACGCAGAGCCGGCGCTGCCCGACGATGCGCCGCCGGTGCTCGACGTCGTGGAGGCGGCGGCGCTGCTGGCGGCGGTTGAACTTGGAATGGCGAGATTGGTCATCAGGACACCTGAAAGCTTGAGAGCATTTGCTGGTCCACCCGGCTTGCTTCCTGCAACACGGCGACCGAGGCGGAGTAGCTGTTCGACGAATCGATCAGATCGACCATCTGGTCGACCTGGCTGACATTCGACCCGGTGACATAGCCCTGCGCGTTGGCATAAGGGCTTGAGGGATCGTATTGCTGCTTGAGCGGCGCGTTGCTCAGCACGGTGCCGGCGACCTGCACACCCACGCTGGGCGCCCCGGCACCATCGGCCATCCCCGAATCGTCCGTGCCGTCCGTCGCGGGCGCTGCTTCGAAAACGACTTCATGCGCCCGGTAAGGCACGCCGCCAGGTGCGGTGATCGTATCCACATTGGCGAGATTGGAGGCGATGGTCTCCATGCGCGCATTCTGTGCGTTCAACGCGCTTCCGATGATTCCAAAAATATCAGAGGCGCTCATGCTTTATGATCCGCTCGGGTTGGGCCGCAAGGCCGTGATCAGGTCGGCGGTCGATTGTCGGAGAAAAGTCGCGGCGCCCATCATCTGTTCGCCGTTCTGCGCCGCCTCGATTCGCTCACCATCGAGCGAGACGTCGTTGCCGTCTAACCCGACCGTCGCATCGGCGCGGTACTGCGGCGCGGCGGGTGCCGCCGACGGGTCCGAGAGCTGCGCGCTTAGTGCGGCATCGAACGGAACATCGACCGCTTTGTAACCGGGCGTGTCCGCATTGGCGATGTTATTCGCTAACAAAGAGGCTCTTTGCTGCTGAACACTCAGTACACCTGTATAAAAATTGAGAAATCCTGCTGTCAATTCGGGTGTCACATCCTGAAGTAGAAAAAAGCTAACTCATTATGCTAACGAAACAAAAAGACATTGTTATGATTCGTTCATCAAACAATGTTGCTGAATCGCCTGCTCACGGCCTTGTAATCAGATAGGTGGCCAAAAAGCAAAGGTTTTTTCGAGGTTTTTGTTGAAAAATAATATTACCGTCTGTACACGTAAAAACGTCTTGCGTTAGATTTACGTTAATTTATACGTCATGAGGTCAGTTCCGGCTACAACGATAGGTTATGTGCCGGCCGCAGCTGCGTGGAGGGTGAGCCGTGACGATTGGTGCTTTATCTCCTGTTTCGGGGTTGTCTGGTCTCGCTTCGGCGCAGCCTGCCGGCGCGACCGCGACGGGAAATTTTCTGGATGTCGTGAACGCCGCGCTGCAAGGCGTTAGTGCCACGCAGAATGACGCATCCAAGGCCGAAGCCGGCTACGCCATCGGTGCGCCGGGTGCCACCTTGGGCACCGCGCTCGCCGCGAGCGACCGTGCGGAGGTTGCCTGGAACGCAACGGTTTCCGTCCGTAATGAAGTCGTCTCCGCATATCAATCCATCATGAACATGCAGTTCTAATGCCGGATTGGCAGGCGTATCTTCGTCTGGCGCGGCAGCAGCTGGGCCGCGTTCCGGCCATCGCCTGGGCAGTCGGCGGCGTGATTGCCGTGGCACTCGGCGCCGTTGCCGCGCTGGAGATGAGCGACCCGCCTTATGCGGCATTGTATGAAGGTCTCACACCCGCTCAGGGCGGCGATGTGATCGCCCAGCTGCAAAAGCTTGGCATCCCGTATCAGCTCCAGGCCGCCGGCAATATCATTCTCGTGCCTGCGCCGGAACTCTCGGAAGCCCGTTTGCAGCTCGGCGCTGCACAGGTGCCCGATGACGATGTTTCCAGCAAATGGACAAAGCTTGAAGACGCACCGATGACCACATCCGACGTGGCGCAGACTGCGATGGCGAATCAGGCGCTCGAAGCCTCGCTCGCCGCGTCGATCGAGACGATGTCCGGTATTCAATCCGCGCAGGTCTATCTCGCCCTTCCGCCGGATACGCCGTTTCTTGATGACCAGCCCAAGCCCACCGCCTCCGTCGTCGTCAACGCCGATGCGGATAGCGCCGAAGCCCAGGGACATGCCATCGCGAATCTGGTCGCAGGCGCCGTGCCGGGCCTCTCGGCGGATCAGGTCAGCGTCGAGACCACTTCCGGCGTCGCCGTTTACCCGCTGGGCGATTCCGGCACGGCGGCGGCGCAGTTCCGCACCGTAGCGCTGGTCGAGAACGCGGCCTCCGCGCGCGTCGCCGAATTGCTGACGCCTCTCGTCGGTGCTGGAAACTTTCGTGTCGATGTCTCGGCCAATGTGGATTTCACGCAGGAGCATATTCACCAGATTTCCTACGGCCCGGCGCAGAGCATCGCGCATCAGATCTCGGACCAGACAGACCGCACCGGCGCGCCAGGGGTTACCGCCGGCGTGCCCGGCACGCTCTCCAACGAGCCGCCCGCCGCCACCAGCGCCGCCACGCCGCCTTTGCCTTCCGCCGGAAAAGCGACGCAGGCGACCGCCAATAGCGATGCAAGCCAGCAGGGCGGGACGGATCAGCCGCACGAAACCACCAAGAGCCTCGACCAGACCTACGTCACCAATCAGAGCGAAAGCGACATCACCAAGCCCGATTGGGCGGTGAATGAAATCGCCGTTTCCGTCGTGTTGAACAAGGCGGCGTTGAATGCGACCTCGGTCGATCAGGTAAAGTCAGCGATTGCGGGCGGGTTTGCGTATCCGCAGGTGAATGTGAACGTGCTCGCCGCGCCGTTCCAGGCGGATATCGGCGTGCCGACTCAAAGCGGCCTGCTCATTGCGGCTGGCCCCATTTCGCATGCCGTGCTGGAGGTGCTGGCGGCGGCGGCGCTGTTATTCGGCATCGCCTTGCCGTTTGGGCGGCAATTGAACACCATGGCGCTGCGCGTTCCGGCGCAGGTTCCCGTGGCGATCCCCCGTCCCGTGGCGCCCGTGGTGCCGCGCCGCGATATTTCGCAACTGCGCCTGCAGGCCAGTGAGAATCCAGCGGCAGTGGCCCGTCTGCTGCAAAGCTGGGTCGGGGACGAGTGATGGACATCTTCCCTACCGATTTGCGCGGGCAGGTCGGCGGCGCCGAACGCGCCGCCATTGTGTTGCATGAGCTGGGCGAGGAAATCGCTATTCTCGTGCTGCGCCAGATGGATGAGCCGACGATCGCCAAAGTCTCTGCCGCCATGGCGCAAATGCAGAACGTCCCACCCGGCCTGCGCAACGAGGTGATGCAGAGCTTCGAATCCGATTTCTCGACAACCGGCCTCGGCGATGAGGGGCTGCGTTATATCGGCAAGGTTCTTGTCTCTGCCCTTGGCGAAGTGCGCGCGCAGGAGATCATGAGCCGCCTGACCCGCCAGGAGCGCGGCGGCGGCTTCCATTCTCTGGCAAATGCCGATCCCAGAACGCTCGCGATGCAGATGGCGACCGAACGCCCGCAAACGCTTGCCTTACTGCTGGCGCAACTGCCGCATGACACGGGTGCCGCGATGCTTTCCTATCTGCCCGAACCGCTGGCCGCGGAGGCGATCTATCGCTTCACGACGCTCGATTCCGTCTCTCCCGAAGCCGTGCGCGAGCTGCATGAAATGATGAGCGAGCTGACGGCGAATGCGGAAAACGGCGGACGCCGTCTGGCCAATCTCGGCGGCGCGAAGCAGGCGGCGGATATTCTGAACCATTTGCAGAGCGGCCTGTCCGAGCGCGTGATGGAAACGATCGAATCGCAGGACCGCGAAACGGCAGAGAAAATCCGCGAAAATCTGTTCACCTTCCTGGATCTCGGCAAGCTCACCGATCGCACGCTGCAAATTCTGCTGCGCGAGGTTCCCTCCGACCGGTTGGCCCCCGCACTTCGCCTCGTGGACGAGAGCGTCAGCGCGCGCTTCTTCCAGAACATGTCGACACGCACGGCCGAGGTTCTGCAGGAAGAATTGCGCAGCGGCCCGCCGATGCGCCGCACGGATGTGCTGGCCGCGCAGAGCGAGATTGTCGAAATCGCCTTGCGACTCGCCGCCGAAGGCCGAATTGCCATCAATGCCGCGGAGGAATTCGTATGATAACGGCCGCCGCCGCGCAGAGCCTGCTGAACACCAGCGCACCCGCCGGCCCCAACGGCAACAGCGCCGATGCCGCGTTGTGGACAAGCGTCATGAACGACGCCACGAGCAATGCCCCCTCGGCGTCCCAACCCGCCGCACCGCCCGACGCCACGCCCGCAGCGCAAACGCCGGGCCCGGACAGTTCGCCGCAAGAGAGCCAGCCCACAACTCAACAGGTGGATGATACGACGCCCAAAAGCGACGGGGATACGGCGGTGCAAACCGCAAACCAACCCGCCGCCACGCTGCAAGCGCCCGACAAAACCGGTCAGAAGACAGCGCATAGCGACATCGTGGCTGCCGCCCCGGCCCGCAGCACCAAAAAACTCCATGACCAAGCTGCATCCTTAACGCAAGCGCCGCAGAATACGGCTGCCCCCCCTGCGCCCTCCAAGCCCGGCGCAGCCCAAGCGGCGAACTCAACGGATTCAAACCAGGATGCGGCGGCGGCACACCCGCTCCCGGCCACAGCCCAAGCCGCAGCTTCAACCCAAACAGCGGCCCAAACTGCGGCCCAGGCAGCGGCGAACATCCAGCCGGGCGCTGCCGGAACCACGGCGGATGTATCCCCCGCCGCAGGCACCATTCAGAATGCGACAGCCGCCGCCGTCAAACCTGCGGATGCCGCCGCCGCAAAAAACCTCGCCGCGCAGGTCGTACCAATTTCTACCGCGTCCAGCGTCTCCGCAAGCGCGGCACAAGCCATGCCCGCCCAGGCCGCCCCCTCCGCACCCATTGCACCGCCAACCCCGCAGGCCATCGACCTGCGCCATGCCGCGACGGCGCAGGCCGCG
>Ga0116226_10000158_pt1 | contig 51996 bp, 42 predicted proteins | sample S1TSphfallax_FD_89692 | JGI IMG/M metagenome (GOLD analysis project Ga0116226, IMG submission 89692) | Host-associated microbial communities from peat moss isolated from Minnesota, USA - S1T2_Fa - Sphagnum fallax MG | ecosystem: Host-associated > Plants > Peat moss > Unclassified | place: USA... | reverse complement strand
ATTGCGGGGAGCCTGCACCCGATCCCATCCCGAACTCGGCCGTGAAAACCCCCAGCGCCTATGATACTACGTCTCAAGACGTGGGAAAGTCGGTCGCCGCCAGGTCTTCCAAAGCACTTTGCCCGGTCGTCGGTCTTCGGCCGCACGTCGTCAGCCATGCCAGGCCATGACAACGCGCCGCCAATAACCAACAACCAGTAACGCGGGATGGAGCAGCCCGGTAGCTCGTCAGGCTCATAACCTGAAGGTCGTTGGTTCAAATCCGACTCCCGCAACCAAATCTGCAAACAAGCAAATTACCAGCAATCGCCACCTTATCCTAATACCCGCATCGTGCACGCGCGAAGCGCGTATAGGCCGCTCCGCTGTCAATCACACCAGTATCCAGTCATGTGAGGTCGGCTTCGGCCTAGCGGCTTGCCCACTTCATTGACCTGCCGTGCTCTTGTCCCTAGAACTGATCCTGCACACGCCGTGTTTGCACCCCGGCGGAGGGGTGGCCGAGTGGCTGAAGGCGGCGGTTTGCTAAACCGTTGTACACTGTAAAGGTGTACCGTGAGTTCGAATCTCATCCCCTCCGCCAAACTCTCTCTCTCTCATATGCCCTTTGCGAAAGCCGATGAACTGGCAGCGCAAGCCCGGCATACTTGCCAGAGCGGGATGCGATATTGTTCGATCGTTTTCGCCCGACTCAGCCAGCCCCAACTCTTTGTCTTTGCGACCATGCCTATCTGGCGGCTGGTCGCACGTAGCCGGTAATCGTCCTGGTGTCCCGATTCCGAAGTTCGTTTGATTGAAATGCGTTCGGAATCGGGACTCTAGCTTTCTGTTTTCAGTGGCCAGCTTATCCCCTGCGTCCGCCGTGAAGAACGGCGAAATGCAGGGGCAGGACACTAGAAACGGTACCTTAACCCAACCGAGACGCCTTGCGGGTGTGCGCCGGCCCAGCAATGGGGATTGGATGTTTCATCCCCGGTGGCGTCGCTTGCATCATGACAATCGTAGGTGATCGAACGGCCACCTGCCCCGAGAGCGTAGTGGGCATAAGAACCATTGAAGATCGTCGCCCAATCGAAATAGCTGGATAACCCCGCGCCCCAATTATGGATATAACCGACCGTGAAGAGATTCGACGAGTTGTTCACATGCGCGCCGCCCGTACCGTCACCTGGCGCACCAAGGGGGGGCAACTCCAGCGAGGAATTATGCTGACCAGGGTCTCCGGGGGTACGATCTGCATGAGCCCAGCCAGCTGAGATACTATCCGCGGGCGTAAGAAGCTGGGTTCCTTCCAGCCAATAACCAGTTCGCTGGCGTTCATTTTGGAATTCCAGGAAACTCGGAACGTAGCGGTGCAGGTCTTCGAAGATGGCGCCAATCGTGGTGCGTGTCGGGAAAGTGTATTGCGCGCCGATCTTCGCTGCATCTTCATCGGCTGTGTCGCCATTGAAGTAAGTGGTTGGCGGGTTCGCGTATTCGCCGGTCAGGTCGCTCGAGCGATTCACTTTTTCGTGCCGCTCATAGGCGGCTGCGATATAGAGTGGGCCGTTCGTGTAGGTGAGGCTGGCGCTGAAGGCGTCACTGAACGACCCGTCATTGCACGCGTAAGGCAGAGAGCCGCCGCTGCCAGGGATATTGCCGCCCGTGCAATCCGATTCACCGGCCGCGATGTTGTCGCTGTTGGCGGAGGTATTTTGCCCCGGAGAATAAAGGGCGGTGAGCTGGAAGCCGGCGAGCGTTGGAGATACGTACCAGATCGAGTGATCAAGCCTGGTGCCAAACTCCACCCGGTTGTCGCCGCCGGTATTGCCCATGATGGCGGCATAATCGCCGATCATGCCGATGAACGGATTGAGCCGGGCGGTGGATTGCTTGTAGGGCGCATCGGTTTTCCCGAACAATATGGCACCGTATTCATCGGAGGATAGACCGATATAGCTGTTGCGCGAGGTCAGCCCACCCTTCACGACATTGCTTTGCGCAGAATTGTTTTCGGATACGCCCGAAGACGCCGCGATGTCGATCTGGGTTTCGAGTTGGTATACGAAGTTGATGTTCTGGCCGGGTATTTTCTCGAAACCGCGGACGCCGATATAGGACAGGTTGGTGGCAACATCTGGCAGCCAGCCGAGCCGGCCCACCGGCTTTACACCGCCCGGTTCCGGCGCAGATCCTAGGCCCTTGGTGACGACATCGAACGAAACATCAAAATTTCCGTAGCCGGTGACCTCGCCGCCGGGAACATAAAATGTGGCGGTTGGTCCTTTCTTTCGCTCAAAATTGCCGTGGCCTTGCGCAAGCGTAGTCGGGCCTGCGTTCGCCCCCGAGGCCAGCGGCGCGGTTTCCTGCGTGGTAGGCGAAGGCGGGCGCGCGGCCGGTGCTATCTGCGAGGGAGGTACTGAATTCGCCAGCAGGTCGACATTCCCTTGAGTCTGCACGACTTGGCGAGAAGATGTCCTGTTGCCACCACGCGCGGCCTTCAACGCGCGCTTCGGCAAAGTCTGTTTTACCAGTGCGGTCAGGGCTGCAACTTGATCCTTGAGGCTACGAACCTCGGATTTTAGCTCCTGAACTTCTGATTGCGACGAATCCTGCGCGTGTGCGATCGCCCCCGGCATCGCCACGGCAAGCGTGGCGGCGAGCGCTGTCGAAGCGCGTATGGCTGAAAACATGCAAAAAGGCTCTTTCACCCTGTCGGGACACCTGGACGTTCACAAGCTCGTATGGCGGCTTGGATGCTGGAAGAAATCTAAACGATTTACTTGCGGTCCAGCAATGGTAACGCGCACCTATCCCGATGTAAAACCTGCGCCGAGCGCTGCCAGTTTTACCGAGAGGCGGAGGCTGTTGAATATTTGCAACAGTTTTTGGCCGGGGGCCACGGCCACGCCCAGTTTGTCAACAGGATTTCATACGTCTGAAGCGGAGCCGCCTCAGGCAGATTTCGAGGGCCGCTCAGGGTTGAGCGGCCCTTGAACCATCAGGCGCGTTGAATGGCGTCGAGCGTCGCCTCTGGAACGCCCGTAAAATTATTCGCGGCAAGATATCTGGGCGCAGTCTCTACCCAGCGTTTCAAGGTAATTTCCTGGAATTTGCCGGCATTCCAGGTCTGTATGATTTCGAGGTCCTCATCGCCGGTGTTCAGGATCGCGTGGCCGTACCCCGCAGGGATATACGCGGAGTCGCCCGCCTTCACGTCCGACGCCTTGCCACGTCCGCCGGAACCGAATATCGCGATCTGTCCGCGCCCCTTGAGATAAAAGTGAAACTCGTCGGCATTCGGATTCCAGTGCAGTTCCTTCATTTTGCCAGGCTTGATCACCATCAATCCGCCAGACATGGTCGTTGAAATTGGCCATTCATCGACGGTCGCAAGATTGAACGTGCCGCCATCGAAATCCCGCCTGCTACGTTCATCGTGCAAAAGCGCGAATTTATGCGTCGACTCACGCGGCCAGGGCGCATCCTTTGCCAGTGCTGCCTCAAGGATGGGGCCGGACTGGATGTAGGTTTCTCCCTTCGGAAAGCTGTCAAACGCGGCTTCCGTCAGACCAAAATTTTTCGCCAGCATGGATTTCGGCGACACATCGACCCAGTCGGTGATGGAGAATGTGCCGTGCTCGGAAAGCGCGCCATTATCGAAGGAAAGAATGAAGTGGCACGGCTTGGCACCGATGGTTTGTATCGAATGGCCGTGGCCCTTGGGGAAGAACCACAGATCGCCGGGGCCGTAATTGTTCACCTCGGTCTGGCCCGAGGGATCCAGTACCACGGTCTGGCAATGCCCATCGATCACATAGGCCCATTCCGCGGCAATCGCATGCCAATGTAGCTCGCGTGACCCACCGGGATTGAGAAACATATGTACGCCAGCCAGACCCTTCATAATCGGCAACTGGTGTTCCGTCGATTCCTTCGCCCAGCCACCGCAGGTAACCTTTGGCTTGGAGCCATCGAGCGACCGCACGAAGGCTGGCATCTCCGCCACATCCTTCGGGTCATGATAGGCGACCGTCGAACCTAGAGGCAATTGCTGCACATCCCTGCCAAAACCACCTTGGCCGGGCTGCCCCTTATCGTCGGCGGCTGCCGAGCCGGCGCTCGCGAGTGTCACCAGCCCGGAAGCGCCAAGTGCGGCGGTCCCCATGAATATTCGCCTGCTCGTATCCATCAGAACTCTCCTTGAGTGGTGCGCCGGGCGTCCGATGGGACATGCCGTCACCAAAAGATGTCGCCCTTGCAGGCGCGCCTCAATCCGCGGCCGCCGTCGCCGGGCAAGTTAGGTCCAAGGCAGGACGAGATACGCCAGTCTGCATCTAAGGCAAGAAGCCTCAATCGTGCTGCGATAGCGAAAACCTATCACAACCTGGCTCGGTGATTGCCTCGGCGGTCGCTATCAGCGCCTCCACGAGCGGTGAGAATGGCGAGGTTTGGGGCACCACCAGACCTATGGCGAACACGGTATCCGGTTTGATGATCGGCACGGCGCGTAGCGCCCCGCCTTCGGTGCACCAGGCAGCCAATTTCTCGGTCACCACGGTGGCGTAGGCGCCGGTCCGCACATGGGCGAGCAGCGTCACCACCGAATCCGACTCGAGATGACGCAGCGCTGGGGACCCGCCAGCCTTTTGGATAAGCCGGTCGACGATTTTGCGGTTCTGCATCTCCGGTGACAGCAGACAGAGCGGCAAGGTATCAATATCCGCCCAGGCGATGCTGCCAAGCTTGCCGCCAGGGCCATCCTGCGTCGTTAGAAGTCGATAACGCTCGAGATAAAGGGGGAAGGCCTGGTTCCGCCCGGTCGCGTGGGCGCCGACATAAGTGATGCCCGCGTCGAGCGACAGTTCGTCGATTTGGCGCAACAAGGCCGCGGAGCTGCGAGAGTAATAGGTAATTCGCACACCGGGATGCCGCGCGCGATAGGCTCCCGTGATGGTAGGCGGGAACGAAAGCGCGGTTGGAATAACGCCGATGCGCAGATGGCCGGAGAGATGGTGAACCGCGCTTCGCAAGTCGTCCCGCATCGCGCGCGCATCCGCCACCATGCGCCTGGCCCAGACAAGCGCGCGCTCACCCTCCGGCGTCAAACCTTGGAAGCGTGATTTGCGTCGCACCAGCATCACGCCCAGCGCTTCCTCCAGTGCCTTGATGCCGGCCGATAGACTGGGCTGCGACACCCCGCACGCTTCCGCGGCGCGCCTGAAACTTCGTTCACGCGTCAGGGCAATCAGCAATTCCAGCTTGTCAATCACCTGCCTGCCTCTCCGCTCAGCCCGTATCATCGTCATCCGCTGCGCCGCCCGGGGGCACGGGTAACTCGTTTATAACGCACATTTTCATAACGTTTAAAATCCGTTGACTATCGTGCCGGGGCGCGTGTTGGGTACAGATGCGCCACCAAAGCCGGCCCGTACACGCATGCCCGTGTAGCCCGGCCGGCGGACCCGCGCATGACAGGGAGAGGTGTGTTTTGAGCGTCTTTCAATGGATTGGTTCCAACAACGCCGATCTGGGCAATGGCGGCAATTGGATTGACACGACCGAGCCTGGCATGGGGCAGCCGCCTGGGCCGAACGACGTTGCCATCATCCAGAGCGGCCAGGGTCTCACCGGCATACTGAACGTGGCGGGCCTCGATATCGTCTCCGACAGTGCCACCACCAGCATTTCGATCACCGGATCGAGCACGCAGATCACCGCCGCCTCGGTCGGCATCGGCCTCGGTTTCACGCTCGATACCGGTGCCTATCTGCAGGCCGGCACGCTGGGCATCGATGGCGACGGCACCGTGGTCACCGTGCAGAACAACGCAGAACTCTACGACAACGCAGGCGAGAACGATGTGCTCAGCATCGGCGCCTCCACCGGCAACACAACCCTGCTGCTCACCAAGGGCGGCACCATGTATTACACGTCGCAGGAGGCGAGCGGCACGCTGAACCTTGGCGGCGTCAGCAACAACAGCGCAACCATGACAGTCAGCGCGGGCGGCTATTTCGCCTCCACGCTCAGCAGCGTGAACATCGGCGCGGCCGCAGGTGCCACCGGGATCCTGAACGTCACGGGCGCGGGCAGCCAGTTCCTCATCGACAATTACGGCTATACGACGATCGGCGATTTCGGCGAGCTCAACGGCAGCGCTCAAGGCATCGTCAACGTCACCGGCGGCGCCTACGCTTCTCTGAGTTCCTACGGCGAGGTGGATATCGGCACCAGCGCCGGCATGGCGAAGGTTTTGGTGTCGGGCGCCAACTCCGACATCGAGGCCGGGCCGTACGTGGAAGTTGGCATCGACGGGTCCAACGTCGCCGGCGAAATCTTGGTGCAGACCGGCGGCGAGTTCGATACCGCGACCGACGCCTATCTGAACAACGGAAACATATCCGTAAGCGGCGCCAACTCGCTGTTCACTGGCCGGTTCCTGGAGACAGATAGCGGCACGACGGTGCAGGTCAGCGCAGGTGGCCTCATCCATGTCGCCGATATCGAGCTGAGCGGGATCATGAAACTGACCGCCGGCACCGTGAGCGTGCGTGAGGATCTCACCCTGTATAAAGGCAGCCAGATCTCCGGCAGTGGCACCATCAGCGCGGCCAGCATTGCCAATGCCGGGCTGCTCAACGCCAGCGGCGGCACGCTGGCGTTGATCGGCTCGATCACCGGCACCGGCAGCAGCCATATCCAAAGTGGGGCCACGCTACAATTCATGGCCGCCGCCGCCGCCACCCAGACCATCATGTTCGAAACCGGCGCGAACACGCTGACCCTTGGCGATGCCGCGGGGGTAGCCGCCCATATCCTGGATTTCGCGGCTGGCGACGCGATCGATCTGCTGGGCAGCGCCGCCACCAGCCTCTCCTACGCGGGCGGCGTACTGACCATCGACGATGGCACAAAGCAAATTGCCAAGCTCGCGATCAGGGGCACCTACACGACCGCCAATTTCAAACTGGCATCGGATGGCCATGGCGGCTCGGTCATTCGCTACGCCGCCACAAATGCCATCGGCGATCGCTGGCAGATCGGCGGCCAGCTTCATGCGCCGTGGTCGCTGCCGCATTCGCTGTGATCAGCTCGGACTGGGGTGGATGGCGGGCGATTATTTCCGTGGACAGCTATTTCCGTGCAAGCTAGGTCACGTCCCGGTGAGGGTTCCTATTTGAATACGGTGGCGTGTCCTCTCACTCGTCTCGCGTCATGGGCAATTTCGGCGGGACAAGGGTAATTGGCGTGTGTCCGAACCTTCGGGCACCGGGCCGGAGTGGGGGAAGGCGCCGTGGATCTCTATCAATATTTTAGTACGCAGACAGAGCGCAACATCGTCAAATGCGTGCACTACTTCCCAATTTACGAACGGCACTTTGCCCGCTTTCGCAACATGCCGATCACCATGTTCGAAATAGGCACCGGTGAAGGCGGTTCGTGCCGCATGTGGAAGCAGTATTTCGGCCCTATGTGCCGCATTGTCACGATCGATATCGCGGACAAGAAGGAGTTCGAGGAGAGGCAGATTTTCGTGCGCACCGGCGATCAATCGGATCCAACATTCCTGAAGGGGCTGGTGGAGGAATTCGGTCGGCCGGACATCGTGCTCGATGACGGATCGCATCTGATGCCGCACATCAATGCCAGCTTCGACGTTCTGTTTCCGGCCATGCGGGCAGGCACCTACCTGGTGGAGGATCTCGACGGCGCCTACCGCCCCGACAAGGGCGGCGGCCTGCACGCGCCGCAATCCTTCGTTGAACGGGCCAAGATTCTCGTGGACGAAATGAACGCAGTGCACACACGCGGACAATTGACGCCATCGATCTATGGCAAGGGTCTGTTTAGTGTATCGCTCTATCAGAGTGTCGCCGTGCTGGAAAAAACGCCTTTCCTGAACACGCAGATGGTCAGGCGCCCGACACCGTTCCCCACGCGCGCTGCTAACGAGGCGCAAGCCCTTAAACCAGGCACGACCCCGGCAGAATAGACGCCATGCCGGCCTCCCCAAAGGCCGCACCCGCGGCGTCCTCGGCGGCCACGCGCTTGGAACTGAGTTCGTTGCGGAGCGTGCATTGCAATTCCGGCACGCTGCACGATCCGCTGCTGGCGGCGATCGACGGGCCATGCACGTTCATGCAGGCGATCAGGCTGGAGGATGAGCCGGCCTCCATCCGCATTGCCTTCGCCAACGATATCGCGCTTGCCTATCCGATCAGTGCGGTGTCCGCCTGCGTCAGCACAAGCATGGGCGATGGCATCAACCCCAACGGTGGCGCGCCCTGGTCGCAACTGACGGCGCACCCCTTCACCGTAAGCGGCAATGGCGGCGGCCCGCGCATTCCCGCCTTGGTATGGACGCCCTGGGCGCCCATCCGGTCCATCGCCCCGGAGGATGGATCAGGCCGCCCCATCCTCTTCCTACGTGTCAGCACCCCGGCCTGGACAGCTCCGCGTTGTTGCAACGGGGCGCTGGGCTTTTCACAAACGAAGGTGGCGCAGGGGCGCGAGATACTGTCCTTCCTAAGGTCGGGGGCCGATCTGGCGGCATCGCCTTCGGCCAACGTGCAAGGCGCACAGGCCTACGACGCAAATCCGGTCTACTGCGTGCAATACCGGTCGCGCACAGGCGGTGCCACCCTGCTATGGAGCGGCGACAGCCACTATACGGGAGCGACCACGCCGGGAAACATTGATGCCTTTGCCCTGCAAAGCTGTCTTCGCGTCTCGACTCCGGCGCGGCCGCTCTCGCCGGCCAATTATGCCTGGGGCGGCAGTGGGAGCACGATTTTCCTTCCCGTGCTGGAGCACATGATGGAGGCATGCCGGCCGCAAATCCTGCTTCTGGAGGGCTGGACACCGAATGATGGCCCGTCCGAAGAGGCCGCTACCGCCTATTGCAACAAAATGCTCGATCTGGCGGCGCGCGCCGGTGCCATGGGTGCGGTGCCGATCCTGCTGACCCGCTTTCCACATGTCAGCTTGCTGCATAATGCCCAGGAAGCAGCCATTGCCGAAAGGCTGCGGCGGCGGCAGCTTGCCATGGCTGGTCCGGCGCTCACGGTCATCGACGCCACCAGCGTCCTGGAGGAGCCGGATCGGCCAGGTGCCTATCGGCCAGGCCTCTCGAAGGACGGAATCCACCCGAACGCGGCCGGTCATGAAGCGGTCGCCGCGCTGCTCACGCCGGTCTTGCAGCGCCTTCTTCTCTGATTTAAGCAGCGGCTTCCACGCTACCGGCCATGGCCTGCATCTACTCCGCTGGCGTGAGAGACAAACGTCTTTTGGTTCTTCTCTTCAAAAAAGAACGGTCTTTCCTCTAGAGCATCACCCGACCGCACGGGGGTTACCCGTCGGATAAAGATGCTCGCCAAAACAAAGAGCTAGAGCATTTTCCGAACGACTGCACTGACCCGACGTGATCGGAAAATGCTCTAGTTCTGCGCAGCGAGCGAAAAACCGCTCCAATGCGATATCGTATGAATATGCCCCCAGATGATCTCGCCGTGATAGGTTCCTTTCACTGTCCAATGCGATAGGTCCTGGTCCATCCCATCCGCGGCGCCATCCCGAATCGCCGTCATGAGATGCGGTAGAAGATCGATCACGTAAGCCGATTTTCGACTCACTGTAGCAGCTTCATCGCCATAGGCGGTGATGCTGTCGTCGTAACCGTAATACCCGTTGTAGCCGCCGCGCGGTTCATGGCCGCGGGCAAACCAGAAAGGCCGCGGTAAATTGGTGGCCTGCGTGCCGTGGCTGACATTCGCGATGCCCAGCCGCAACTGGTAGAACAGCGTCTGTTTCGCCAGCGGATCGGAGAGCGTGACGGATGTCAGAAAAATGCTGCGCGTCACCGGGCACGACGTATCAATGACTTTTATCGAAATCGGCTGCACGGTGATACGATGATACAGATGTTTCATTGTCCCCATATTTGCGATGATGCCGGTCGTCGCCTGAGGGTAATTCGGCTTCAGTGCATTGTTCGGGCTCACGAGCAGATCAAACTCGTGCACGTCCTTCAGTCCCGTCTTGTACTTGCGGTCGCAGGACAGATCCTGGCCGTTCTGTTCCAGGGTGTAGCTGTGGTCGGGCTCCAACCGCACGTGGGCGAACTTGTTGCGCGTATCGCCATCCTTGAAGGGCGGCAGGTTTTCGGGCGTGTTCCATTGGCTCACCACCCATTTCGCGGTGGGCGAGGTAGGGCCGTAAAATTCTCCTGCCGTGGTCACGCCGCTGCCCGGCCGAAGCCAAAGATCGTCGGGCGGCGTAAAAACGTCGTGCGGCTGTCCGGTTTGTGCGGAGGCCAGACGACCCCACACTGACAGCAGGATCGGCACTATACGCCAAAACTTCGTCATCGTATCGCCTGCTGGTGGTTTCGCCGCTTCGCATCCGTGGTGGGTCAATACTGAACTGAAGCCTGGCAGGGGGGGCCTTGCCGCCAATGCCTGAAAGCGCCGCCGTCTTGCCGCTCTACCAGACGACGAAACCTTTGCAAATCCGCCCGGCCTGACCCGCTCCCATGGAGAAACCCAGGCCGTCCGAATCGCCGTTGCCGGGGGCCGCTGCTTGACGCAGGGTAGGGGCTTGCGGCTGCCCGCGATTTATGGGGGCTCCGGCGCAGGGCGAACCAGATGGACATGCATCTCGACGAAGCCGACCCGCTGGCCGACCGGCTCAACCGCTATGTTGGGTTGACCCAGGAGGAACGCTCTGCCCTGCGTTCACTCGCCGGCGAACAGGTGTACATCAAGGCCGGCCGAAACCTTGTGGTGGAGGCGCGCAACTCCGACCGCATGTTCGTGTTGCGCAGTGGGTGGCTGCATGCCTCCAACGTGCTGAAGGGCGGCGCCCGCCAGATACTGCGCATCCATCAGCCGGGCGATCTGGTGAACACCTCCTGCCTGGCCTGGTCACGCGTGGTCGCAACCATCACCGCGGTGACGGATGCCGAGGTTTGGCCATTCCCGCGTGAGCGGCTGACCGCCATATTCGCGGGCTATCCGCGTCTCGCCGCTTTGCTTTACGGCATCTCGATCGCCGAGAACGTCGCCTTATGCGACCGGCTGAAATCGCTCGGCCGCACAGATGCCGAGGCGCGGCTCGCCAACCTGCTGCTGGAACTTCTCTCCCGCCAGCGTTTGACGATACCCGCGTGTACGGACACTCTTACCCTGTTCCTGACCCAGAACGATATCGCGGATGCGGTCGGCCTCACCAAAGTGCATGTGAACCGTGTGCTCAAGAAAATGACCGAACAGGGGCTGATTGAACGAAGCGGCAGGCAGGTCCGCATCCCCGACATCGCCAAGCTCTCCGATCTGAGCGGCTTCATCGATCGCCATGCCGAGGTTGCGACCGAATGGTTTCCGTGACGTGATCCCGCCTTGCGGCGCTGGAAGGTTTCTATCCATCATTGTGGCACCGGCGGCGAGGGTTCTGGCGGATACTGCATCATCATCATTTGGGATGAAAAGGAGAGCCAGACATGCATGTGTGACAGGAAATCCAGGCCAAGCAGCATGTCGGTGTTGTCAGGGGAACTCTCGTCCATGATCGCAACGGGCAGATTTCTGAAAGTGACCTCGCCGATGGTGATCGGCGTCATTACGTGCCGCACGATCACCGGCGTATCCGGCCCTAATCCGCGCGCGCGGAAATGCGGCTCCTGGGCAAGATCCTCGAGGCGCAATCCGATCCGTCGCGCCGCGTTGCCGAAAATCAGGGTATGCGCGGCACCGGAATCGACCGCCGCGAGCAGCGTTTTTCCCGCCACCTGCACCCGGACGAACGGCCGTGTATCGAGCTTACGATCGCTGCCTACGAGCGGCGCCTGAAACAATTGCCCGCCGAGCGTGGTTGGCGCCGCCGAACATGTGCCCAGTACCCTGAACAGTCGCGCCTGCGACGCCGGAAAATCGAGGTCCACATCGTATGAGGCCAAAAAATCCGCGCCCAGAAGCCCATCCGCGGGCCTTCCGCCAGGTGAAAGCACAAAATCACTGACCATGAGCGGAAGGCTCTTGCCCTGCAGGCGGCCGATCTGAAAGCTCCTTGCCGAAAATACGTAAACGCCGCGCGATCCGCCAATACCGTTTATCTCCCCGCGCGCCGCGACGATCGCGAGGTTCATCCGGTCCGCCGTGGATTTCGTCACCAGCGTGAATTGCGAGCCAGTGTCGAGCACCATGCTGGTCGTTTGCCCGTCGAGGACGGCTGGTGTAAGCGCCTGGTCAAAGCTGAAGCGCAGCGGTAACGCCGTGGCGAAAGCCAGGGAACAAGGAGGCGGCACGGAATTTGGCCCGCACCCTGTAAGAAACAGCAGAACCGCCCATGATACGCGGTGGCCCCTCCGGCGGAAGCGCAACAGCAAAGGCGCCGTGGCCGGCAATTTGGAAACGGGCGAGGAAACAAAAGTCTTTTCGTTCTTTTCTTCAGAAAAGAACATCCTCGCTCACTTCTGCGCTACGGTCTGCCCAGGCGCCACGTCACGCTTCACGGGATCACGCAACAACGTATCCGTCATGATATCGCGCGCGAGCGGTGCCGCGACTTCGGCCCCCGCATTGCCGTGTTCGACCACCACCGAAACCGCATAGCGTGGCGCATCATAAGGGGCGAAGCACACAAATAGTGCATGCGGCCTAAATTCCCACGGCAATTTCGCACTGTCGAAATGCCCATGTTCGCGTGCCCATCGGCTCACCCTGCGCACCTGGCTCGACCCCGTTTTGCCGGCAAGTTGAACCCCCGGAATGTCCAGGCGCGCATGGATCGCCGAGCCGCCGGCTTCGTTGACCACGGCAAACATACCGCCGCGTATCGCCTCCAACGAGTCTTCCGCCACATCCATCACCGGATAGGTATCCGGCCCGATGCCGCTTTGCAGCTCCCCCGCCAGTTTGCGTGTCACGTGCGGCACCACGGCCCGGCCGGTCGCGATCCGGCTGACATACGTCGCGAGTTGCAGCGGTGTCGCCTGGATAAAGCCCTGGCCGATGCCGCAACTGATCGTATCGCCAATATTCCACTTATGGCCGTGTTTGCGCCGCCATTCCTGTGTCGGCATCAGCCCGTTCCGGGCGCCTGGCAAGTCGATGCCGGTATCCACCCCAAAGCTGAATGCATTCGCTGTCTTGGCGATCGCATCGATCCCTGTGCGCCGCGCCACTTCGTAGAAGAACACGTCGCAGGAGTTTTTTATGCCTCCATGCAGATCGAGAGAACCGTGGCCGTGCTTGCGCCAGCAATGGAAACGCGTATCGCCGAGATCGATATAGCCTGGGCAATTGATTCGCGTTTCCGTGGTGATCGATCCGGCGCGCAGCCCGGCCATGCCTACCACCATCTTGAACGTCGAGCCAGGCGGATACACGCCCGCCGTCGCCTTGTTGATCAGCGGCGTCTTGCGGTTGGATGTCCACTCGATCCACTGCTTTTCAGAAAGTCCGCTATCGAACAGCGAGGGATCGAAGCTGGGCGTGGTGGTCATCGCCAGCACTTCGCCATTCGTGCAGTCCATCACAACGGCGCTCGCCGCCGCATCGCCAAGCCGGCCCAGGATAGACCGTTGGAGATCAGAATCGATCGTCAAGGTCACGGTGTCGCCAGGCGTGCCATCCCTGCGGTCCAGCTCGCGGATCACCCGGCCGACCGAGTTTACCTCCATCTGCACTTCACCTGCATCGCCACGCAGATCGTCCTCATGGAATTGTTCCACGCCGGCACGGCCTACGCGCACGCCGGGCAAAGCCAGCACCGGGTCGTCACCCAGATCCTTCTCGCTCGGCGGCGCCACGTAGCCCACGATATGCGCGAGGTCAGGGCCGAACGGGTAATGCCGCGTGGTGCCTACATCCACCAGCACGCCGGGCAGATCGGGCGCATTCACCTCGATCTTGGCCATTTCGTCCCAGTTCAGAAAATCCTTCAACGTCACGGGAATGAAGCGGCGATTATGTTTCAGGTCCCGTTCGATGCGCGTGCGGTCATGGTCTTCCAGGGGCACGAGCCGATTGAACATATCGAGCGTGGAAAGCAGATCGGTGGTTTCCTCCGGCAGGATCAGCGCGCGCCAGTTCAGATTATTGCCGGCCAGCACCTCGCCGAAACGGTCCTGTATCTGTCCGCGCGGGGCTGCGATCAGCCGTGCGCTCACCCGGTTGCTTTCCGCGAGTGTCGCGTATTTCGCACCTTCCTCGACCTGCACCCGGTAGAGCTTGATGCAGAGCGCACCGAGTGCCGCGGTCTGCGCACCCATGATCAGCAGCGCCCGCCGGGTAAAAACGCCGTTCCGCTTGCCTTCCTGCTTCAATTATCTTGTCCGCATAAGCAATTTTGGTCTGTAAAAAACATTCTTATCACGCCGCCCGCTCGGGCGCTGCCGGCCCCCGATGCACAGACGTCAGATAGAGAGCCAGAAAAGGGTAGAGGCCGGTCGCCACGCCGAATTCAAAAAGCCCTGGCCAGGGCGGCAGTATCCGCCAGGTCAGCAACGAAACCAGGAACAGCTCAGCCACCGCGGTAACCAACGCCGTCGCGCCGAATACCAGCCATACCAGGGCAAAGCCGCTGCGCGACAATTCGCGGCGGAATTTCAAGGCCAGTCCATGGATCAGCAGAAGCAGCAGAATCTGGATGCCGATCGGTTCCTGCGTGAGCAGATCGACCAGCAGGCCAAGGCCGAATACGAGAAAAGCCGGCATCGAGCTTGGCCGGAACAGCGACCAGAAGAATACATTGCCAGTCACCCAGGCCGGCTGCAGCTCAGGCTGGCCCGGGATGCCAATCGGCGCCGAGAGCAGCAGCAGAACCAGCGCGGTCTGCACGCCCGGAAAGGCATATCGCGATGCCACGTCGAGCATGTGCCGAAGGCCAGGCCGCGGCCGTATGCCCGGTGTCTTGTCCATCAGATCGGCCAAAGCCTCATGGATGCTGGGCGGCTCGCCCCGGGGTCTCGGGCGGCACGATACCACTCAGCCCATAATCGAAAATCCGCACGATCTCGAGCCGGCCTAGATCTGCGGCGGGCGTCACCTCGATCTGGCCGCTCGTGCTGTAATGCACGGTGCCCACCAGCAAGCCGGCAGGGAATGCCCCGGCCTCGGCCGAGGTCACCACGCGCTCACCCTCCTCCGGGTGAATGCCGTCCTGCACATAGAGCAGGCGCGGGGAGGGGGCGTTTTCGCCCACCAGGATAGCGCGCGCCCGGTTCTTTTCCAGGATCACCGGTATCCGGCTGTTCATGTCGGTGATGAGCAGCACACGCGCACTGCGGGCGCCCACCTCGGTCACCCGCCCGACCAGCCCGCCTGCATCGAGCGCGATCTCGCCGTGCCTTATGTCGCTATGGGGCCCGACCGCCAGCAGCACCGAGCGCGCATAAACGCCACCAGCATCGGCGACCACGCGTGCCGTTACGTATGAAAGCGTCGGGTCTGGCACCCAGTGGAGATTACCCTTCAGGGTGGCGTTTTCGGCATCCAGCGCCATCGCCACGTCGTACCAATGGCGCAACCGCTCATTTTCCAACCTCAGCTTCTCATTCTGCGATTCCAGGGCGAATACGTCGCGACCTGAGCGCACCGCACTGCGCACTGCGAGGATCGGTGCGTCAACCACAGCATAGACGGGCGCCAGCGCATCGGAGAGGGAAATGCGCGCCTGCTCGGGCACGAGCGGGGTCGCGCGGCCCAACAGCATGAGCGCCAGCGAAAACACGATCAGAACCGGAAGTGTCAGACGCGCGAGCGCCTGACGGGCCTGGATGGAAAGCCTGATCACGCTCGCCCGCCTTGGGTCGCGGCTCGATTGCCGCCAAACCGTCTAGAGTTAAACTTTTATACACCCTTAATACATAGTTGTCAGCACGTTACGCAGCCTCTTGATCTCTTCAAGGGCGCGCCCCGTGCCTAAAACGACGCAAGAAAGCGCATCCTCTGCCACAACCACGGGCAGGCCGGTTGCTTCCCGCAAAACCTGGTCGAGCCGGTTCAGCAGCGCGCCACCGCCGGTGAGAACGATGCCCTTGTCGCAAATATCCGCCGCGAGCTCGGGCGGCGTGTTTTCCAGGGCTACTTTCACCGCTTCCGTGATCTGAAAAACCGGTTCGGCAAGGCTCTCCGAGATTTGGCGGTTGCTTACCATGACCTCGCGGGGCACGCCGTTCACAAGGTCGCGCCCCTTAACCTCCAGCCAGGGCCCCTCTTCGCCATTCTCGGCTGGGCGGGCCGCGCCCAGGCCGATCTTGATCCGTTCGGCCGAGCTCTCGCCGATCAGCAAATTGAAGTGCCGGCGGATATAGCTGATGATCGCCTCGTCCATCTTGTCGCCGCCGACCCGCACCGAGCGCGAATAGACGATGCCGCCGAGCGAGATCACCGCCACCTCGGTGGTGCCGCCACCGATATCCACGATCATCGAGCCGGACGGTTCGGTCACCGGCAGGCCAGCGCCGATCGCGGCCGCCATCGGCTCCTCGATCAGCAGCACGCGCCGGGCGCCCGCCGATTCAGCACTCTCCTGGATCGCCCGTCGCTCGACGGCCGTCGAGCCGGAGGGCACGCACACGATAATGATAGGCGAGGCGAAGCTGCGCCGGTTATGCACCTTTCGGATGAAGTGCTTGATCATCTCCTCGGCCACCTCGAAATCGGCGATCACGCCGTCGCGCATCGGCCGGATGGCGGAGATGTTGCCCGGTGTGCGGCCGAGCATCTGCTTGGCCTCCTCGCCGACAGCGAGTACCTGCTTCTTGCCGCGCACATCAGCGATGGCGACGACACTGGGTTCCGCCAGCACGATGCCGCGGCCTTTGACATAGACGAGCGTATTTGCGGTGCCGAGATCGATGGCCATGTCGTTGGACATGACGCCAAGCAAGCGGGAAAACATGAGCTAGCCTAACACAATAAAAAGAAGGCCAGGGGCTTTACCCCCCCCGCACCGCCATGGGAACCCCGGGCGCCACCGTGCATTTCAATTTGTAATTGAACGCCCGGCGCACGGGCGCGATCATTCAACAGAAAGGAGCCTCGCACCATGTTATGGAAGCTGACCATTTCCACGGTTCTGCTGGCAGGCCTCGCCGCATGCGGCACCGATCCCGGTACGCGTGCTGCCTCAGGTGGCCTGATTGGCGCTGGCGCAGGGGCAGGCATCAGCGCGATCGCGGGCGGCAATCCGCTCGTCGGTGCGCTGGGCGGGGCTGCCGTGGGCGCGGTTGGCGGTGCGGTTACGGCGCCGCGCTGAACCAAAGTTTTTTAGGAGAGTAAATCATTATGCGCAGAGTAGCGCTTACGCTGGGATTAACCGGGCTGATTGGCCTCGCCGGTTGCACAAACCCCTATGACCCGGGCCAGCGTGCCGTGGGCGGTGCCGCAATCGGCGCCGGAACGGGTGCCATCATCGGTGGTCTGGCCGGCGGCGGCCGCGGCGCCGGCATCGGTGCCTTGGCGGGCGCAGGCATCGGCGCAATCACCGGAGCTGCCACCACGCCCAACCCGCCGCCGCCCGGCTATCAGCCGCCGCAACCGCCTGGCTATTATCCGCCCCCGCCGCCCGGCTACTACCCGCCGCCCCCGCCCCCGGGCTACTGATACCAATCGCCTTCATTCCTGACCGCTTCCGCCACTTTCTTCCCCCTCCCCCTGGTGGGGAGGCCCGGGGTGGGTGCCCTAGCGTTCTGCCCCGAAGTTCGCCATACTTCACGGCGGGCGTAGGGGATGAGCAGGCCACTGAAAATAAAAAGCTATTGTCCCGATTCCGACCGTATCTCATTCCAACGAACTTCGGAATCGGGGCACTAGAGCATCATCCGACCGCATAGGGTTACCCGTCGGATAAAGATGCTCGCCAAAACACAGTGCTAGAGCATTTTCCGAACGACTGCACTGACCCGACGCGATCGGAAAATGCTCAAGAGCATCATCCGACCGCACGGGGTTACCCGTCGGATAAAGATGCTCGCCAAAACAAGGGCTAGAGCATTTTCCGAACGACTGCACTGACCCGACGCGGTCGGATGATGCTCTAGAGCGGGATGCGATATGGTTCGATCGGTTTCGTCGGACGCATCCCGCTCTAGCTCTTTGTTTTTGCGAGCATGTTTATCCGGCGGCTGATCGCACTTGCCCGGATCATGCTCTAGGCTTGGATAGTCGATTTCCGCCGTTGGTATGAACGGGGGAGGGCGGCTGATATCGGAGAATCGGCGAGGTCCCCCGATCTTCCTTTCGGTCAGGCCGTCTGCGCCATGTCGGCCGGTTCAGTCCGCAAACGCTTGACCATCAACTTGTTCAGGGCATGCACATAGGCGCGCGCCGAGGCGACGATCGTATCGGTATCGGCGCCCTGGCCATCGACCATCTTGCCACCTTCCATCAGGCGTACCGTGGTCTTGGCCTGCGCGTCGGTGCCCTCCGTCACCGCCCCCACCGAAAACAGCACCAGCTGCGCCTCGTGCGGGAAGATCGCTCGGATCGCCCTGAACGTGGCGTCGATCGGGCCATCGCCGGTCTCGACCTCGGTGAAACATTCGCCGTCCACCTCCAGCGTCAGTTCGGCGCGCGATGGGCCACGGGAGCCGGCATGAAGATCGAGGCTGATGAAGCGCACCCGCGTGTGGTCGCGGACCACCTCGTCGTCGACGAGGGCCACGATGTCCTCGTCGTAGACAATCTTCTTGCGGTCCGCGATGTCCTTAAACCGGCGGAACGCATCGTTCAACGCGTTGTCGCCCAGGTCGGGATAGCCGAGCGCCACCAGCTTGTCGCGGAAGGCAGCCCGGCCGGAGTGTTTGCCCATAACCAGGTTGGTCTTGGTCCAACCCACGCTCTCCGGCGTCATGATCTCATAGGTTTGCGCGTTCTTAAGCATGCCGTCCTGATGGATGCCGCTCTCATGCGCGAACGCGTTGCGTCCGACGATGGCCTTGTTCGGTTGCACGTCGAACCCGGTAATCGTCGCGAGCAGGCGCGAGGTTCGCAGGATCCGCTCAGTCACTACCGAAGTCCGCGCCGGCAGCGCATCGGCGCGGGTGCGCAACGCCATCACGATCTCTTCGAGCGAGGCATTGCCCGCGCGCTCGCCGATCCCGTTGATCGTACACTCCACCTGCCGCGCGCCGGCCCGCAGGGCGGCGATCGTGTTGGCGACCGCGAGGCCCAGATCGTTATGGTTATGCGCCGAGAACACCACTTTTTCGGCGCCCGGCACCTTCTCTCGGAGCATCGTAAAAATGCGTGTCAGGTCCTCGGGGAGGGCATAACCGACCGTGTCCGGTATGTTGATCGTGGTGGCACCGGCGGCGATCGCCGCCTCGACGCAGCGGCACAGAAAATCGGGCTCGGTCCGGCTGCCATCCTCGGCCGACCACTCGACATCGGCCACATAGTTGCGCGCCAGGCTCACCGACGCGGTCACCGCCTCCAGCACGGACGCCGGCTCCATTCGGAGTTTATATTTCATATGCAGCGGGCTGGTGCTGATGAAGGTATGGATGCGCGGCCGTTCGGCTTTCTTCACCGCCTCGACAGCGCGCAGGATATCGCCGGGCGCCGACCGCGCCAGGCCGCAAATCACCGGGCCACGCACAGCCGCGGCGATGGCGACCACACTCTCGAAATCGCCGTTCGAGGCGATCGGAAAGCCGGCCTCGATCACGTCGGCGCCAAGCTCTGCCAGTGCATGCGCCAGACGCACTTTTTCGTTGATGTTCATCGAAAACCCCGGCGACTGCTCGCCATCGCGCAGGGTGGTGTCGAAAATGATGATTCGGTCGTCGTCCAGACGGCCAAAACTTGGGTGCTCGATTCCCATGGGGCAGCTCCTCGAAACGCAAAACTTCAACTTGCCTGGTTCCGGCCCCGCCCTGCCCGAAATCGCGTAGGCGTGGTCACCGGCACCCCTGAACGAACCGGTCACGCAGGACCGGCGAACCCGCTCAGGGGACGATAAGTCGAAGGATGCCGAGAAATGGCCGCGCAGGGATGCCACGCGCGGTAGCGTAGGCTGGCTTGTCCAAAACGGGCAGGCTGCGCGTCATACGCCGGGTATAGCAGCGAGCCGACAATCCAACAACTCCTGCACAACAAACCAGACACAACAAACCCGGGGGGATGCACTCCCCCCGGGTCGCTGCGGTCATTCGTTCACGCGCTTGGTGCACAGTGAGGCAATTTCGGCACAGGGCCGGAATTACCCACCAGTTTTGCCAGGCGAGCCTTACTTCGGCGCGGCGTCCGTCGCGGCAGGTGCGGCGGCCTTCTTGGACTTGTGGTGCGAGCCGTGGTGCTTGCTGCTCTTCTTCGGCGCCATGGTGCCGCTGTCAGAGGCGGGAGCCGGCGTGGCATCGGGTGCCGGAGCCGCAGCGGCCGGAGCCGGGGTCGGGGCTTCGGCGAAAGCAGGGGCCGCGGCGAACAGCGCGGTCGCCAGGAAAGCTGCGCTCATCAGGGGGAGCTTCATAGGGTCTCCATACATTCTATTACAAGGGTGAAACGGGATTGCACGTTTGCCGCACAAGACGCGATGCAGCATGAGCCGAAACGCGAACCTGTATGGCCATGAAACCCCGGTTTCGTCAGCTTTTTTTTCCGTAATGATGCGGAATGCCAGGCGACACTAAGCCTGATTCAATTCCGCGATTTGTCCACCAGGGCATTCTTGGCGATCCAGGGCATCATCCCGCGGAGCCGCTCGCCCACTTTTTCGATCGGATGGGCTGCGTTTCGCCGGCGCGTGGCGCGGAAGCTGGCCTGATTGACCTTGTTCTCCAGCATCCAGTCGCGGGTGAACCGGCCGGACTGAATATCCTCGAGAACCCGCTTCATCTCGGCCTTGGTCTCGGGCGTGATGATGCGGGGCCCAGTGACATATTCTCCATATTCGGCGGTGTTGCTTATCGAATAATTCATGTTTGCGATGCCGCCTTCATAGATCAGGTCGACGATCAGCTTCACCTCGTGTAGGCACTCGAAATAGGCCATTTCGGGCGCATAGCCCGCTTCCACGAGCGTCTCGAACCCCGCGCGTATCAGCTCCACCAGGCCGCCGCACAACACCACTTGCTCGCCGAACAGATCGGTCTCGCATTCTTCCTGGAAACTTGTCTCGATGATGCCGGCCCGGCCGCCGCCGATCGCACTCGCATAGCTGAGGGCGATTTCCAGCGCGTTGCCCGATGGGTTCTGGTGCACGGCCACCAGGCACGGCACCCCGCCGCCGCGCTCATACTCGCTGCGCACCGTGTGGCCGGGGCCCTTTGGCGCGATCATGAACACATCGATATCGGCGCGCGGATCGATCAAGTTGAAGTGGATGTTCAGGCCATGGGCGAAGGCGAGTGCCGTTCCCTCCCGCATGTTCGGCCCCAAATGGTCGCTATAGAGGTCGCCCTGCCCCTCATCGGGGGTCAGCACCATCACCACATCTGCCCAGGCCGCGGCGGCGGAGGGATCGAGCACGCGCAACCCAGCACCCTCTGCCTTGGCAACACCCACCGACCCGGTCCGCAACCCCACGACCACGTCCTTCACCCCGCTATCGTGCAGGTTGCGCGCATGGGCATGGCCCTGGCTGCCATAGCCGATCACGGCCACGCGCTTGCCCTTGATTAGGTTAACGTCGGCATCTCTATCATAATAAACCCGCATCACGCTCGTCCTCTGCATGTCGGGAGGCAGCGATGCAGCCACACAGCCCGAAGAATATAAATTTTGGGGTTCTCTTTTTGCAAAAAAGAACGCGTTGTCTGAGCGCTAGATCGTCGCGGCCCCGCGCGCGAGTGCGGCCACCCCCGTGCGCGACACTTCCGCAAGCCCAAGCGGCCGCATCAGCTCCACGAACGCGTTGATCTTGTCGATCGCGCCCGTCAGTTCGAACACGAAGCTGCCTGTAGTCGTATCGACAACCCGGGCCCTGAACGCCTCGGCGATGCGTAGCGATTCCACACGCGCCTCGCCGGAAGCCACTACTTTCACCAGCGCCATCTCGCGCGCCACATGCGGTCCCTGCTGCGAAAGATCGGCCACCCGGTATACGGGAACCAGGCGTGCGAGCTGTGCTTTGATTTGGTCGATCACCATCTCGGTGCCAGAGGTTGCGATATTGATCCGGCTGATCCCGCGTTCATGGTCCACGCGCGCCACCGTCAGGCTATCGATATTATAGCCGCGGCCCGAGAACAGCCCAATGACGCGGGCGAGCACGCCGGCTTCGTCATCGACCAGAACCGAGATGGTTGCGGTACGGAACGGACCAGCTTCCGGCATCAGACCAGCATCAACCCTTCATCGGTGATGCTGGCCGCGCGCCCAGCATGTTCCGGCCCCAGGATCATCTCGTTATGGGCGGCACCCGAGGGGATCATCGGGAAACAGTTTTCCTTCTGATCGACGGCGATATCGGCGATCACCGGCCCCGGGATCGCCAGCATCTCGCGGATCACGCCGTCCAGCTCGCCGAGATTTTTCGCGCGCAAGCCGGTCGCATGAAAGCTTTCCGCCAGCTTTACGAAATCGGGCAGGGCAGAACTGTAGCTCTCCGAATAGCGTGAGCCATGCAGCAATTCCTGCCATTGCCGCACCATCCCCATATATTCGTTGTTGAGGATGAAAATCTTCACCGGCAGCCGGTATTGCGCGAGCGTGCCCATTTCCTGGATGTTCATCAGGATACTCGCCTCGCCGGCGACATCGATCACCAGAGCATCGGGGTGCGCGATCTGCACGCCCATGGCGGCCGGCAGGCCGTAACCCATGGTGCCCAGGCCACCGCTGGTCATCCAGCGATTCGGCTTCTCGAATTGCAAGTATTGGGCGGCCCACATCTGGTGCTGCCCGACCTCAGTGGTGATGAACACGTCTCGCCGGCTCTCGGCACAGATTTCATTGAGCCGCCGGATGGCGTGCTGCGGCTTTATGGTCGCGGCCGGCGACATGTCCTGCGTGAAGCGCAGGCAGTCGAGCTTCCGCCAGGTGCCGATCTGGCGCCACCAGCCGGCCAGCGCCTCGCGGTCCTGCTTTGTATCGTCCTCATGCCAGGCCTTGATCAGGGCGGAGAGAACCTCGCTGGCATCGCCGATGATAGCGATATCCACGGCCACGTTCTTGTTGATGCTGGCCGGGTCGATATCCGCATGGATCTTGAGGCTGCCTGGGCTGAAGGCGTTCAGCCGGCCGGTCACCCGGTCATCGAACCGGGCGCCGATATTCAGCATCACGTCGCACCCATGCATGGCGAGATTCGCCTCGCAGGTACCGTGCATCCCAAGCATGCCGAGGAAGTGCGGATCGGAGGCCGGAAAGGCGCCAAGCCCCATCAGCGTATTGGTGCAAGGCATGTCGGCCATGCGCACCAGCTCGCCCAGCAGGTCGGCGGCGTTCGGCCCGGAATTGATCACGCCGCCGCCGGCATAAATGATCGGCCGCCTTGCCGATTTCAGCGCAGCCACCGCCTTGCGGATAGCGCCCGGATCCGGACGCGTGACCGGGCGATAGCTGCGATGCGGCTTCGTCGAAGCCGGGCTATAGGGTGCCGGTGCGATCAGAATATCCTTTGGCAGATCGATCAGCACCGGGCCCGGGCGGCCGCTGCGCGCCACGTAAAATGCGTCGTGCACCGTGCGCGCCAAATCGTCGGAGCGCTTGACCAGGTAATTATGCTTGGTCGCTGGCCGGGTGATCCCCGTGGTGTCCGCCTCCTGGAAGGCGTCGTTGCCGATCAGGTGGGTGGGCACCTGCCCGGTCAGGCAGACGATCGGGATCGAATCCATCAGCGCATCGACGAGGCCGGTGACCGCATTGGTGGCGCCCGGACCGCTGGTCACCAGCACCACGCCCACGCGGCCGGTGCTTCGCGCATAGCCTTCGGCGGCGTGCACGGCCGCCTGTTCATGGCGCACAAGGATGTGGCGGATCGCGTTCTGCTGGAACAGCGCATCGTAGATCGGCAGGACGGCACCACCCGGATAACCAAAGATCACGTCCACGCCCTGATCGGCGAGGGCGCGGAGCAGCACCTCGGCGCCGCTTGAGGTGGCCGAGCTATGATCATGTGCCCGGCTATCGCCCGGCTGGATAACCGCATTCATGCGCCGCTCATAGGGCCCATGCTGCGACGCGTCAACCAGCGCTATTAATAAAACTCAAGATTGGAGGTAATTTTCTTTCCAGAAATTGCACAGAATCGTTAAACCGCGCAAGGAACCTATGCGTTGCTTCGGCGGCTGCAATGTGCCTGTGGCGAAACCACGTCGCCTGGCGCTTCGTGTATTGCCCGGTCACCAGGCATGTGCGCCGCCCCGCCTCATCGAGCGAGATCTCTCCGCGCAGGTAGGCCGAGAGTTCCGGCACGCCATGCGCCCGCATCGCCGGCAGATCGGCGGGCAGGCCTTGCGCGAGCAGGGCGGTCACTTCTTCAACGGCGCCCTGCCGCAGCATGGCGCCAAAGCGCAGCACGATCGCGTCCCGCAGGTCCTGACGCGGCGGGTCCAGGATCACCGCCCTGATCGTCCATGGGCAATCGACGGGGGCCGCAGGTGCCGCTTGCCAGTCGGCGAGGCCGCGCCCGGTGCCGCGCCAAACCTCCCAGGCGCGGGCGAGCCGCTGGCTGTCGCTCGGCCGCAGACGCGCAGCCGTCCGCGGATCGGCTTCCGCAAGCCGCTTATGCAGATCGATGGGGCCGATATCGTGCAGCAATTGCCGCGCCTCCTCCCGGGCCGCATCCCCTGGCTCCGGTATCGCGGCCAGCCCTTGCGTCAGCGATGCGAGATACAGGCCCGTCCCCCCGCACAGGATGGGCAGCCGGCCATGCTCGCTCGCCTCGCGCATCGCCGCTATGGCCGCCTGCCGCCACCAGGCGACCGTGGAGGAGACTGACGCCGGCTGCGCACCATAGAGCGCATGCGGCACGCGCGCTTCCTCGGTGGCGCTCGGCCGCGCGGTGAGGATGCGGAGTTCTCGATACACCTGCATGGCATCGGCATTGATCACCGTGCCGCCGAGCCGCTCCGCCAGCGCCAGCGCCAGCGCCGACTTGCCGCTGCAGGTCGGCCCGGCGATGGCGATGGCCATCGCCTTGATCACGCGTACCACACGCGTGTAACGGCCGGCCGATCGGGCGGCGTAGACGCTGCTTTCGCAACGCCTCCGCGCATTCCGAAGGAAGGCCACCCAACCGTGCCGTATGTCCTGACGCTGGTAGCCGCGCGCGACGCGACGATTTTGACCCAGGCGATGATCGATCGTGTGCGTGACGCCGTCGGCGGGGGCACCACCCCCCGGCTGCTCTCGCCCGGCGAGGCCGCCGATATCGGCGGCCTCGCAACCGATGATATGCAAGCAGGCCGGGCCGCGTTGGAGGGTGCACCCGTCGACCTGCTTGTCTCACGGGAGCACGGGCGCAAGCGGCGGCTTTTGGTGGCCGACATGGACAGTACCATGGTAGCGTGCGAGACCCTGGACGAGCTGGCCGTGCATGCCGGGCTTGGCGAGGCGGTGGCGGCGATCACGCGGTGCAGCATGAACGGCGAATTGGATTTCCGCGAGGCTTTGCGTCTACGCGTCGCCATGCTGAAGGGGCTCGGCCTGCACGCCTTGGAGGAGACCTGGCGCGGCGTTCGACTTACCCCGGGTGCCCGCACCCTCGTCGCCACCATGCGTGGCGCCGGCGCGGTCACCGCGCTGGTCTCGGGCGGGTTCACCTTCTTTACCGAGCGGGTGGCGGAATTGTGCGGCTTTCAGCACCACCGCGCCAATACCCTGCTCGATGACGGGGCGGCGCTGACTGGCGATGTCGCCGAGCCGATCCTGGGCCCCGATACCAAGCTGCACGCCTTGCGTGGCCTCGCGCGGGAGGCTGGGCTGCCGCGCATCGCGGCGCTCGCGATCGGTGATGGCGCCAACGATCTGCCCATGCTCAAGGCGGCAGGCCTTGGCATCGCCTTTCGCGCCAAGCCGATTGTAACTGTGGAAATTGCCAACCGTATCGAGCATGCCGACCTCCGCGCGGCGCTGTTCGCGCAAGGTTATCCCGCGCGCGCTTTCAAGGAGTAAGGGCCGGCAGAAAAGGGAAGAATGGTTTTTCTGAGGATATGAACCAAAAGACTTTTGGTCCTCCGTTGGTTCCATGTGACCGGCCATGGCCAATTGTCGCAGCGTCTCAGCTCTCGAGCATTTTTTTGAGCAGATCGACGTCTTCCGCGAAGCTGCTATCGGCCGCGATCAGTTCCTGCACCCGCGAGCAGGCATGCATCACCGTCGTGTGGTCGCGGTTGCCGAATTTCTTGCCGATTTCCGGAAGGGATCGGCTGGTCAGCTGCTTGGCCAGATACATCGCCACCTGGCGCGGGCGGGCGACCGCGCGCGCGCGGCGGGCGCTCACCATGTCGCCGATGCGCATATTGTAATGTTCGGCTACGCGGCGCTGGATTTCGTCGATCGTCACCCGCCTGTCATGCGCCTTCAGGATATCGTGCAGCACTTCCTGCGCGGTTTCCAGCGTGACCGGGCGGTTGAACAGATGGGCGTGCGCGATCAGGCGATTCAGCGACCCCTCGAGTTCGCGCACGTTGGTGGTGATCTTGTGCGCCAGGAAATCCAGCACGCGCGACGGCACGTCGGCCTGGGCGCGGGTCGCCTTGGCTTCGAGGATGCTGATCCGCAATTCGAACGTGGTCGCATGCAGATCCGCCACCATGCCGCAGCCAAGCCGCGTGCGCAGCCGATCTTCCAGCCCCGACAGATCGGAGGGGGATTTGTCGGCGCTGACAACGATCTGCTTGCCGGCATCCACCAAGGCATTGAACGTGTGGAAAAACTCTTCCTGGGTGTTGTCCTTGCCGATCAGAAACTGCAAATCGTCGATCATCAGAACGTCGACGGAACGAAGATGGTCCTTGAATTCGATCGTCTGCTGCGACCGGATGGCGGCAATGAAGCGATACATGAATTTTTCGGCCGACATATAGGCCACGGTTGCGGGGGCCGCCCCACGCCGCGTGAGCTCCAGCCCGACGGCGTGCATCAGGTGTGTCTTGCCGAGGCCGACACCGCCATAGAGGAAGAGCGGGTTGAACTCCTTGCAGCCAGGATTCTCGGCAACCCTGCGGGCACAGGCATAGGCGAACTCGTTGGGCTTGCCGACGACAAAGCTATCGAACGTGAAGCGCTGATCGAGCGGCGCCGTCATCTCCTCCGCCACCCGCAAACCTGCGTTCGTGGATGTCCGCGCGAGTGCAGGCGCGTGGGCGGGAGGCGGTGCCGGCGACGGTGCGAGGCTTTCGGCCAAGCCGCCCGCAGTGCGGTCCTCGCCATGCGGGGCATCGGCCGTCCTGCCTTTGCCGACGCGTATATCCACGCGCCGTATGGCGGGGTGCGCCTGCTGCCAGAGCAGGGTTATTTTTTCGCCATAATGGCTTTTTACCCAGTCACGCAGAAACCGCGTCGGCAGTAGAACCGTCACTTCGTCGCCATCGATACCGGCTAAGGTCATTTGCCGCAGCCAGCTGCGGTATTCCACATCCCCAACATCCTGCTGCAGCCGGCTGCGAATGCGCACCCATTGAGCGTTTGCATCAAGTTCGAGTGCGGTCAGAGTGCTGCGTTTTGTGTGTTGATCTGCATCGCTCGCATCGTCATCGGTACGTTCAGTGATCCATGTGCTGCTTGAGCTCAACGGGCGGATCCCCAAAAATTACTTGGTTCTTAAACTCAAGTCGGTCGATCGATGAAGGCAAAGCCTATACAGTGCTGTCCCGGTATAAAACCCGGCGGCATAGTTCGTCTCGATGGTATTTCAGGCGTTTCCGGAAGTTAACCGGCTCGCAATCTTTAGGTCAGATCGCCCGCGATGGCAAACGGAATCTTGCAGCTTGGGAAACGACAAAGTATTGAAATTGAAGTTTACTTTGAACACCAAGCTTGTCGGAGCTTGGATGCTTCCGTTGCTTCGTTTCGGAGCAGCCGGCCAGGAAAGGGCGGGCGTGAAAACTATCCGAGACTTTGCGTAAGCTGCAAAAACTCTTCGACCCGCCGATGCAGCGCCAAGGCACGGTACGGCGTGTGGCCGCTCAGCTTGTCGCGAGATGCTTGATGCGGGCTGTCATGCGCGAGAGTTTTCGAGCCACGGTATTTTTGTGAACGACACCCTTGCCGGCGGCACGCTGCATCTCAGGCTGCGCCTCACGCAACGCCTCATTCGCGGCACCCCGGTCACCGCTGGCAATGGCGGCCTCCACCTTTTTCATGAACGTGCGCATGCGCGACTTGCGAGCGTGATTGCGGGCGGTTCGAACGACATTCTGCCGGATGCGCTTGCGTGCTGAATCGGTGTTCGCCATGGGGTTTCGGTCAATCTCGCGGTTCGCAATGGTTAACAACCCAAGGCGGTATGCTGGTGCTGCCACATCGGGGGAGGCAGGTTTCTAGGAGCCGACCCTGCGCGAGTCAAGCAAAACTGCCGTTCGCCTGCAGGCTGATCACATCCGGGCTGAGATCGCCTAAGAGGCGATTATCGTTGCGTGCGTGCACACAGGAAGGTGCTGCGGCCCGATTGAACGATGCGGCCAATGCCGCCGCAGGCGCTGCCGCCCGGGCATCTTTCGCAGGCCTGGCCGGCACGCCCATACACTTTCCAGGCATGCTGGAAGTAGCCGAGCTCGCCGCCAGGCTGCACATAGTCGCGGAGCGACGATCCGCCGGCGGCGATGGCCTCCGTCAAGGTTTCGCGTATGGCTGGCACCAGCCGCTCCGCGCGGGCGCCGGCGACGCTCGAGGCCAGCCGGCGTGGCGAGATGCGCGCGCGGAACAGCGCCTCGCATACATAGATATTGCCAAGGCCTGCCACGATGCCCTGATCCAGCAGCGCGGCCTTGATCGGCGTGCGTCGCCCCGCCAAGGCGGCCGACAGGCTCTGCGCGTCAAATCCCGGCTCCAGGGGCTCGGGCCCCAACCCGGCCAGCAGCCGGTGCGCGTTCTCGGCGTGAGTCGCCACCAGGTCGAGCGAGCCGAACCGCCTCGGATCGACGAAAGCGATGCGCACCCCGTCCTCGGTGGTCAATACAAGGTGCTCATGCGCTACCGGCGGCGCCACGCCGCCACCCGCGCCCATATCAAGGATGTTCATCCGGCCGGACATGCCGAGATGCAGGATCACGCTATCGCCGCCTTCCAGGCGTATCAGGATGTATTTGCCGCGCCGCCGAAAATTCTCCACCCGAGCGCCGGCGAGCCTGGCGGCAAACCCCGCCGGCACCGCCCATCGCAGATCGAGCCGGCGTAGCTCGACCGACCGGATCACCCGCCCTCGCAGGCGTGCCGACAGGCCGCGCATCACGGTTTCAACTTCTGGGAGTTCCGGCATTGGGCTGGATAAGGCTATACACCGTGTGTGATGAACAGCCAGAGCCACAGCGCGCCGCAGCCCCAAGCCTGCGCCGCGCCCGCCGACACGGATTTCGGCTACCGCCGCGTGCCGGCGGCCGAAAAGAAGCCGCTTGTCCGGGCGGTATTCGACAGTGTGGCGCCGAAATACGATCTGATGAACGATATCATGTCGTTGGGCATCCATCGCGTCTGGAAGCGGATTTTTGTGACCAGGCTCCGGCCTGCCCCGAACCGCACGCTGCTCGATCTCGCCTCCGGCACCGGCGATATCGCACAAGCCTGGCGGCGCTTGGGCGGTGGGCCCGTGCTACTCACCGACATCAATGCAGCCATGCTGGCAGTGGGGCGCGACAACGCAGCCGGGCGAGGGATCGTTGCCGGCTTGTCCTACCTGGTCGCCGATGCCGAGACCCTGCCGTTGCCGGCCGGCAGCGCCGACTGCGTTTCGATCGCATTCGGCCTGCGCAATTGCACCGACAAGCTGGCCGTTCTGCGCGAGGCACATCGTGTGCTCAAACCTGGCGGGCGCTTCTTCTGCCTGGAGTTTTCGCGCCTGCAGGTCGCCGTGCTCGAGCCGCTTTATGAGCGCTGGTCGTTTGATGTGCTGCCCCGCGCCGGCAAGCTGTTTGCCGGCGACGCGGAGAGCTACCGCTATCTCGCCGAGAGCATACGCATGTTCCCCGATCAGGAGAGTTTGGCGGGAATGATGGAGGCGGCGGGCCTCGCCAAGGTAAAATTCGAAAACCTGTCGGGCGGCATCACGGCGATCCACTCCGGATGGCGCCTCTGACCGGAAGGGTGGCCGCTTCCGAGCTGCCGCCGGCGCGTCCTGCCGCCCCGCTTCGTGTGCTGCTGATCGTGTCGGGCGGGATCGCGGCGTACAAGGCGCTCGAACTGGTGCGTTTACTCCGCAGGGCGGGGATCCTGGTCCGCGCCGTGCTGACCGAGGCGGGCGCACGCTTCGTCACCACGCTCTCGCTGCAGGCACTCACCGAAGACCGCGTATTCACCGATCTCTGGTCGCTCACCGACGAGCACGAGATCGGCCATATCGAATTGTCGCGCCAGGCCGATCTGATCGTGGTAGCGCCCGCCTCCGCGGATCTGTTGGCGCGCGCCGCTTACGGGCTGGCCAATGATCTGGCGACCACCGTGTTGCTGGCCACCGACAAGCCCGTGCTGATGGCGCCTGCGATGAATGTGCGGATGTGGCAGCACAAGGCGACCGAGGCGAATGTGGCCCTGCTTGCAGCGCGCGGCGTGCGCTTTGTCGGGCCAGATATCGGCGAGATGGCGTGCCATGAGGTGGGGCCGGGTCGGCTGGCGGAGCCGGCCGCCATTCTGGCCGCGATCGAAGCGTTTTTGGGCGAGCAAAGCCGGGGCTGGACTGCCCTGGCAGGCCGCCACGTGCTGGTCACCGCCGGCCCGACACACGAACCGATCGACGCCGTGCGCTATCTTGCGAACCGGAGCAGCGGGACGCAGGGTTTTGCGATCGCCGCCGCTTTGGCGCGCCTAGGTGCGCGTGTCACCCTGGTGAGCGGTCCGGTGGAGCTGGCCGATCCGCCTGGGGTCACCATCCGCCGGGTGGAAACGGCCGCCGAGATGCTCGCAGCAAGCAGGGCCGCGCTGCCCGCGGATGCCGCGGTTTTCGCGGCCGCTGTCGCTGACTGGCGTGCCGCTCGGCCAGCCACGGGCAAGCTGAAGAAAGCTGACGGGCCACCCGCGCTCGACCTCGTGCCCAACCCCGACATCCTTGCAAGCCTGTCGAAAGCGGGCTCGATGCGCCCTAGCCTGGTGGTGGGTTTTGCTGCTGAAACCGATAATCTGCGCCGGAACGCCCTGGCAAAGCTCCGGGCAAAAGGCTGCGACTGGATCGTCGCCAATGATGTGAGCGCAGGGACAGGCATTATGGGCGGCCCTCGCAATCAGGTGCATATCTTCGAGGGCGCGGCAGAAGAGACCTGGCCGGACTTGCCGAAAGAGGAGGTCGCGCTGCGGCTGGCCGACCGGATCGCCGCGGCGCTGCGCCGCTGATGCAGGCATTCTCGATCCGGGGCCGCCATGTCTCCGGCTCGGTCAGGGCGCGGCTTTTGCGTTTGGCGCTGCTTCTCCTGCTGCCTGGTCTGCTGATGTCATCTCTACTGACTTGGCAGGTTTTCGTGACCGAGCGTGAGGGCGCCGAGACCGCGCTGCGCGAAACCGCGCGCGGCCTGAGCCAGGTGATCGACCGCGAATTCTCCCAGGCAGAGGTGCTGCTCCGCACGCTTGCGGTTACGGATGAGCTGCAGTCAGGCAACCTCGCCGCCCTCGATCATCTGGCGCGCGCGACCGCGGTGATGGGCGGATCCCTTGTGATGATCGACAGCACCGGACAAGAGCTTGTCGATACCGCCTTGCCGCCTGGGTCGGCGCTGCCGAAGCTGCCGCCGCCTACTGACTGGGAGCGTGAGGCTTCCGGCCATGCCAGGATTGCCGCCTTTGCAGCCTCCGCGGGATCTGGATTTCCCATCTCCGTCGTGTTGCCGGTGAGCGTGGGCACGGCCGCGCACCGCTACGATCTCGAACTCATCGTGCCGCCGTCCTCGATCCAGTCGGTGCTGCTGCGCGAGAAGCTGCCGCCTGGCTGGATTGCCACGGTGATCGACGCCGATAACAAGATCGTCGCACGAACGGTACGCCAGGAGGTGTTCGCGGGTCGGATGGCCCGGCCCGGATTGCTGCGCGGGCTTGCCGAGGAATCGGATGGGGTGCGCGACAGTATTTCGTTGGAAGGCGTGCCTGTCATCGTTGCCTTCCACCGGTCTGCGAAGACAGGCTGGGCGGCCGCGGTGAATGCCCCGCGTGCGCAGATCGCGGAAGCCGGGCGGCAATCGACCACGCTCGTTGCCTGGATGGGGTCGTTTGCCATCCTGCTCGGCCTGCTCGGCGCGTTGCACGTGGCACGCGGCATAGCCGGACGGATCGAGGCGATGGCCAAGGCAGCCCGCAGGCTCGGCCAGAATGAGAGCTGGACCCCGATCCCCGTCGGGCTGGACGAGGCAGATGCCGTTTCCGACGCGATGCGCAATGCGGCGCTCGCCCTGATCGAGCGCCGGGAGGCGCTCTCGGAGCTGAACGCGACGCTGGCGGCGCGTGTGGAGGCGCGCACGGAGGAACTCGCCAAGGCCAACCAGGCCTTGGAGGACCAGCGTATGCAACTCCGCACGATCCTCGACCAGATGCCGGTCGGCGTCGTCGTGCACAGCAACGACGGTAGCGTGCTGTTCGCCAATCTGGAAGCGCGCCGTCTGCTCGATTTGCCGAGGGCCGGGGCGGTCGCCCAGGATCAGTGGCCGCCGCTTAGGCGAGGCAGCAAATACCTGCTCGATCATGAACAGCCCTGGATCCGTGCCGTGCGCGGTGACGTGACGGAACGGGTGCTGCTGAATATCGAGCGTGACGGCGGGCGACAGCTCGACCTGGAAGTGAACGCGACCCCGCTGCTGCGCGAACCCCAAGGTGAGGTCGTCTTGTCGGTGACCACGCTGCAGGACGTGACGGCGCGCCTCGAAGCCGACGAAGCGCGCCGCCGCTCGCAGCGTCTTGAGGCGGTCGGTCAACTCACCGGCGGCGTGGCGCACGAATTCAACAACCTGCTGATGGCGGTGTCGGGCTGTCTCGAACTGCTCGTACCGTTTGTGCAGGGGGGGCGCGGCCCGCGTCTGTTGGCAAATGCCTCGCGGGCGGCGGAACGTGGCGGCCGGCTCACACGGCAACTTCTGGCATTCGCGCGCCGCCAGCATCTGATGGCTGAGCCGGTGGACCTGAATACCCTCGTCTCGGGCATGACCGAACTGCTCGAGAGCACGCTGGGCCGCAGCGTCCAGGTGATCACCTCGCTCGATCCCGAGGCGTGGCCCGCCATGGCCGACGCCTCCCAGCTGGAGCTCGTTCTCCTCAACCTCGCGATCAATGCACGCGACGCAATGCCGGGTGGAGGCAAGCTCACGATCAGCACGGTCAATCGCCGTACCTCCGCGCCGCTGCGCGCCGAGGATCCGCCCGCGGGCGAATTCGCGGTGCTGGAGATCTCCGACACCGGGCAAGGAATGCCCCCCCACGTCCAGGCGCGGGCCTTCGAACCGTTTTTCACGACCAAGGAGGTCGGGCTTGGCTCGGGTCTCGGGCTGCCGCAAGTTCTTGGCGTGGCGCAGCAGCTGGGCGGCGGTGCCACGATCTCGAGCGAGCCCGGCGAAGGCACCACGGTTCGGGTTTTTTTGCCCCGGGCCACGCAAGCGCCAGGCCGGCCGTTCCGCCTCGACCGACCAGTGGGTGCGACCGACTGGCTGTCTGGCACCCATCTGCTGATCGTGGATGACGACGCGGATGTGCGGGACGTCGCCTGCGAAATGCTGGTGGGCATGGGTGCTACCGTCGCGGCCGTCGAGAGTGCCGCAGCCGCGATGCTGCTACTGCGCACCACGGCGGATGTGGATCTGGTTCTGGCCGACCTGACTATGCCGCACGTCAACGGGCTCGAATTGGCGCGCGATATCGGCGCATTCCTGCCGGACCTGCCGATTGTGCTGATGACCGGCTATGGCGCCTCCGCAGCCCCCGATACAGGCCTTAATATAAGGGCAACCCTGCAAAAGCCGTTCCGCGCGGACACGCTGGGCAAGCTGCTGGCTGGCGTCCTCGGCCGCAGCGCCGCCCCCGAAGGCGCGCCGGTTTAACCCGGGGCTTCGGTGAAGAAGACCTGGCGGTCTGGGGCCTCAGGCCCCAGCGGGGTACAGGGGCAGAGCCCCCCGCCTTCCTTCCCCCGAGCGCCCAGCGGTTCAAGCCCGGTGCTTTCTTCCCGCGGCCGTATCCTCTATCGAGCGCGGATGGGCGACATTGAAATCCTGGTGCTGGATCGGCGGCTGCACGAATGGGGTTTGCCGCGGTATCACAGCGAGATGGCGGCGGCCATCGACTTGCATGCTTGCCTCGGTGAGACGCTGAGCCTGGCACCTGGCGCGCCGGCACAGCTGATTCCGGCCGGGATCGCCCTTCATATGGGCGATCGGCACATGGCGGCGCTGATCGTTCCGCGCTCCGGCCTTGGCCACAAGAAGGGCCTGGTCGTTGGCAACCTGGTCGGCGTGATCGATGCGGATTACCTTGGCCCGATCATGGTGAGCGCCTGGAACCGGAGCGCGCCGGGTGGCGAACCCGTGGTGATCGCGCCGGGGGAGCGCATCGCCCAGATGCTGTTCGTGCCGATCCTGCGGCCTGGCTTTCGTGTGGTGGAGGCGTTTTCGCGCAGCACGGCGCGCGGCGAGGGCGGTTTTGGCTCGACCGGCTGAGCTTCCGGGCGCGGCTTTGCGTGGTGGCGCGGGCAGCGCTGTTGCGCGGGCGGCGCTGCTGCTCGCGGGCCTTTGTGTGGCGGGCTTGGCGTTGCGGCTGCTAGGGCCCGCGCTTGTCTCCGCCGAACCTTCTCCCCGCGGCGCGCTCATCCTGTTCGGGGCCGGTGCCGCACTGACGGCGTTCGGCATACCGCGCCAGGCATTGGCTTTCGCGGCCGGCTATGCGTTCGGCGCCTGGCGTGGCGGCGTGCTGGCGATGGCCGCGCAGATGGTTGGGTGCTGTGCCGATTTCTGGTGGGCGCGTGTGATCGCGCGCGATTGGGCGCAGCGCCACCTACGCGGCCGGCTGGCTCGGTTGGACCAGGCGCTGAACGCCCGCCCCTTCATGGCCACGCTCACGTTGCGGCTGCTGCCGGTGGGCAATAACTTGCTGCTGAATCTGATGGCCGGGGTGTGCGGGTTGCGCACCGTGCGGTTTCTGCTGGCAACATTCATCGGCTATCTGCCGCAGACCGCGGTGTTTGCTTTGGCCGGCAGTGGTGTGCAGGTGGATCGCGCGGTTCAGTTGGGTGTCGCAGCTGGCTTGTTCGCGACTTCGGCGGCTCTCGGCGCAGTGTTGCTGGGCCGATCGTCGCGCCAGCCCACCAACTGATACACTTCGACAACACGAAGGGCCTATTTAAGTTAGGCTTTGAACTTCCCGAGTCCCTTTCAAAGAAGGGCAATGCCATGTTGCGGGCTTCTGCCTCGATTGTTTTCGGAACACTGAGTTTCGCGTTGTCATGGGCGGCGCTAGAGCATCATCCGACCGCACGGGGTTACCCATCGGATAAAGATGCTCGCCAAAACAAAGAGCTAGAGCATTTTCCAAACGTCTGCACTGACCCGACGCGATCAGAAATGCTCTAGGTGCGCCGGCTTTCAAGCACGTCGTCATCATCGTTCAAGAAAATCGTACGCCGGATAATCTCTTCGGCAGCAATCCAACTTTCGAGCCGGGCGTCGATCTTGCAACCAGAGGAGAAGATTCGACGGGGGCCATAATTCCACTTACGCCCGTTGAACTCGCCGGGCGTTACGACTTATCGCATTCCCATACCGCCTTCGAGGCCATGTATAACCATGGCAAAATGAATGGCGCTGATCATGTGGAGGCCTCTACTGATCTGCGCTGCAACGTGCCGCCATATGCGCAGTTCAAATACGTCGACAACAGTGCCGGCGTTGGGCTGAGCGCACCGCGCGGCTTTGTTGCAATCCCGACTTCGTTAGGCCCGGAGTATTTTCTGCAGGCCAAGCGGTCACCCTTCGGCCCCAACGATGATTGAAAACTTTTTTTTAAAAAAAAGAGCCCATCAGCCCAGCGCCCGTTCGAACAGATCGGCGGTCTGGGCGATCGGCGCTGCCATCCACTGCGAGTCGGCCGGCAAGGCAAGCGTGCGCAACCCGGTAGTGAAGGCCACCACATGGTGCCGGAACGCCTCCGTATCGTCGGAGAGCCGCATGACAACGCTGGCGGAAACGGGCGTCTTGTTTGTCACGCTCAGGATCACGTCGTGATAGGCATCCGTGAGGCCGATCCGGTCGGCGGTATCGGAGGCCAAGGCATGATCGGCCAGCATATCTAGCATCGCCGGCGTGGTCAGCCTTCTGTGAAGACCGTAATTGTTCGTCTGATACCGGAACGTGAACCATTGTGGCAGGCCGATCACGGTGCTGGCCGGTTCATTTTTCCGCACGAACGTTGTCACCGGCACATCCAGCCGTGGGAGCGGGAAAACGGCAATATCCTCCGTGCCCGCACAGGCAAGCCGTACGCAACTATCGGGCGCGAACCAATCGTCATCGTCGAGAAAGAACAGGCGGAAGTCGCCGCCAGGAAGAGTCTGCAACACCTCTTCTCGTCGCACGATGACAGCGCGCTCCACCTGATCGAGCGTGGTGCGCGCGATGCGCTGCAATTCGGCGCGGCAGGCAAAGAAATCGATGCGGAACATTGCATTCCAGCGGCCAATGCAGTCGGCGATCCATCCAGGAAAGAAGGGCACGTCCTGCCTGGGCAGATAACGCCCGGGCGCAATCTCATGCCCTGCCGCGTAGTCGGCCGCGAGCACCCGCCAATCCGGCGACTGACGCAGCGCCAGCATGATCGAGATGGCCCCGCTTTTCGCTGGTTTGTCCGGCAATGTCAGCGCGGCACCTTGCCGATCTGCTGTCCGATCGGCTGCTTCAGCGCCGCGCTGATCACCTCGGCCATCGCCTGCGCCAGGCACGCATAACCGCGATTGTTCATATGGAAGCCATCCACGGCGATGAAATCCTCGTAGGGCGTGCCGCTCGCCGCCCAGTGATCCATCAGCCGGCCGCGCGAAAACAGGTTGACGCCCGTTTCGGACGCGATTTCCTGCAGCGTCGAATCCATCACCGCATGTTCCGGCGACGACAGGATGCGCGGCGAGCGCTGGTTATCCATGAGGATCACATCGGCGCCGGCGGCCTTCAACTTGCTGATCCCTTCCTCGACGAGATGCTTGAACACGGCGGGTGACTCGTCACGCACGGCACCATTCGCACCGACCTGCCAGATCACCAGTTGCGGCCGCACCGCCAGCACATCCGCATCCAGCCGCGCCAATTCCTCGGGGGCATCCTGCCCGCCTATGCCGCGATTGATGAAGGCAAAATCGGCCTTCGGCAGCGAGGCATTCAGCGCCCTCTGCAGGATGGCAGGATAGGAATGCGCGATATCGGTGGCCATCCAGCCGCGCGTGGAGGAAGAGCCGAGTGCGACGGCCACCAGAGGCTGGTTGGTCGCGAGTGCCGCGCGGGTATGGGGCAGTAACGGGATCGGCAGGTCGCCGATGGGCGGGCAATCTTCCGCATGGGCGGCCACGCAAAAGAGGGTGACAAAAACCAGGATAAGTCGCGGGCAAATTAACCTGGCTGGACCGGCGCATATGCCGATCAAATGTCGCCACTCTCCCAAATTTCCGAAACCCTCGTCTTACGGAGCCGGCAAATCAGGTTGCCGTGCCCCCGACGGTGAGGCCACGCAGCTTAAGCGTGGGTTGGCCTACCCCCACCGGCACGCCCTGGCCGTTCTTGCCGCAGGTGCCGATGCCTGGGTCGAGTTCCATGTCCCCGCCGATCATCTCCACCTTGGTCAGGCTGTCTGGCCCGTTACCGATCAGCGTGGCACCTATCACGGGGGCGGTTACCTTGCCGTCCTCGATCAGATAGGCCTCGCTCGCGGAGAAGACGAATTTGCCCGAGGTGATGTCCACCTGGCCGCCGCCGAAATTCACCGCGTAGAGGCCGCGCTTCACCGAGGCGATCATCTCCGCCTTGTCGTGCCCGCCGCCCAGCATCACCGTGTTGGTCATGCGCGGCATCGGCGCGTGCGCATAGCTCTCACGGCGGCCATTGCCGGTGGGTCGCACGCCCATCAGCCGCGCGTTCAACCGGTCCTGCAGGTAGCCGGTGAGGATACCGTCCTCGATCAGCACGGTGCGGTTGGTGGGCGTGCCTTCGTCATCGATCGTGAGCGACCCGCGGCGGTCCGGCAGTGTGCCGTCATCGACAACCGTGACACCGGGCGAGGCGACGCGCTGCCCCATCAGGCCGGCGAACGCGCTGGTTTTTTTGCGGTTGAAGTCGCCTTCCAGCCCATGACCGATCGCCTCGTGCAGCAGGATGCCGGGCCATCCGGCGCCCAGCACCACCTCCATTTCGCCCGCCGGGGCGGGCACCGCATCGAGTTTCAGGATCGCCTGGCGCAGCGCCTCATCGACGGCCGCCCGCCATGTGTCGGGAGAGAGCATGCGCTCGAAACCCTCACGGCCGCCCAGGCCATGGGTGCCCGATTCTCGCTTGCCGTCCCGCTCCACCACTACCGACACGTTCAGCCGTACCAGCGGCCGCAGATCGGCCGTGCGGCTGCCATCGCCGCGCAAAATCTGGATCGCCTGCCACTCGCCATGCAGGGAGGCCATCACCTGCACCACGCGTGGGTCGCGCCCCCGCGCGTAGGCGTCGATCTCCCCCAACGTCGCCGCACGCGCGCCGAACTCCCCCTGCGATAGGGGGCTAGCATCCGAATAAAGCCGCGCATTGGTCGAACGCGGCCCAACCGAAGCCGTGCCATGGCGGCCGCCCCGAACGGCCGATACTGTGGACGCGGCACGCCTCAGCGCCGCCTCCGACAATTCACCCGCATGGGCATAGCCGGTTTCCTCGCCGAGCACCGCGCGCAGACCGAAGCCGGAGGAGCTGTCGTAATTCGCGGATCTGATCCTGCCATCTTCCAGCGACAGGCCTTCGCTTTCACGATATTCCAGAAACAATTCGCCATCGTCGGCACCCTGCAATGCCTCCGCCGTGATGCGCGCCGCCGTGTCGCGGTCGAGCAAGGCATCGGCCCGATGGAAGAAGAGGTCGTCGGTGGTTGCGATGGCCGACATAGATGATCCCAATTTTAGTGCGCGCGAGGCGCAGGGTTCAGGCAGATGGGGCGGCGGCCCAGCTAGCGGGCGCCACGTAGACTATGGGTGACCGCCAGCGCGGATGCCAGCAGCATAACCGCGCAGGCCTGGTGCGTGACCGCGACAGGCAAAGCGACAACCGACAAAAGCGTTGCTATCCCCAGCAGATACTGGGCGCAGGATGCGGCTGCCATCCCGGCGAGCGATAGTTTTGCCGCCATCGGCAGCCTGTCGCGCCAGCTTTGTCGCAAGCCGATCGCGACCGTGGCGAGAACCAGGAGCACGGTCAGCGAAGCCAGCAGCCGGTGGTCGAACTGAACGGCGGTGACGTTTTCCGTCAGATTGCGAAGCAGGGGATGCAAACCGGGCTGCATATAGCCGGCCGGCACCAGGCGCCCATCCATCAGCGGAAAGGTGTTGTAGGTGAGCCCGGCATGCAGCCCCGCGGTGAAGCCGCCTGCGAGGATGGTGAGCGCGATCAGGCCAATGCTGGCGACGGCCATGCGGCGTAACACACCGCCACCGGCGATCGAGTCCGGCACCGGAGACAGGGTGGAAAGCGCCGTCCAGAGAACGCCCGAGAACAGCGCCAGCGCCAGCGCCAGATGGATCACCAGCCGATAGGGCGAGACCGCCGTGCTGTCGGGCTCGAAGCCGGAAGCGACCATGAACCAGCCGACGGCGCCTTGCAGCCCGCCCAGGGCGAACAGCCCGGCCAGCCGCAGGATCATGCCGCCCCGGATGGCCCCAGTTACTGCAAAGCAGACGAGCGGCACGATAAAGGCTACCCCCATCAGCCGGCCCCAGTTGCGATGCGTCCACTCCAGCCAGAAGATCTTCTGGAAGCCGACCAGGTCCATGCCTGGATGAAGCAGCGCGTATTGCGGGATGGCCCGGTAAAGATCAAAATAATGCAGCCATGCCGCATGCGTCAGCGGCGGCAGCGCACCGGACAGCGGTGCCCATTCCATGATGGAAAGGCCGGATCCGCTGAGCCGCGTGGCGCCGCCGAGCACCACCATGCCCCAGATCATGAACGCCATCAGAAATAGCCAGGCGGCCACTCGGTGGCGGCTACGCCGCAGGGAAGCCGCCTCGAGGCTCGGAAAAGTACGATCGTCAAATGGCATGTTCGGACGCTATCTCTAAGGACTGCAGCTGGAAAGGCAAAAAGCCAGAGGGTTCGGCCAGTTGATCTGAGTTTCCGGGCGTCGAGCTGGGGGAAAGAGGCAGAGCCCCTGGCCTTCCTACCGACCGAGGTGCTACCGCCGCGCTTCCATGCAAGCCCCGCTGATCTCCGTCGTTGTCCCCGTCCGCAACGAGGCGCAAAATATCGCGCCTTTGATCGCCGAAATCCGGGTGGCTCTGGCTGGCCTGCCCCACGAAATTGTCTGTGTGGACGATGGCAGTAGCGATGACACGCTGGCCGTGCTGCGCGAGGCGGCGCGCGGCGGCGATGTAATAGTCATGCGGCATCGGGTTGGCTGCGGCCAGAGTGCAGCCATCATCACCGGCGTGCGCGCGGCCCGCGGCGATTGGATCGCGACCCTGGACGGGGACGGCCAGAACGATCCGGCCGATATTCCGGCACTGCTCGCCCGCGGCCAGTTCGAAGCCACTACCAGGCCGCTGCTGATCGCGGGCAACCGGATTCGGAGGCGGGACGGTTTCGTGAAGCGCCTGACCTCGCGCCTTGCCAACGGCATAAGGTCGTCGCTTCTAGGCGATGCCACCCCTGATACGGGATGCGGCCTCAAACTGTTCCGCCGGGCGGAATTCCTGGAATTGCCGGCTTTCGATCACATGCATCGGTTTCTGCCGGCGCTGTTCATTCGCGCCGGCGGCCGCGTGTTATCGGTGCCGGTGAACCATCGGCCTCGCCTGCGCGGAGCTTCCAAATACGGTACGCTCGACCGGCTTTGGGTGGGTATCTTCGATTTGGTCGGGGTTTACTGGCTGCAGAGGCGGTGGAAGCGGCCGGAGATCGACACGTAACGGAGGGAACGGCCGGCGCCGTGTCGGGCGCCGATGTCATTCAAGCGTCATGATTTGCCGTTAACGCCCTCTTGCGCTCTCGCACGGAGACGCGCCATCAGGGGGCTGATTTCACGACCCCGGCACAGGGTGGCCAATGTCAGAAACCACCGTCCGGGCCCACGACACCAATACCGCCAGTGTGCGGCGCCTGCCCAATGCCTTCGATTTGGTGGCCTTCGCCTTCATTGCCGCCGGCCTGATCGTGGTGGCCCATGCGGCGCGCCACACTTTCGTGCCCTTGGAGGTGCCGAAAACCGCCCCCATCCATCTCGATCCCGCCTACCTGCCTGGCTACGCGCTGCGCACCGTGATGCGCATGTTTGCGGCCCTTGCCGCCTCGCTGGCCTTCACATTTATCTATTCCACATTCGCCGCCAAAAGCCGGCGCGCCAGCATGGTGCTGGTGCCCATTCTGGACATCCTTCAAAGCCTGCCGATTTTTGGCTTTTTGACATTCACCGTCACGTTCTTCCTGGGGCTTTTCCCCGGCCAGGTGATCGGCGCCGAGCTCGCGGTTGTGTTCGTGATCTTCACAAGCCAGGCCTGGAACATGGCCTTCAGCATGTATCAGTCGCTCACCACTTTGCCGGCCGATCTCGAGGAAGCGACCAGCTGTTTCGGTCTTTCCGCCTGGCAGCGTTTTTGGCGGCTGGAAGTGCCCTATGCGATCCCGGGCCTGGTCTGGAACATGATGATGTCGATGTCCGGCGGCTGGTTCATGCTGGTGGCCTCCGAAGCGGTGACCGTGGGCAATACCAGTTTCCAGCTTCCGGGTATCGGCAGCTACATCGCGACCGCGCTGGATGCAAAAGATATCCATGCGGTGTTCTTCGCCATCCTCGCCATGCTGCTGGTGATCCTGGCCTACGACCAGTTGCTGTTCCGCCCGCTCGTCGCCTGGAGCGGCAAGTTCCGGTTCGAGACCACCCAGGTAGACCAGGGCGACGATCCCTGGGTGCTCGCCCTGCTGCGCCGCACCCGGCTCTTGCGTTTCGTCGCAGGCGGCTTGGGCAGCATTTTTTTCGCGGTCACAGGCCTTCGTCTGCGCGGCAAGGCACGCCGGCGCAAGACGGAGCACCCGGTCTCGTCCCGTGCGACCGACTTGGTGTTTTATGGCTTGCTTGCGGCGATCATGATCTGGTCCGCATTCCGCATCGTGGGCTTCTGCCTCGGCGCCCACCTCATCCTTGGTGACGTCGGCACGGCCGTTCTGATGGGCGTTTTCACCATGATCCGGGTGATCGTTCTGATGACGCTGGCGACCCTGCTATGGGTGCCGGTGGGTGTCGCCATCGGCCTGCGTCCGCGTTGGGCACGCGCCATGGGTGCCGCCGCGCAGTTCCTGGCCGCGTTCCCGGCAAACCTGTTCTATCCGATCTTCGTGGTGCTGATCGTGCGGTTCGCGCTGAACCCGGATATCTGGCTGACGCCGCTGATCATTCTCGGCACCCAATGGTATATCGCGTTCAATGTGATTGCCGGTGCTGCCGCATTCCCCGGCGACTTGCAGGAGGCGGCCAAGAATTTTCGCGTGGGCGGCCTGCTGTGGTGGCGCCGGGTGATTCTGCCGGGGATTTTTCCGTATTTCGTCACTGGCGCTATCACCGCCTCGGGTGGCTCCTGGAACGCTTCGTTGCTGGCCGAAACTGCAACCTGGGGCACCACTACGCTGCATGCGCATGGGCTCGGCGCCTATATCCAGGACGCGACGACGCGCGGCGATTCGGCGCGCGTGCTGTTGGGCATGGTGGTGATGGCGGCGTTTGTGCTCACCTTCAACCGGCTCGTCTGGCGGCCGATGTATGCGTTTTCTAGCCGGCGGTTGCGGCTTTGAGGATGTTCTTTTCTTCGGAAAAAGAGAAACTTCCTTACCTTGATTGAGCCAAGTCATTCCTGTGGAGGCCCACCATGGACGCACTGACGCCCAGCCTGCTTGAGGTGAAAAACATCAAGCAGGCTTACCATAAGGAAGCGGCTACGGACTTCGTGGTGCTCGACAATGTCGATGTATCCATCAAATCCGGCGAAATCGTCGGGCTGCTGGGGCGTTCCGGGTCGGGCAAATCGACCCTGCTGCGTATCGTAGCCGGGCTGCTCAAGCCGACCGCGGGGCATGTGATCTGGCGTGGTGCCGAGCTTACCGGCCCCGCGGAAGGCGTGGCGATGGTGTTCCAGAGCTTTGCGCTGTTTCCCTGGCTCACCGTGCAGGAAAATGTCGAACTCGGTCTCGAAGCCCAGGGTGTGCCGCGTGCGGAGCGGGAAAAGCGCGCCGAGGACGCGATCGACCTGATCGGCCTCGGCGGCTATGAGAGCGCCTACCCGAAGGAGATGTCCGGCGGCATGCGACAGCGCGTCGGGCTTGCCCGCGCGCTCGTGGTGCATCCCGATTTGCTGCTGATGGACGAGCCGTTTTCCGCGCTCGATGTGCTGACCGCGGAAACTCTGCGCACCGACCTGATCGATCTATGGATGGATGGCAAACTCCCTGTCAAATCCGTGCTTATGGTCACCCATAATATCGAGGAGGCGGTGCTGATGTGTGATCGCATCCTCGTTTTCTCCTCGAATCCGGGCCGTGTTGCCCAGGAATTGCAGGTGCCCTTCCCGCATCCGCGCAACCGCCACGATTCCGCCTTCCGAAAATTCGTCGACGACATTTACGCGTTGATGACCCGCCGCGCGACCAGCGTGCCTGCGCCCACCGCCGGGGGCACCGCGGAAGAGGCACCGGTGCTCGAAACCATGCACGCGCTCCACCCGGTGAGCACCAACCTCATGGCCGGCCTGATCGAAACCCTCGCCGGCGAACCCTATCGCGGGCGCGCGGACCTGCCGCCGCTGGCTGGCGCCCTGCAACTTGAACTCGACGAATTGCTGCCGCTTGGAGAAACCCTGGCCTTGCTGCATTTCGCCGAACTTGAAGAGGGCGACATCAAGCTCACGGAAAGTGGCCGGGAATTTGCGACCGCAGAAACCGATACGCGGAAAGAGCTATTTGCCGCTGCATTACGCAGGCATGTGAAGCTCGCGGCCACGATACGCGGCGTTCTTGACGAACGGTGGAACCACCGTGCGAGCGCCGTACGGTTCCGCGACGAGTTGGAGGATCATATGTCCCCTAGCTATGCGGAGGACACGCTACGCGCGCTGATCAGTTGGGGCCGCTTCGCCGAGTTGTTCAACTATGACGAAGAGGCCGACCAGTTTTTCCTGGAACAGGACGACGCGTAGTTACGCCGCCACCAGACATTCTTGTGCGCTGATGGCAAAAACCTCGCTCGCTTCCATCAGGATCGCGGTTGCGACGGAACGGCAGCGGGGGCCGAACCCGCCATCCTGCAACGCAATCTGCCAGCCACCGGCGGGATGACGCGCGACGACCATCGGAACTTGGCGGATCTGCGCGCCGTGCGACAGAGTAGCTACGATGGGCCCTGGTGCCGCTCCCTGGATGCACATCAATTCCATAACCCGCTCCTGCTTTTCGCGGGGCAGTGTGCTGGGGATATGTGACTACTTCGTTTACTGCGGCCTGACCGCGTGCCGCTGCCAGGGCAGAGAGGCCAGGCAAGAGGCTGGCCCCGATTGCGTCACGCGCGAAGCAGAAGCAGGATTGCGGCTAACGCAAGAATGCCCAAGGTCACGATCACACTGGTGGCACGGAAGGCGTATTGCTGCACCGAATTGGGTGGCGCCACCATGCCGATCGGGTGCATCAGCCGCGCGACAGTTAGCGCGATCAGCAATACCCGTACGATCATCGGGCTTCCGCCCGAGGCTTCGAAAAGCCCGACCAGAAGCAGGGTGAACGGCACATACTCGGCAAAATTCCCATGCGCGCGCATGCGCCGGTTCATTGCGTCGCTGCCACCATCCCCATGCAGGATCTTCAGCTTGAAGCGGCCCGCAATGACCCAGGTGGAGAGAACGGCGAAAATGAGCGCCAGAAAGCCTGCGTAGAACGCGGTGATCACGGGGAAGATCATTGCACCCTCTTCCCCTTAGCCGGCCCTGCCACGGTCGGCCAAGGCTGCCTCGGCCACTGCAAGCGCGGTCATATTGACGATACCCCGTGCTGTGACACTCGGCACCAGTATATGCGCGGGTTTGGACATGCCAAGAAGCAGCGGCCCAACCGGCAAGCCATCGGCTGCCGCTTTCACAAGGTTGAAGGCAATATTGGCCGCGTCGAGGTTGGGCATCACCAGGAGATTGGCGACGCCTGAGAGCGTGCTTTCCGGCATCACGCGGTCGCGTATGGCTTCGGAGAGGGCGGCATCGGCGTGCATTTCGCCATCGACTTCCAGCGCCGGATCGTGCTGGCGGATCAACGCGAGCGCTGCGCGCATCTTGCGTGCGGAAGGGGAATTGCTGGCGCCGAAATCAGAATGCGAAACGAGCGCCACTTTCGGAACGACGCCGAAGCCGGCGACGGCTTTCGCGGCGAGCGCGGTGAGCTCGGCGATCTGTTCGGCGGTCGGGTCCACATTCATATGCGTATCGCAGATGAACAATGTGCCGCTTTGCAGGATCACCGCCGAGAGCGCGAAGATGCGGCTGACATCGGAAGATTTCGGGATGATCGGCAGCATGTAACTCATCTGCCGCCACCACGATCCGGTGCCGCCGCACAAGGCGGCGTCGGTCTGGCCGGTATGCAGGAGCATGCTGGCGGCGACCGTGGCGCGCGTGGTCACGCGGCGTGAAGCGGCGTCCGGTGGCACGCCGCGCCGTGCCACCATGCGCTGATAGGCGGGGACCAGCGGCGCGAAAACATCGGTGTCGCGTGCCGGATCGATTACTTGCACATCGCCATCGAGGCGCAGGCGCAATCCCATGTCCCGGACGGATCGCAGAATCCGGTCTCGCCGGCCGAGCAGGATGGGTTGCGCAATCCGTTCATCGACCACTGTCTGCACGGCGCGCAACACCCGTTCATCCTCGCCCTCGCTATACACGACGCGCAGGTATCGCTTGCGCGCTGCCTCGAAGACGGGCCGCATCAGCTGGCCGGAGCGGAACACAAAACGTTCCAGATCGGAGCGATAGGCGTCGAAATCGGCAATCGGGTCGGCGGCAACGCCGCTTTCCATGGCGGCCCGGGCCACGGCCGGGGCCACGTGCAGGATCAGCCGCGGATCGAAGGGTTTGGGAATGATATAGTCGGGGCCGAACACCGGAGCCGTGCCGCCATAGGCGCGGGCGACCACTTCGCTTGCCTCCAGCCGCGCCAATTCGGCGATGGCTTCCACCGCGGCCAGTTTCATCGCCTCGTTGATGGTGATGGCCGCGACATCCAGCGCGCCCCGGAAGATGAACGGGAAGCAGAGAACATTGTTCACCTGGTTCGGATAGTCGCTGCGTCCGCTGGCGATGATGGCGTCGGGGCGCGCGGCGCGAACCAGCTCGGGCATGATTTCCGGATCCGGATTGGCCAGCGCCAGGATGATCGGCTTTTCGGCGAGCAGCGGCAGCCACTCCGGTTTGAAAACCTGCGGCGCGGAAAGGCCCATGAAAATGTCGGCGCCCTCGATCACGTCGGCGAGGGTGCGAGCATCCGTGTTGCGGGCGTAGCGAGCCATGTTGACGGGCATGTCCGGCTCACGGCCGGCGTAAATCACGCCCTTGATGTCGGTGAGGATCACGTTCTCCGCCCTTAGGCCCATGGCGACGAGCAGATTGACACAGGCGAGCGCCGCGGCCCCGGCGCCGGAAGTGACCAGGCGAACATTCGGCAAATCCTTGCCCTGGAGCACGAGCGCGTTGCGCACGGCGGCGGCGACGGTGATGGCGGTGCCGTGCTGGTCGTCGTGGAACACGGGGATCTTCATCCGTTCGCGCAGGCTACGCTCGATGAAAAAACATTCGGGCGCCTTGATGTCCTCCAGGTTGATGGCGCCAAAGGTGGGCTCCAGCGCCGCCACCACGTCGATGAAGCGATCGGGATCGGTGGCATCGACCTCGATGTCGAACACGTCGATCCCCGCGAACTTCTTGAATAGCGCGGCCTTGCCCTCCATCACCGGCTTGCCGGCCAGCGGGCCGATATTGCCTAGGCCGAGCACGGCGGTGCCATTGGAGATCACGCCAACAAGATTGCCCCGGGATGTGTAGTCGCGCGCGGCGCGCGGGTCGGCAACGATCGCGTCGCAGGCGGCGGCGACACCGGGGGAATAGGCGAGCGACAGGTCGCGCTGGGTCGCCATGCGCTTGGTCGGCTCGATGGCGATTTTCCCGGGGCGCGGGTGCCGGTGATAGTCGAGCGCAGCCTGGCGAAAATCGTCATCCATCAAGGATTATTCCAAGAACAAAAGAGCAGGTAGGGCAAGAAAGCCCTTCTTTTCTGGAGAAAAGACGCAAAAGACCTGTATCCACCGGCCATGGCTTCGATCGTGGGTGGCCAAGGCCGGCAAGCAAAAGTTTCTTGCCTCTTTTTTTCAAAAAAGCAGGCCTTTCTTTCTGCTTGCCTTACTGTGAAACCGCCGGGCCTTTCACGACTTCCGACAGATCATCCGGCCGCAACCAGGCCTTGAACGCAGCCTGGATCATCGCCGGCGTGGCATCGTAATAATGCTTGGCCGCGATGCTGGGCGTATCCAAGGGCAGGCCGAGATCGACGAGGCGCAGGTCGAGGCCGGCAATGGCGTCCACGCTCGAACGCTGCATCGGCAAGCGGCGCAGCATCTGCGCCTTGGCGCGCGTCAGTTCCGCGTCGGTTACCGGCTGGGCCTGCAGGGTTTTCAGATCCTGCACCACGGCCGCGCGCGCCTTCACCACCTTGTCGGGATCGGCGCCGAACGAGACGCTGTAATCGCCGCGCGTGCGCGACCAGTCGAGCTGGCTATCCACGTTGTAAACATAGCCGGTTTTGACACGAAGATCCTGATACAGGCGGGAGGAAAAGCCGCCGCCCAGAATCGTGTTGCCGACCATCAGGTTGAAGCGGTCCGGGTTGGTTACCGGCAAGGTTATCGATTCCGCCAAGGCCACGGTATCCTGCAGATTGCTGCTGTCCGGCACGTGGGCGTCGGTGGATCTGCTGGGGCCGATCGGCGGCAGGTCGATCTTAGGCGTGGGGCCCTTCGCCGTCCAAGCGCCAAAATCCTGTTCCACGACGCGGCGCGCCTGATCCGGCGAGACGTCGCCGACGATCACGATGGTGGTGAGATCGGGGCGGTAAGTTAGCGCGTAATAGCTGCGCACATCCTCGATCTTGAGCGCCATCATTGTCTTTGGCGTGGCCTGGCGCAGCTGCGGATCGCCCTCTGGTACGATGGCTTTTACCATGTCGCGGTGGAAAAGGTATTCGGGCGATTGCAGCAGCCCGGCCAGGCTTTGCGCCTGCTGTTGGCGGACGATCGCGAAATCTTCCGCGGGGAAGGCGGGGTGGAGTTCGTTTTCCGCCAGCAGCGCCAGGCCGTGTTCGAATTCCGGCGTCAGTACTTTCAGGGAGAATCGCGATCCGGCATCCGCCTGCGCCGCGATATCGTCCAGCGCTTTCTGGAAGCCGAGGCGATCGTGTTTTTCGGTGCCGTAGTCGAACAGCTTGTTCACCACGTCCGCCACGCCCTCCTTGCCTTTCGGCTCCTCGACATCGGCGACCTGGCGGATCTGGCCGAACACCGAGACGGTGCGGCTGACATGCTCGGGCTGAACGATCAGCTGCAAGCCATTCGGCAGCGTGCTGACAGTAGGCGGTGTGCCCATATCGGGGATGTGCAGGCTGGCCAGCGCCTCGGATGCCCAATTCGGCAGGGCGACAGGCTTGCTTGGCGCGCCACCAAAGGATTCGGCGCCGCCAAACCCCTTGCCGGCTACCGGCTTGCCGGACTCCTCCGGCGTCAGGATCGCGGTGACCGCGTGATCCGGGTTCAGATACGCGCGCGCAAGCTTGTTCACGCCCTCGACGGTGACGGCCTGATAGGCTTTGGCGACGTCATCGGGCGACGAAGCACCCTCAAAAGCCAGGGCGCGCGACCAGCTTTCGGCAAGACCTGTGATGCTGTCATTCATGAAGGCAAGCTGCGCCAGTTCCTGCCGGCGCGCGGCCTCCACCAGCTCCGGCGGCACGCCGTGCTTGGCGATGTTTGCGAGAATGCCGCGCATCTCATCCAGCACCGGCTTGGCATCGCCGCCTTTCGGATAGGCGGCGGCGGCGAGCCCGAAGCCTACATCGGCTTTTGGTTCGTAGGCGAACTCGGAGAGCAGTGCGTGGCCGGCGGGGACCATGGCATAAAGCGCGCCACGCTGGCTGCCGAGCACGTCGCCCAGGATGTCGGCGGTGGCGAAATCGGGTGATTTCAGCCCCGGCATGCGGTAGGCGAGGGTGACCAGGCTGAACGGCAAATCCGTCGGCAGGGTCAGTGTTTTCGGGGTGACGGGTGTTTCGGTGAACTGGGCATGCGCCGGGATGTCGCGCCGGGGGATGGCGCCGAACGCGCTCTTCACATCGGCAAGCGCCTTTTGCGGATCGACATCGCCCGCGATCACCAGGATGGCGTTGTTTGGCGCATACCAGCGTTCGTAGAAGCCGCGCAGCAGCTTTGCGTCGGTCTTGTCGAAGGATGGCCTGGTGCCGAGCGCATCGTGTTCGTAGGGCGTGCCGGCGAACATAATGGCCTGCAGTTGCGACAGATAGGTGTAGATCGGGCTCGAGAAGTCGCGCGACACCTCCTGCTCGATGGCGCCACGCTCCTTGTCCCAATCCGCCTGTTTCAGGTCGAGCCCCTCCATCCGAAGCGCTTCCACGTGGAGGGCCACGCCCAGGTTGGCAGCGGGCACGGTGTAGAAATACTGGGTGACAGTCTCCGTTGTGTCGGCATTGTAATCCCCGCCCAGCTGGGAGCCGAGTTCGGAAAGCTGGTCGCGGTCGAGGCCGGCCGAGCCGCGGAACATCATGTGTTCCAGGGCATGGGCGGTGCCGGGAAAGCCGGCCGGCGCATCGTTGGAGCCCGCGAGGTAGTTGATTTCGGAGGTGACGACGGGGGCTAGCCGGTCGGGAACGATGACAACGCGCAGACCGTTATCGAGGGTAGCGCGGAGCACATTGTCAGGCACATTGGCTGACATGCCGGATGGCGCTGCGGAGGCGGGCAAAGTGGATGCCAAAGTCAGGCCAATGCCGGCCAAGAGACTGGCCTTGAACCCAAAAACCTGTCTTTTCACGTCTCGCTCCCGCACAATGGCCGCGCACCCTAGGCGCGTAGGATGGCGGATGCCAAGGCGGCGCCACCCGGCCCCGGCTCGGCCCCGGCGCTTTCAGTTCATGGGACGCTTCGGCGGGTGAGAAAAACATGACAAGTCCTGAAACAGGCGCGGGTCGCGCGCGGTCGGCGCTGGCGCTGCTCACGGTGGGGCAGATGGCGGAGGCGGATCGGCTGACCATCGCGGGCGGCGTACCGGGCGGCACGCTGATGGAGGCAGCCGGGACAGCGGTCGCGCGCAGCATCATGGGGCGCTGGCCGGCCTGTTCCGTGGCGGTGCTGTGTGGCCCCGGGAATAATGGCGGGGACGGCTTCGTGGTGGCGCGCCATCTGGCGGAGGCTGGGTGGCGGGTGAGGGTGGCGCTGTTGGGCGACGGGGATTCGCTGAGCGGCGATGCGCGGCGCGCGGCGACGCTCTGGCAAGGCCCGGTCGAGGCGCTGATTCCGGCCGTGCTGGACGATGCGGCGCTGATCGTGGACGCGTTGTTCGGCACGGGGCTGGCGCGCAGGATTGGTGGGGCCGCCGGTGCCGTGCTGCGGGCCGCATCGGCGAGCGGGGTGCCGATCGTGGCCGTGGATATCCCGAGCGGTGTTAGCGGCGATAGCGGCGCGGATTTGGGGGCGGCGGGGGCGGCGCTGACAGTGACGTTCTTCCGCAAGAAGCCGGGGCATCTGCTGCTGCCGGGCCGCGCTTTATGTGGCGAGGTCGAGGTGGCGGATATCGGGATCGAGCCGTCGATTATGCCGGCCTTAGGTGGGGTGATCCACGAGAACGGACCCGCGCTCTGGCGGGCCTGCTTGCCCCGCGCCGCTTTGGGCGGCAACAAATATGGTCGTGGCCATGCGCTGCTGTATGGCGGCGGCTTGATGACCGGGGCGGCGCGCATGGCGGCCCGGGCGGCGGCCCGGGTAGGCGCGGGCCTCACCACGATCGCGGTGCCGGAAAAAGCCTGGGCGGTCTATGCGGGGGCGCTGACCAGCATCATGGTGCAGCCGCTGGACGCGCCTGAAACGCTGGCGCCGTTGCTCGGGGATGCGCGCACCACCGCCATGCTGATCGGGCCGGGCGCTGGCATCGGCGATCAAACACGCTTGCACAGCCTTGCCATGTTGAAGACGGGCCGCCCGGTTGTGCTGGATGCCGATGCGATCACGTCGTTCCAGCACGCCAGGGATGAGCTGTTCGGCGCGATCGCCGGGCCTTGCGTGATGACGCCGCATGAGGGCGAATTCGGGCGGCTATTTTCGCAAGAGGGCGACAAGCTGGTGCGAGCCCGAACGGCTGCGGCGATCAGTGGCGCGGTGATCGTGCTCAAGGGCGCGGATACGGTGGTGGCGGCCCCCGATGGGCGTGCAGTGATCAACGGCAACGCGCCCGATACGCTGGCGACGGCCGGTTCCGGCGATGTGCTGGGCGGATTTATACTTGGCCTTCTGGCGCAGGGAATGGAGGTATTTTCCGCCGCCTGCGCGGGCGTTTGGATGCACGGCGCGGCGGCTGCCGCTTTCGGTCCGGGCCTGATTGCCGAGGACCTGCCGGATATGCTGCCTGCTGTCCTGAAGACGCTCTTGT
>Ga0116226_10000156_pt1 | contig 52149 bp, 46 predicted proteins | sample S1TSphfallax_FD_89692 | JGI IMG/M metagenome (GOLD analysis project Ga0116226, IMG submission 89692) | Host-associated microbial communities from peat moss isolated from Minnesota, USA - S1T2_Fa - Sphagnum fallax MG | ecosystem: Host-associated > Plants > Peat moss > Unclassified | place: USA... | reverse complement strand
CGCAGTTCCGTTTCCGTGACATCAGCAAGATCATGATGTGTCACATGCGGAATCGCGACCCAATTACGGCCCAAAAATCCGCCCGTCAGCTGTTGAATTTTGCCCAGCGGTTTGGTTTCAATGTCGCCGAATGCGGCAAAATCCACGCGCGGCCATGCCGGCAGCCGCGCCAGCAAACCAGCCTCCGTCACGTCGCTCGTCTCCGGCATCAAATGATTTCGGCGATCACGGTGCCAACCTCGTAGACGTCTCCGGTCGGCTTCAGAATTTTCAAAATCCCAGAAACCGGCGCCTCCACCTCTTGGACCGATTTCTCGCTTTCCAGCGCATAAAGCGGCTCACCCTCTTTCACGGGCTGGCCATCGGCGACCAGCCACTCGGTAAGCGTGCCCTCATTCATGGAAAACCCTAATTTCGGCAAAATCACTTCAGTCGCCATCGAACCATCATTCCTTGAAAGTAAATATTTCAGTGATCAAAACACACGAAGAGATGCTTCGGCACACGCATCATCGTACCCCGTATCTCCGGCGCCGGTTTGTCCGTATCGAGCCTCAGATCAGGCAGCTTGTCCAGGATCGCATTTAACGCCCGGGTCATCTCAACGCGGGCCAGATGCTGTCCCAGACACACATGTGGACCGGCAGCAAATGCCAGATGTTTTACACCTGTCCGGTCCCGAAAAATATCGTATCGATCTGGATCGCTGAACCGTGCGGGATCACGATTGGCGCTTCCAGAAAGCACATCGAGGATGGACCCCGCCGGGATATCGACACCGCATAAGGTCACGGCGTTCTTCGCATAACGCGTGGCCGCAAGCACCGGGCCATCCCAACGAAGCGCCTCCTCAATGGCCGGCCCGATCAAGGCGCGATCCACGCGAACGGCATCCAATTGTTCAGGATTCTGCAACAATGCCGTGAGCAAAACGCTGGTGCCCCGATATGTCGTATCCCCAGCCGCATTGATCAACTGCCTGAAAAACGAAATGAGCACGTCTTCCGGCAGATACTCGCCATCCACTTCCGTCTGTACCAGCGTGCTGACCAAATCATCACCAGGATCGGCACGCCTCGCCGCGATCATCGAAGCGAAATAGTCCCCTAACTTCCGGCTCGCTTCCATGCCGTGAGACGGATCAATCGCCGTTGCGGTCTGCGCAATCGCCAATTTATGAAATATCGCTACGTCTCGCTCAGGCAGATTGAGTTGCCGATAGATGATGTGAAACGGATAATATAGTGTGAAATCTTGAACCAAATCGGCATGGCCCTGGTGAATAAAACGATCCATCAGCGCTGATACTGCGGGATCGACAATTGTCTCGCCCCATTTCGCCACCGCGCCTGGTAAAAAGGCCTTCTGAAAGATCCGCCTGTAGCGTGTGTGGTCCGGCGCATCCATGACCGAAATACTTTGGCCGAAACTAATGCCTAAATTGAAACTATAGGCATAGTTGGAATACAAATCAGGCTTGGCGAAAACTTCCGCTACGGCGTCGTAGCCCAACACCATATAATGCTGACGGTCACCCATCGTAATATCAGGGTAGATTCCGCACGCCAGACGATAATCACCTTTCACCACCTGTCCCTGCTGGCGTAGATCGGAGATGATCTGATACGGGTTTATGAGATCACCGAATACCAGCGCATCTTCCATGAAAGGATCATAGACCGGGTCGTCAAAATCAACGATTTGCGAAATATGACTCACAAAAACATTGCCTAGTTTTCTTGATTTTTCTGCGCACGACCAAAAACCGGTGCACGCTTTTCAATGGCTGCCGCCAACGCTTCGCGGGCTTCACTTCCTTCAAAACCGATCAATTCCAACGCCAGCGACAGATCAAAAATAGGCTGCGCCTGACGCAGCCAATGGTTGATCGTATATTTGGTGAACGCGACCGCTGACGGCGCCGTGTTGGCGACCCTGATTGCAACCTCGACCGCGCGGTCCTGCAACGTCTCCGCATCCACGGCCAGTGAAACCAGATTATGACGCTCCGCTTCCTCACCAGTCAGCGGCTCGTTACTTAAAAGAAAGTATTTAGCCTTCGCCACGCCGCATAATAGCGGCCAGATCAATGCCGCATGGTCGCCAGCCGCCACGCCAATACGCGTGTGGCCATCGAATAATTTGGCAGTTTTGGAGGCAATCGAAATATCAGCCAGCAAGGCGACAGCAAGGCCGACGCCAACAGCGGCACCATTGATAGCTGAAATGATCGGCTTTCGAGCATTTATAATTCCAAGGGCGAGGTTCTTTGCGTTTGCAAACGAAGCTGTGAACCTGTCCAACAGATCCGCCTCCTGATCTCCTTGAATACCTGAAAAATCCCCACCCGCGCAAAAGGCTTTACCGGCGCCGGTGACAATACTCACGCGGACTGACGGGTCCGCATCAATTTCGGCCCAAATGGTAATGAGCTGCTGGTCCATCTGCAAATCCACAGCATTCATCTTGTCCGGGCGGTTCAGAGTGACGCGCAAAACCCGTTCAGCCGGCCGGTCGAACAGGAAGCGGTCAAATCTAGCATACCGGTCAGACAAACGAAGCTCCTAAATCTTGGATGTAAACCACCTGATTCATTGGCGTTACCAATCATCATTGCAAGCTCAAAGTCTATCCCCAAAGGGCCAGTCTGCGACACACATCGTGCACCCGATTATACGGAGGCCGGCGGCGGCGGGACCGCGGTATCGATAATACGCTCAATCAATTGCCGCAGCATCGCAATTTCACCGGGGGCCAGCCGATCTTCAATGCGAGCCTGGCTCGCCTGAGCTACCGCGATCAACTCGATCACCGTCTGCCGTCCCGCGGGCGTGAGACGCACCAAACCATTTTCGACGCTTAACAGCCCGCGTAACGCGAGGTCATCGATCGTACGCCCAAAAACCTCGACCCCGCCGCGCGCCGCGCGCGCGATCAGCGCATCCACCGTGCAGTCATCATCAATTCCGAGAACACTCAGAACCGTATACTCGGTCCCACGCAGCCCTCGTTTGCGGTATTCCCGCCGAATGTCGTTGAACAGCTCGTAATGCGCCCGCCCTAGATAATGTCCCAGGAAATGACGGCCGAATTTCGTATCATCTGGGACAGAAGGCGCGGCCGGCGCACCGGTTTCCAGCAAGCGCGCATAGCGCCCCTGGTGGAACGCCAAAGGTGTGCGCGCCGCCCGTTCAAATTCGGTTACCGCGCCGACAAAAATCGCGTGATCCCCACCTTCATATTCAAACGCTGTCTGGCAAATGAACCGCGCGGCGCAGCCATCAATCAGCGGTATACCACCCGGCCCCGCGCTCACCTCCAGCCCGGCGAACTTATCAATACCACGTTTGGCAAACCGGCCGGACAAAGCTTCTTGCTCCGATGCCAGAATGTGCACCGCCCACCATTTAGCCTGCCGGAAGGCCGGGAGACTGCCTGAATTCAGCCCCAGACTCCACAGCACCATCGGCGGATCAAGCGAGACCGAATTAAAACTATTCGCCGTCAGCCCAACGAAATTACCGTCTGCATCGCAAGTCGTCACGATCGTGACGCCGGTGATGAACGAACCGAGCGCATTTCGGAACGCGATCGGGTCAATCTTATCAGCAGACTCAACAATATCTGGCATCGGCTCCAACTTTCACGACATTGACATGGCAAGGGTACCGGCGCGTGCAGCAATCAGCCTTTCGCGCCAGGCGGAGCGTCTGACTTTTCCTGCTTCATCACGGATGGCTTCAGTGACCAAGTCATAACCGCGCGGGTGTTTTGGCCGGGCCAGGCGGTCATTCAGAAAGCCGCGAAGTTCTGCTTCAAACGCCGGCCGCCCGGCGCCCGGCGCCACCTGAACGAAAGCATGCAGGGATTGCCCCAGATCAGCATCCGGGCAACCCACGACAACGCTCGATATCACACCCGGAAACGCATCGATCGCGGCTTCGATCTCGGCGGGATAAAAATTCACCCCCGCCGAAATGATCATATCGGTGCGCCGGTCCGCGACGAACAGATAGCCGCCCTCATCGACCCAGCCATAATCACCGAACGACGTCCAATCCCCATGCCGTCTCGCATCGGCGCCGATATACTTGAAACTGGCCGCAACGCCCGGCATCCGAAAATATATTTCACCGACCGCGCCGGCGGGCAATCGCTCCCCCGTCTCGCTGAAAATCGCCATTTCGGTTCCAGGTGCGGTCCGGCCGACCGAGCCCGGATGCTCCAGCCATTCCGCACCACCAATAAAAGTCGCACCAATCCGCTCAGTGCCGCCATAAACCTCCCAGATCACCTCAGGCCCCAGCCACTCAATCCAGAAGCGCTTCACCCAGGCGGGGCAAGGTGCCGCCATATGGACCAGGCTGACCACTGCCGAGAGATCATATCGCTCAATCACCGTTTTCGGCAGATGCGCAATGCGGGCCATCATCGTCGGGACCATGTAAGCCCAGTTCGCCTTATGTGCCGCCATCAGGGCGAGGAATCCCTCCGGGTCGAACGGACCCGCTTCGATAACGTGCCCGCCTTGCGCAATCGCCGGCAACATCAGGCCGAACGGCCCGCTATGATAGAGTGGCGCCGGGTTGACAATGATCGATCGCGGATTCCGTCGCCGGCCTTCCTTGTCCGCCCCCCAGATTGCCGGCTTCGGGTCCACCACAAGCTTCGGCCGCCCGGTGCTCCCCCCACTGGTGGAAACCTTCCAGGATGCGGCAGCGGCCGGCGGCAAGGCTGCGTCGGAAATATCTGCGTCAACCGGCTCCGGCCGAACGATACCGGGAAAGTCACCCTCGCCGATCACCAGTTTTGGCCGGCCGAGTTGCAAAATTGCCTCGAACTCCGGAGCCGCGAGCCGATAGGACACATGGCCAGGCGTGGCGCCAAGTTTCCATACCGCAAAGACACACTCGTATAATGCGAGCCCGTTCGGCAACGCTACAAAAACCAGGTCGTCCTGACCCACACCTTGCGCCGCCAACCAGCGCGCACGCCGATTTGACGCCCGGTCCAGATCGGCAAAACTCAAGGTGACACCATTCGCCGTCACCGCCGGCGCGTCCGGGGCCAATGCAGCTTGGGCGGAGATGAGCGCGCCGAGGGGAGCGCCTGCTTCCGGCTGCCCCGTCGCGTCGACCAGACTTAAAAAATCAGTCGTCATGCGCCGATGAATTCGGGACGGCGCTTCTCCTTGAACGACCGCGTACCCTCTTTGAAATCCTCTGACTGCACCATTAATGGTTGCATGTTCGCCTCAAGGTCCAATGCTTGGTCTAACGTCTGGGCCGGCGCCGCATCGAATTGCCGTTTCGCCATGCCGAGCGCGATGGTTGGCGCCGCCGCAAAGCCACTGGCCAGTTCCAACGCCCTGGCATGAACCTCTGGCCCCGGCAGGGTCTGCAACGCCAGCCCCAGCGCCACCGCCTCGGTTCCGGAAACGAACCGCCCGGAATAGATGATCTCCTTAGCCCGCTGCAGGCCAACATAGCGGGTGAGTAGAAACGCCGCCCCCCCATCGGGCGCCAACCCAATATGGCGGAACGCAAACTGAAACCGCGCATCCTCGGCCGCGACCACAAAGTCACAGGTTAAAGCGAGCGCCCATGACATCCCGATGCAGTTGCCGCGCACCGCGGCGATCACCGGCTTGTTGATATTTGCGACAGCCCGCACCATCCGGTGCATGTGCCGCATCCGCATCAGCGAGCCCGGAATGCCGCCGCCGCCCATCTCGGAAATATCCGCGCCGGCGCTGAAATCCTGACCCTCACCGGTGAGAATGACCGTCCTCACGGCATCGTCATCCTGCAGAGCCCGGAACGCCGTTTCGATCTCGCCGCGCATCGCCAGAGTGATGGCGTTCTTGCGGGCGGGCCGGTCAATCGTGACAACCGCAATACCACCGGAGATGTCCGTCCTAATCGTCATAAAAAACTCCCGCTAGAATTCCGGCGTGAAATACGCGCCGATCACTTTCATGAAAAGTCTCTGTACAGCGGAGACCAAACGGCCTTCAGCATTCGAAATCCGAACCTGAGTACACATTTTTACACTGAAGTCTCAATGCTAAAAAGCCTCTTTCAATTCTCGCAAGCCGTCGCCAACCAGCCGAGCACGCCGCTTTCATCGCGTATGCGATGCAACGGCCGAGCCGATCAAGGCCTGGAATTAATACCCGGTTTTCGCCTCAGGTACGGGAAATTCTGCCGAATTCGCGGGTGCGATGCCTCAGCCTCTCCTTTTGGCCAGTGCCTTGTCAGGCCACGGCCGGTCTGGCACGCTATTTGAAGAAAATGATCGCCTTATTGTGTGTTTCGACAAGAACCACACATAACGAAACGGTGCCAAGAATTAGAGGAATACGATGACGCATGTCGATAGTGATTTTGGTTCCGTGCACGGGGTCCGTGACGACTTTGTGCCGAAGGACAGCTATTTAAGCCGGGAATTCGCGGCCCTTGAAAAGGCAAAGCTTTGGCCGTGCGTCTGGCAGATCGCTTGTCGGCTAGAGGAAGTCCCAAAAATCGGCGACTATGTCACCTTTGAGGTGATTGACGAATCCATCATCATCGTTCGGACCAGCGAGACAGAGGTCAAAGCATTTTACAATGCGTGCCAACACCGGGGCCGCAAGCTGACAGATGGCTGCGGGCATACGGTGAAACTATTTTGCCGCTATCATGGCTGGCGCTGGAACCTCGATGGTTCGGTCGATCATGTTGTGGATCGTGAAGACTGGGGCGATCTTCTGCAGGACTCGGATCTCAAGCTCAAAAGCCCATTGATCGATTTCTGGGGTGGCTGGGTCTTCATAAACATGGACCCGGACGCGCAGCCTCTGCTCGATTACCTTTCCCCCATTCACGAAGTGTTCAAAAATTACGAGTTTGAAAAATTACGCTATCGCTGGTGCAAAACGACAGTGTTGCCATGCAACTGGAAGGTGGCGATCGAAGCCTTCGACGAAGGCTATCATGTGCAGACCACGCATCGGCAAATCCTGCCGGTGAACGACGATGGCACAGCGAGCGAAGCTTTTGGCGCCCATGGCATGTTCTACCCGCCACCTGAGAATCGGCCACCCGGCCTGCCCTCGCGGCGACTGAACATGCCGATCCCAAATGACACACGCGGCGTCACGGCAGCATTTTTCGAAATGATGGAACGTGATCTGAAGGCAATCGTGTCGATCAACGCGCTCAACGCGGCGCGCAAGCTGGTGACCGAGGGTGAGCCAGGTTCGCACATGGATGTGCTGACGCAGCTCGGTGGTTTTCAGGTCGGTGCGGCACTTGCTGAAGGTTCCGGCTGGCCAATGGAACTCTCACCGGCCGAGATGCTGAAAGCCGGGCTCGATTGGCATGTGTTTCCAAACCATGTCTTCCTGCCGGCACCGGATGCAATGCTCGCATACCGGGCGCGCCCAAATGGTGATGACCCGGATAGCTGTATCTTTGATGTCTGGTCGCTAATGCGTTACGCGCCTGGCAAGGAACCGCCGATCAATCGCGAATTCTATCGAAAATGGCAGGAGCATGACGGCTGGGGCCTGATTCTGACGCAGGATTTCAACAATCTCGCCGATATTCAAAACGGCATGAAATCCCGTGGATTTGAAGGTGCTCGGCCAAGCCCGGTTCAAGAGCGCGCAATTTCGAATTTTCACAAAACACTACGGGCTTACGTGCTGGGCTAGTCCCAGCGTGGCGGTATAGGGAGTTGATCCATATGGGTGGCTGGGACCAAAGCTATGATTTCGTCATCGTCGGCAGTGGCGGAGGATCATTTGCCGCCGCTCTAGCGGCAAAATCACACGACAAGTCGGTACTGATTATCGAAAAACTTTCCAAGGTTGGCGGCTCGACGGGTTTTTCAGGCGGCGTGCTCTGGGTCCCCAATAATCCTCTGCTTGCCCGCCATGGTGTGCACGACTCATATGATCGCGCCAAGACCTATTTTGATGCCGTCGTCACTTATAACGGTCCGGCGACAACGCCAGCGCGGCGCGAGGCCTTCCTCAAAACTGGGCCGGAAATGGTAACGTTTCTGGAACAGCGCGGCATGGTGTTTCGCTATCCCGATGGCTGGTCGGATTACTACGACGAATTGCCCGGCGGGGAACCGCGCGGACGCTCTCTGATGGCGCCTTTGTTCGACATCAAAGAGCTCGGGGAATGGGAAAGCAAACTTTCAACCTATCGGCCAACGGACGTTCTACCGATGGGCTCGGATGAATATCCGACACTTTTTCTTATGAAGCGCACACTCGCCGGCAAACTCAAGGCTCTTAAATTGGCGCGCACCGCCATCGGCGCCAAACTGACCGGCAAGCATTTGCGTGCAAATGGTGGTGCGCTGCAGGGTAGGATGCTGAAATTGGTGCTGAAAGCCGGCATCGATATTCTAACGGAAACGCCCGTGACCGAGTTGGTGGCCGAAAACGGCCACGTGACGGGCGTCGTCATCACACCGGCCGGCGGGACGCGGCGGATCGAAGCGCGTCATGGCGTACTTATCAATGCGGGTGGATTTTCGCATAACCTTGCGATGCGCGAAACATATCAGCCCAAGCCGGCTTCAACCCGCACCAATGCCAATCCAGGCGATACCGGGGAGATGATACAAGCGATGCAGGCATTGGGGGCCGCAGTCGATTGCATGGACGAAGCTTGGTGGGCCCTCACCTCGATCAATGCGGATGGCTCTTGGCCTCCCGGTGTGGTGGCCAAGGACGGCAAGATTTTTCCCTCGATTCACCATCTCGACCTGTCCCTGCCCTATCTCATCATGGTTGATCAGGACGGCAATCGTTTCGCAGATGAATCGGGCGCCTATATGGAAATCGGCCAGCGTATGTACCAGCGCCAAAAGCAGACTGGCCGGGCCATTCCAGCCTGGGTGATCATGGACGCGCGCAATCGCAAATTCTATCCTTGGGGAGCGGCCAGCCCCGGCACGATACCGAAGGAATGGCTTTCCTCCGGCTACATGAAAACCGCAGCGACGCTGGGAGAACTGGCGGAGATCTGCAGAATCGATCCGTCCGGCCTCGCGCGCACCGTTGAAAGGTTCAACGGCTTTTGCCGCACTGGCGTCGATGAGGATTTCAACCGCGGTGGCCGCGCCTTTGACCGCGCGCATGGCGACGCAACGGTGAAACCTAATCCCAATCTTGGTCCGATCGAACAAGGTCCGTTTTACGCCGTGGCCATGGTACCAGGTGATGTCGGCACCGCGGGCGGCGTCGTGACGGATGAATTCGCGCGCGTTCTGCGAAGCGATGGCGGCGTGATCGAAGGCCTATACGCCACCGGCAATTGCACGGCGTCCGTCGTCGGCCGTTGTTATCCCGCTGCCGGCGCAAGCATTGGCGCCTCCTTCGTGTTCGGCTACATTGCTGCTCATCACGCCCTGAACGCGTCTGACAGCTTGCCGTTCGCCAGTGCGACCCCGGTCAGCGCCGCTGCCTAAGCGCCCGCCCTGTCAGGAACGCCACTAAATGATTGATGTTTCGAAATTGAACGGCAACGTAAACGCCGCGGTCCAAGCTGTCCTTGAAAAACTGGTCGCGGATGGCTGCGAAATTGGCATCCAGGTGGCAGCCTACCACGGCGACCATTTGGTGGTGGATGCTTGGGCGGGCATCGCCGATCCGGCGACCGGTCGCATGGTAGACGGCGACACGCTCTTCAACGTGTTTTCCGTCAGCAAAGCGGTCACCGCTACAGCGGTGCACCTGCAGGCGGAGCGCGGCCTGATCGACTATGACGCGCCTCTCCGCACGTACTGGCCGGAATTTAACGGCGCTGGGCGCGAACTGGTCACCGTGCATGACGTCCTGACCCATCGCTCCGGTATGTACGCGATGCCCGTCGATATCACGCCGGCGCAGTTATGCGACTGGAAGTACATGACAACTTGGCTGCAAAACGCCGTACCTGCAGATCGGCCAGGCACGAAAAGCGGCTATCAGTCTCTCACGTTCGGGTGGCTGCTGGGAGAGATCGTCCGGCGCACGGACCCCGAACACCGTCCCTTTGGCCAGTTTATCCAGGACGAAATCGCAGAGCCGCTCGGCATCACCGATCTATGGATCGGCCTTCCGGAAGAGTATAATAATCGCGTCGCCATTATGGACGGCGACGCCGTCAATGTGGTGCCGGAAGGCACGTTGTACCGCGTCGCCAATCCGGCGGCGGTGGATCTGATGCCCGAACCCTTCGGACGGGCCGAACTGAGGCGCGCCTGTATTCCTGCCGTCGGCGGCATTTTTACTGCCCGCGCTGGAGCCCGCTTTTTCGCCATGCTGGCAAATGGCGGGGCGATCGGCGGCGTGCGCCTGTTAGCGGCGAACCGGGTCGCGGCGTTCCGCATCGAGCGGGACAATTTCGAAGAACCAGAGCCAGTCCTCTTTGGGATGCATGCTCCGATTAGCCGCGGCGGGTATTGGCTGGGCGGCCCAAACCCTCCCACATCCGCGCCGCGCAGCGCGCTTGCCTTATGTCACCCCGGCATGGGCGGTTCGATCGGATGGGCTGACGCCGATCGTAAACTCGCTGTCGCATTCTGCCATAATCGTTTGTTTGATGCAGTTACAGCTGAAGATGATCCTCGAACACTCGTCGGTGACACCATTCGCCAAGCGCTTGAGCTTTGACAAGTCATCAGCTCGAGGGCGCGGATTACATCATCGTCGGCGCCGGGTCTGCCGGTTGCGTCCTCGCGAACAGGCTGTCCGAGAATCCGGCCATCAAAGTGATCCTCGTCGAAGCCGGCGGTGAGGACCGCAGCCCACTCATTCACATGCCCAAAGGCGGCGGCAAACTGCTGAGCGACCCGGATCATGTCTGGTTCTTCCCGACCGATGCCTCCGAAACGAACCCGTCCGAAACATGGGTGCGGGGCAAAACGCTCGGCGGGTCCAGCGCCGTGAACGGCATGATGTATTTCCGCGCCCAAAATGCCGATTACGACGAATGGGCTGAGCTGGGCGCCGAAGGCTGGGACAGCATGCAAATGCGCCGTGTCTTCGCCGCAATCGAGAATGGGGCCGGCAACGGTTCGCTCAAAACCACATTGCCGCAAACCGGCTCCTCCGTCGGTGAAGCGTTCATCAAAGCCGGGCTCGGTCTTGGCCTGCCGCGCCTCACAGATTTACGCTCGACCGATCATGAGGGCGTCGGCTACGCCGCGCGCACCATCAGCGGCGGCAAGCGCCAGAGCGCGGCCACGGCTTTTTTGAAACCCGCCCGCAAGCGCAAAAATCTCACCGTCCTCACCGGCACTAACGCCGACCGCATTCTATTTAAGGATCGTCGCGCCGTCGGTATTGCATGCCGTGCTGGCGGCCGCGCATTCGAAATCCGCACGCAAGGCGAAGTCATCCTTAGTGCCGGCGCCTTGCATTCTCCCAAATTGCTGCAACTCTCAGGCATTGGGCCAGCCAACGTTTTACAGTCACTCGGGATACCTCTCGTCTTGGACAGCCCCGGCGTCGGTGCCAATATGCTCGAGCACCGGCTTCTGATGATGAGTTATCGGCTGAAAAAGCCGCTGAGCCAGAACCATGAATTTAGCGGTCTCAACCTGGTCAGGAACGTCATTCGGTACGCCATATCTAAATCCGGTCCGCTCGCCAGCTCTTCGCACGAAGTCGCGGCTTTTGTCAGGACCAATCAGGACCTTGACCGTCCCGATGTCGAGATCCTCATGGCCCCGTATTCGTTCACGATCGGCCCCAAAGGTGCGGATCTGGACCGTGAGCACGGCTTCCATATGTTTGGCTATCCGCTGCGTTCGCGTAGCCAGGGCCATGTCCGCATTCGCTCGCCCGACCCGGACGTGCCGCCCTCGATCGAACCGAACTTTCTTTCCGATCCGTATGACCAACAGGTGACGCTCGACATGTTCCGCCTGATGCGGCGCTGGGCCAGCCGCCCCGAACTTGGCGATTTGATCGCCGAGGAAACGGCCCCGGGTCCGGCACTGCAGGACGACGCCGATATCATTCGGGCATTTCAGTCACGCGGTCAGGCCGGTTACCATGCCTGCAGCACATGCCGTATGGGCAAAGACAACACCGCCGTGGTCGATGAGAAACTGCGCGTTCTTGGCACCACCAATTTGCGTATCGCCGACGGCTCGATTTTGCCTTCGATGGTCTCCAGCAATACCAACGGGCCGATCATGGCGGTCGGGTGGCGGGCATCCGAATTGATCCTTGCGCGCTAGAACGTGATCGCTTCAAGTGCGATCACGTTCTAGCCTTCTTTGCTGAGGGCGATTCACATTTCTCTTTAAGTACAATACCAAGGGGACGTAAGCTGTAACGTTGTCTTTCCAGTATCTCCGCTGGTGCTTCACGACGTCATATCGTCGCTGCGATAGACCCACCTTTCGCCCTTGTCTCGCATGAGCGGCAATGGGATGCCCTTGGTCGTGCAGACATTTTCGGTTTTATCCCTTCCACCGCCGCGCGACGCCGCCACACTCCGGCATGGCATCCGCGACTTCATCGCCAAACATGTGAGCCGCGATGATCCGGCGCGCTTGGTCAATTCATGGGCAGTCCCGGACCCTGCATTCACCCGCGCTTTAGGTGAGGCAGGTTACATCGGCATGGTCCTACCGCCCCAGTATGGCGGCGGAGGCCGCAGCCAGACCGAGCGATATGTCGTGCTGGAAGAGCTACTCGCAGCAGGTGCACCGGTCGGCTTGCATTGGATCGCTGACCGCCAGACTGGCCCGCTTCTTGTACGTTACGGTACCGAAACGCAACGGGCACGGTACCTGCCCGGCATCGCGACGGGAAAAATTTTCGCGTGCATCGGCTTGAGCGAGCCGGGTGCTGGCTCCGACCTTTCCGCCGTGCGCATGCGGGCCGACAAGGTTGAAGGCGGCTGGCGGCTGAATGGCCAAAAGGTCTGGACCACAAATGCGCACCACGCGCACCTCATGCTGGCACTGGTTAGGTCTGAACGTGGGTCTGAGCGCCATAACGGGCTCTCGCAATTTCTGATCGAACTTTACAGTCCAGGGATCACGATCCGGCCCATTATCGACCTCGCAGGCGGCCATGATTTCAACGAAGTTTTCTTCGACGATGTATTCGTCGCGGATGACACGCTCGTCGGTAATCAGGGCCAGGGTTGGGCGCAGGCCACCGCGGAACTGACGCTGGAACGCGCTGGCCCGGAACGCTACATCTCCAGCCTCGGCGTGCTGCTCGAATTCATCCGGCTGGCCGGCCCGTCGCCAGACTCCGCCACCACCGCCGTGATCGGCAAACTGACTGCCGAGCTTTGGACATTGCGCCAGATGTCGATGTCGGTGCTCGCGAAACTTGCCGCCGGCGAGGACCCGGCGTTGGAAGCCACCATCGTCAAAGATCTCGGCAATCTGTACGAGCAGGAAGTGGTGCGTGCCATCCAGGCCGCGGTGCCGAATGGGTTCGACCTGTACGGCGGGAGCGCGGCCGCCAGGATGCTGTCGCTTTTGGTGCAGGTGGCGCCGTCTTTTTCGCTACGCGGCGGCACGCGCGAAATTCTGCGCGGCATAGTTGCGAAAGGTCTGGGCCTACGATGAGCGCTGAACGGCAAATTTTGCTTGATACCGCAACGCGTATCTTCACCAATGGCGAACCGCCGGATCGGATGTGGCGGACCATCATCGAGGCTGGCCTGCCGGGCCTGCTACTGCCCGAATCGGAGGGCGGCTTTGGCGGCGATTGGGGAGACGCCTTCAGCCTGATCCGTCTTGGCGGCTATCATGCCCTGGGCCTGCCGCTCGGCGAGGCGATCATCGGCACCGCATTGTTCGGCGCCGCCGCGATCACTGCCTATGACGGCCAGATCGCCCTGGCGGAATTTGCCGATGGCGCCCTTGAAGACGGCGTTTTTGCCGGGACGCTGCGCCATATTGCGGACGGCCGCTGCGCCAAGCTGGTCCTGGCATCCATAGGCGGTCGGCTCATCGGACTTGACACTGCCGGCGCCACAGTAACCTTAGGTGAATCGCTGGCGGGCGATCCCTGCGACGCTTTACAATTCGAGCGTTCTCCTGCCAGCCTTTGTCCGAGCCCGGTATCCTTGTTCGCCCTCGGCGCGCTGCCCCGTGTCGCGCAAATCGCCGGCGCCCTGGATGCAGCACTCAATCTTTCCATCAACCATGCCAATGAACGTCAACAATTCGGCAAACCGATCGGCAAATTTCAAGCGGTGCAGCAAAACCTTGCTGTCATGGCCGAAGCAGCGGCAGCCGTGAACTGCGCTGGCCAGGCCGCTTTCCAGGCTGCCGGCTACGCCTTGTCACACCCGGCGCATGCGGAGCCTTTCGATCCCGAATTCGAAATCGCGGCTGCAAAGCTGCGCGCCAATATCGCGGTGGATGCAGGCACCGCGATCGCCCACCAAGTCCATGGCGGCATCGGCTTCACGCAGGATTACGCGCTGCATCATTTCACTCGGCGCCTGTACGCTTGGCGGGCGGAATTCGGCAATGAGCGCTTCTGGGCCGAACGCCTGGGCAGTCTGACCGCCACGCAAGGCGCGGATAAAATCTGGTCCCACCTCACCGCCCGTTCAGACCTCATCGCCGCGGCCGCCGCATGACCGAGGCCGTCATCGTCGCCACTGCCCGCACTCCCATCGGCAAGGCGTTTCGTGGTGCCCTCAATAATGTGCATGGCGCTGTTCTCGGCGCCCATGTCATCCGCGCCGCCATTGTACGCGCCAACGTAGCTCCGGCTGAAATCGAAGACGTGCTGATCGGCTGCGCCGCTCCGGAAGGGGCAACCGGAAACAATATCGCGCGCCAGGCCGCATTAGCCGCGGGTTTGCCTGCCTGCGTGCCCGGCTTCACACTAGACCGTAAATGCTCGTCCGGCCTGCAGACCATTGCGCTTGCCGCGCAGCGCATCCTGGCCGGAGAGGAAGGCATCTATATTGCCGGCGGCCTTGAATCGGTCTCGCTCGTCCAGCCGCACATGAATCTCGTCCGTCGCCAGGAACCGAACGTCGCGGAGATCAGCCCTGCTCTGTACTGGCCGATGATACGCACCGCCGACAATATCGCCGCCCGTTACAACATCTCCCGCGCCCGCCAGGATGACTACGCCCTGGAAAGCCAGCGCCGCACCGCCGCCGCTCAGCACGATGGGCGGTTCGATGCTGAAATTATCCCCATTACCGCGACTCGCACTTTGACTGACAAAGCCGGCAATCCCACCGGTGAAGAAACCGTGACTTTCGCTGTGGATGAAGGCAACCGCCCGGAGACCACCATCGAGGGACTTGCCAAGCTTAAGCCCGTAGCTGACGAGACCGGCTTCATCACCGCCGGCAATGCAAGTCAACTTTCAGATGGAGCCAGCGTTTGCGTCTTGATGAGCGCCACGCAAGCAGAACGCCGCGCTCTATCGCCGCTCGGCGTGTTTCGCGGCTTTGCGATCGCTGGTTGCGAACCGGACGAAATGGGTGTCGGGCCGGTCCTCGCCGTCCCCAAACTGCTCGCGCGCCATGGTCTTAGCGTTGATGATATCGACCTTTGGGAACTCAATGAAGCATTCGCGGTGCAAGTCATTTATTGCCGGGACAAGCTCGGCATTCCGGCCGACCGTTTGAACGTCAATGGCGGCGCAATCTCAATCGGCCATCCTTATGGCATGTCGGGCTCCAGGCTCACCGGACATGCTTTGATCGAAGGCCGGCGGCGTGGCGCCCTGTTCGTTGTTGTGACTATGTGCATCGGCGGCGGTATGGGTGCCGCCGCATTATTCGAGATTTCGCCATGAGCTCCCAATCCGACGACCTGGCCGCACTGCGCGCGGCCATCCGCGATGTGCTGACAACGCAAGCCGATCGCACGGCGATCCGTAAATTCATCGACAGCAACGCCGCGATGGACACCGCCCTATGGGTCCAGGCGGCCGAACTTGGTTGGTTCAGCCTGACGATCCCCGAAGAGGATGGCGGACTTGGCGCCGGAACTGGCACGTCTCTGATGCTGTTCGAGGAGCTCGGCCGCGCCGTGGCACCCATGCCGGTGCTCGGCACATCATTGGCCGCCGAATGCCTCATCCGCGCCGGCAGCCCCGCCCAGCGCGCGGCCTTCCTGCCGCAGCTCGCCGCCGGCGAGCAACCCGCCGCGTTTGCCCTGCCGGACGCCGCTTGTAGCTTGCGTTTGTCGGACGGCCACCGTCTCTCCGGTAGTATCGATCTCGTCATCGACGCCGCCGCCGCCAAATTGGCGATTTTGCCAGCAACCGACTACGCCGGCAAAGCCCTATTCGTGATACTGGACCTCACCGCCGCTGGCGTCATGGTCGAAGCGCAAAACATGGCCGACCTCACCCGGCGCGCCGCGCGGATCTCCACCAATGATCTACCGATCACGGACGCCCATATTATATCCGGCGTTACGGAGGATATCATTGCCGTGATGACCGGCATCGCCGGGCTGCTGCTCGCCGCCGATTCGCTGGGTGCCGCGCAGAGCGTTTTCGATCAGACCCTGGATTATCTGAAAACCCGCGAACAATTCGGCAAACCGATCGGCAGCTTCCAGGCACTGAAACATCGCGCCGCCGATCACCACGTCGCCATGGCAGGCGCGCGGGCGCTGGTGGAACATGCCGCCATGCTATCGGAGACTGGCAGCCCCGATGCCCTGTTGCACGCGGCGCTCTGCAAGGCGCATGTCTGTGACCTTGCTGAAACCGTGGCAATAGACGCCGTGCAGATGCATGGCGGCATCGGCTTCACATGGGAGCATGAATGCCATTTGTTCCTGAAGCGCATCCTTCTCAACAGCCAGCTATTCGGCACGACCGCCGCGTATTTCGACCTGGCTCTGGCTGGCCTCGGCGACTCGTTCGCCCGGGCAGCGTGAGGCAGAGCTGATGGATCAGACTATTCACGCCGCCCCTGGAGATTTTCGGCCGCTCGATCATGTTGCGGACATCGTCGCGTTCCGCGCCGCCGTCGCCGGCTGGCTGCGGGCCACAGTGCCCCCGGACTGGCAGAGCCGCATGACCGGTGCCTCCGAGGATTCTTACGTCGAGTTTCAACGCTGGTGGTTCAGCCAGTTGAAATTCGCCGGCCTCGCCACGCCGCATTGGCCGGAAACATGGGGCGGCGCCGGATTGCCGCTTTCACACCAGATCGTGATCATCGAGGAACTCGCCCGCATTGGCGGCCCGATCGCCGAAATGTTCGTGATCTCGCTGTTTCACATGCCGGCGACGTTGTTCGAGAATGGCACACCTGCGCAATGCGAGCGCTATTTATCCGGCGTGCGCGACCGAGGTGAAATCTGGTGCCAAGGCTTCTCCGAACCTGGAGCAGGATCCGACTTATCTTCCCTGCGCACCAGGGCCGAGCGCCGCGGGGATGTTTTCGTGGTCAACGGCCAAAAAGTCTGGTCGTCCTTCGGTATGCATGCCGATTTCTGCCTGCTTCTGGCACGGACGAACCCCACCGCGCCCAAGAAAAATGCCGGCATTTCCTATTTCATTCTGGACATGCGCGCGAAGGGCGTCACTGTCAGGCCCATCCGGCAGATCACCGGGCGGTCCGAATTCACGGAGATATTCCTCGATAACGTCGAGATTCCAGCCGAGAATTTGATCGGCGCGGAAAATGCCGGCTGGCAGATCGCGCAGTCGACGCTCGCCGCCGAACGCGGCCTGCTGATTTTCGAAATCGCGGAACGCATGGCCCACGCCTTGCCGCGTGATTATGCAGCACTTGCGGCCCGGCCTGATCGGCCGTTGGAAGATGCCGGTCTGCGGCGCGCCTTCGCCAAAAGATTCGCCGAACTTGCCGCGGTACGCCTGCTCATCAGACAGATGATCGAGACAAATGAACATGGCCAGGATAGCGGCCTGACTGCCGCGGTCATCAAACTCTACTGGGCGCAGCTATTGCAAAACTATACCGGGTTGATGGCCAACGCACAGGGGCTCGCCGGTCAGCGCGCGGCACGGCTCACACTTGGCACCGGCCACAACTCCGGTAACCATCTGACAGACTATCTTCAAAGCTTCTCCTGGACGATCGCTGGCGGCACTAATGAAATCATGCGCACGTTGATCGCCGAACGTATCCTTGGGCTACCGCGCGCATGAGCGGCCCACAACAATTATTTTAAGTCTTGGGAGATAAGCTAATGGCCGCCAGCCAACGCATTCTCGTCGAAATCTATCGCAAGATGGCGCTGATCAAACATAACGACGACCGCTTCATCACGATGATCAAGGCCGGGCGGCTCACGATGCCTTACTACTCGGCGCGCGGCCAGGAATGCATTCCCGCCGCCATCAGTGTGCTGCTCACCGACAAAGACTATATCACCACCATCTATCGCGGCGTTCACGACATGCTGGCGAAAGGCGTGCCACCTAAGCTTCTCTGGGCGGAGCTTGCCGGCAAAGCCACAGGCACATGCAAGGGCAAAGGTGGGCCGATGCACATCACCCACCCGGACTCTGGCTGCATGGTCACCACCGGCATCGTCGGGGCCAGCATGCCGATCGCCTGTGGTCTTGGCCTGGCAGCCCAGATACGGGGCGAAGATCGTGTGGTCATCGCCAATTTCGGTGACGGGGCATCTAATATCGGCGCCTTCCATGAAAGCCTCAATTTGGCGGCGGTCTGGAAACTGCCCGTTATCTTCGTCTGCCAGAATAATTTGTTCGCGGAACACACAACGCTCGCCAATGGCACCTCCGTGCAGGACATAGCGGTGCGCGCCGCCGGCTATGGCATTGCCGGCATCACCGTCGACGGCAACGACCCGCGGGCCGTTTACGACACGGCCCGCGACGCTATCAGCCGCGCCCGAGCCGGCGCCGGCCCAACCCTGATCGAAGCCAAAACCTTCCGCTTCAACGGGCATGTTTTCGGCGACCCGGGCGAGTATATCCCGAAGGATCAATATGCCGCTGCCGTCGCGAACGATCCTTATCCCCGCTTCCGCGACGCCTTGGTGGCGGAAGGCCTAGCCACCGCGGCCGAGCTTGATGAGATCGACACGTTCATCGAGCGGGAGATCGACGAAGCCGTCACCTTCGCAATGAACAGTCCGTTCCCCGAACTCAGCGAACTCGCTATCGATATTTTCGCAACTGCAGCGGCCTAAGGACCGATCATGAGCCAAACCCTGGTTAAACCTCCCGCCAAGATCAATACCGTCCAGGCCATCAACCAAGCGATCGCCGACGCCATGGAAGCAGACCCCAACGTCATCGTTTTTGGCGAAGATGTCGCCGATTTCGAAGGCGGGGGCATCGTCAAAGTCACGCAAGGCCTGTCCACGCGATTCGGCACCAGCCGGGTCCGTTCCACCCCCATTTCGGAAATGGGCTTCGTCGGCGCAGCTGTCGGCGCCTCTCTGGTCGGGCTGCGTCCGGTCGTCGAGGTGATGCTGATGAACTTCACCGCCGTCTGCATGGACCAGATCACCAACCACGCCGCAAAACTGCGTTTCATGTCTGGCGGCCAGACCCATGTGCCGCTCGTCATCCGGACCATGACCGGGGCTGGCTTTGGCACCGGCGGCCAGCATTCGGATTTTCTGGAAGCCTGGTTCTGCCACACGCCGGGCATTAAAGTTGTCGCCCCATCCAACCCGGCTGACGCTTATGGTCTGATGCGCGCGGCCATCGCCGATGAAGACCCGGTTATTTTTATCGAGCATCTGCCAACTTACTGGGTGCCAGGCCCTGCTCCCGAGCCAGACCACATCGTTCCCCTCGGCAAGGCGTCTATCGTAAAGGAAGGCAGAGATGTCACTCTGATAGGCTATAGCCGCTCCGTCCACGATATCGGCGCCGCGATCGTGCCGCTCGAAAAAGCGGGAATCAGCTGTGAGGTCATCGATCTGCGCACAATTTCTCCGCTGGATATGGACACCTTGCTTGCCTCGGTGAGCAAAACCGGCCGCGCCGTCATCGTGCATGAAGCGGTGCGCAGTTTCGGCGCCGGCGCAGAAATTTCCGCCAGGCTGCATGAACGGGTCTGGAAGAAACTCAAAGCCCCCGTGCAGCGCGTCGCCTCAAAGGACTGCCCCGTGCCATTCTCGAAGCCTCTGGAGACTGGTTTTTTATATGGCGCGGCGGAGATCGAAGCCGCAGTGCGTATAACTCTCGAGACTTCTTAATAAATAAATGCCCGATCACCACGCGGACATCGTAATCGTCGGCGCCAGCCATGCCGGGAGCGAGACGGCCATCCGGCTGCGCCAGAATGGTTTCAAAGGCAGCGTCGCTCTAATCGGAGCGGAGACCGAACTACCGTATAACCGTCCTCCTTTGTCCAAGGCATTTCTGGCCGGGGAACTCAGTCTCGACCAAATTTTGATCCGTCCCCGGCAGACCTATGAGAAAGTTGATATTGCCTGGCATGGCGGCACGACCGTTACGGCCATCAACCGCAACAAGCATGACGTCGTCGTCGCGGACGGGCGCCTTTTTGGCTACCAGAAGCTGGTCCTCGCCACGGGCGGCCGGCCCCGCCGGCTCACCGTTCCAGGTGCCGATCTGCGGGGTATTTATTATCTCCGCGATGTGGCGGACGTCGACAAAATGCGCCCCGCCTTCACTGCCGGCAAACGGCTCGTCATCGTCGGCGGCGGCTATATTGGGCTCGAAGTTGCGGCGGTGGCCATCAAGCATGGCTTGGACGTGGAGATCGTCGAATTTGCGTCCCGCGTCCTGGCCCGCGTCGCCGGACCGGAACTTTCCGCCTATTACGAAACCGCCCATCGCCAGGCCGGCGTTAAAATCCGCCTGTCCACCGGCGTGGATGGTTTCGCCGCAGCGGCCAGTGCTTCTGGACATGTCGGCACGGTCCTCTGCAGCGGTGGAATCACGTTGGCCGCAGACCTTGTGCTTGTCGCTGTCGGCCTGATACCGAATATCGAACTGGCAGAAGAAGCGGGACTCGCCATCAGCAGTGGCATTATTGTCGACGAATATTGCCAAACTTCAGATCCTGATATTCTCGCCATTGGCGACTGCACCGAGCATCCGCTCCCCTTCCTCTGCCGGCGCGTCAGACTAGAATCTGTTCCGAATGCCTTGGAACAAGCCCGGGTCGCTGCCTCTGTCCTCACGTCACAGGCGTCCCCTTATGACGCCGTCCCTTGGTTCTGGTCCGATCAATATGACCTCAAACTTCAGGCCGTCGGCCTGTCGCAGGGCCATGACACGGTCATTACCAGGCCTGCGAAATTAGCCAGCGGGTTCATTGCATTCTACCTTTTGGAAGGCCGGGTAATTGCGGCCGATTGCGTAAATGCGCCGGCCGATTTCATGCAAGCCAAGCGCATCGTGACCGCAAAGCAAGTTGTGGACCCAATTTTGCTGGCCGACCCTTCGTTGTCTTTGAAAGACGTGTTCGCCGCAGCCGAAGCTTCAGGTCACTAAAAACCCACCATCAACGACAATCTCATGCCCGGTGACGTAAGCCCCGGCGGGACCAACCAGATACAGCACCGCGGCCGCAATTTCATCAGGCGTGGCAACACGGTTCAGGGGCATGCGCCCCTGACCCATGATTGGTCCACGCGGCATCATCTTCTGGCTGTTCGCGGCACCTTCGGTGCCGACCCCACCGGGGCAAATACCGTTGATCAGTATGTTGTCCGCCGCGAATTCCGCCGCCGCTGCCCGCGTCATGGCAGAGACCCCGCCTTTTGTGGCGCTGTAATGCGGCTGGTCGAAGATCGTCGCATTGCGCGATGCGACCGATGACATGTTCACGATACGCCCGCCTTTGCCATGGCGTTTCATCGCTTTCACGGCAGTCTGCATACAGAAGAACGCCCCGCGCATGTTCACCGCCTCCACTTTGTCCCATAGCGCGGGCGTGACGTCCACGAACGGCATCTTTGGAAAAATTCCAGCGTTATTGATGAAAACATCAATCCCACCGAATGCTGCCTCGGCAAAAGCCGCCATCGCTTCGATTGATTCAGGATCGCTGACATCAAGAATGGTAGATTTAGCTCGCCCACCGGCGGCCTCAATGCCGGCAGCCGTCGCTGCCGCCGTCTCGCCATTCATATCCGCCACCACCACACTGGCTCCAGCATCCGCCAGCAACATCGCGATGGCTTTTCCAATACCCTGGCCACTCCCCGTCACAACCGCGCTTTTGCCTTCAAGGCTGAATAACGAAACCAGCCGATCCTTGTTGATCATATTTTTAAGTTTCCTCGTTTGCAGCCTGTATTGTGGTCGGCCAGCATATTACGTCCTGAATTGTCGCATAAAACGATGCCACATCAACCGCCAAGATTGGTATTTTGCGCGTATGCGATATCCCTCGTCGGTGTCGTCAGTTTCCCGTCCAGTTCAACTTCACCACGCTATCGCCAAAATCCCCATCACGGTTCTTTAACGCTTCCCGCAGCCCGGTTTGCGCCATGTCTTCGCGGAACCGCGTGCGGCGTGGCCCACGCGATAGATGCGCGCGCGCGTCCAGCTCGGTCGCCAACCTCTGCAATGTCTGCGCGCCCGCGAGTTCCAGCCCCAGATTGATCACCCGCTTATGCGCCGACAGTAAATCCGCATCCACCAGAGCGATCCGTGCCGCTAGCGCCTCGGCTTCTTCATCGATCTCAGACGCGGGATAGGCATCCATCACCAAGCCAATGCGTGCCGCATCGCGGCCCAAAATCGTATCACCGGTGAACAGCAAGCGCTTCGCCCATTGCGGCCCACAATGGTACATCCACATATTCGCAGGCGGCGTTCCATTGGCGCGGGTCGCAGGAAAGCCGATCTTACAGTTCTCCGCCGCGACCACGATATCACAGGCAAACGCGATATCAGTACCGCCAGCAAGGCAATTCCCGTGCAGCTTGGCAACCACCGGTTTGTGGATTTGTGCAATCACCGCGAGCTTCCTCTGCATCCCTTCCATCGACCAGCTATCATCGTCGATCGTTCCCGCAGCCGTCCGGTACTGAACGGTTTCACCACCCGGATCAGCATCCTTGCCACCATAGGCATCGCCCAAGTCATATCCAGCGCAGAAGGACTTTCCCGCCCCGGCGAGCAGCACTACATTTACATCGGTCCGAGCATCGGCTTCGAGAAATGCCTGATGCAGCTCATCGAGCATCGTCATCGTGAGCGCATTATGCGTTTGCGGCCGGTTCATGGTAACCCGCGCGACAGCGCCGGCGACCTCAAACGTAATGGCCGTTGTCGAAGTCAGAAATCTCGCCACGCCGGGCCCCCTTGAAACTTGGTTGCAGCACCCACAAGCGCCTACCGGTATATTGCGCGGTCTCGCCCTTGCGGGCCAGCCCGGGCCCGCTCGCGTCGTCCGAACCCCGCCGATTCATCACAGGGCCGATAGGCGCCCGGAATGAAACCTATGCGATTGTACCGGCCGGCAAAACTGCCATAGCCTCACCAGCAATCAACCGCCAGGAGGATCTGATGACCGACAAACGCACAACCGCAAGGAGCCTGATGGAACGCATGATGGGTTCAGGCTTCGCCGACGCCATCGAGAGTGCCGAACTAGCCGGCGGCTTCGGCGCGCCAATCGCCGGGATGGCGATGGAGCACGCTTTCGCCGATGTCTGGTCCAGGCCCGGCCTTGGCCTTCGGGACCGCAGCCTGATCGTCATCGCCATCTTGATTGCCCAAGGACATCCCGCGGAGCTGAAAAACCACATCAAATTCGGGATGAATAATGGCCTCACACCGGCGGAAATCGAAGAAGCTTTAATCCAGGCCTATCCATATGTCGGCTTTCCGGCCACCTCGTCGGCACTCGGCGCGGCAGTTGAGGCGCTCCGCGCCATGGGGGTGGATACGTCTACCCGCACGGCCGAAGAGCGCGGTCTGCTGTAGAGCGATCGTTTGAGGTGCGCTCGCCTCGGCGCACCTCAAACGTGAATCGCCCTCAGCAAAAGAGCGAGAGCATGATCGTACTGGAAGTAGTCATGCTCTGGCGAGAACGAACAACAACCGCGAAGCGGCTACCAGGCAAGTTCCAGCTTCACCATGCCGCCGACCATGCCAGACTCGATGACTGGCTCGGTTCCAGGCTTGATCCGGAACTCCGGAACCCGCTTCAACCACTCCTCCAAAAATACCTTGATCTCACGCCGGGCCAGAATCGCACCCGGGCAATTATGCGGCCCATTTCCGAACGCCGCGTGCTTGATCACGGGCCGCGCGAAATCCACCCGCATCGGGTCCGCCACCACCCGGTCATCCAGTCCAACCAGACAGGTCGGAATCAAAATCATGTCGTCGGCCCGCAGCTTTGCGCCGCCGAGCTCAACATCCGCCTTCACCAAGCGCGCCGTGCTCGCAATTCCATGGCGCCGCAGCAATTCCTCAATGGCCTGCGGCATGATCTCGGGTTTCTCACGTAACGCGAGCCGGTGCTCTGGATTCATCGCCATGAACCGCGCGACAAATCCCAACAGCGAGGCCACGGTATCAAGGCCGCCGAACAGCAAGAGCATGCTGATGCTGAGCATCTCTTCCATCGAGAGCCGTTTGCCATCGACCTCGCCATGGCCAATCTTGCTCAATAGATCATCCCCAGGACTTTGCACGCGCTGACCCAGAAACTGACCGATATATCCGGCCATTCCGGCCGTTGCCCGGTGACGTTCGGCGATATCCGGGGAGCGTGTCATCACCTCGGTCCAGGCCAGCAGTTTTTCGCGATCGATGTCAGGGACATTGACCATACCCATGAACAGACTGATCGGCAAAATCCGCGCGAATTCCTCGATGAACTCGCATTCGCCTCGATCTGCAAATCCTTCGATCAGCTCGATCGCCACACGACGCGCCTTGTCCTCCAAAACACTCACCGCCCGTGGCATAAAAGCCGGGTTGATCAAACGGCGGACTGGCCCATGACGCGGCGGGTCCAACGTCAGCGGAATCAGTGGAACATTCGTTGCGCGTGGCAGGCTGATGATCTCATGCGAAAAATATTCATGTTTCAGCTGCACGGCCTCGATCTCGCGGGCCCGCGTGGCGACCCAATGCCCACCGCTGCGTGGGGTCCAGAACACATCCGGCGCGCGATCGCGCAACTCCACCCATCGCTCCTGATAATCCCGGCCTGGCGCGGGAACCCCATAAATATTGAAATCGACGACAAGAGCATCCGGCACATGATCGGGTTTCGCCGCCAACGCCATGACGTCAGACATTTTTTGTTTCCTCGCTTTAGGTAAGCATACCAGGCGGTCACTTGCCACGTACTGTTATTTTATTTTAACGCGAGCAATTTCTATCGGACCATGCACGAAGCCGCCGCCTGCACGAAAAATCGCAGCCACGATGCCCTCGTGAAAATGGCGCATGAGGAGCCAAGCCTCATGCGCCATCAGCGAAGGAAAGTTTATCTTTCAGATATTCCAGAGTTTCGCTGCATTCCCACCGACAACCTTGGTCGCGTTTTCCGGACCCAAGACATCGAATATTTTCTTGATTTCCTGCCGTGTGTTGCCAAAGACGCTTTCAGCATGCGGATAATCGACAGAGAACAACAGATTATCCGTCAGCCCGTATTCCCCGGCCAGTTTCAGCCCCACATCGTCCTGCATGATCGCGGCGTAGCATTGCCGGCGGAAATAATAACTCGGCAGCTTTGCCAGTTTGGGCTTTAGATCCGACTCATAAAGCTGATACACGCGGTCCGCATCCTGCAAAGTCCAAGGTACCCAGCCGAACCCGCCTTCACAGAACACAACCTTGAGCCCCGGATGGCGTTCTAGAATGCCGCTGAATGCCAACAAGGACCAAAGCGGACGGTACGGCCCAAGGTTTTTGGTGAGATTTGCACCCGTCGCGCCCGCGCCGCGGAATTCCAAATAGGCCCCGATATGGAACATCACCGGAATTCCACTCTCCTCGATGGCGGTCCAAAGCGGCTCCATCTTCGATGAATTATACGGCACGTTTTTCGGCGCCGAAGGAATTTCAATCGCCTTCACTCCAAGCGCTTTGAGCTTTTGCATATAATCATGCGAGGCTTCCGGGTCGTAGATCGTCGGCAGAATGCCGACGCCCACCAGCCGGTTTGGGGCCAGTGCGCAATATTCCGCCAGCCACTCGTTATAAGCATCCATGCAGCGCGTGAAAAACGCCTTATCCTCCATCCGCACCAGTGACATCGCGCGAGAATGGAAAAACAGCGAGGAATTGATACCCTCAGCGTCCATGTCAGCCAGCCGGGCCTCGCGGTTCCACATGCCTTCGCGGCCTTCGCCCATTTGCGAATCCAGGCCGGGCACGTCGTAGCTCATGCCGTCCACTTCCACATGGAACCGGTCATCCTCCCCGCGCCATAATTTGGGCGCCCGATCCTTATCCGCGCCCTTCAGCCGGTTTTCCCAAAGATGCATTTCCTCCATGCCATGGTCATCGACGGAAATGACGCGCGTCCCGGCCGGCGGGCGCCAACCTTCATCAAGAACCTCACGCTTGTTGGGCCACGGTATCGTTTTAATCTGACCGTCAAATCCGTCCATTGCTTCTCTCCTACGATGTTTGACCGATCTCTTCGGCCGTACTTGACACAGGCTATGTTATTCGCTATGCATATAACCTATACGAATTCTATCAGGATATTCTAAAGTGTCAATCAGTTTTGGCGTGGCCGGGCTCCGGCTGCCCGCCTCCGAGGATCGCAACTTCGTTACCGCTCTGGCCCGCGGTCTCGATATTTTGCGCTGTTTTGACCGGCCCGGCATCGAGCTGACCGTCTCCGAGCTCGCGCGCCGAACTCAGCTTAATCAACCTACCGCCTGGCGCCTGTCCCACACGCTGCTTTCCTGCGGCTTTCTAGTGCATGCCCCCAATGGCGTCGGGCTAAAAATCGGCGCCCCGGCGCTAACCCTAGGCTATGTGGCCATCCAGGGCATGAGCTTCCCGGCCATCGTCCTGCCCTACATGCAGCTTCTCACTAGGCAGACCAAAGCCAGCACCACGCTTAGCGTTTGGCAATCGATCGAAATAATATCAATTCAACGCTGCGACGGCGAATTTGTGGCGCCCAACCAGCCGGTCGGCTGGCGCACGCTCCTCACATCGGTGCCGTCAGGGCTGGCCGTCCTCGCAGCCTTGCCCCCACATATACGGGACCGTGTGGCAGCACAGCTGCAGGCCCATGAGCCTCATGCTTGGCCCAAGCGCGCCGACCGCTTGGCCCGCGCCGCCGAAGACTATGCCAAAACGGGCTACGTTATCCGCAATGAAATGCTGGACGGCCAATATGCCGGTGTCGCCGTCCCGCTGGTCGTGGCAGATGGCGAGACCGTGGCGGCGTGGGGATTGAGCGTCGGCGGGGTAACGACACGTTGGACAGAGGCAAGGCTGCATGAAACCGGAGCGGAGCTGAATCGTATCAGAGGCTTCCTCGAGCCCGCTCTGGCAACCTTGCGCCAGACCGAAGTCCTACCGACGTAACCGGCGAGGACGACGAAAATCGGGCATGCGATAAGCCTTAACCCGAACTGGCGCGCACAATCGCGTTGCAATAACCATAAGTGATGCCTGAAGAGAGTGCTCTCACCGCCGCAGGACCAGATCACCTACAGAGGGAGCACGCCGCGATGATATCCCTGCAACGATCCGCGGATCCGCCAGACAGCGCGACGATACCCACCCGCCCGGTCCGAATGGCCCCCCGCGCCGCGATTGCCACGGCGCAAGCGGATGGCGTGGTTCGGCTGGCGTCATCTACGCCGCTCATTGATTACCCAGAAAGCTGGAACACCAAACTACGCGAATGGGCGGAGATCGCGCCCGAACGCAACTTTCTCACCGAATCCGATGGCCAAAATGGGCGCCTGGCCATCACTTATGCGCAGACCCTGTCCGCCGTGCGCCACATCGCCGAAGGCCTGCTCGCACTCGGCCTGAACGGCGAAAAGCCCTTGGCCATCCTATCGGAAAACTGCATCGACTGTGCTCTGGTGACCCTCGCCGCACTTTGGGCAGGGATTCCAGCCTCTCCCATCTCTCCGGCCTACGCGCTGAAGGCCAATGAATTTTCGAAATTATCCGGCGTGTTCGCCGCTCTCAGCCCGGGCGCGCTCTACGTCGCTGACGGGGCGCGCTACGGCGCCGCCGTCACCGGCGCCTTCGCCGCCGACTTGCCTGTCATCTCATCGGCGGCACCTGTCCCAGGCCGGCACACCATCTCCTTCACGGCCTTGCGCGCCACCAAGCTGACCCGCCGCCAACAGGCCGCCAATGAAGCGGTAACCGGCGGCACCATCGCCAAAATCCTGTTCACATCCGGCTCCAGCGGCGCCCCAAAACCGGTGATCCAGCCGCACCGGATGCTTGCCGCCAACCGCCAGCAAAATGCCCAGGCCTATGCCTTTCTGTTGGAGGAGCCGCCCATCATGGTGGACTGGCTGCCCTGGCACCACACATTTGGTGGCAATAATAATTTTGGCTTTGCCTTGTGGTGCGGCGGCACTCTGCACATCGACCCCTCCACCCCAGCGGACGCCGATATCTCGCGCAGCATCGCGCTCCTCACCGAATATCGACCCAATTTCTACCTCAACACACCCGGCGGATTTGCCAGCCTGCTGCCTCACCTCGCCGGTAACCCTCATGTCTCGAAGCGTTTTTTCTCGCGGTTGAAACTCATCCAGTATGGCGGCGCCGTCTTGCCATTGCATATTTGGCAAAGCCTGGACGACCTCGCCGTCGCAGCCACCGGCAATCGAATCCTCGTGGTCTCCGGCCTAGGCTCGACCGAATGCGGCCCCACGCCCGTGCAAAGCAGTTGGGAGCAGCACCGCCGGCCAGAAGCCGGGCTGCCCTTGGCCGGCATGGAGGCAAAGCTCGTCCCCACCCAAGGCACGTGGGAGCTTCGCCTGCGCGGCCCCTGCATCACGCCGGGATATTGGCGCCGCCCAGACCTCACCGAAGCCGCGTTCGACGAGGACGGATTTTTCCTAACCGGCGATGCGGTTAAACCTCTTGACCCGGAAAACTTCGCCCTCGGCCTGCTCTTCGACGGCCGGATTTCGGATAATTTCAAGCTGAGCACCGGCACCTGGGTCCAGGCCCCGAAACTGCGCGCCAAACTCATCGATGCGCTCGCCCCGCTGCTGAAAGACGCTGTAATTACAGGCCACGATCGCGATTCACTTGGCGCCATCGGATTCCCGGACATGGCGGCTGCCCGTGCGATTGCCGGCATCGCCGGTGGCGATGAAACCATTCTCGCTGCACCTAATCTTCGCTTGTGGATTATCGAACGCCTCAAAACCCTGGCCGCTGCAGCGCGCGGCAGCTCAGAGCGCATCACCAGGCTCGCCTTGGAAGCCGAGCCTCCATCCTTCGACAATGGCGAGCTGACCGACAAAGGTGTGGCCGCCGCCCGCATAGTCATCGGTCGGCGTTCCGCCCTTATTGAATCCTTGCATGCTGACCAATCGGACAGCAGGATTTTTGTGTTATGATCAGGGTCAAAAAAATATCGAATACGACGCTAATCCGAAAACTTTCGATATATCGTGGTCACGATGAAAAGTCCCTCAGCGGAAGTGGAAGATGCGGCGACAGCTTGATTTTCGATATAAAGTTTGGTCAATCATGAATCTTTCCGGGAACATATCCCTGCGCGTGCTCATGTCCTGCCATATGGATATCTTATGGACCTGAAATTCACTCGAGAAGACGCCGAATTTCGTGAAGAGATGCGCGCTTCGCTCAACGCCATCCTGCCGGAAGACATCCGGGCAAGCGTCCGGGCGCAAACCACTATGGCGTCACATTTAGGAGACCAACGGCGCTGGTTCCAAATTCTTGACCAACATGGCTGGGCAGTTCCCCATTGGCCAGTGCAACACGGCGGCACCGGCTGGTCTCCGCTTCGCCGCTTCATTTTCGAAGACGAGATGCATAGCGCCGACGCACCGGAATTCAACTGGGGCGGTTCGCATATGGTTGGCCCCGTCATCTATACCTTCGGCAGCTTGGCCCAACAGGAGAAGTTCCTTAAACCGACGCGCTCTGGCAAAATTGCATGGGCCCAAGGTTTTTCCGAGCCAGGTTCAGGCTCTGACCTGGCATCGCTGCGAACGAATGCAAAACTACAAACTGGCCATTACCTCGTCAACGGTCAAAAAATATGGACCAGTGGTGCGTACGAAGCCGATTGGGGCTTCTTTCTCGTAAAGACGGACCTGACGGTCAAACCGCAACGCGGGATGTCCTTCCTGCTGATCGATATGAAGTCGCCCGGCATCACCATTCGCCAAATTCCGCAAATCAACGGCGAAGCTCATCTTTGCGAAGTCTTTCTGGATAACGTCGTCGTGCCGGCGGAAAATTTGGTCGGCGAGCCGGGACAAGGATGGACCTACGCCAAATTCCTTCTGGAGCATGAGCGGACGACAAGTTCATTTATTTTCTGGAGCAAGCGCGAGCTTCGCAAAGCCAAACGCATCGCTGCATCCGAGACTTGGGGCGGAATCCCGCTCGCCCAACGTCCAGAGTTTTGCGCGAAAATCGCGCTGCTGGAGGCCGAAATGCAGGCCTTGGAATGGTCGGTCCTCAGGATCCTCGCCGACGAGACTTACGGCTACCCGGCCGGCGTTGCTGCTTCGGTGGTAAAAATTCGCGGCTCCGAATTGCAGCAAGACATAACGCAGCTGCAAGCAGATCTCCTCGGCGCCCGCGCGCTAAGGTACTATAATCCAGACACCTCGTTATACGAGAAAAGTCTAATCTGGCCGGATTATGTACCAGGCCGTTCCGGTATCGCGATGATGATTCGGGCAGCGACAATCTATGGTGGCTCCAAGCAGATACAGAAGAACATCATCGCCAAATCGGCCTTCGGCCTTTAGAAGGGATTAGAGCCTCCCATGGACTTCGCTTTAAACGAAACACAGCGGATGCTTGTGGAAGGCGCCGAACGGCTGATGAAATCCCGCGGCACTGTAGAACTTTGGCGCTCCCGGCGTAGCCTGCCTGATGGATTGGATATCGATGCCTGGAATCAATTTTCTGAATTAGGCTGGCTGGCCTTGCCCATCCCGGAAGAAGCCGGTGGCCTTGGCGGCTCAATGGAGGATGTCGCGTTTTTGATGATCGCCTTAGGCAAGGGGCTTTCAACCGAACCGTATGTGAGTTCCGCCGTACTCTGCGCCCACATCATCGGGCACGGCTTGGAGAACTCATTCACTGATGCGACGATTGCGGGCATCGCCGCCGGCGAATTGCGCGTCGCCCTCGCGCACATGGAAATCGCCGATCGCTTCGAGGTTGCAACGCCGCGAAGCACCACTGCACGCGCCATGGGTAATGGTTTTGTTCTGAATGGCACGAAAATCCTCTCCATGGATGCGCCGTCCGCCGACCGATTGATCGTGAGCGCGATCAGAGGGCATGGCGAGAGCACATCGCTATTTCTGGTAGATCGCAACACGCCTGGAATTTCGATGACGACATATCCGCTCATTGACGGTTCCCAGGCTGCCGATCTTCATTTTTCCGACGTTTCGATAACTTCCGATGCCCTCATCGCGGAAGGCGCCGAGGCCATATCCCTGCTTGAAGCTGCACTTGATCGCGCCACGGTGGCACTACTTGGCCAAGCGGTCGGCTCCATGGAAGCATGCCTCGATATCTGCTCTTCGTACCTCAAAGAGCGGAAACAATTCGGCCAACCGCTCGGCAACTTCCAAGCCCTTCAGCACATGGCCGCCGACATGCTCGTTGCGACCCATCAATCAAGATCGATTTTGTATCATGCCATCGCTCAAATCGACGAACAGCCAAGTCTCCGAGGCAGAGCCGTGTCGGCCGCCAAAGTTATCATTGGCAACGCAGTACAACTCGTATCAAAATACGGCATTCAGATCCACGGTGGGTATGGACTAACCGATGAATACGCGATCGGACATCACTATCGCCGCTTGATGGTTCTTGAAAAAGTATACGGCGATATTGAGTACCACTCCAAGCGGCTCGTTGATTTCACTACCGGCCATGTCAAACATGGAAATTGAAGAAGGCGAGTTTAGCTTGGGGTGGAGAAGCTTAATCGGCTGATCAGAAAGAAAAAAAACCGGCGCCATTAGACGTCCGTCCAGCGCGCCGGCACTGAATGTTGCCATCCGATGGCGACCACATCAAGCCCCGAGCCTTGGCAATAGTGCAGGACGTCAAATCAAGATACTTTGCGCACCAAAACGTTCGGCGTAGCGCTGCCACGGGCGTGAACTGGTCATGGGCAAGCGGCCGGTCCCAGCGACGAGACCGGCCAGCCCACCATCTCGGAGGTCGTCGAAGCAGGCCACGGCCGACTCTTAGTCGCCGGCTTCGACATACATCCCCCAATCTACCTGCGCCCCCAACCGCCACCAGGCTCGATCATATATGCGATTTAAGTTGTCTCGGGACTGTTCGTTTCCGCAACTTTGGTAAACAAAATTCCCGAAAAATATAAATCGATAGAAATGAGTTGCTTCTGGAGGAGAGTAAAAAATTGAGAGCAAAGATCATCTCGATCAGGCTGCAACCATACCAGGCTGGGTGTGCGCGGCTATTGGCGTCGGATTTATTTTGCTGCTTGTTGTGGCAATTGTTCTAGCGCGAATGTTTGCTTCATAACTTTAACCAGATCGCCTTAAATTTCAAGATTGACCCTTAGCAAACCTTTCAGCGGATGCCGCCACGTATTTTTGTGTCTCATCCGCAAAGTATCCTTGACGTCTTTACGTCGTTCGAGTCCGGATGCTTTCGTCTGGGGGTCGTCGTTAAAGATCAATGCTAACTTGAGAGATTATCTGGGGGCTCTCCGCGAAACAATAGTGTGTTCTGAACGTATATTTAATGGCGGCGGGGCCTAAGCGGCCCGAATTACACTGAACGGGAGCGTCAGGCCGGGTGAGATACTAGCAAGTCAAAGCTTTCAATAAAAAACTGCGGAATTAACAGAAACTTAGGAATCAAATGTCTATTGACGCATCGAGCGATTTGTTGAATTTGAGCGGCAAGACGGCGGTCGTGACCGGGGCTGCGCGCGGCATAGGCCGCGCCATCGCCCTGCGTCTTGCCGATGCCGGGGCCAACGTGGTGCTGTGCGACTTGGCCGAGGTGGCGGCTGAGGCAACTGCCCATGAGATTATCGAAGCCGGTGGCAGGGCGTTGGGCCTCGCGGCCGATGTAACCAAGGCCGGCGATATCGAACGGCTGGTCGCGGCCACGGCGGCATTCGGCGGCGTGGATATTCTGGTTAACAACGCCGCGTTGCGGGGTTGGGCCACCTGGGAGACACTGACGGAAGAGGACTGGGACCGCTTTATGGCGGTGAATACCAAGAGCGTATTTTTTCTTAGCCAGGCGGTTGCCAAACGCATGGTGGCGCAGGGCCGCGGCGGCGTTATGGTAAACATCGCTTCCACGGCCGCCGCTTTGCCGGTGCGCTGGAAAGTTGATTACAATACCGCCAAGTCCGGCGTAGCGATGATGACACGTTCGCTAGCTGTTGAGTTGGGAAAACACATGATACGTGTGAACGCGGTGGGCCCGGGCGGTACCAACACGCAAGGTGGCTTGGGTTCGATCGCAAGTAGTTTTTCGCCGGAAGAACTTCGCCGGATGGGCGAGGATTGGCAAAGCCGCATGGCGCTGCCAATCGGCATTTTGGACCCTGATGAGATTGCACGCACAGTCCTGTTTCTCAGCACTGACGCCTCGCGCTCTATTACCGGCCAGATAATTTATGTCGATGGCGGCTATCTTTGCGGTTAAGCCCGACAGAAGGAGATTATGTCCAATAGCGCCAATGCGATCATGCAGCGTCTCGAGCTTGCGCCGGCTGCCTTGATGGAGGATTTCGCCGTTTAAAATTTGCCGTGCGCAAGGAAGGATTCGCGGTCCTTTGGTCCAAAAATGGAGATAAGATTTCATGACTGGCTCCCTTGAGTCCTTAATTTGCATTGACGGTAAAATCGCCCTCGTTACCGATAGTGGCGCCTGCGGAAGTATCGACGTGGCACCGTTGCTGGCCAAAGCCGGCGCCACGGTCATCATCGCCGATAAGGATGCAGAAAACGCCAAGGCGCTGGCAGCAGAAATCGGCGATTCGGCCTGTGCGATCACAACCGATATTGAATCCGAGACCAGCGTGCTGGCGCTGTTCGACGCGGTGCGGGCGCGCTTTGGCCGGCTAGATATCCTCGTGAACTGCGCCGGATTGACGGCGAATGCACCGCTGGCGGAAACCACTATGGCGCAATACGACGAAATGCAATCGGTCAACCTGCGAGCGACCTTCATGCTAATGCGTGAGGGCGTGAAACTGATGCAGCTCAACGGGCGAGGCGGCCGCATCGTCACCATCACCACGATCGGCGCGCTGCACCCGGTGCTGAACGGCAACGTAGCCTATGGTGCCTCGCGCGCTGGCGTAACGGCCATGACGAAATCAATTGCACTGGATCATGCGGCGGACGGTATTCGCGCCAATCTCGTGATGCCAGGCGCCGTCTATGGCAAAACCCGTTTCCACGCGGACAGCCAGGCGCGGCTGGATGCTGGCGCATCTTTGACTGGCCCCATTCTACAGCCTGGCCGCCTGCCCTTTGGCATGGGCAACGGCCAGGATATTGCCGCTGCGGTCCTTTATCTTGTCGGACCCGCCAGCTCGTATATCACCGGCCAGAGCATCGTTCTGGATGGCGGCTTCCTCCTGACTTGAAACCTACAGGCGCATCTTTTTTCAAAGAACGATTGTCTTAGGTGCCAAGTTACGTGTGCTGATGAAATATTCCTTGGGTGCCGCAAATCAGACCGAACGCTCGAGCGGCCGGCGGTAGGAAATATCTTCCTTGCTGCGGCTGTTTGGCCCGGTTGACTCCATGGCGTCGCGCCATTCCTGAGGAACGTCTGGGACCGTCCCTTCTGTCATGTGCTCATTGATGCAGACACGATGGGCGATCGCCCATTTGCCGTTGCGTTTCTCGAACCGGTCCACATAGCGACCAAAAGCCAATGATGGCGGTCCCTGTCGGTTGATGCCCCAGAAGGTGTAATAGGTTTCCGCATGGGCGGTGTCACCGTCGAATTCGACGGTATGGTTGGTGACGATATGCTGATGCCGAGTCTGGTTTTGCGCATGCCAGCCAATTGCCCAATCGACGAAATCGGCGGCGCTGCCGGAAGCGACGCCATGCTCGTCCCAGGCATCAGGGTGATAGGCTGAAAGCATCAATGCGCGGTCATGCCGGTCGACGCCGCGGGTGTAGCGGTGCAGGCAGTCCAGGATCGCTTGCCGGTCGGCTTGTTCGCGCACTATTGCGGCAAGTTCGGGCGTGAAAGCGGTTTCAGGCATTGTTGTCTCCTTTTTTGCGCGTAAAGGCGTCAATCAGTTAGAAAAGCGCTTCGCCGCTCAATCCCCAATCAATCCGTGCGCGGCAAGCTGCATCGTTTCCGTGACCCCGCCATCCACCGGAAGGCAAATGCCGGTGATGAACCGCGATTCCGAGCAGGCTAAATACACTGCCGCAGCGGCATCGTCCCAAGCATCGCCGGTCAGTCCAAGCGGTGCTACCTTGCGGCGGATCTCAAAAGCCTTTTCGTCAAAGTAGCCGCTGACATGCGGGGTGACGATATGGCCAGGCGCGATAATATTCGCCCGCACATTGCTACGGCCATATTTGACCGCAATTTCGCGGGTGAAAGCCATCATAGCCGCCTTGGCCGGCCCATAGGCAAAGGCGGCGCCACTGGCCAGCAACGCCGCCGTAGAGGCGATGTTGATAATGGCGCCTTGGGTGGAGGCGACGAGATGCGGCATTGCATGCTTGGTCATCAGCACCGCGGAGGTGAAATTGGCATCCACGATTTGCTGCCAGCGCACCTCGTCCAGATCCCATATTTCGCCACCACCGCCGCTGACACCGACATTGTTCACCAGAACGCCAAGGCTGCCATAACGTTGCAGCGTCGCCGCAACGATGGCAGCGCAGGATTCGCTGCTGGTCACGTCGCCCGCTATCACGAAGGCCTCACCACCTTCGGCCTCGATCAGCACTTTGGTCTCCTCCGCCCGCGCTGGGTCAAGATCAACCAAGCACAACTTCGCGCCCTCGCGGGCAAAGCTGTACGCAATGGCTTTGCCGGTACCATAACCTGGTCCCTGGCTGCCGGCGCCGGTGACAATGGCTACGTTTCCGTCGAGCCGATCATAAAATTTCCTAGGTTTCGGGATGGGTCGTCTCCTGATTATATGACCAACGCTTTGGCCGTTTATGTCGCAGTTGTCATCGTCAGTCGGCGTTTTAATCCGCTATGGGTTCGGTTGATTTCGCATATGTTCCCAACTCATGATCAGTCTTTTGAAAGCGCGCGACATTGCAAACAAGGTAAAAACGGTCAGATGGGGCAAGCATCGCGCTGGCGAAGAATAGAAAAGATGCAATGCGGGAGCATTATGCCATCCGAAGGGGTGATCCCTTCATTAGACGGTCGTGCCACGCTTTGAAGGTTTGGAAGAAAATCTTTTGTCGCAAGGGAGGTGGGCTCGGTGCTGGCGGAAGACTTTCTGCAGTACAGCCACTGTAGCCAAATAACTTTATCTTTCGCATCCGCGCCTGGGTGATATGCGGATGCAGCCAAAAATAAAGTCTGATATCACGCATCAGTGCAAGCGGATCTCGCCGAAGCGGTGCCAGCTCGAGATAAAATAATGCCTAGGCCGAATTACCTACCCACGGTCGCTGCGGCCGTAAACGGATCGTAGGTGACGGCGTGCGGTCATCGAATCGCGCCTCTAATGCTGTGAGGCTGGCATCCGTACAATGAGACCCTCGAGTGCCTCGGTCACCTTAATCTGGCAGGACAGGCGCGACTCCGGCGTCGTATCATTGGCAAATTCGAGCATGCTCTTTTCGGTGTCCGTCATCTCACCAAGTCTGCCTGCCCATTCGGTCGATATGTAAACGTGACAGGTGGCGCAGGAACATGCGCCGCCACAATCCGCGTCAATACCGGGAACCGCATTCTGTACAGCCCCCTGCATTACGGTTTGGCCGGTGGCAACATCAATTACATGCTGCAGGCCGCTGAATTCAACGTAGGTGATTTTTGTCAACGGACGCCCCCAACACGAACAAAATAAATTATCCCTTACCTACTAATGCTCAAAATTCCTCGATCATTGGGGTGGCCATACATAACGTAAATGCGATTTTATCCCTTCAAAGCATAGGCCCTGGCCAACGGTGGCTGCCGGTGGGTGGCGCGCAAAGAAGTCCTTTACCGTACGAATAAGCTGATCGGCAGATCATCAAGCCTATAGAACGAATTTTTGAAGGGGTTGATACGCCGCTTTCATTGTCAAATAAGGACGACAGGCCTCTGCACGGCGGTCACGCAAAGGCTTCAGCAAGAGCGGAAAATCGTGCATGAGCAGACTCCCGCATCCCTAAGCCAATCGCCAACCGCAGGGGTGGATCGTCGCCCTCAATAGCCGTAAGGATCGCGTCCGCGACAGATTGCGACGACATTGCACCCTGGTACCAAGGATCCATGGTCGCCTTACCGCCACCGGTCAGCCCAGCGTAGGCTTCGTTTTTCAGGCTGGCCTCAGTCGTATTATTTGAAATGAAACGGGTCGCGACCGCCCCCGGTTCGACAAGCATCACCCGTACGCCGAAACCGGAAGTTTCATTCGCTACCGCTTCAGACAATGCCTCGAGTGCGAATTTGCTCGCCGAATAAACCCCGCAACCCGATACCGGAAAGAGTCCGCAACCTGACGACACATTGATGAACTGCCCATAGCCGCGCGAACGGAAATGCGGCAAGAAGGCGTGCATCACCGCCATCGCTCCAAAGACGTTAGTTTCGAACAGGGCGCGCGCTTCGGATATCGCGGTTTCTTCGACAGCGCCCCAGAGACTCTATCCAGCATTGTTCACCACCACGTCCACCCTGCCGAATTCAGTCAAGACCGCACTGACGATTCCGGGCGTCGCGACGGTATCGGCGACATCGAGCAGGTAACCGCGCGCATGACCCGGCGCCAGCGCTTCGAAAGCAGCAAGTTCCGTCTTACGCCGCACTGTTCCAGCAACCTGAGCACCGCGTTCCAGCAGCGTCTCGGCGAGCGCCCGCCCGATGCCGCTTGATACGCCCGTGATAAACCAGTTGTTCCGCGTCATCTCAATTGTCCTCCCACTCTGATAGATCGTCACATTTCCTCCAGCAGTACGAAATCCGCTTTGGGGACTTTGTAAACGGGTCAATACCAATTTTCAGGGATATCCTTGACCCGGGTGCCTGGTGCCAGGCCGATCGCGCGGTCGCCTTGGAGAAGCTCAGTTCCCACGATGCCGCGAAACTGTGACTTATTTAATTAGGCACCCCAGCACATCGTGGTAATATGATATATTTCATTTGAAGAGCGGTCAACGCTTGTTACAAACTAAGGCTTATTACCAAATCACATAATGGAGTTTTAGCGAGTCCGCTCTTATAGACCCATTCCTTAATCGAGGAACTGCCGGCAAACCGGCTAACAAGGGAGTAGAAAATGGATATTCAAACAAGCCTTCCGGCGGGCCTGAGTCTGCGCAGGCTCGCCGGCTCATTAGGCGCGGCCGTCGAAGGGCTGGATCTCACGCAACCCGTCGGGGATGACACGATGCAGGTGCTGCGCCAGGCCTTTCTTGAACATCTGGTGCTGGTCTTTCCCGGCCAGGCGCATATTACCCCAGCACACCATGTGGCATTCGCGCGCCGCTGGGGCGAGTTGCAGACCATGCCCGCCGGGCATTTGCCCGGTCACCCCGAGTTGATCGAGATCGCCGCCCGCCGCGGCGTCAAGCCCAGCAACGCTAATCCCGAGCGGCGTACTCATGAATCGGCAAAACTTGCCCGCACTGATATCTGGCATTCCGACCAAACCTACGAAAAGCATCCGGTCATCGGCTCGCTGCTACTAGCGCGCGAACTTCCCAGCGCCGGCGGCGACACGATGTTTTCAAACCAATATGATGCATTCGAAACTCTATCCGCCGGCATGCAGAACTTGCTGCGGGATTTGCGGGCAGTGCATTCCGGTGAGGGCTATTACCGCCTGATGGGCCTGGACCCTGCCAACGCCCCGCTGACGCCGCAGCCGGTTGCACGCGTACACGCCGAGACGGGACGCACAGCGCTCTATGTCAATCGCATTTGGACCAAGCAGTTCGAAGGCATGACGGTCGAAGAAAGCCAGCCGCTTTTGAATTATCTCTACGCCCATGCAGTGGAACCTTGCTTCACGTTCCGGCACCGTTGGCAGGTCGGGGATTTGTTGATGTGGGACAACCGCGCCGTGCAGCATTACGCGATCGACGATTACGGTAATGAGACACGCATCATGCACCGCGCCACCATCCTGGGGACGCCATGATGTCGCGGCCCGTGATGATGATCGCCGGCGCCGGGCCTGGCATGGGGCGCGCAGTTGCAGTGATGGCTGCGGAACGCGGCTATGATTTGACGTTGATCGCACGCCGCGGGCCGATCCTGGAAGAGACGGCAACCCTGGCACGCAACGCAGGCGGCGCTGCGCTTTGCTTACCCGCCGACGTCACGGACCCGGGAAGCGTCACCCAGCTGATGGCGAACCATATGGAGCGCTTTGGCCGACTCGACGTGCTGGTGCACAGCATCCTGCCGCCGCATCTCTTCAAGCGGATTCTGGACCTCACGCCGGATGATCTCGAAGCTTGGCGCAAATCCGCCGAAGTTAGCACATTTGGTGCATTGCTGATGGCTCATGCCGCGGCCAAACCAATGGCCGCTGCTAAGCGTGGCAGCATGGTGTTCGGCACCGCCACCTCCGGACTAAAAAGCTACCCAGCGGTCAGTGCGCACGCCGTCGGTAAGGCGGCTATCCATTCACTCATGCAAAGCTTAGCGAGCGAGCTGGGCCCGCTAGGCATCCGCGCCAATGCGATGGCGGTGGGGGTGATCGACGGCGCTACCGCGCGCTCGCCATTGCCAGCAATGCCGCCGCAGATGGCGGAGGATATTCGTCGCGCGGTTGATGCGAGCGACGGTGCCCTGCGCCGCAACATCACCGAGGCCGAAGCCGCGGAAGCGATCATGTTTCTGGCAACCGAAGCGTCTTCCGGGATCACCGGTCAGATTCTTGCCGTCGATGGCGGCAGGATTTTTCATTGAATTCGCCTAGTCTTGCCGGTAAGGTGGCACTCGTAACCGGCGCCGCCGCCGGGATTGGGCGTGCCGTGGCCATGGCTCTGGCCCAGGAAGGGGCTGTGGTCGCGCTTGTCGACCGCGACGAAGCTGGGCTGGCGGACACGCTGGACGCCATTGCCGGTGCGGGCGGGGCGGCAGGCGCGCATGTATTGGACCTGTCGCGGTCGGCGGAGATTTCGCCGCTGATCCAAGCGATACTGGACGAGCGCAAGCGGATAGACATCCTTGTGAACGGCGCCGGCATCACGGGACCACATACCCCAATCCTGGATGCTGAGGATGACGCATGGGAAGCCGTGATGGCGGTCAACCTTAAGGCGCCTTTCCTGTTTATCAAGCATGTTGGACGTGCCATGGTGCAGCAGGGCGGCGGGCGCATTGTCAACATAACCTCCAGCTCCGCGCATCGCGCCCGTAATTCGTTACCGGCTTATGGCGCCTCGAAATCCGGACTGATGCAGCTCACCCGTAGTGCCGCGGCCGATCTCGGTCCGTTCAACATCAACGTCAACGCCGTTGCGCCCGGCCTGACCGCGACGCGCATCGTATCCGATCACTTCACGCCGGAAACACTCTCCACCGCGCTAAGCGTCGGGCCACTCGCCAACCTTTTGCAGCGCATCTCAGAACCGGAGGATATCGCAGCCGCAGTGCTGTTCCTGTGTCAGGATGGTAGCCGGCAGATTACAGGGCAAACGATTCACGTCAGCGCGGGCGCGGTTATCTGACGGCGTTGCCGCGCTTGATGCAGGAGATTTGATTGATGCCGTGTCACAACGTTCAGATCGAAGCGGGGAGTTATACGCTCTCCGGCCTACTAGCCCGACCCGAAGGATTTGAACAGGTAGGGATCATCCTCGCGCTCCATGGGGGTGGCTATCGCGCAGGTTACTGGGATTGTCCCTACCCCTCGGGCAGTTCGCTGCTGATGCTGGGCGCATCGCTAGGTTACGCGGTGCTGGCAATTGACCGGCCGGGCTATGGCGCCACCGGCGGATTGGGGTCAAAATCCATCTGCCTCGAAACCCAAGCCGAAGTGATTTTTGATGCGATTGAACACTGGATAAAAAAGACTGGAACGGCCGGGCCACTTTTTGTGATCGGACATTCAATTGGCGGGATCCTAACCCTGCTGATGGCCGCGTCTTCGCGGGGCAACCGCCTGCTCGCCGGCGTTGACGTATCGGGAGTGCCGCTGCAGTTCACAGCTGAATCTGCGACCGTCATGGCACGCCAGCCCATCGATACGGATTATCTTCTAGACATATCGCCCGATTTTGCCCGCAAGTTATTTTTCGGCCCGGATGGTAGTTTTGAAGCTAACGCGTTGGTGTTTGATAGGTCACTCGCAGCGTCGGTTCCTACTACGGAATATCTCGACGCTCGCGACGCTCCTAGGACGCTTCCCCTCAAGATGAGGGAGATTCAGGTCCCGGTCCAATATACCATGCCTGAATTCGAGCAATCATCGGAGACTGGGGCAGTTATTCTCGATACAGCAAGAGGATATCTTACCTCAAGCCGCCGGGTGCTCACGCATCTACAAGCAGGAGCGGGCCACAACATTAGCCTCCACAAGGTAGCCAGAGCCTATCATCTTCGCTCACTCGCGTTCTTCGACGAATGTCGATATCTTTCAGAACAACATGAGAAATAAACCAGTGTAAAAAAATAACCAAAGGCAGTATGATTTTGATACTCGGCCAAAGTGAAGATAGTCAAAACGCTGTAACCACGACTCCCATTGCGAAGGGCCTATTATCGGCTTCAAGAGCTTCAGACGACACCGAAGCCCGCTTGTTGAGTATTACTGAAACATTTTACGCACCGCTTTTGACGAAGCGGCCCGTTCGGCCGGTTGAAAAACTTACGGAATCAACACGATCTTGCCGGCGCCACCGGCTTCCACCTCAGCCTGAGCCGCAGCGGCTTGCGCCAGTTTCATGTTTTTCGCGACCGGCAAGGAGATTTCGCCCTTGGCGATCCCCTGCAGCAGGCCGGTGAGCTGCGCCCCATTGGGATGCACTGTGAAGAAAACGGCTGGTATCGCCAGATGCTCAGTCGGGATCGGTGCGGTGGCGGCAGTGAAAATCCGGCCGCCCGCGGATACGTGGCGGCAAAGGCCTTCCACGATCTCGCCACCCACCGTGTCGCCAACGGCGTCGATGGCGCCGCGAGTCCAGTCTTCCTCTCCCAGCCTAAGCACCACATCGGCGCCGAGCGCCTTGGCTTCGTCGAGTTGTTTGGCCCGCACCGCGGCAATCACCCGAGCGCCGCGGCGTTTTGCTGCCCACAAGCCGAACCGGCCAACAGCGCCCGTAGCACCCGTGACGAGCACGGTTTGACCGGGTTTTGCATCCATATGTTCCTCGGCCATCTGTATCCCGGTCAGCCCCGGGGTTGGCACCGCAGCTGCCTGCTCGAAACTCATCCCATCCGGGATCAGCCCGGCATCACTGGCTTCCGCTACCGCATATTCCGCATAGGCGCCCTGGGTGAAGCTGTTGAGCATGGCGGCGACACGGCTACCCTTCGGCACTGCGCCTGCCGACGATTCCTCAACGAAGCCGGCCACATCGTAGCCGGGTATATGCGGGAAGCTCAGTGGCGCGAAGGCGTCGAACATGCCGCTGCGCCATTTGTAATCCGCAGGGTTGACTCCCACCGCCATGACACGGATCAGAATCTGGGTGGGAGTGGGAATGGGCTGTCGCGCCTCGCCCAGAGATAGCACGTCAGGACCGCCATAGCCGTCCATTAAAATTGCTTTCATGCCGTGTCTCCCAGTTTGCCATCCCGGAACAAACCCCCGAAAAAATCGGGCAAGTGCGGCGTTGGCGATTGCACCCAAAGGCTGAGCGCAGCACAGCCAAGCTCGGCGCCGGGCTGCACGAAATCCGGCGGCGACAGCCCCCATGCTGTGATCTGTTCAAGGCATAGCGCGTGGGTCATGCGTGATCCTCCAGGATCAGGCCGGCAGCGCGCCAGGCCATCGCCATGACCGGCGCATTGGTATTACCGGAAACCTCGGTTCATAGACCTGAACATAGCTGCGCACCTGCGCCTGGCTGCCATCGATATCTATGATCGAGTTGGTGGTGAAATGCCGGAACTTGTCGGCGCTGCCTGCAGATGCGGAGTGATAGGCGCGGGCTTCGGCTATGCCCGAAAAGCGTCCAAATGAGCCACCTTCCCAGACAATGTCGTCGCTAAAGGTAGCGAGCCGCCCCTCGGTGTCGCCGCTATCGGTGGCAAAGCAACATCCCGCCAACACTCGCCTGATGTCTTCGATGTCGTTCAATCGAATACCCCTCCTGCACCCCTACGAAAATGACAGCATGGTAACGGTCATGGCGAGTTCGCGCACGAACTCGCCATGGCCTCGGCTCGGACGGAACGCACTAAATCAGACCGTGCCTCAATTTTCCGATGCGCGGCGGACGAACATCGCGCGCCCATCCTCGATGGCCGCCACGACGCGCAGACCAAGCTGCGTGTTTGCCGCAAATTCCGGCAGCGAGAAACGTACACCCGGATTATCGCCCGTGCGCAAATAGCTTTCGTCATCGACCCGATAACTATGCAGGGTGCCATCCTGCTTGCGCAGCGAAACTGAGTGCTCCGTAACGGCTTCGATATCGCCCAGCACGACGCGCGGATTGGCCGCGGATTGCACGCGCGTATCAATCGAGAAGCGGATACGATCGGATGTATTCGCCATGCCGACATGCGGCATCCATGGATGCACGACCAGAACGTCACCAGGATGATAGGCGGTGGTGGCCCAGCCCGTAGCAGGAATAGCATCTTGCGGGATTGGGAACAAAGGTGGTTTGCCAAGATTATGTAGCCGGCCCCGCTTGTGCTGGCCGGGGGCTAAGATCAAACCGCCGACACGCTCGTCGATCTCGACCAACGGGATCCAGACAGGGCGGTAGCCCTCAATGCCGGGGCTATATTGGCCGTCCTGATGCACCATGCTGAGCGGGGTATGCGGCGGGTAGCAGCGGTAATTCACCATCGGCACCGGGCAGGCTGGCTCACCGAGTATCTTGCCGAGTACAACGACGTTATGCGGATGCTCGATAAGCTCGCGGCTGATGCCGGAAAACGCCGGGCTCTCCTCCCATTTGCCCTCAAGCGGCTTGCCGGTCCAGATCGGCTCATGCTCACCAGGCTTCACATAGCCATGCTCTGCCATCACCGCCATCATGCGCTCTAAAGCGCGGCGCACACTGGCCTTATCCAAAACGCCGCGCAGAAGCAGATAACCTTGCTCGAAATAAAGCTCCTGCAGTTTTGCGGAATCGTTGAGATATTCTGTGCTATCGCTCAGCTCGAAGCTCGGCCGTAAATCTGCGGCACTGATGTCGATTGCATCGGGCCTTGGCTTAACACTCATCTCATTCATCTCAGTCCCCTTGAGCGCGGTTGCGAACTTAACTGGCCAGCTTTCGGGTCTGGTCCCCTTGCGCTCGTCTTTGGTGCACATATAAGCTTGCGGATTGCTGCAATCCATGATTTCGCCGCCTCGCCGCCGCGCCCGGCATCATCTCATCGCAAACGCGATCTATGCGAGTTGCGGCATTGCCCGTAAGGCCGCTCAAGCCGCGCGACGGCACCTGTCATGATCGGTCATCTGTAATTCATCACCGCCATGCCGGTGGTCATGATCGTGGGATAGGAATTCATATCGATCATCGAGTACCATTGACCATCCACGTAATGCAGGCAATCACTCTGCCGGATGAATAACGGCCATTTCTGGCCGTTCTTCAGCACAACGTCCAGATGCTGGACGCTCATTTCCAGCCCGAACGTTCCATCGGACTTGCTATGAAAATAGGTGAAGTGGCCGGTGATGGCGGCCAGCGAGGCGAAGAGCGGCGTGTAGTAGCTGATGAGCGCTTCGCGGCCGTTGACGGGATTGGGTGAATAACCATCGAATGCCATCGTCTCGCCGCCGGGCCCCATTGTGGCGATCTGCATCTGTTCATTCAGCGCTAGAGCGTAGCGCAGGGTCCAGGCGCGCAAGGCGGCGTCGGTACTGCTGGGCGGTGGGGCCGGCCACGCAAACGGATTGCCGCTAATGGCAAGGCGTGGCATCGGTGCTGCCGGCGGGTCCAGCATCGATCGGCGGGTTTGCGGATCGGCCGCATAGGAAAGATGCGATCCGATAATTGCCCATTTGCCGGCGATTTTTTCCAGCGAATCGAGCCGCCGCAAAGCCAGGTTCGCCGTGCCGCCGCTTTTGAGTTTCACGGCAAAGCGCGGCATGGATGCAGCGCAGGCTAATTTGCCATCGGAGATGACCTGCATGCCATCGATAGTGGCTGCAGTTGATTTCACCGAAGCCAATTGTCGTGCTACCGCCGCAAGAAATTCAGAGCGGCTTGTGTATAACCCGGGGGCAGCGGCATCGAACACGATGGAATCGGCAGCGTAAACGCGCTTTATCGCAGAAATATCGGTCTGTAGCGCCAGCGATTGTTCTAACGCGGAAATCGCCTGAACATCGGCAGCCGTATTGAACATTGGCGCCGCGACGGCAAAAGACGGGACAGCAAGCACGATAAAAAGGCCGGAAGCGGTCCATTTCGAAACCAAACTTTTCTCCTCGCGCGCGATGTTGCGTCGAACCTACACACGCTTCTTCGGTCAAGCGAAAATCGTTGAATATTAGCAGATCTTTTCTACGCGCACGGTCAACGGGATGTTGGGGCGTCAGTCACCATCAGGTCCGAAGACATATTTATATAACGCCCGATGCATGTTTGGAATTTCCGCCTCCTGTACCGGATTTGTCCGTGATCCGGCAAAGCCGCGAGAATGCATACCTTTCTGAACGCGCTGGAAATTCTGAAAATCCTGACTAAGAACAAGTCCGAAATTCGCCTCGGTATCCACAGACCAGTCAGGATAAAATTCCGTGGTTACTTTGGGCTCCTGGCCTGGCGCGTAGCGCGCCAAGGACCAGATATCGAAGATACATTTGTTCGGATCATCGCCGTACGGCCGCGCGCGATACGCGATGGAACCATCGACCAGTGGCAAGAAGACGTGATTGGGAAAAACATGCCAATTCGTCCCGGCATCGATCTGCTGTGCCAGCGTCATTTTAGGCCAGCCGGCACCTTCCGCCTCCGCCGCTTCGCGGTGAAGGCGTTGAAACTCACCAAACAAGACCTCCGGCCCGGCGCCCGCGGGTACGACTTCAAGCAATTGCTTGGTCGCAGCTACCGCGCGCGGCGTAAACATTGCGTTAAGCGTGCGGTCCATGTCGTCGAAGAAGCGCGCGAGGCCGGGGCGCAGATCATCCGGCACTGGCCGTCCGGTTTTCGATGAAGGAGCGCCTGCGGGACGTCGTTCCATCGGATAGGCGTACATGCCATGCCGGCCATAAACCCGGGCGACGGTAACGTCATCGCCGCCATCGTCGAGAATCTGCGGATGAGTTGCCGCAACATGATAGGCCTCGTTGAAGCCCTCAAGCGCCGTCTTCCAGTTGCAGGGAAGAATGGTCTGCTTGTGCCAGCGGCGTCGCCAAGTTCCGAACTCAAAACAATCAAGAAATTCCGGAATCGGATCTAGGAATTTTGCCAAAGGCTCGGCCTGAAGATCCATATTGATGAACACCCACCCGCCCCAGCAGTCAACCAGTGTTTCTTTAAGACGAAGCTCGTTGCGATCGAAACTTGAGCAGCCGTCCCAATCCTGCTCGTCCATGATCTTGTGCAAGTCACCGTTCAATGTCCAACGCCAGCCATGATAGCGGCAATAAAGGAATTTCGCCTTTCCACAGGCATCGTCTCGTAACGTGCGGCCGCGATGCTGACAGACATTGTAGAAAGACTTGATAACGCCGGGCGCGGAGCGTAAAATGATGATAGATTCGTCAACAATATCATAGGTAACGTAGTCACCGACCTCCGCAATCTCTTCCTCACGGCAAGCGATCTGCCAGACTTTCGGCCAAAGTCGATCTTTTTCTAACTTTGCAAATTCCGGCGAGATGAAGCCATCCTTTGGCACGAAATCCGCACGGATTGAATCCAGTGAATCATTTGCGCTTATGTTGTCCATAGCCTGCTCCATCTATATTAGCAGTTAATTTACCGTTGTGCAGCACTCGCAGAATATCTCGGAACTGCATCGAACATGCCGGTACCCGCTTCGGTTTGGTACATGTATTCAATATAATGACCAAGGTCGGCGCGGGTGTCCACGTAGAGATAGTGCATTAAGCCTGCAAATTCGCCACCGACCGGCGTATGCAATCCGGCCGCTTCGATCTCCGATTTTTGCAGCGTCCAGCTAGCCATATCGCGGATCAGCACACCAACATGGTGTAGACGCATTTTACCGGTCGTTGGCAGCGCATCGCGGTATACGGCATCCGCGCCGCCTGAAGGCTGTATCAGTTCGATTTGGGTCTCGCCGAGAAAGGCCAGCGCAAAGTGACATTTTGCAACGCCGTTTCGTGTCTCTATGGGAACGTCCAGGTTGATCTGAAATTCCGGGATTCCGAAGTGGCTTTGTCCGAGGTCCACGGCCTCACGGATGTCTCGTACAGCATATGCCAACTGGAATACGTTAAAAATCATGCGGCCCGCGACTGGCTGATGGCAACCGGCTGCAGAGATTTATGCGCAACGCCGCCCTTCATAATGACGCGAAGATTATCCCTATTAGCGACGAGCGATGGATCGGTGGTGGGATCGCCTGTTACAAGCAGCAGATCGGCCGTGGCCCCGGGTTTGATCTCGCCGGAGCCCTTCCCCATGAGCATGCCACCATTGTAGGTCGCGGCGTGCAAAGCCTGTAGCGGCGTATAGCCGAGATACGTAACGAAGTGCGCGATGTCGCGGGCATTCCACCCGTTAGGCTGCCAAGGCAGGCCGTAATCGCCGCCGATGACTGCGCGCACGCCGCGCTTGCGCAGCTCGGTATGTACACGAATATTCTTTGCCATCGCGTCCTCCACCCCCATCCGAGACAATGTGCCTTTATCGAACGGGCTGTCATGCAAAAGGGAGTGGTAATACCCAATGGTTGGCGAGACGAAGATACGATCCTTTGCCGTTTCCATCATGTCCAAGGCTTCGTCGTCGGCGAAATCAGTATGATGAATTAGCGTGGCGCCGTGGCGTAAGGCGCGTTTGATAGCTTCCGCGGAACGCGCATGCGCGCTGATAATTAAACCGAGTTCGCGCGTCCATAGACCGGCTTCGGCCATTTCATCTTCGGCCATGGTCGTGGTGCGGCCGTTGGGGCGGGGGAAGAAATCATCGCCGGAAACGTTGAGTTTAATAACATCGACACCTTCGCGATAGCAAAGCCGTACGGCCTGGCGCATTGCGATAGGGCCGTCCACCACCATCGCCGCGACGTCGTGCGTCTGATGCATCTGCGCGGTGTCATTCAACCCCCCGGTGGCGGTGAGTGTGGGGGAGGATGCCATCAGGCGTGGGCCGGGAATACGGCCGGAATCGATTTCGTTGCGGATCACAATCTCCGAACGCAGCTTCGGCGAACCGGCTCCAACCACGCCGGTAAAACCGGAATCGAGCAACAGCCGCGCATTATGCATCGTGATGAGCAGGGTTTCCTCCGGCGGCGTGTCCTCGATCTGATAGGCATAGGTCACTATGGGGAAACTTAAGTGCCCGTGCGCATCGACGAGCCCCGGTATCAACGTGGCGCCGGCGGCATCAACGATGTCCGCTCCGGGCTCAGCCAAATTTCCGCGCTGATGGTCGACCGCAGCGATCGTTCCGTCTTTGACCAGAACATCGGCGGCAATGCGGTTCTGCGATAGGCCGTCCCAGACCCAACCGCCGGTAAATAACGTTTCCATCGCGCGGCTCTCCGATTTTTGGATGTTTCCAAATTCGCTTCCGTTATAGCAGAGAAAATCCTTGAAGACTTATTCCCAGAATGCACAAGACATTTTACTCTGTATCACAAGCCGTTGCCGAAAAAGCTCTGGCATTAACATTCTCTTCGCGGGGGCATTCCGCCAGAAAATCAACAAAGGCCCTCACCCTGGCCGCGATATGCGCGCGATGCGGAAAGTACACATAGACCTCACCTCGATCCTCATGGGCCCGGATCGGGTAATCCGGCAACACACATTGCAATGCCCCGCTTCGTAAGTACGGCAACACGGCCAAAGCATGGCACACCGTGATACCGAGGCCGGCCACCGCAGCTTGGCCCACCCCGTCGATCTGATCGAAAATCAATACCCGGTCATCCGGATGGTGCACATACGGCTTACCATCTTTCAGTTGGAAATTCCAGGTACCAGAAGGGTTCGCGCCTAGGCGACTATTGATACATATATGCGCTGATAAATCCTGTGGCTTGCGCGGCGTGCCGTGGTTCGCGAGATAACCTGGGCTAGCCACGGCCAAAAGCTGCGGCCTGCAAATTACGCGAGAGACATAATTCGCATCATCCGGCTGGCCATAGCAGGTTCCTGCGTCAAAGCCGGAAGCAACCAAGTGATCCCGCAAGTCGCTGAAACCGATCTCAAGCTTGATATCCGGGTACATGTCGAAAAAACGCGGCAGGTGGGGCATTATATAGAATTTGCCATGGGAGTGGGTCAACGAAATCCGCAGCGTGCCGGCCAACGCCGTCTGGCTTGCGCCAAACGTCTCCAACGCATGGTGAAGACTGTCGAGGCTACCGCTGATTGCCTTGATCAACATGTCGCCTTCCGCGGTCAGATGAAACTCAGTCGTTGTCCGGTTGAACAGACGCACGCAAAGTTCGCTTTCGAGCCGCGCAATGCTGCGGCTGACGGCTGCTGGCGTAACGTTCATCCGTCGTGCTGCTAAACTAAATCCACCGTTGCGCGCGACCTCACGAAACACTAATATGCCATGCAGGTCTTTCACTATGAAACGTACAATCTGTGAAGCTCAGGGTCGCTGACCAAAAAGCGGCCGAAAGCACGGTCAATCGTAATGTCTTCCGACAGGCGCTTGGCTGCGAAAAGCCAAGCTATCGTTATTATCATTGGCGTACTTCCCTACCCGGTCCCAGATCCTCGCCTTTTATGGAAGGCTATTTGATCATCAACCTCGGAAGGCTGAACCAGAATCCACAAATCTTCAAGACCATAACATTGCTTTGCACCCATAGCGCCACGACAAGGACAGCATGTAAAGTGCTGTCGAAAGGTATCATTGAAATATCGCACATGCGTAAGCGTCCATACCTCGCACCCGCTCGGCGTCCTTGGCCCCGGCGCTGTGCTAGGTCTTGTATTTACCTAAACCGGCATCCGGTAACGCCAAAAGCCCCATGAACCTTAAAAGGATCCAACATGACATTGAGCACCCGCAAACTGGGTACCCAAGGCCTCGAAGTCTCAGCCATCGGCCTTGGCTGCATGGGCATGAGCCAATCCTATGGCACGGCCGATGAGGCCGAATCCATCGCTACTTTGCACCGCGCCATCGAATTGGGGTGCACCTTTTTGGATACGGCCGAGATTTACGGTCCATATACGAACGAGGAACTGCTCGGCCGCGCGCTGGCGGGCAAGCGCGACCACGTCATCTTCGCCACCAAATTCGGCTTACGGATCGATGACGGCAAGATAACCGGCACGAACAGCCACCCCGACAACATCCGCCGGGCCGCTGATGAATCTCTCAAACGCCTGCGGACCGATCACATCGACCTGCTCTATCAGCACCGCGTCGACAAATCCGTGCCCATAGAGGATGTGGCGGGCACGGTTGGCGAGTTGATCAAAGCAGGCAAAGTCCGCTATTTCGGCCTGTCGGAAGCCGGTGCCGCCACCATCCGCCGCGCTCACGCAGTACATCCCGTCTCCGCGCTGCAGAGCGAGTATTCGCTGTGGGAACGTAACCTCGAAGCCGACATCATCCCCACGCTCCGGGAACTCGGCATCGGGCTGGTACCGTTTTCGCCGCTAGGCCGCGGCTTCCTGACCGGCGAGGTGAAACGCGCCGAGGACTACCCAGAAGACGATTTCCGCCGCAGCGACCCGCGCTACCAGGGCGAAAACTACGACGCCAATGTAGAAGCGGCCAATGCCGTGCGGGAGATTGCCGCCGCCAAGGGTGCCAAGCCCGGCCAGATCGCGCTTGCATGGCTGTTGGGCAAAGGCCTTGACATCGTGCCGATCCCCGGCACCAAGCGCCGGAAATATCTTGAGGAGAATATTGCCGCGGCGGCCATTTCGCTGGCCACCGAGCAAATCGCGCTTCTGAATGAAGCACTGGCGCCCGAGAATATCTCCGGCCAGCGCTATAACGAGCGGGTGATGGCGACAATCGATCGGTAAAACTGACCCGCCCGGGTCGGCTCACTGGCGATCAGTCTAACCAAAACTAGAAATTTTAGTCTCGAAGAGCCAGTCATCTGAACAAAACTGCCCTTAGCGTACAATTTATTACAAATCGGTCGGTAGTCCCGTCTACGCAGATGGCGTTGTTCAATAGTGTAAGATTCGGTCTATTAGGCAGCGAGTTGCCGTTCCATTGCCAATCTCAGACGATTATCAAAACGGCTTCGACTTAATACAAAGACTTTTTCTCAGTGCCTCAAAGCGAGTTGGCGAGTTCTGGCCGCACGGTGAAAAGATCGCCGACCAGCCCGTAATCGGCGACCTGGAAGATGGGGGCGTCTTCATCCTTGTTGATGGCGACGATGACTTTGGAATCCTTCATGCCGGCGAGGTGCTGGATGGCGCCGGAGATGCCGACGGCGACGTAGAGGTCCGGCGCGACGACCTTGCCGGTCTGGCCGACCTGGTAGTCGTTGGGGACGAAGCCGGCATCGACGGCGGCGCGCGACGCGCCGACGGCGGCGTGGAGTTTGTCGGCCACCGGGTCGATGAGCTTGGTGAAGTTTTCGCCGTTCTGCAT
>Ga0116226_10000155_pt1 | contig 52205 bp, 36 predicted proteins | sample S1TSphfallax_FD_89692 | JGI IMG/M metagenome (GOLD analysis project Ga0116226, IMG submission 89692) | Host-associated microbial communities from peat moss isolated from Minnesota, USA - S1T2_Fa - Sphagnum fallax MG | ecosystem: Host-associated > Plants > Peat moss > Unclassified | place: USA... | reverse complement strand
TTCCGCCATGTTGAACGCTACGATGAATTCTCGGGGTCCCCGCTCGCTGTCGAGAATCGATGCTTTGTTCCGTTCGGTCCACTGGGTGAGCGCGGGTCGATCGTCGCTGAACGTTCAGCATCAGTCGCAGGTCGCCGCATCGCCCGCCGTGCCGGCCCCCGAATCACGCGCGCAGAACGCCGCCCTGTTCGAAAGCCTCGGTTTCTCGTGCGGGGACCCGGCCTGTGCCGGGATCGGCCGCCCGGGCGCCAGGGCCGACCAGGCGACGGCGAGAATCAGCGACTGGCTGAGCTACCTGCCGCGGGATTGCGTCAAAGCCATGGTCAAAGACGGCTGGCACTGGACGACCTGAGGCGCGGTCTGATCGATCAGAGGACAGCCTTCGACGCCGACGAGGACGGGGCGCTTTGAGTACCATCCGAGGCATACGCGGCAATGGCGAAATAATAGGTTCCCGCACTGAGATTGCCGACGACGTAAGTGGTCGCGCTCGCATCGGCGACCTGGATCATTTCCGTCAATGCGCCCGGGCTGTCACCGTAATAAATCCGGTAGCCCGCGAGGTCCATGAGAGCAGAGCCGTTCGTGTTCTCGGTCGGCGCCGTCCAGGACAACGTCGCGGAGCCGCCGCCCGCGACCGGCGCCGTCCCCGGGGGACTGGTCGCCACCCAGGTGCCTCCGCTCCACATCCACCATGCCGCCGAGGAGTTTTCCTGATAGACGACACCGTTGTCGTAGGCAAGCTCGATGACCTTGTTGGAGTAGCCTGCCAAAGCGCCATTGACGAAGATCAGCCCACCGGAGACTGCCCACACATTGCCTTCGCCATCCGTGATCTGTGCCACCCCCGGAATCTCGCTGCCGCTGGGTGAAGCCGTGTCGCGTGGATCGCTGCTGAGCACCCACGTGCTGCCGTTCCAGAACCACCAGCCACCGGCATCGTTTTCCTGATAGAGCGACTGCTTGTCGAACAGCAGCCGGGTCACGGCACGGGAGTAGCCCGCCAAGGCGCCGTTCTCGTAGATCTCACCGCCCGAGACGGCCCAGACATTGCCGCCCGCATCCGTGATCTGCACTGCCGAGGGAATTTCGCTGCCCTCGGGAGAAGCGGTCTTGCGGGGATCGCTGCTGGACACCCAGGTACCACCATTCCACCACCACCATCCGCCGGCGGAATTTTCCTGATAGATGCGGGCACGGTCGTACAGCAGCAGCGTGACGGCACGCGAGTAGCCCGCCAAGGCGCCATTCTCGTAGATCTCGCCGTCCGCGACGGTCCACCGGTTCCCGTCGACGTCGATGATCAGCGTCGCCGCTGGAATGCGCGTCCCGCTGGGCGAAGCGTCAACCGCGGCAGCGGCGTCACCCGCGACAGTCACCTTGAGCGCAGCGAGGGGCGCGTCGCCGCTAGGCGCCGAGGATGAACCGACGGAACCGCCGCATGCTGCGACTGCAAAACAGGAGGCCGCGATGGCCGCCTGGAGAAAATTGATCGTCTTCGGCATCGACAGCTCCCAGGAAAACCACCCGTGACCGGGATCGCTTTCTACGAGCTGTGCATGCCACAAACAAACTGTCGGTCAGCCGCTACATGTCGTCGATGCGCGACGCGTTTGATCTGTCATGTTTTTGCATTCGGGAAACCGCGCGCGGGCGCGAACGAGGCGAGACGCGAGAACTAGAGCGTGCGCACCAGGCGCAGCGCGTCGTAGATCGCAGCGTGCGTATTGCGGGCAGACACCGCGTCTCCCAGGCGATAGAGCTCGAAACTGCCGGCATCGTTCGCTCCCGCGGCTTGCGCGACGCCGGCAAGCAGACGCTCATGATCGACGCGGCCGACATTGCGCGACAGGGGCTTGAGCGCATAGTACAAATCTTCGTTCGGCACCGTCCCATGGTTGATCACCACCTGATCGACGATGCGCTCACGGCGCACGCCGCCATAGTCGCTGCCGACGATCGCGTGCAAGCGGCCTCCGGCGCGTTGCACGCTCTGCAGGCGATAGGTCACGGTGAAGGTGACATCCAGCTTTTGCAGGCTGCGCATATAAGGCACGAGGTTCATCGCCATGACCTCCGGCGCGAACGCGCGGTCGGGCGTCATGATCTCGAGCTTGGCGCCGGACTTGCCGATGAACTCAGCCGCCTGCAGCGCCGCATGATCGCCGGCGTCGTCGAACAGCAGGACGTCGCGGCCCGGCTTGACGCTCTCGGCGATGATGTCCCAGGTGGAAACGACGAGATCGTTGCCTGCCTCCAGCACGTCCGTATGCGGCGAGCCGCCGGTCGCGATGAGCACCACGTCGGGCGCGAGTGCGAGGACGTCGGCCTCCTCGGCCAGCGTCTCGAACCGAAACTCGACGCCCGTCTTGAGGCACTGCTGCATGCGCCAGTCGATGATGCCGATCATGGCTTGGCGGCGCGGGCTGCGTGCGGTGAGACGCAATTGACCACCCGGCTGCGCCGCCGCTTCGAGAACGACGACCTCATGGCCGCGTAGCGCGCCGACCCGCGCCGCTTCGAGACCGGCGGGACCCGCGCCGATCACGACGAGCTTGCGCTTGACCGCAGCGGGCCGGATCTCGTGCGGCTGAGCGAGTTCCCGACCCGTCGCGGGGTTGTGGATGCAATAGGCAGCGCCGCCCTGGTAGATGCGATCCAGGCAGTAGTTCGCGCCGACGCAGGGGCGGATATCGTCCTCCTGCCCGGCGATGATCTTGCGCACGATGTGCGGGTCGGTCATGTGTGCGCGCGTCATGCCGATCATGTCGACTTTGCCCGAGGCGATCGCGTGCCGGGCCGTGGCGACGTCCTCGATCTTCGCGGCGTGAAAGATCGGGAACCGCGTGGCGGCGCGAATCTCGCCCGTGAAATCGAGGTGCGGTGCGCTCGCCATGCCCTGGATCGGGATCAGGTCGGTGAGCCCCGCATCGGTGTCGATATGGCCGCGCACGATGTTGAGAAAGTCGATCATGCCGCTGTCCTTCAAGCGCCGCGAGATCGCGATGCCATCGGCTTTCGTGAGTCCGCCCTCGATGACTTCGTCGGCGACGCAGCGCACGCCGACGAGGAATTCGCTGCCGACGCGCGCCCTGATCGCTTTCAACACGTCGAAGGAGAACCGCAGCCGGTTGTCGAAGGAGCCGCCATAGGGCTCCTCCAGCGTATTGGTGAGCGGCGACCAGAACTGATCCATCAGGTGTCCGTACGCCTGCAACTCGATGCCGTCGAGTCCCGCTGCTTGCATGCGTTCCGCCGCGTCGGCGTAATCCTTGACGATGCGCTCGATGTCCCAGGTCTCGAGCCGCTTCGGGAAGGCGCGGTGCGCGGCCTCCTTGTGCAGCGACGGCGAGACCACCGGCAGCCAGAAGTTCTTGTCCCAGCGCGTGCGCCGCCCGAGATGTGTCAACTGGATCATGATCGCCGCGCCCTGCTCGTGCACGGCATCGGCGAGATCCTTCATCCAAGGCACGACCTCGTCCTTGTAGACGAGCAGGTTGTTGAACACCGGCGGGCTGTCTTGGGACACGGCGGCCGAGCCCGCCGTCATCGTCAGCGCGACGCCGCCCTTGGCGCGCTCGACGTGATAGGCGCGATAGCGCGCCTTGGGCATCCCCTCCTCCGGATACGCCGGCTCGTGCGCCGTCGTCATGATTCGGTTGCGCAGCGTGAGGTGCTTCAACCGATACGGCTGCAGGAGGGGATCGTTCGACATCATGTACCGCGCTAAAATTTGTAGCCGATCCTCACACCGATTTGTCGCGGCGGATTCACCAACTGGTCATTGGCGAGACCATTGAAGTCGTTGGCCGCACCCGCCTGCGGCGGAGGCACCAGCACCTGTTCGCGATCGAACAGATTGGTCGCGTACAAGGTGTAATGCAACGCTGCGTGCGTCAGGGTCGCGCTGAGATTGAAGATCTCATAGGACGAAGACTGTTGCACGCTGGCCGATCCCAGCGTGGGCGCGAGCTGCATCTTGACCGCGCTGCGGTAGACGCCGTTGAACGACACCGACAAGTCGTAGCCCGGAGAGATCGCTTGCGCGAACAGCAGCGCGGCGCTGATACTGTTCTTGGGACTGCCGGGCATCTGCTCGCCCGAGGTGCCCGTCAGCGCGCCCGGGGTGATCACGCCGCCTTCGTTGGCGGGCAGCGAGAAGTCGCTGGACAGCTTCGCGTCCGTATAAGAGTAGCCGAGCGCGTAGCCGAAGCCCGTCAGCGGCAGCGGCCCGCTGGTCTCGAGTTCCAGGCCCTTCGACACCGCGGAGCTCGCGTTGTAGACCGCGAGATTGCCCGAGGGCAGGCTCGACGAGATCTGCGGATTGCTCCAGTTGATGTAGAACACGTCGGCGCTGTAGCTGACGCCGTTCTCGAAACGACCCTTGAAACCCGCCTCGTAGTTGTTCGTACTGTCGGGCTTGTAGGTCTGCAACAGCGGACTTTCCTGGAAAGGACCGCTGAGGGGCACGGAGTTCGCGCCGCCGCGGCGAAAGCCTTGTGACCAAAGCGCATAGACGAACTGATGCTTCTCGTATTCCCAAGACGCGTCGAACTTGCCGACCGTCTTCGACGCGGGCGAGTTGTGCGGCGTCGCCGGCAGGTCGGTCGGAAACGTGTAATCGAGATAGGACTGCGCGTCGGTGAAATCCTGTGAGAAGTGCCGCACCCCGCCCGTGACTTGGACGTCCTGGGTGATGTGGTAGGTCAACTCGCCGAACACGGACTTGTCCTGGAAATGCTGGGTATCGATCTGCTGGAAATTGACGTCGTTCGGTCCGACCAGGATCGACTGCCCAAGGGCGGCCGCATATTCGGGCGAACCCGGGATGGCGATGGTCCAGGCGCCTGCGCGCGTCTGCTTCTCGTAGAACACGCCGAGCACGTAGTCGAACTTGTTCTCGGGTCCCGCTTTGGAAACCAAGCGCACTTCCTCGCTGAAGGTATGTGCCTGATCGGTGAACAACTGGTCGTAGACGAAGCGCGGATTGGTGGGCAGCCCGGCGTAGTACGGCGTGAAGCCGCCGCCATCGATACCGGCAAGCGCGTAGGTGTCGTCCTGGAGCGCCGAGCCCGAGGTCGTGTAATACGAACTCGTCGACGCCAGGGTCGCAAAACCGACGTCGTAGGACAGATCGAGGCTGGTCAGATTCGTATAGCGCGAGAACGGCTGATCGATCTGCGTGTACTCCTGATAATTGCCGCCCCGGGGCAGCGTCGCGGCCGGATCGATCCCCGAGACGCCACCGCCGAAGCTCTGATTCACGACGGGCCCGCCGTCGCCCTGCACGTTCGAATGCAGCACCGCCAGCTGAGCGCTGAAATCGGCGGTGGGCTGCCACAGCAGGGCGGCGCGTCCCGTGAAGGTCTTCTGCCAGTTCCAGTCGTCTCGATCGGAGTAGATCGGCGCACTCGTCGTGATGCTGTTGGGATCCGCGAGCAAAGGCACGCCCGTGAGGCTGTTGTTCGTGCGGGCGAGCAGACCGTAGGCGTTGATCCAACCCGGATCGTATTGATACTTTGCCGATGCGCGAAACGCGATCGTGTCGCCGACGGGTAGATTCACGAGGCCTTTGACCGCGTAACCCGTGCCGCTCGAGTGTTCGACCTTGTCGCCCGTCGCGTCGACCGAACCGCTGGTGACGTTCAACTCCGGGTCGTTCGGGATGATGCGCAGCGCGCCGCCGAGCGCGCCTGCGCCGTAGAGCGTGCCTTGGGGGCCGCGCAGGACTTCGACCTGTTTCAGGTCGTCCAGCTGGAAGTAACCGTCGATCGGCGAGTTGCCGACATAGGTGCCCACCGGGTTCTGTTCGAAGGTGCGAAAGCCGCGGGTCGGTTCCGCCGTCGCGTTGATGCCGCGGATGATGGGCGCGACCGCGCCGGCGAAACGGGCCCCTTCGTCGTACATGCTGAGGCCGGGCACGGCGTTGGCGAGTCCGGCGATGTCGTTGATGCCGGCGTCGGCCAGTTGCTGGCTGCTGACCACCGACATGTTGTAGGGCACGGACTCGACCGTCTGTTCGCGGCGATTCGCCGTGACGATGATCTCCTCGAGGCCGCCGCCCGCTCCCGTCCCCGCGGCCCCCGTCCCCGCGGCCCCGGTCGCCGCCGGCGCTTGCTGCGCCGATGCCGCCAAGGGCAGGCCGTAGAGGGCGATGAGCACCGCCGCTGCCACCGTGGCGCACGGGGCCGAGTGCGGCGGTTGCTGGGGCGCCGATGTCTTGAGTTTCCTAGCCTGCATCTCGATCTCCCGGTTTTTTTTGAAGTCCGCTCATCCCACGAAAGCCAGACCATAACCGCAGAGGTTTCCGCGCACCTTTGCGCGCGCGAATGATTTACTAGTAGATCGACCGCAATCGCGGGCGCGGCGCGGCGCGGGCTCAGCCGCGCGACTTCACGCGACGCACGTCGATGGGGCGCATGCCGAAATGACGCCGGAACGCGGTCGTGAACGAGGTCGCGTGCGAATAGCCGACGGCCTCGCTGACCTTGGCGACCGACCAGTTCTGATCGCGCATCAAGGCGAGCGCATGGCGCATACGGCAACGAAGGCTGAAGTCGGCGATGGTCTCGCCGAACACCGCCTTGAAACCCTTGGTAAGCGTGGACTTGGCCATGCCGACCGAACGTGCGAGCTTCGCGAGGGTCGGCGCCGGCGCGAATTGTTTCATGAGCAGCGCGCGCGCCGCGTGCAGACACTTGAGTTCACGCTCGTTGTAGGTTTCGCTCGGAGCGCCGGTCAGGTTGGAAAAACTCCCGACCGCGCAACACAGCAGTTCGAGGGCGAGCGCCTCGGTGTAGACCAGCCCCAAGCTGCCCGAGAACGGATTGTTGATGAGCCGCGTGGCCGCATCGAAGGTCTGGGCCGAGAGCGAACGCTGCACGTAGTTGAGCACCGCATGGTCCCTGGACACGAAGGCCTGCAGCTGCTCCGGGATCGGCACGTCCGCCTGCAGGAACTGTTTCGCGAGGAACTCCGATCGGACGCTGATCGTGATGTAGCGTTCGCGCGCGCTCGGCGCCGTCCATGCACTACTGTCGACGCCCGTGGGCTGGGACCAGACCAGCAGCGAGGGCCGATTCCAGCGCAGGGGCTCGGTGGAGCTCACGGCCAGCGACATGTCGCCGGAGATCTTGAAACAGAGCTGTATCAGTCCATCCCCAGGAACGATCTCGACCCGCGGATCTTTGTAAGCGAAATTGGCGACGACGACGTAGATCTCGTCGCGGATGCGCGTCAGGTCCCAGTAGCCCTGGCCCTCGTCCGCAGGCAGGCTGATGCGCGCGCCGAGCAGGTCGCGATCCGGATGCCGGCAGATCCGCTCCACGTTCGAGGCGTGCATGACGTCGGGGGCGCGCTCCAGAACCTCGAATGCCTCGGGCAGCGAGCGGCCGGATCCGGCAAGGATCGTCCGGAACAGCCCTTCGTTGCGTGCCCGCGTCGTCGCGGCAGCGTCGTTTGTCCGCTCAGTGGCTAACATGCCACCGCAGCGTATCAGTTGCCGTGCGGGTATTGAACCGGCTCGGCTGCGGTCGCAGCGGCACGGCCCCCGAGCGTCTCCTCCAGCCAACCCCGGCGCATCTCCGGTTCCGACGCGCACAGCTGTTTGACATAAGGATGCTCCCGCTCGCGCAGCACTTGGGCCGTCGGACCCTGCGCCACGACCCGGCCTCGCCAGAGCACGAGCACCCGGTGCGCGATCCGGCGCACCGTCGCCAGATCATGCGTGATGAACAGATAGGCGAGGCCCAGCTGTTCCTGCAGGCGGCGTTGCAACTGCAGGATCTCCTCGGCGATCAGCGGGTCGAGGGCCGCCGTCACTTCGTCGCAGACGAGCACGTCGGGTCGGGCGGCCAGCGCCCGCGCGATGCAGACGCGCTGCTTCTGTCCGCCCGAGAGTTCCCCCGGCCGCCGCGCGGCGAGCGCAGGATCCAAGCCCACGAGGCCCAGCAATTCGGCGACACGCTGCGCGAGCGCCTCCCCGCGCATCCCAAAATAGAACTGCGCCGGCCGGCCGACGAGGCTGCCGATGCGCTGACGCGGGTTCAAGGCCACGTCGGGTAGCTGAAACACGAGCTGCAGCCGGCGCAACTGCTCCCGGCTGCGGCGGGCATAGCCCGGCGCGAGCGGGGTTCCAGCGAGCGACACGCGGCCGGCATGCCCCGGCACGAGGCCGCAAACCGCGTAAGCGAGGCTGGTTTTCCCCGAGCCTGACTCACCGATGACCGCGAGCGTCTCGCCCGGCACGAGCGCGAAACTCGCCTCGCTGAGCGCGTCCTGCCGGCCATAGCGCACGGCAAGGCCCTGGACCTCGAGTATCGCCGCGGGCCCGGACTGACTCGCGGGCCCGGCCTGACTCGCTGGCTGCGCGAGCGCCACTGCGGTGCGCTCGGCAACCAACGCGCGCGCATAGGCGGTCTGCGGGCGCGCCAGGATCTCCTCGGTCGGCCCCGTCTCCACGAGCCTGCCCCGGCGCAGCACGAGCAACCGGTCGGCAATCTGCGCGACCACGGCCAGATCGTGGGAGATATACAGCGCGGCGGTGCCGGAGCCGGCGATCAGCGTCTTCAAGTGCGCGAGCACGTCGATTTGCGTCGTCACGTCGAGCGCCGTCGTCGGTTCGTCGAGCACCAGCAGGTCCGGGCCGCAGGACATGGCCATGACCGCCATCGCGCGTTGCAGTTGTCCGCCAGAGACCTGGTGGGCGTACCGCCGCCCGAAACGCGGGGGATCTGGCAGGCCGAGCACCCGGAAATTCTCGATCGCGCGCGCCTCCGCCTCGCGGCGGCTCATGAGGCGATGACGAACCGGCCCCTCGCAGATCTGATCGATGAGCCGCAGCGCTGGGTTGAAGGCGGCGGCCGCGCTTTGCGCGACGTAGGCAACACGCCGACCGCGCAGGCGACGCAGGCCTTCGGCGCTTTGCAGCCGCAGATCGATCCCGTCCAGCATGATCCGGCCGGCCGTGATCCGGCAGTCGCCGCGCGCGTGGCCCAAGGCCGCGAGGCCGATCGTCGATTTGCCCGCGCCGGATTCGCCGATCAAACCCAGGACCTCGCCGCGGTCGAGCGCCAAGGAAATGTCGTCGACGAGCGCGACTCCGGTGCCGCTGTGCACGCTCAAGCCCTCGATACGCAGCAAGGGTCCGGCAGTCATGGCCGCGCCTCGGCGGCGAGATAGCGATCGACGACCCGGTTGACGCCGATCGTCAGCAGCGCGATCGCCGTTGCCGGATACAGCGGGGCCGGCAGGCCGAAATTGATGGCCTGCGCGTTCTCGCGCACCATCGAACCCCAATCAGCGGCCGGCGGCTGGATGCCGAGGCCGAGAAAGCTCAAGGACGCGATGAACAGAAAAATGAAGCTGAAGCGCAGCGCGGCTTCCGCCGCCAGGGGCGCCAAGGCATTCGGCAGGATCTCGCGCAGGAGCACCCAGACCAGGCCCTCGCCGCGCAGCCGTGCCGCGGCCACGAATTCGCGAACCACGATGCTGCGCGCGACGGCGCGCGCGATCGTGTAAACGCGAGTGGCTTCCAGCAATCCGATTGTCGCGATCAGCACGGGCAGAGAATTGCCGAGCACCGAGAGCACCATCAAGGCCGAGATCAGCACCGGAATGGACAAGAGGATTTCGATCGCGCGCGAGACGAGCGCATCGATCCACCCGCCGATCGCGGCGGCGAAGAACCCGACTGTCACGCCGATCCCGAAGGCCAGCGCCGTCGCGAGCGCAGCCAGCGTCACGGTGTTGCGCGCGCCGAAGATCAGTCGCGTCAACATGTCGCGCCCCAGGTTGTCGGTGCCCAGCCAGTGCGCAAGGTTAGGCGGGTCCCAAACGCCGCCCACGAATTGCGCCTCGCCGTAGGGCGCGACCCAGGGCGCGAACACGGCTACCGCGAGGATCAGGGCAACGAGGGGCGCGCCGCTCGCGGCAAACCGGAGCCAGCCGCCGCGCTCCATGCTCGGCTGGCGCGTCGCGCTCATGACGCACGCAGCCGCGGATTGACCAGGATCGCGACGATGTCGGCGATCAGGTTCAGGAGCACGTAAGTCGCCGCGAAGGCGAGGCCGCAAGCCTGCACCAGGGGCAGGTCGCGCTTGCCGACCGCATCGACCATCAACTGGCCGGCGCCCGGATAGACGAACACGACCTCCACGACGACGACGCCCACGACCAGATACCCAAGATTCAAGGCGATCACGGCAATGATCGGCGCCGCCGCGTTCGGCAGCGCGTGGCGCAGAACCACGGTCCGGCGGCGCAGACCCTTGAGCAGGGCCGTCTCGATGTAGGGCGCGGCCAGACACCCGAGCAGGGCGGCGCGCGTCATGCGCAGCATGTGTGCGAGCACGACCAGCACGAGCGTGATCACCGGCAGCGTGACGGCGCCGAGGCGTTGCGCGAAGCTCATGCCGCCGTTCAAGACCGCCAACGAAGGCAGCCAGCCGAGTTGCACCGAGAACAACAGGATCAGCAGGTAGCCGACGAAAAATTCCGGCACGGAGATCGTGACGAGACAGAGCGTCGAGACAAGGCGATCCAGGCGACTGCCCGGGCGCATCGCCGTGGCCAGGCCTAAACCGAGCGCGAGCGGCACGGAGACGAGCGCCGCGAGGACGGCGAGCGCCAGGGTATTCGCAAACCGCGGCAGGAGGACCGTCACGACGCTGCGGCCCGTCGCGATCGAACGGCCGAAATCCCCGTGCACCACGCCGATCAACCAATGAACGTAGCGCAAGGCCGCCGGATCCCCGAGGTGCAAGCTCGCGCGTATCGTTGCGAGCGCCTCCGGCGTCGCCTGCGGCCCGAGCAGCGCGGCCGCGACATCGCCCGGCAGCAGATCGGTCGCGAAGAACAGCAGCGCCGAGATCACGAGGAGCGTGAGAAGCCCCATGCCGACGCGTGCCGCGATCAAGCGGGTCACGCGGGCACTCGGTTTGCGGCACTCGAGGGGCTCATGTCGGGACCCCGCGCGCGGCGCTGCGGCACCTCATGCCAACCATACACGCTCGCCGATGCGCTGCCCCATCAAATCGTAGATGGCCGAGGGCTTCCAGCCGCGCACCTTGTCGGAGCCCGCCTCGATGTGATCCATGAACAGCGGAATCAAGGCGCCGCCGTCGTCGCAGATCATGTGCTGGCAAACGCCGTAGAGCTCGCGGCGGCGCGCGGCATCCAGTTCGCCGCGCGCGAGGTTCGCAAGACGATCGAACTCCGGGCGATGCCAGCGTGTCTCGTTCGACGCGGACGTGGACTTGTAGGCCTTGGCAAACGTCGCATCGACCGTGGTGCGACCATCGGAGTAGGAACCGCAGAACGGCGCCTGCATCCACACCGCGCTCCAATAGCCGTCGGCGGGCCGGCGCCGCACGTTCAGCGTGATACCGGCCTCCTGCGCCGCGGCCTGGTAGAGAATCGCCGCATCGAGCGCACCGAAGAACGCCGCGTCGGAAACCTCCAGGGTGACCTCCAGACCCTCGCGGCCGGCTTTGCGCAAATGATGGCGGGCTTGGTCCGGATCGTAAGCATGGCGCACCAGGTCGGCTGCGAAGTAGGGGTTGTTGGGCGGGATGGGCTGGTCATTGCCGACCGTCCCGTAGCCATTCAAGAGAGTTTTCAGCAGCCGTTCCCGGTCGATCGCGTATTTCAGCGCCAGGCGAATATCCGCGTTGGCGTAGGGCTCGGTCTCGCAATTCATCGCAAAGACCGCGTACTGGCCGGTCTGTGAACGGATCACCTGGAAGCGGGAATTTCGCCGCAACAAGTCCGCCGTGCGTCCGTCGATGCGATTGATGACGTCGACCTGCCCGGAAATGAGCGCATTCGTGCGCGCGATCGCATCGCCGATGCCGAGCACCTGGATCGCCTCGACGTGGCCCGCGTTCGGTTTCCAATAACCGCCGACCTTGCGGGTGATGCAGCGGACGCCGGGTTCGAACACCTCGAGCGTATAGGCGCCGGTGCCGACCGGATTCGCCCAGTCCGCGAAGCCGTCCGGCACGACCAGCAGCCGGTAATCGGACAGGGTCGCCGGCAGCTCCGCATCGGCGCCCTGCAGCGTGACTTCGATGCGCCGGGCATCGAGTTTGCGCAGCCCGACGATGTTCTCGACCACGGCCTGCGCCGCCGACGGCGTACGGCCGCGGTGCAGGTTGATCGAATAAATCACGTCCTCGGGCGTGAGGCTTTTGCCGTTGTGGAATACGATGCCCTGACGCAGGGTGAACGTCCAAAGGCGGGCATCGCCCTGCGCCTCCCAGCTCTCCAGCAATTCCGGCACCGCCCGACCCTGATCGTCGATCTCGACGAGACCGTTCATGAGCTGATAGCCGATGTTGATCGGCATCCAATCGACGTAGGTGCGGGGGTCCAAGGAGTCGGACGTCGACCCGCCGGCCATGCCGATGCGCAACATGCCGGTCGTGTCGCCGCTGCCGTCCGGCACCGCGCACCCCGACAGGCTCGCGATCCCGCCGAGCGCTCCGGCGGTCCCGCAGAGGGCCGCGGCGCGCAGGAAATCGCGACGCTCGAACGGCGGACTCACGAGTACCGGCGCGGAAAGCTCTTGTTGGAACTCGTGCGAAATACCGAGGCGTCGCCGACGAACGCCTCCAGCCACGAGGCCACGTGGAATTCGCCGGCGGACGAAGTCATTTCCGCGCCGGCCTCGATGCGAATCTGCCAGTCTTTGCGTCCCATCTCATACGTCTGGATCATGCGCGCTTTGGCGGAGTTAGGGTCGTCCGGCTTGATGCTGTAGAGGCGCTCGGTGACGTGCGCCATCTCGAGGTCGATGTCGTCGAGACGGATCTTGCCGCAGTCCCCGAACACGCCGCCATCGATGAACAGACGCTGCACGACCTCGCCGGTCAACTGATCGACCGTGACCGTGCGTTCGACGCGGCCCGGACGCACCGTCGCGAGCGGCGAGACGGGACCGGCGACCGGCGCCGGTAACACCAACGCGCGCTCCGCCGCCGGCGCCGTGCGGACCGGCAGGCGCAGCTCGGAGGCACCGGTGAACACGGTCAAGCTGACGGGCTCGGGCGACGGCCAGATGATGGGCCAATAGGTCGTCGAGACCGCGATGCGCAAGCGGTGGCCGACCGGGAACGCATAGGCCGTGCCCGTGAGCTGCACCTCGACGCGATAGCGCGTATGCGGCACGAGCGGCGCGGGATTCTCGCGGCCGGCCCGCTGCGCCAGATTGAGAAAGCCACGTGCGACGAGCGTGGCGCGGCCGTCGGGCGCCACGTCGATGAGCCGGACCGCGACCTGGGCCTGGGGTCGATCCGACGCGAGCGCGAGAATCACGCTGGCATTTCCCAGCATCTCGACGCGCTCGACCAGCGGCGCGCCGTCGAACTCGAGCGCACCGGCCAGTTCCAAGGATTGATCCTGTGGCAGATCACCCGCCACCGCGAAACTGCCCCACTCGCCGCCGGCCAGCCCCAGGCTCTGCGGCGAGCACACGGTCAGCGCGACCTCAGGCTGCGGCACGGCCTCGAGACGCCGGTCATTGAGGGCGAGGCGGCGCAGCTGTACGTTCGCGCTGGGCCACTGCGACTCGCCGACCCAGCGCCCCGGACGCTCTGCGTACGCGGGCTGCGGCGGCACGCCATCCATCAAATAAAACTGCAAGGGCGAGCCTGCCATGACGTCGTTGGGCGCGTCGCGCAGCCAGCGGTCCCACCAACGCAGAGCCTCCTGCAAGAAACCGACCGCGGGCTTCGGCAGACCCTCGTGCGGATAGAGATGCGCCCACGGCCCCACGGTCACGCGATGCGGCGCCTGCAGATGCTCAGCCAGTCGAAACGGCGTGTCGCGATAAAGATCCGCCCAGCCGCCCCAGAACCACGTCGGGCAGTTGATCGCCGCATAATCGAAAGAGACCGAGCCATGCTTCCAGTAGTCATCGAGGGTCTGATGCTGCAGCCAGATCTCGGGCCAGAAGGTCTCGGCCTCGAGCCGCGCGAGCCAGGTCGCGCGCCAGCTCTCGCCGACGATCGCGGGATCGGGAGGGCGCGCATTGAAGATCTGCATGATGCAGCCCCACCAGAAATTGTCGAGCATCAAACAGCCACCGGAATAGTGGATGCATTCGGCGTAGCGGTCGTCCGTGCCCATGACCGCGATGATCGCCTTGAGCGCCGGCGGACGCAGCGCCGCGACCTGGACCGAGTTGTAGGCACCCCAGGACTTGCCCATCATCCCGACCTTCCCCGAGCACCAGGGCTGCGCCGCGATCCAGGCGATCACCTCGACGGCGTCATCAAGCTCCTGTTTGAGATATTCATCGTGCATGATGCCGTCCGACTCGCCCGAACCCCGCATATCCACGCGCACCGCGGCGTACCCTTGGGCCGCGAACCAGCGATGGATGCTCTCGTCCCGACGGCGCATGAAGTCGCGTTTTCGATAGGGGATGTACTCCAGGATCGCCGGCGCCGGCTGGCTCGGCTGACCCGCGGGCAAGAAGAGGCGCGCCGCGAGACGGCAACCGTCGGACATTGGGATCCAAAGGTTCTCAATTTCACGGCTGTCGGCCATGAGGGCGGGGGATTCGAGTTGCATCGGGGGACAATACTGGCAGGTTTAGCCGGCAGCCTTTGCGCTGGTTTCGATTTACTAGGAAATCGGCCGCAATCCGGCCGTGCCGAATCGCCCGCCGTGCAAAGCATGGCATGGTCGAAAGCTCAAAAGGGAGACCGCACATGATCATTTCGATACGCCCCCTCGCCCGCAGCGCCCGCGCCCCCCGCGGCGCTCGCGCCGGCCGCGTTGCCCTCGCCGCGCTTGTCAGTGCTGCCCTCTTTGCCTGCAGCTGCACGACGGCTGGGGCCGCCGTGTCTGCGGCGGCGAGCGTCGACCCCGCGCCCGCCGCCCCGGCGGGCGCCCTCTGCGAGACGGCAGCCCACCACCAATTCGATTTCTGGGTCGGCGACTGGCAGGTGTTCGACACCCTCGATCACGACGCACTGGTCGGCTACGACCACGTGGTCAAGGAGGCCGACGGCTGCATCGTCCAGCAAAACCTGCAGATGCTCAGTGACCTATACCGGCGCCCCGGGGTGCCCTATCGGATGTTCGGTTTGAGCGTCAACCGTTTCGACGGCGAGCGCTGGCTCGAGCTCTGGGCCGATAACCAATGGGGCGCGATCGCGCTGGCCGGCGGTCCCGAGGATCACTACGCGATGGTGCTCAAGACGATCACCCCGTCGCGCGGGCGCGACCTGCGGCTCGTTTGGGAAGTGCGCGCCGACGGCAGCGTCGAGATCTACCAGTACATCGCGCCCGCGGGCAGCGGCAAGTGGGAGAAATACGGCGATTTGCTCTATCGGCGCAATCGCTGAACCAACAAGGCGCTGAGCCGGCGCAAACAGGGGTGTTCCGAGGCAATCGCTATTGAATCAGCAGCGTGAGCGGAACCGACGCGGCGGTGGATCCCGACGTACCGGTGACGGTCAGCGCATAGGTCCCTGGCGTGCAGCTGGACTGGGCGTACAAGACGAGCGTCGCGCTTGCTCCGTTGGCGAGGAACGTATAACTGAGATTCGCCGGCGACCCCGCGAGCGTGTAATTCACGGCGCCTGTGAAACCGTTCGCCGGCGTGAGATTGACCGCAACCGTCGCGCCCGTCGAGCCACCGTGGATCAAGGTCTGCGTCGTAGGGCTCAGGGCGAGCGTGTAGCCGGGAGTCGGTGCGATCGCGAGCGTCACGGTCGTGGCCTCGGTGAACGCGTTGGAACTGCCGGTGGCGGCGACGGATCCGGTGATCGTGAGCGGATAGGTGCCTGCCGCGGCGCTCGCGCCGGCCGAGACACTCAAGGTGGTGCCCGTCCCCGAACTCGCCGGCGCAAAACTCGCCGTCACTCCCGCGGGGAGACCCGACACGCTGAAACTCGCCGTTCCGCTGAAGCCGCCGACCGGCGTCATGCTGAGCCCGTCGGTCACTGATTGACCAGGATTCAAGCTGAGCATGGTAGCGCCGGCGCTCAAACTGAATCCAGCCTGTGCCGTAACGCTCAAGGTCAGCACGGTCGATGCCGTCGTCGAGCCGGAGGTGCCCGTGATCGTGAGCGGATAATTGCCGACCGCCACCCCCGCCGGCAGGAACACGATCAACGTCGTACCGGTCGTCGAATTGCTCGGCAGGAAGGCGCTGCTGGCCCCGGCCGGCAAACCGGACAGGGAGAAATTCACGGTGCCGCTAAAGCCGTTCGCCGGAGTCACGTTGACGTTGACCTGACCGCCGAGATTTTGCGCGAGCGCGAGGGTCGCGGCCGTCGGCGTCAAGGTGAAGGACGGCGTCGCAGTGGTTTGGTACTGAATGTAATCGAGCACCAGGTAGGTTCCGGAAAGCTTGACGAGCGTCAGCGTATGCGCACCGTTCGACAAGCCCGCGTTCGAGTAAACGAGAACCCGGGGGGTGTATCCGGAGGCGCCATAGGCGCTGAACGTTCCCTGGGACACGCCATCGATCTGGACCTGGAAGGTCCCCTCATTGGAATTGGTCGGCATGAATACGCTGACGGCCGTGCCGGAGAACTGCAGGGAGACCGACGAACCGTTCGTCGTCGCGTAATGGACGTCGTCCTGGAAATCCCCGGCGCCGCGGTTCGAGGACAGCAGCCAGCCGGGGGAATAATTCAAGGCGAGACTCGTGTCGTCGAGCTGCGTACAGCCGACGCCGCAACCATAGCTGCCCCGATAGGCATACAGGCCCTGCAGCACCGACAACGATGTCGGCGAAACCGTGCCGTCCTGGTACATCATCATGTTGAAGGCGGTCGGAACTCCGCGCAGCGAGTTGTTCGAAACCAGGGCGACTGCCGATTGCACCGTGTAATTCGTGCTGCCGATGGTCTCGCCCTGGTAGTGAATGCCCCAGTCGTTCTCCATCTCGTACATGCAATGCGCCTGCAAACCGGTCTCCGGCCCGGTGCTGATCCGGCCCCCGCCGCCCACTGGCACGCCGCCCGCATTGCAGACTTCGCCGAATCCAAGGTCCTCGAAATCGGTGATGTTCGACAGAACGTAGGAATTATAGGACAGCAAGCGCGAGGGGTTGCCCGCGCGCGCCGCCGTCGCGAGTTCCTCGAACGGGCCACCGTAGTACAACATGCCGCCGTCATCGAAAAACCAGCCCTTCAACAGGGACCCGTAGCGCGTGCCCAAGGTGCTCACGACGCTCGTCCAGTTGTTGAAAAACGTGCTGCGGTCACCCCAGCCGGCGGGCGACCACGTGGCCGGCCAATCCTGCGCCTGCCACCAATCGGTGGAATCGTAGCCACCCGGCGACTGCGTGTCGCTGCCCGAGTGATAGTAAAGATAGAAGTCGATGCCCTGCGCGGCCAGCGCCGCGGCGACGTTCCCCACGAGATCCGTCGTTGCGGTTCGGTTGGTCTCGCCGACGATCGCGTCGACCGAGGCGTTCGGGGCATCCATTTGGTAGGTGTACCAAGTCATCGACCAGATGACGTACTTGGCGCCCGTGCTCTTGACCATCGAGACGAACGAGGCGACGTTGAAATCAGCCGCTTGGCTGTTGATGGGCAGCGCCGCGCCGTCGTTTTCGGGAAAGCCCCAGGCGCCATACTGGAACATCAGACCATAGTCATAGCTCGAGAAGTGGGCGGTGCTCGCCTTGTAGGCAGAAACGCGCGATGCGTACCCCGCCGCATCCACGTCGGGCAACAACTCGAGACCCTTGACGCTGGCCGAACCGGGCCCCGAGGTCGTCAGGGTGATGGTGTGGACTCCCGTGGGCAGCGTGATCTGGCCCGCATTGGCGCGCGTCCAACTGGCGCCGACCACCGTGAACGAGGACGGAGTCCCGCCGTCGACAGACAGACCGAAGGGCTGATTTGCGACGCCCGTGGAGACCATGAGCGTGGCGTCATAGAGCCCGCCCTGATCGACGTTGACTGTCCAGGTCAGGTACTGACCGGAACCCAGACCCGTGATCCAAGCGTTTTTGACGACGTCGAACACCTGCACCGTCATCGAACTCGGGTGCTGGGCGGACGTCCCCGTGAGCACCACGCGATTGTCGATGCTGCCGGTGGTCGAGAAGGGGACCGGATTGGGTCCCTGCTGCGCAACCGTTTGCGCAAACCCTGAAACCGCTGCCAGGAGCGCCGCACCCGCCAGCAGCCAGCAGCGGCCGAGAACCGGTCGGTTACGGGCATGCGGACTTCCAAGGACTCGCATCGTCATCCGCATTGAACCTCTGTTACCGCCCGACCACCGCGGATCGTGGCCGCCAAGCTTAGGGGCCTGCCTGAGCTACACAATAGGAATTGGACATATGCCCGGGCAATTTCGCACGCAGGCGGTCGTTGGGCAGCGACGGCCCCGACGTCCTCGAAGCGATCGGCGACATAGGGAGTGAGGGTCAGAATCACGCGAACCGGCGCATCGCCCGGCGGGCTAGGAAAAACGCGAAATGAAACCCGGCATTTCAGTTTTGCCGAAAACCCATGATTGGCGCGCGGGCGCACGGCTCGTATTTAACTGACGAGCTTAAGGCGCGCGCATACGGGCAACCCAGGCTTCGACGTCCTCGAGCTTGCGTGGAATGCTCGACGTCAACAGCCGATAGCCGTGATCGGTCATGAGCACCTCGTCCTCGATGCGCACGCCGAAGCCTTGCCCCGGCAGGTAAATGCCCGGCTCCACGGTGAACACGGCCCCGACGGGAATCGGCCGCTCTGCGTCGCCCGCGTCGTGCACGTCGAGTCCGACGAAATGTCCGAAGCCATGGATGAAGTCGGCAAGATGGCCGGAACGGCGCAGCGACTCCTCGGCGACGTGCTGCAGGTCCGCCATGGAGACGCCGGGCTTGATAGCCGCGAAAATATCCTCCTGCGCCTGATACACGGCGCGATAAACCGCCGCCTGCTCGGGCGTGAAATGTCCCGAAACGGGGTAGGTCCGAGTGACGTCCGCGGCATAGCGGCCGTACTCGGCTGCGGCATCGATGACGACCAGATCGCCGCTTTGCAGCAGGCGGGAGTTCTGATCCCAGTGCAGCACGGCGCCGTTCGGACCGCTGCCGACGATCGACGAATAGGATAAACCCGTTGCGCCCCCGGCGAAGAACGCATATTCGAGCTGCGTCTGCACGTCGCGTTCCGAAACGCCGGCAACGGTGGCGCGCGCCGCGGCGTCGTGGCCCTGGGCTGTGATCGCGATCGCGCGCTCCATGCGCTCGAGTTCCTCCGGTGCGTGCGCCGCGCGCAATTCAGCGAGCAAGCCGCGCTTCTGAACCACCTTGAGCCCGAAGCGGCTCGCAGTGCGCAGCGCAAGCTCGTCGTCATTGCGATCGGTCTTCGCGAGGGTTGCCGGTGCAATGAGGGCAATGCAGTCGTGGTGCAGGCCGGCCGCGACCAGTGCGGATTCGGGCGTCCCGCGCAGCACCCGGTCGACGCCGTACTTGGTCAGCAAATCCGGGGAGACCGCCTCCCGCGGCCCGGTCCAGCGTTCGGCCTCCGGGTCCCTCGGCTTCAGAAACAAAATGATCTTGCGGTACGGCGAATGCGGCAGCAGGACGAGGTGAGCCCCGGGTTCGTTGACGCCGGTCAGCCAGTAAAAATCCGCGTCCTGCCGATAGTCCTCGGTGATTCCGTTGACCTCGCCCTGCGAGGAGATCACGGCCGCACAGCCGCCCAGCTCGGCGAGCACGCGTGCGCGCCGCTGCTCATAGACCGCGACCGGCATTTCAGGCGGCGGGCTGAGATTCGGGTGCGTGAATGTGCCGGCCAGGTTTGCAGCGAGGAGGAGCAGCTCGAACATGGGAATCCCTTCGTGGTTTGCGCATGATTTTATACCCTATCATCCTACGCCAGGGTATGGCGCCCGCGCCCCCAACGGGATGGAAGCTCTGTGTCCCGGCGGCTGGACGAGCTGCTCTTTAGAGACCTTGCCTCATGCAACACGCGCCCTTTCCATGCGGCGCCGAGTATCCGTCGCCGCTTCGCTACCGACACGATAGCGGGAAATCAGCTGAGACAGGTTAGCCGCCTGCTCCATCAAGGCTTGGGCCGCGGCGGAGGCCTCTTCGACGAGCGCCGCGTTATGCTGCGTCACTGCGTCCATCGAGGCGACCGCTTTGTTGACCTGGTCGATGCCCGAAGCCTGCTCACGACTCGAGGCGGATATTTCTGCGACCACGTCGGTGACCTTTTTGACGCCCAGGACGATGTCGTCGAGCACTCTGCCCGACTCGTCGACGAGCTTCGTGCCCTCGCTGACCTTGCCCACGGAGTCCTGGATCAAGGCTTTGATCTCCTTGGCCGCCGCGGCGCTGCGCGAGGCGAGATTGCGCACCTCGGAGGCGACGACCGCGAAACCGCGACCTTGTTCTCCCGCGCGGGCAGCTTCCACCGCCGCGTTCAAGGCGAGCAAGTTCGTCTGAAACGCTATTTCGTCAATGACGCCGATGATGTCGGCAATTTTCTTGCTCGCGACATTGATCTCGCTCATCGCGGACACCGCGGCGCCAACTACTTTGCCGCCTCGCTCAGCCTGGTCGCGAGCAGCCACCGCGAGTTGACTGGCCTGAGCCGCGTTGTCGGCGTTGTTCTTGACCGTCGAGGTCATCTGCTCCATCGATGAGGCGGTCTCCTCGAGGCTCGAGGCTTGTTGTTCGGTGCGCTGGCTCAAGTTCAAATTGCCACGCGAGATCTCCTCGGCTCCCGCACTCACCTCGGCTGCGGCGCTCGCCATCGCGCGCACGACGTCGCCCATGTTGCCGATCAGGCGGTTCATGCCCTCGGAGAGCGTCTTGAAAAACCCTTCCTTGCCGTTTTCGTCGATGCGCGCCGTCAAATCCCCATCGATCGCCTGGGCGACCATGACGTTGACTTCTCGCTCGATCTTCAGTTCCTGCGTGCGGTCCAGCCATTGCACGACCGTGCCGATGCGCGTCCCGTCGGCAGCGCTGACCGGATTCGCGACGACCCGCAACGTGACCTCACCGAAGGCCAATTCCTCGCTGTGCGCAGCGGCCTGCCCTCGAGGCAGGCGCAGTAAACCCTCGAGCGGCATGCCTCGCAGCCGCGCGGCGTCGAACTGCGCGACGACGGTGCGAATCTGCCCGGCGTGCCGTCGGAAAAGGATCATCGCCGCTTCGTTCACATAGATGATCTTGCCATCGTTATCCGTCAGCGTCGTGCCGATCGTGACGCGGTCGAGCGCGGTACGAATGCGGGCGTTCTCGGCCGCCGCTGCGCGATCGGCCTCGATGCGACGCTGCAAGTCGGCCTGCATACGCCCGACGGTTGCGAACAGGCTGTCGTGATCGCCGGGCCGAAGCGCAATCTCCGTCGAGAAATCACCCTGCGCGACCTTGCGCGCCACCAAGGCCACCGCGGAAGGTTCCCCACCCAGCTGACTCAGGATGCTGCGCACCACGATAAAGGACGCGAGTATGGATGCCAAAATCGCTGTGACACCCATCCCTATCAAGAGGAGACGCCCTGACCGGTAGGCCGCGGTTGCCGCGACGGCCCGGCTTTCGCCTCGCTGTTCGACGACGGTAACCAAGTCGTCGATCGCGCTGCGCATCTTGGCGTTGATCGCGTGCACTTGGTCCCGGTTCATGGCGATCGCTTCAGCTTTCTTGTTGGCGCGCCCCAGTGAGGCCATCTCCAATAACAGGGGGCGGATCGAGCCGTAGCGCTCCAACACCGTAGCCAAGGCCTGGCGGTCGGCGGCGCTGACATCGGCGGAAGTCGCAAATTGTTTGCCGAGCGCATCGGCCTCCGACTCGAACAGACCGAGGCCCTTGTTCAATTTGGTGAAGTCCGCTTCCAGCGCCTGCGGGTCGGTATCGATGATCAAGTTGCGGAATGAGATCGAGTTTTCGCTCGAATACAGGCGCATCGCCGTCGCGTGTGCGATTTCCCGATTGACGTCCTGGGTAATGATCTCCAGCGATTCGTTGAGCAAGCTCATGCGGCTGATCGCGAGCCCCAAAACGATCAGTACCACCACTACCAGTGACCCGAAACCGAGAGCCAGTCTCGTGCCGACACGGAGCTGCGTCGCCATCAGTCGTTGCCTCGAATCTTCACGCCGAAAACCGGCTTGCTCGGATTTTATCGGGCGGCGGCGAGTTTTCTTGAGGCGCGGTGGCGACATTCGAACGGATCAGTGACTATGTGCATCCGCACGGACGCCGTGGCACACACGCCTCGGCGTCAAAGGAGCGTCCCTAGGCGTCAGATCACCGTCTTCGAAACCGGCGAGGCCTCGGAACTTTGCAGTCCGTTCGTCCCATAGGCTGCAATCGAAAAATAATAAGTACCCGAGACGAGATTCCCGACGACGTGACTGGTAGCGCTCGGATCGGCCACCTGCACGGTCTCCGTCAGGCTGTTGGCGCTGCTGCCATAGTAAATCGTGTAGCCGGCGAGATCCGTGAGGGTCGTGCCATTGGTGTTCAGGGTCGGCGCGGTCCAGGACAGCGTCGCCGAACCCGTCGTCACGGTGATCGCAAACACCGCCAGGGAGGCCGTGGCGCCGCCGCCGCCGACGCTGATGGCGATGTTCGGGTACGCGCCCGCCTGCGCATTGCTGGGCGTGCCCGTGAGCTCGCCCGTGGCGGTGTTGAAACTCCCCCAGGAAGGCATGTTCACGATCGAGAAAGTGAGCGTTCCCGCGCCGATGTCGGTGGTCGTCGGGAGGAAGCTATACGCCTCTCCCACGACGTCCGAGGTGACCGGGCTGCCGCTGATCGTGAGTGAAGTGGTGACTGGCACGGGAGCCGCGCTCGCCGCCCAGGTATTCTTGCTCCACGACCACCAGCCGTGCGCGGAGTTCTCCTGATAGACGAGGTTGTTGTCGTAGGCCAGCTGGATGACGGCTTTCGAGTAGCCCGCCAACACGCCATTCTCATAAACGGCGCCGCCGGAGACGGTCCAGACGTTGCCGCTGCTGTCGGTTATCTGTCCCGCCGCGGTGATGACCGTGCCGTTGGGCGACGACGTCTTCGGCGGTGCATTGCTCGATACCCAAGATTTGCCGTTCCAGGACCACCAGCCGCCGACGGCGTTTTCCTGAAAGATGATCGCGTTGTCGTAGGCGAACTCGACGACCGCCTTCGAGTAGCCCGCGAGGATCCCATTCTCGTAAATAACGCCGCCGGCTACCGTCCAGACGTTACCGGTGTTGTCGGTGATCTGCGGCGACCCGGGAATGGTCGTGCCGCTGGGCGAGGGAGTCTTGCGCGGATCGCTGCCTGCTACCCAGGCGCCGCCGCTCCAGGACCACCAGCCACCGACGGCGTTTTCCTGATAGATCACGGCGTTGTCGTACAGCAGCAGCGTGACGGCTTTCGAGTAGCCTGCCGGCGCGCCGTTCTCGGAGACTACGCCCGCCGTGACGGTCCACAGATCGGCGCCGCTGTCGGTGATCGTCGTCGCCGATGGAATCGTCGTGCCGCTGGGGGACGCCGCGCTCACCGCGGCTGCCTTCACGGAGGCGAGGGACGCGACGCGGTCGACCACCGACCCGCTGCCCGAACCGCCGCACGCGGCAATGGCCAGAAAGGAGAGGGTGAGTGTCGCCTGGGAGAACTTGATCGCATGATTCATGGAAGGCTTCTGTGAATGCGCGCACGCCGCGGCGCGGGTCGGTTCTACGAGCCGGGTGCAACACGGGCAACTGTCGGTCGAGGGCTACAGGGGTGCGATCCACTACACGACGGCGCGCACCCGTCTCAGACGCAGCAATCTCTCTGCGACGCAATTCGTTCAAGCGGAGCCCGGGCACGCATCGAGCCGGGTCGGCACGAGGGCGCGAGCCGGTCACCGACGAGGTGCCGGCGGCGCGGATCGGAGTCCGCTGCGGCTTGTCCCTAGCCGCGAATGGGGATTTCCCGCGTGATCTTCGTCACACTGAGGAGTGTCATCCCAGCGCCGCTTGTGATTCGGGCAGGATCTGTCCGCCGTCGATGATAAGGCTCTGCCCCGTGACGTAGGCCGCCTCGTCGCTCGCGAAATAGAGCGCGGCATTCGCGATGTCTGCGACCGTGCCAAGGCGACGCATCGGCACGGCGGCCTCCATGCCGCGAACGTAGTCCTCGCCCATGCCGAGGAGGCCCTCGGTGATGATGTTGCCGGGGAGCACCGCGTTGACCGTGATGCCGAACGGCGCCAATTCGATCGCGGCCGTGCGCATGAAACCGAGTTGACCCGCCTTGCTCGCGCCGTAATGCGCCCAGCCCGGGAAGCCGGTCACGGGACCCGTGATCGAGGAGGTCAAGATGATGCGTCCGGTGTTCCGTGCCTTCATCGCCGCGAGGCAGGCCGTCACGCTCAGAAACGTGCCCTTCAGATTCGTGCCGATGACCTGGTCGAAGTCCGCGGCAGTCATCTCCCCGAGCCGGGCCGCGGGAAAGATGCCGGCATTGGCGCAGAGGATGTCGAGACGGCCGAATGCCGTGAGGGCGGCCGCGGCCATGGCGGCCGTGTGCTCGGGCTCGCTCACGTCGGCTGCATGCGCCCGGGCCCGGCCGCCGGCCGCCGTGATTTCCGCGACGACAGCCTCAGCTTCGGCGAGTTTGCGCGAGACCACGAGCACGCCGCAGCCCGCCGCAGCGAAGCGCAGCGCGATGCCGCGACCGATGCCTTTGCTCGCTCCGGTGACGATGACGCTGCGACCGGCCAAGGACTGAAACATGAAACCCTCTCCTCACCCTGATGAAAGAACTGCCGCGATGCGGCCCTCGTGCAAGCCCGAGCCCAGGAACTGCTGGGCGAGGCGCACCGTGCCCTCGGTGTATTCCACCCCGAAACGGCGCGCGAACGGGATCTCTGCATGCGAGGCGAGCCAAGCGGTCAAGAGCACCCGGCGCAGCAAAAGAAACGACGGTATCTCGGCCAAGTCCTCGGCGGGAAGCTCGGCGACGCGCCGGTAACCCCGCAACCAGGCGGCGAGCAGGTCGGGCACCTGCGGCTCATGTTCGATGAAGCTCACCGCGGTCGCGAAGTCGTACAAGAACCAGCTGAAACCGCAGTCGTCGAAGTCGATGATGCGCAGCTCGGTCCCGTCGGCTAGCAGGTTCGCGAGGCGCAGGTCGGCGTGGATCAGCCCGAAGCGGGTCGCGTCCCGGCCGAAGCGCAGCAGGCGCGCGCGGATCTCGGCGAGCGCGCGCTCGATCACGGCTGTGCCCGCACCGTCGAGGCCGAGACCCGCGCGCCAGTCGCCCCAATAGGCATAGGGGCCGATCATCGCGTCGAGATCCCAACATTTGCGACTAAATCCGCTCGGCAGAACCCATTCGCGGGCATGCGCATGCAGGCGCGCGGTCAAGACCCCCAGTCGTTCGAACCAAGGATCGGCATCGCTGCCGGACTCGGGCTCTCGGCCCGGCAAACGCTCGAACACGACCGCGTAGCGCGGCGGTCTGCGGGACAGCGAAGGCAGCGTCTGTACGAAACGGCCGTCGACGCCCGCCCGCGGTGCCGCCGTCGCGATGACCTCGCCGGCCCGCAGGGCTTCGATCCAGGCAAGTTCTGAATCGATCTCATCCTCCGACGAGTAGCCGATGCGATGCAGGCGCAACACGAGACGCCGGCCCGAAGACTCGTCGCTGAGGGCATAGGTGGCGTTTTCGGACACGTTCAGCAATTCGATCCGCGTCGTTTCAGGCAGATCCCAGGCCTCGAGACCGGCGCGTACCATGCGCTCGAGGTCGACGAGGACCTCGGCCGTGTACTCGCCCGCCGCACCACTCATACGCCGAGCACCGCATCGAGATTCTCGAGCAGCCGATCGGCCTGCGCAATCGCCAGACACAAGGGCGGCCGCAGCTTGAGCACGTTGCCGCGCGCACCGGCCGCACCGATCAGGATCTGCCGTTCGCGCAGAGCATTGATCACCGCGCTGGTGAAACCTGCCACGTCTCGGTTTTCCGGCACCTGCAACTCCACGCCGAGATACAGACCGGCGCCGCGAACCGCGGCAATGACCGCGTGACGCGCTGCCAGGGCTTCGAGCCCGCGTTTCAAATGTGCGCCGACCGCCGCGGCATTGGCGATCAAGCCCTCCTCGGCGATGACTTCGAGCACGGCCAGGCCCACGGCGGCGGCCACGGCTGAGCCGCCGAAGGTATTGAAATAACCCACGTTCTCGCAGAACGCGTCGAGGATCTCGGGCCGCGTGACGACTGCCGCGAGTGGATAACCGTTGCCCATGGGTTTGCCCATCGTGACGATGTCGGGCGTGATGCCGTGGCGCTCGAAGCCCCAGAGCGCGGCGCCCGTGCGGCCGAAGCCCGGCTGAACCTCGTCGGCGATCACGAGACCACCGGCCCGCCGGGCGAGATCGACCGCCGGGCCCAGAAAGCCGGCGGGCTCGGCAAAGACGCCGTCACTGGAGAAGATACTGTCGAACAGCAGCGCACCGAACCCGGCGCCCGCGCGTTGCAAGTCGGCAATTGCGGCGGCGACGTCGCTCTCGAAGCGCCGGGCGACCTCATCAGCCGGCAGCGATCCAGCGGGATCCAGCGGCGCAGGAATGACCCGCACATGCGACGGCGGCCCGCCGCGCCGATAGGAGCTCGGACTCACGTCGGTCGCGAGCGCGGTGTTGCCGTGGTAAGCCGCGGCGGTCACGATGACGCCACGCGTGCCGGTGAAATTCGCGGCAAGCCGCAGGGCGAGGTCGTTGCTCTCGCTCCCGGTGCACGTAAAGGTGACGTTCGTGAGGGGCGGCCTCAGCGTCGCGAGCAGCGCTTCGGCAAACGCGAGCGTGCCCTCGTGCAGATACCGGTTGTGAATATTGAGCGCGGCGAGCTGCCGTGTAGCCGCCGCGACCACGCGTGGATGACAGTGCCCGACCGAGGGAACGTTGTTGTAGGCATCCAGAAACGCCACGCCGTCCCGATCGTAGAGCCAGCAGCCCTCGGCCCGCACGAACTCCAGCGGCCGATCGTAAAACAGGACGGATGCTGCGCCGAAGGCGCGAGCACGGCGCTCGACCTGACGCGCTAGCGCGCCTTCGAGGCTAACGCCGGTGCGGATGTCGAAGGCATTGAGCGCGAGAATTTCCTTCACGACAACCGGGTCTCGCGGCTCGCGCGAATCTGGATCATGGCGTCGGGTTCGCAGGCACTCCGCTTTGCCATTGAGACCAGTTGCCGGCGATCGCGCGAACCAGCGGCAGGCCGGCGGTCACCAGATTGTCCACGGCGACACGGCCGGCGTCCTTGAGACTGAGCTGCGTATGCAGCGAGGCGAGCACGGCTTGCCCCGGGTACGGTCGGTCGAAGTCCGAGCCGCTGCGCAACACGGCGACGCGCGAGAGCGTCAGGAGACCCGACTGCGATCCCCGGGTAAGCGCATTCAGCGTCGCGTTGTCCTCTTGCTGGGTGGTGCAGTAAACCCCTTCGCCGTGGGTCAACAAGCGTGTCCAGTGGCGGGCGTGCTCGCCCAGGCGACTCCCCGCCCACCAGGTATCGGAAGACAAGGTGTCGCAAGCCACGACGCTGGGCGCGGCGCGCGCGGCGGGCTCCGGATAGTGGCGACGGTAGGCGGCCAGTTCCGCGCTGTCCTCGAGCGGAAGGGTCCCCGAGAGCTTCAGCGCCGCTTGCAACAGCGCCTCGTCGAGACGGAACATCTCGGTGCGATAGGCGAACTCGGGCACGCGGTCCGGCGACTCGGTGAGCACGCCGAAATAGCCGTCGGGCCAGCCCCGCGGGATCTCGCGCGCATCGATTTCGTGTGCGATGCCGCTGTCGACGACATAGCGAGCCCAGGCGACCGAACCGATGGTGGCGCGCGCCGGATCGATGCCGGCAATTCCGGCAATCACAAAATAGGTTTGGCGCAGATCGAATAGTCCGCTGTAGAGCACCGCCATCGTCGAGGCCGCGGCGTTTGCATGACCCATGCCCGTCGTCATCTGACAGACGTCGTCAGCCGTGCAATGGACCACAGGATAATCGGCGGACAAGCCCGGCACTCGAATCTCGGTCGTGGGCGCGAGCGCGGCCAGCCAGGGCGCGGCTTCGGGTTGGAACATGTTGATGATCATGACGCGGACAGGACGCGCGGCGGCCTGCGCGCCGCCCGCCAGACTCAAGCAAACGAGAGCGAGCCAACAAGAGAGGCGCGGCGCGATTCGATGTTCGCTGTGTGGCATCGTGGGCATTACACGGGATGGGTGTCGCTTTACACTACACACGGCCGGTAGGCCTGTAAAGAAAACACGCAGGGGGAGAGGTAGCGATGGGGATTTACGATGAGGCCGGCACTTGGCCGCATGCGGCCGCGACGCGCCTGCAGCGCTTGACGAGCTGCGCCGTCACGCTGTTCTTCTTGGCCGCAAGCGCCGCCACGATGCCATGCGCCGCGACGCCGGCGACTGCGGCCGCGACGCCTGCCGCTGCGAGCGGTGCGGGCGCCGCGGGGCGCGCCGGCTACTACAGCGATCCGGCTGTGCACGGCGACAGCGTGATCTTCACGTCGGAAGGCGACCTCTGGAGCGTCGACGTTCACGGCGGCGCCGCGCATCGGCTGACTTCCAACACGGGCGAAGAATCGATGGCGACGATTTCACCCGACGGGCAGACGGTGGCCTTCAATGCGGAATACGAGGGCCCCCGGGAGGTCTACACGATGCCCGTGAGCGGCGGCATTCCGCAGCGGCGCACCTGGGACGGCGATGCAGTCCCTGCCGCATGGAATCCAGATGGGCGGCTGCTCGTACGCACCGCGCGCTACTCGACGCTGCCCGATCCGAAGCTGGTATTGCTCGATGCGGATGGTCGCCGGCAAGTCCTGCCTCTGGCGGCGGCTGCCGAGGCAGCTTACTCGGCCGATGGACGTTCCCTGTTCTTCACGCGCTGGCGCAAGCAGCCGAGTTCGACCAAACGCTATCGCGGGGGCACGGCCGAGAGCCTGTGGCGCTTCGACGGCGAGGGCGAAGCCGTGCCCCTGACCGCGGACTGGACCGGGACGTCCCATGCGCCGATGATATGGAACGGTCGCGTCTATTTTCTCTCGGATCGCGACGGCATCATGAACGTCTGGTCGATGGACCCCGCGGGCCACGGCCTGCGCCAGGAAAGCCGCCAGCGCGTCTACGACGTGCGCTCGGCGTCGCTGTCGGACGGCCACATCGTCTACGCCTGCGGCGCCGACCTCTGGTTGCTCGAACTCGGTACCGGGCAGGAGAAGGCGATCCCGATCGTGCTGGCCTCCGACTTCGACCAATTACGCGACCATTGGGTCAAGACGCCGCTCGATTATCTGACCGACGTCCATATCGCCCCCGACGGCGGCAGCGCCGTGTTCACGGCGCGCGGCGAGGTCTTCACCCTGCCCGCGCAATCCGGACGCATCGTCAAGGTGGCGGCGGATTCGGGCGTGCGCTTTCGCTCCGCGCGCTATCTGCCGGACGGCAAGAGCATCGTCTTGTTGTCGACGGCGAGCGGCGAAGCCGAATTTTGGCGCTATCCGGCGAACGGTGTCGGTGCCCCGGAGCAGTGGACCCACGACGCGAAAGTCCTGCGCTGGGACGGCGTGGTCTCTCCGGACGGTCATTGGCTTGCCCATCGCGACAAGGACCAGCAACTGTGGCTCTACGACGTGACCACTAAGCGCGACCTGCGGATCCGACAGTCGGCGCATGGCGACTTCGACGACTTGCGCTGGTCGCCGGACAGTCGTTGGCTCAGCTTTACCGAACCGGCCGATAATGATTTCGAACAGATTAGCGTGCTGCGAGTCGACAGCGGCGAAATCCGGACGCTGACCTCGGATCGTTACAACAGCATGAGTCCGACCTGGAGCCCGGACGGGAAATGGCTGTACTTTCTGTCGGATCGCGCGCTCGAAACGAGTGTCGGCTCGCCTTGGGGGCCGCGCCAGCCCGATCCGCACTTCGACCGGCCGGTGAAGATCTATGCGCTCGCCCTGCGGGCGGGTCTGCGCTCGCCGTTCCTGCCGCCCGACGAGTTGCATCCGGCCGGCGCTGCCGATCCATCGGCCGCCGACGCGCCCGCCCCCAAAGACACCAAGATGGGTGGCAAGGACAGCAAGCCCGACGGCAAGTCCTCGAAGGCCGGCAGCACGCCGCCGGAGGTCAAAATCGACTTCGAGGGTCTCGCCACACGCCTGACGGAAGTGCCCGCGGCGCGCGGCAATTACTCAGCCCTCGCGACGATCGACAAGCGCCTCTGCTGGCTGTCCGCCGACGACGAGGCGACGCCGAAGTCGGCGTTGCAATGTATCGATATCGCCAACAAGGGCGATGAGGCCGAAACGCTGACCGACGAAGTCACGGGCTTCGAATTCTCCTCCGACGGAAAGAAGCTGCTGGTCACTAAAAAGAAGAGTTTTTACCTGGTCGATGCGGACGCAAAAGCCGCGCTGTTCGGCGATGCGAAGGGGCTGGGTAAGGCGACGATCGACCTCTCGCATTGGCGCTTCGCGACCACGCCGCGTGCGGAATTTCACGGCATCTTCGCCGACGCCTGGCGTCTGGAGCGGGACTATTTCTATGACCGCCGCATGCACGGGGTCGACTGGCCGGCGATTCGCGCCCGCTACGAGGGTCTCGTCGATCGCGTCTCGGATCGCGACGAGTTGAACGACCTGATCGCGCAGATGGTCGGCGAACTGTCCGCCTTACACACGTTCGTCTACGGCGGTGATCAACGCAGGCCGGGCGACAACGTAGACCTTGCGGGGCTGGGCGCGCGGCTGGAGCGCAATGCGGCGCTGGGCGGCTTCGTCGTCGCTCACGTGTACCGGACCGATCCCGACCTGCCCGACGCGGCGTCGCCGCTGGCGCGGCCGGAGTCCGCGGTCGCGGAGGGCGAAGTCATCGAGAGCATCGACGGTGAGAGCGCGCTGGCGGTGCCCGACGAGCGTGCGCAGCTGCGCGGCAAGGCTGGCAGCCAGGTTTTGTTACGCGTGAAGTCGAAGACCGGCGTCAGTCGCGACGTGCTCGTCCGGCCGATACGCGCGACGGATGAGGCGCGTCTGCGCTACGCCGAATGGGAATATACGCGCCGGCTGGAGGTCGAGCAGGCATCGGCGGGGGCCATCGGTTACGTGCACTTGCGCGCCATGGGCAGCGCGGACATCGACCAATGGGCACGCGAGTACTACCCGGTGTTCAACCGCCAGGGGCTGATCATCGACGTGCGCCACAATCGCGGCGGCAACATCGACTCCTGGCTGCTCGGAAAACTGCTGCGCCAGGCATGGTTCTACTGGCAGCCGCGCGTCGGCGCGCCGCAGTGGAACATGCAATACGCGTTCCGCGGGCACATCGTCGTCCTGTGCGATCAAGAGACGGCCTCCGACGGTGAGGCATTCACGGCCGGCTTCCAGCATTTCAAGCTGGGTCAGGTCATCGGCACGCGCACCTGGGGTGGGGAGATCTGGCTCACCGGGAGCAATCTGCAGGCCGACGGCGGCGTCGCGACGGCCGGCGAGATCGGCGTCTACGGCCCCGACGGGCACTGGCTCATCGAAGGCCACGGCGTCGATCCGGACATCGTCGTCGACGACCTGCCGCACGCCACGTTTGCGGGCGAGGACGCGCAGCTGCAAGCGGCGGTGCGTTTACTGCGGTCCCAAATCCAGTCGGATCCGAGACCCGTTCCCAGTGCGCCCGCCTACCCGAACAAAGCGCCGCAATCCGGGGGACGGACAGCAAGCGCGTCGCCTTGAAAATTCCGCCTTAGAGGCCGCTCGTCCCTAGAAATCGGTCCACTGATCGTCGCCGCCGGAGACGGCCTTGGGAGGGGCCGGTGCGGCAGCGGGAGCGGCGCGCGCAACGGCAGGTTTGCTCCAAGGCCGACTCGCTGCGCGGCGCTCCGTCGCCGGTTTGCGCTCCGCCGCCGCGCTGCGCGCCGGGGCCCCGCTTTGATCGCGGCCGACGTCGTAGCGCGAAATCAGCTGGGTCAGCGTCGTCGCCTGCTCGGTCAAGGCCTGTGCCGCGGCCGATGCCTGCTCGACGAGCGCTGCGTTCTGCTGAGTCGTGGCATCCATCGATGTCATGGCCTTGTTGACCTGCTCGATGCCGGACGCTTGCTCGCGACTGGAAGCGGCGATCTCCGCGACCACGTCGGTGACCTTCTTGACGCCCGTGACGATCTCACCGAGCACGTTGCCCGACTCGTCGACGAGTTTCGTGCCCTCGGTGACCTTGCCGACGGAGTCCTGGATCAGGGCCTTGATTTCCTTGGCGGCCTGCGCGCTGCGCGACGCGAGGTTGCGCACCTCGGAGGCCACGACCGCGAATCCCCGCCCTTGCTCACCCGCACGCGCGGCTTCGACCGCGGCGTTCAGCGCGAGCAGGTTGGTCTGAAATGCGATCTCGTCGATGACGCCGATGATGTCGGCGATCTTGCGGCTCGCGGCATTGATCTCGCCCATCGCCGTGATGGCCGAGCCCACCACCTTGCCGCCCCGCTCCGCCTGTTCGCGCGCGGCCGAGGCCAGTTGATTGGCCTGCGCGGCGTTGTCGGCATTGTTCTTCACGGCCGAGGTCATTTCCTCCATCGACGACGCGGTCTCCTCGAGGCTGGAGGCCTGTTCCTCGGTCCGCTGGCTCAAATCCAGGTTGCCGCGCGAAATCTCCTCCGCGCCCACCTGCACCTGATTGGCCGTCTGTTGCAGACTCCTGACGACACCCATCATGTTCTCGATCAGCGAGTTGACCGACGAGGAGAGCGCGCGAAAGTGTCCGTTCTTGTCATCGACGCCCACCCGCAGGATGAGGTTGCCGTCGATCGCCCGCTGAATTACCTGCTCGATCTCGGCCACCGAGGTCAGCGTGTTATCGATCATCTCGTTGACGGCATTGCCCAGCGCGGCGAGATGGCCCGCACGCCCGCTCGTCGGCAGGCGCTCGTCGGCGCCGCCGATCACGGCACGGATCTTGCGCTCGACCTCGTCGACGAATTCACTGAGTTCTTTGTTGGCGCGGACCTGCTCGGTGACATCGGTCGCAATCTTGATGATCTTTTGCGGCCGGCCGTCGGCATTGAGGACGGGGCTATAAGTCGCCTGAATCCAGACTTCGCGGCCGCCCTTGCCGATCCGCTTGTATTGCGCGGTCTGAAAGTGACCTGCGCGCAATTGCTCCCAGAACCTGCGGTACTCGTCGGTCTCGCGATAGGACGGCTCGACGAACAGGCTGTGATGCTGGCCCTTGATCTCGCCGAGGGTATAGCCGAGCGCGTTCAAGAAATGGTCGTTGGCCGTCAGAATCTTGCCGTCGAGGTCGAATTCGATCACCGCCTGCGATTTTTGAATCGATGCAGAGAGCGCCTCCAATTCCGCGAGTCGCGCCTTGATGCCGCCGCCACCGAAAAGACTCAACCCGAAACCGTTATTTGACATATTTTTCAATTCCGTATGGGACGCTTTATGGGCCGTTCTGAACCGTTCCCGGTTAGCGGCCCCTCGTGGGGGATCTTGAACCGAAGCGGCGCGCCTCAGGCGCGCGGCGCGGGACAGGCGAGAAAGAGCAGCCCGGAAACCGCGGCGAGCGCGATGCGGATCCACATCGTCTGCGGATCGAAGCTCAGCGCATCGGCGGCCGAGCCCACGGGGGCGCCGGAGTGCAGAAGGGCCAGCGTCAGGGGGCTCTGGCTCAGGCGGCGCAGCGTTTGCATCCAATGGACGTAGGGTGTTGCCTCGGCGGAACTCGCCCCAACCGCACCCGAGAGCAAGCCGACCAGACCTAGGAACAGGGTGGTTTCGAAATTCATGATGGTGCACTGTATCGGCCGGTGCGCGGGGAATCTGTCGCCCCTTTGTACGCCGGTGTTGGCATTTGTAGCGGCGCCTGCCCGCTTCCCTTGCGACAAAGCGTCACAAATCACCACAATTCGCCAACATCGCTTCGCGCAGAATCTGCGATCATGCCGGGTCAGCGTCTGGGTCACGGGTTTCAGTATGCCGTCGAGATCTTGCAAGGGCGCGTTCGCAATCCTTGCGATGCTGCTGTCGGTGCGGGACGCGAGCGCGACCGACGAATGCCAATCGGAGACGGAGGATTGCGTCGCCGTCGGGTCATGGCATTTCAGCATCGCCGTGGGCGGCGGCGTGCGCAGCAACCCGCTGGCGAACAGTGCGTCCATCCCGCTCGTCGTGATTCCGCAGGTGAGCTTCTACGGCAAGCGATTCTTCCTCGACGATCTAGACCTCGGAGTCACGCTCGCCGAGGTCGGCGCGAACACCTTCAACCTCGTGGCGAGCCCGGGTTACGATCGCGTTTATTTCTACCGCAGCGATTTGCAGAACTTTTTCGTCGACGGCATTCCGGCCTCGACCGACGTCAGTTCGACGACCGGCCCCAGCGGCGGGAATTCGCCGCCCTATGGCCAGACCCAGCAGACCGCCGCTGTAAAGTTCCCCGCGCGCACACCGCGCGTGACCTATCTGGCGGGCCCCGAATGGATCTACGCCCACGACGGCTTCAGCGCCCAGGTCGATGTGCTGCGCGAGATCACCGATCAGAACCGGGGCAACGAGGTGCGCGCGGCGATCGGCGTGCCGCTGAGCCGGGCGCACGGCCTGCTGTCGGTCAATCTCGGCATCACCTGGAATAGTGCGGCCATCGTCAATTACTATTACGGGGCGGCCAATGTCTACAAGGGAGGGTCGGCCTTGGATCCTTTCGTCAAGATCGGCTACGCCTTGCCGCTGGGCGGCCACTGGCGCTTCAATTCGTTCGCGCAATTCGAACGGCTGGCCGGCGCGATCGCCGACAGCCCGATCGTGAATCAGAACCATGTTACGACCGTCTTTGCCGGCGTCGTCTACGGCTTCTGAGCCGCGCCCCAACCGGCGCCCTCGGTCGGGCGTGCGCTTCGCCGTTTGCGCCCTGCTGGGCCTCTGCATGCTGCCGTGCGCCGCCGGTGCATCGCTAGAACACGCCGGCAACGACATTCGTTTGGAATTGAAGCCGCGGATCTGCACGCTCGGGATCAAGGACCAGCAGTGCGAGGCCCGCGTCGAGGCGAGCTGGGCTGCGGACCAGGACGAATCCCTGTGCCTCGTGATCCAGCAGCGTCCCGACGTGAAGAAGTGCTGGGAGCATTACGCGGCCGGCACCTTCACCATCGATTTGGTGTTCCAGGAAGACGTCACCTTCGAACTGCGCGATCCGGGACTTCGGCGGGTGCTCGCCTCTGAGGTACTGAGGATCATCAAGGAAGCGCAACGCTATCGGAAAAAACGCAGGCAGCCGTGGAATGTCTTCGACTGAATGAGCGCGTCCACTGCCACCCGGATCGTGCTGGTCGAGGACGACGCGCGTCTCGCGGACCTCGTAAGCCGCTATCTGGAGACCAACGGCTTTCGGGTGACCAGCATCGACCGCGGGGACGAAGTGGTGGCCGCGGTCAGGCGCGAGATCCCGGACCTCGTGATTCTCGATCTGGGACTGCCGGGCCAGGACGGCTTTTCGGTCTGCCGGCAGCTGCGGCCGGTCTACGAGAACCCGATCCTGATCCTCACGGCGCGCGACAACGATGGCGATCAAGTGCTCGGCCTGGAACTGGGTGCGGACGATTACGTGATCAAGCCGGTCGAACCCCGGGTGTTGATGGCGCGGATCCACGCGCTGCTGCGACGGGGCAAACACCGGCAGAACCCGGAGAGCCGAATCCTTCGGTTCGGGCGCCTCATCGTCCACCTCGGCGCGCGCTCGGTGAGCATCGGCGGTGAGAATGTTGCCTTGTCCAGCAACGAATTCGACCTGCTCGTGCACCTGGCCAAGCATGCCGGCGAGGTACTGTCACGCGAGACGCTCTTCAAGGAGCTCTACCATCGGGAGTACGACGGCGTCGATCGCATGCTCGACGTGCGGATCTCGCACTTGCGCAAGAAACTCGGTGACGATGCGGACAGCTCGGAGCGCATCAAGACGATATGGGGCCAGGGTTACTTGTTCGTCGCCGACGCTTGGTGAGACATGACGAGGCAATTCCTCGGTCTGTATCTTCTGATCGTCCTGACGCTGGCCGCCGGGAGCTGGGGTCAGGACCGGCTGCTGCAGCGCTATGGCACGCAGGATCCGCTCGATGAGCGCGGGCAGACGGTCGCGCTCGCGGCGATCGCCGCGCATCTGACCGGGCTGCCGCCCGCCGAGTGGAAAACTTCGCTCGCGCAGATCGCCGCGCCCTCGGGCGTCAAGCTGGAACTGTTCGCACCGACGGATATCGCGGGCGCGGACACGCTGGCGGAACTGGGGGGCGGCCGCGTCGCCTATCTGCGCCGCGCGAACGGCGAATCCTGGGCGCTGCGCAAACTGCCTGACGGGGAAGTCCTCGCGCTCGAATCACCCGAGCCCGAGGCCCAGCGCGGGCCGCTGGAATGGGCGCTCACGAGTTTCTTCTACGCGGCCATCGCGCTGGTGATCATGGTCTGGATCTGGCCTCTGCGCCGCGACCTGCGCGCGCTCGAGCGCGCCGCCGCGAGCTACGGCGACAGGAACTGGCTGTTCGAGCCCGACATCAAGCGACGCTCGCAGGTGCACCCGCTCGCCGATACGTTTCGCAAGATGGCCGATCGCATCGAAGGCCTGATCGCCTCCCACAAAGACATGTCGAACGCCGTTTCGCACGAGATCAAGACGCCGCTGGCGCGCATGCAGTTCGAGATCGAACTGGCGCAGCAGTCTAAGGATCCGGATGAGATCGGCCGCGCGCTCGCGAACATCAAATCCGACATCGCCGAGATCAATGGCCTCGTCACAGCGACGTTGAGCTATGCAATTCTGGAACGCGCCGGCGTTGCCTTGAACCTGGCGCGGCACGACTTCACCAAGTTGATACCGGCCATCACGGACTTCGTGCGGGCCGATCTGCGCACCGGGCTCCTGATGTCGGCGCAGGTCTGCGAAGGCGCGCACAGTGTCACCTGCGACGCGCACTGGTTCGAGGCCGTACTCAAGAACCTTCTATATAATGCGGCGCGCTTCGCGCAGCGCGAAGTCCGTGTCCAATTTCAGGTCGAGGCTGGAAGGAATCAGCTCGTCGTCGACGATGACGGCCCCGGGATCCCCGAACAGGCTCGTGACCGGGTCTTCGAATCCTTCGTGCAGCTGGAGCAGACCGGGCCCAAAAAACAAGGCTTCGGCTTGGGACTCGCGATAGTCCGACGCGCAATCGAATGGCATGGAGGCGAGGTCGCGGCGAGCGCCTCGCCGCTCGGCGGCGCACGCTTCACCGCCACTTGGCCCACGTCGGCGCGTCCCGCCTTGGCCGGGCCGCGCGCCTAGCGCTACTGCGAGCGAACGCGATACCATGCCAGCCGGTCGCGGTGGCAGGAACCCCTTGCATGTCCAACGAACTCACCACCGGCGTACGCGCGACCGTCGCCGTCGTCGGCGCCGGCTTTTGCGGTACGCTCACGGCGATCCATCTCCTGCGGCTCGCGCCGGCCGGCGGCGTCCGGATTCTGCTGATCGAGCGCCGCTCTCGCATGGGTCGGGGGCTCGCCTATCACACCTGGGACGATAATCTGCTGCTGAACGTGCCCGCGGGCAACATGAGCGCGCTGCCCGACGAACCCGGTCATTTCGTCGACTACCTGCGCAACGTCGACCCCGCATTCAATGCCGGCTCCTTCGTTTCACGGCGGATCTACGGCGACTATGTCGAGGCGACCCTGCATCAGGCCGAGCAACTGCCCGGCGGCGAGTTGCAACGGATCACCGGCGACGTCGTCGCGGTTCGGCCCACCCTGCAGAGTCCGACGTCGCGGCAACAGGGCTTTTCCGTGCGCTTGGGCGACGGACGGCTGTTCGAGGTCGACCGGGCCGTGCTCGCCCTGGGGCATTTCGCACCGCGCGACCCACCGCCGGCGGCCAGTCTCGTCGATACGGCTTCCTACATCGCGAACTCCTGGGACTTCGATGCGATCGATCGCACCGACGCCGGCTTGCCGGTTGCGGTCATCGGGGCCGGTCACACGGGCATCGACGTGGCCTTTCGCCTGACGCGCAACAGCGATTCGCGAAAGGTGTATCTGCTCTCACGCCGCGGTCTGCTGCCGCACGGACATCGCTTCGCGCCCAAAGCCCCGCACCCCGCGACCGGCTACCCCGAGTATTTGCGCGACCTGCCGAGCAGTCTGCTCGCCCACGTACGCGCGATCCGCGCGGAGGCCAAGAAGCGACTGCACGCGGGCGAGGATTGGCGCGACGTGATCAATGAGCTGCGCGCCCACACGCCCGCCATCTGGCAGCGACTGCCGATTGCGGATCGAGCCAAGTTTCTGCGGCGGGTCGCCCCGTACTGGGACATTCACCGCCATCGCCTTGCGCCGGCCGCGTTCCTGCGCCTCGAACAGATGCTGAAGTCGGGACAGGTCGAGTCCCTCGCCGGACAGGTGCAAGCCTACGAGCGCGACGGGGCGCGGACGGTGGTCATCGTACGGCCGCGCCAGGGCGGGCCCCTGCGCCGGCTCGTCGTCGGTGCCGTGGTCAATTGCACCGGGCCGAATTACGACATCGCGAGCCTGCGCTTCCCCCTGCTGGTGCAGCTGCGTGACGAAGGCTTGATTCGACAAGACCCCCTGCGTCTCGGCTTGGAGATCGATGCGGACTATCGCGTGCTCCCGCAGGACGGCCGGGCCGCGAGCGGACTCCTGTATATCGGACCGATGCTCAAGGCGCGGTATTGGGAGTCGATCGCGGTCCCCGAGCTGCGTCTGCATGCCGCGAAACTCGCCGCTACAGTGCTCGCGGGTCTCGTTCCGGGGAATGCCGTTCCGATCCCGTCCGCGTGTCCTTGAAGTTGTTCGGCGGACTGCGCCCGCCAGCCCCCGGGCTGACGGCTCGCGACCTGCTCGCCGGCGTCAATCTCGCCTCGATCGACATCCCGCAGGTGCTCGGCTACGCGCGCATCGCGGGCATGCCGATCGTGACGGGGCTCTATACGGTGCTGCTGCCGTTGCTCGCCTTCGCGATATTCGGCTCCTCGCGCCATCTGGTCGTCGCGGCCGACTCCGCCACGGCCGCGATACTCGCCGGCTCCTTGTCGCGCATGGCGGCGCCGGGGAGCGCGCACTATGTCGCGCTGGTCGCGACGCTCGTGCTGTTGACCGCTGCCCTGCTGCTGCTCGCCCGATTGTTCAAACTCGGATTTCTGGCGGATTTTCTCTCGCGGACGGTGCTCGCGGGATTTCTCACCGGCGTCGGTGTCCAGGTCTGCATCGCGATGCTCGCCGACATGTCCGGCAGCGCGGCGCAATCACGGTTTACGCTCGTCCGACTCTGGGAGGTATTGGTCGGGCTCGCGCAGCCGCATGCGGCGACGCTCGTGCTCTCCACGACCGTGACCGCCGGAATCCTGGTCGGCAACCGCCTGCTGCCGCGCTGGCCGCTCTCTTTGATCCTGATCGTGGGCTCGATCCTGGCGAGCTGGCGCCTCGACTTCGCGGCGCATGGGATCGCGGTACTCGGCAGGATTCCCGGCGGTCTGCCGGCGCTGCGCTGGCCGGACGTGAGCTGGAACGACGTGCTCGCCCTCGTGCCCGTGGCCGGATCCTGCTTCGTCATGATCATCGCGCAGAGCGCCGCGACTTCCCGCGCGTTCGCTTTGCGCTATCGCGAGAGCGTCGACATCAACGCCGACATCCTGGGGCTCGCGGCGGCCAACGTCGCGGCTGCGCTCAGCGGCGCCTTCGTCGTCAATGGCAGCCCGACGCAAACCGCCGTCGCGGCGCGCGTCGGGGCTCGCAGTCAGATCGCGCAGCTCGTGCTCGCCGCCGTGGTCGCGCTGGTATTGCTGCTGCTCACCGGACCGCTGCAGTACCTGCCGCGCTGCGTGCTCGCCGCGATTGTGTTCACGATCGCCCTGGGCATGATCGATCCGGGAAGGCTGCGGGACATTCACCGTGAAAGCCCCGGAGAGTTCTACCTGAGCATCGCGACCGCGGTCACGGTCGTCGCCGTGGGCACCGAGCAGGGCATCTTGCTCGCGATCGTCTTGTCCTTGTTCCGGCACGTTCGCCACAGCTATGAACCGCACACGATGATGCTCGTTCCCAACGGCGGCGGGTTGTGGGTGCCCGAACCGGCGCAAGCCGGGCGCATCACCGCGCCGGGGCTGATCGTCTATCGCTTCGGCGCGGACCTGTTCTATGCCAATCAGACGCGATTCACCGACGAGGTCCGCGCGCTCGTGGCCAAGGCGCCGACGCCGGTGCGCCATTTCATCGTCGACGCGGCGGCAATCACCGATCTCGATTACACCGCCGCCAAGGGCCTGCTCGATCTGATCGACGAGTTGCGCGTCAAGAACATCGATTTGCTGTTCGGACGCGTCACCTATTACCTGCGGCAGGACCTGGACCGGCATGGCATCACGGCGGCGATCGGTGCCGCGCGGGTGCTGCCGAGTCTTCACGAAGCCCTCAGCGTGGCGGGAGTCACTGGCGAGACGGCGCGCAAGGCGCCTGCCGGCTAGCGATCCTCGCCGCGCCCGTCGCCGCTCGTGCGCCTATCCGCAGCTACTGCGGTGCGGGACCCCGGACGACCTGCACGAAGGCATCGGGGCGCAGCAGCTTCGCGAACGCGGCACGGACTTGATCCGCGTCGAGCTCGTAGTACCGTTTGGCGGCGAGGATGGGCTCGTCGAGCGGCAGCCCGATCTGTGCCCGCCCGAGCAGTCCCATGGCGACGGCCTCCTCACTCGCCTCGCTCAACGGAATTTGACGCAGCAACAAGGCCTTGGCCTGGTGCAATTCGTCGGGGGTCACGTTCGTCGTGCGCATCTGCTCGAGATCGCGCTGAATCAAGGCGCGTGCCTTCGACACGTTCTCCGGATCGCAGCCGTAATTGACCGAATAACTCGCACGCGTCTTCGAGGCATCGAGACCGATGCCGACCGTATAGACGTAGCCGGCGACCTGGCGCAAATCGTGATAGAGCCGCGTCGCATAGAAGCCGCCGCCCAGCACGTGGTTGCCCAACTGCAGCGCGTAATAATCCGGATCGAAGCGGTTCAGTTGCAGCTGCTCGGCCAGGACGACCGAGTCCTGCACGGCCTGCGGGTCGGCGACGGCGACCGCGGTCGCGGAGTTCAACGCGATTGCCGGCAAGGTGGTCTCCGGCTTCGGACCCTGTGCCGTCCAAGCGCCGAACCAACGCTCGACGACGCTGCGCGCCTCCTCCGGCGTGACGTCGCCGGAGACGACGATCGTGGTCATGTCCGGCCGGATCGTCGCGGCGTAAAACTGCTTCACATCGGCGAGGGAAACGTCCTTGACCGAGGCCGGCGTGATTTCGCGCAGCGTCGGGTCGCCGGCCGGAATGAGCGCTACCTCGAGCGCACGTGACGTGCGATATTGCGGGCTCTCGAGATTGCCGGCGACGAACTGCGCGGTCCGCTTCTGCAGGATGTCGAACGCCTGCTGTGGCAGCGCCGGATGCAATTCATTGTCGGCGAGCAGTTCGACGGCACGCGAAAAATGCTCCTTGAGCACCGCGGTCGAAAACCGATATCCGGCATTCTCGTTCGCGGCGATGTCATCGAGTGCCTTCTGAAAAGCGAGTCGATCGAGCGTCTGCGAGCCGTAGGAAAATAATCCGTTCAACAGATCGGACACGCCTTCCTTGCCCGGCGGCGTCTGCAGATCGAAGTTGTGCTCGACGACGCCGACGACCGAAACCGTCGGACTGATGGCGTCGGAATTCACGATCAGGCGAATCCCGTTCGGCAGGCGCTCGTCCGTCACCTTGATGTAATCGGCAGGCAGCTTCAGTTGCGCCAGAGATGCCTCCGCCCAGGGCGGCAGTGCGACCGGCTTCGTCGGCGCCGACGTCACCTCCTCGGCGCCGCCAAACCCCTTGGTCGCCACCGGCTTGCCCGTGGGCACCGGCTGCAGCGTCGCGGTGATGGAATTCGCGTCGGCAAGATAGGCGCGCGCGACCCGATTGACGTCGGCGAGGGTGACGCGCTCGATGGCGGCGATGTCCTCGTCCGGCGAGTTGCGGCCCTCGACGGCCAGCGCCGTTGACCACACGCTCGCGAGTCCCGGGATGGAATTGCGTTCGAACTCGGCGGAGGCCAACTCGCCCCGCTTCGCGGCGGCAACCAAGTCCTCGGGCACACCCCTGCGGGCGTAGTCGGCGAGGATGCCGCGCATTTCCGTAATGGCGGCGGCCGCCTTTTCGCCTGCGGGCAGAGCGACGAGGCCGAACGCCACGCTCGCCTTGGGGTAGGTTTCCGAAAGTCCGAACTGGGCCGCGAGTGCTTTACCGGCCGGCACCATGCCGTACAAGTCGCCGCGCTCGCTGGAGAGAACGTCGGCGAGCACCTGGCTCGCCGCATAATCCGGTGAATCGGTCCCCGGGAAACGATAGGCGATGAAGCCGAGCACGTAGGGCAGATTACTCTCCAGCGTGAACGTCTCGGATTTGACCGGCGGCAGATGCACCACGGGACGCGGCGGCACCGGCCGGCGTGGGATGTCGCCGAACAAGGACCGCACCTTGGCCAGGGCGGTGTCGGGATCGACGTCCCCGACGATGACCAGGATGGCATCGCTCGGTGAATACCACTTGTCGTAGAACGTCTTGAGCATGGCCGCGGTCGTCGCCTCGAATGAAGGTCGCGTTCCCAGAGGATCGTGCGCGTAGGGGGTGCCGGCGAACATGTCGAGGTTCAGCCGGTCGATGAATTTGTACGTCGGGTTCGACAGATCCCGCGACACCTCCTGCTCGATGGCGCCGCGCTCCTGCGCCCATTCCTGGGCGGAGTCGTCGATGCCGCGCAGACAGGCGGCCTGCGCCTCCAGCGCGACTTCGAGATCCGCGGCGGGCACCGTCGCGAAATATTGCGTGATGTTCTGCTGCGTGTCGGCATTGTTGCGGCCGCCCAGCTCGGCGTAGATCGCCGCGGTCTGGTCGGCGTTCATGCCGGTGCAACCGCGAAACGCCATGTGCTCCTCGGCATGGGCCATGCCGGGAAAACCCCGCGGCGTCTCGTCGCCGCCGACCAGGAAGTTCGTCTCTACGGTGACCACCGGCGCCAACGAATTGCGCAGAATCACGACGCGCATACCGTTCGGCAGGGTGGCACGGACGACCGCGCTGCGCTCAATATTGGCGGCGCCGGCCGCTGTCGCCGACAGCAGCAGCATTAAGGCAAGAATCCTCGAGTACACGGGAACATCTCCTGGTGGTGCGGCTGTTAGGCAGGGTGGGTCACCATGAGTTCCCCGCAACTCCAGGCCGCCGACGGTCGCGACATTATAGGGATTCACGGGCACCCGCGTGAGCGACGCGGACTTGCGCGACGTCGGGCAAACCTGCAACCTCGCGATCCACCATGAATGACTCCGCCTCGGACATCGCCGAAACGCATCGCGAGTCGCAGCCCGCACGACGCGTTTTCGTACTCGGTGCAACCGGGACGATCGGCCTCGCGACGGTACGCTCGCTCCTGCGACGCGGCCACGAAGTGGTTTGCTTCGTCAGATCCCGGGCCGGCGCGGGCGGCAAGCTCACGGAGGCCGACAGCGCGCGCCTGCTATCGGGTGCAACGGTGCGTTACGGGGATGTCGGCGAGCCGGCCTCGCTGGCTCGCGATGGGTTCCGAGGAGAGCGCTTCGATGCGATCGTCTCCTGCCTGGCGTCGCGTACCGGTGCGCCCAAGGATGCCTGGCGCGTCGATCACCAGGCGCATGTTCATGCCCTCGCGGCCGCCCGCGAGGCAGGCGTCAAGCATTTCATCCTCCTATCGGCGATTTGCGTGCAAAAGCCGCTGCTCGCGTTCCAGCATGCCAAGCTCGCATTCGAACAGCAGCTCGTCGGCTCGGGACTCCGCTATTCGATCGTACGACCCACGGCCTTCTTCAAGAGCTTGTCCGGGCAGATCGAGCGCGTTCGCAACGGCAAGCCGTTTTTGATTTTCGGCGACGGCCGCTTGACGGCCTGCAAGCCGATCAGCGACGGCGACCTCGGCGACTACTTGGCCGACTGCCTCGACGACGAGAACCGGTTCGACCGGATCCTCCCGATCGGCGGTCCGGGCGCCGCGATCACGCCGCGGGAACAGGGCGAGCATCTGTTCGCACTGCTCGGACAGCCGCCGCGGTTTCAGCGGGTGCCGGTCGGTATGCTCGACGTCATCATCGGCGTCCTCAGCGTACTCGGCCGGGTCGTGCCGGCCGCCGCCGACAAGGCGGAGCTCGCGCGCATCGGCCGCTATTACGCGACCGAGTCGATGTTGGTGCTGGATCCTGCGACCGGCCGTTACGACGCCCATGCCACCCCGTCGACCGGCAGCGAAACCTTGTTCGATTTCTATGCGAGCCTCGTCAAAGGCGAGGCGGCGCCGGACCGCGGCGATCACGCGGTGTTTTGAGAACCTGCCTCCCCCCGTACAATCAGCTCATGGCGCAAAACCTCACCGTCTTCTGCGGTTCGAGCTCCGGCAGATCCGCCGTGCATGCCGAAAAGGCCCGACAGGTCGGCTGCTGGCTGGCGGAGCGCGGCATCGGACTGGTCTACGGCGGCGGTCGCGTCGGGCTGATGGGCGTGCTCGCCGACGCCTGTTTGCGCGCCGGCGGCCGTGTCGTGGGCGTGATCCCCCGGGCGCTTGCCGACAAAGAAGTCGCCCACACCGGATTGACCGAGTTGCACGTCGTCGGTTCGATGCACGAACGCAAGGCGCTCATGGCCGACCTGTGCGACGCCTTCCTCGCACTGCCCGGCGGCTACGGTACCTGGGACGAGTTGTTCGAGGCGCTGACGTGGACGCAACTCGGCATCCAGAGCAAGGCTTGCGGGCTGCTCAACGTCGATGGCTACTACGATGCCTTGATCGCCATGGTGGATCGCGCGGTGGAGGAAGGTTTCATCCGGCGGCTGCACCGCGATCTGCTGATTGCGGACACCGATGCCGAGGCCCTGCTGCAGCGATTGCACCTGCGTTGAGTCACGCTATTGCGGGCTTCGCCGAGGGTCGCGCCGCGTTGCAGCCCTGAGGCCGACCACTTCGTCGCGGTGACTGCTCCGCAGTTTACCGACCAGCACTGCATTAATCTATGTTTTAGACTATCAATTTATTGGACTGTGTTCCGCGAGCGACCCGGAACTCTCCCCCACGCGGCGCTAAGATTGAAAGCAGCGAGCACGGACAGTCCGAGCCAGCAATCGAATCAGGAGCGCGCGTGGCAACAATCGCTTTCATCGGTTTAGGCACGATGGGCCAGGAGATGGCCGGGCGTTTGCTGAGCGCAGGACACGCTCTGCAGGTCTACAACCGAACGGCGGCGCGCTCGGATGTCTTGGTCCAGCGGGGCGCGACGTCGTTCGCAACGCCGAGGGGCGCATGCCGCGGGGTGGATGCCGTCGTTGTCATGGTCGCGGATGACCCGGCTTCTCGCGCCATCTGGCTGGGGCCGGACGGGATTCTCGCCGCGGATATCGCGCCCGAGTGTCTCGCTTTCGAATGCTCGACCTTGTCACACGGCTGGGTGCGGGAACTGTGGACGACCTGTAGCGCACGCGGCCTGCGCTACCTCGACTCTCCGGTGACCGGACTGCCAGAGGCTGCGGCAGCCGGCAAACTCACCCTGCTCGTCGGAGCAGATGCGGCGGATCTCGAACGCGCGCGCTTCGTGACCGACGCGCTCGCATCGCAAGTGATCCATTTCGGACCGGTCGGCGCGGGCACCGCTTATAAACTGATGATCAACTTGATAGGCGCCGTGCAGATCGCCTCCATCGCCGAGGGACTGGCGTTCGCCGAGCGGGCGGCCCTCGATCTGGCCACCGTGACGGAGGCCATCGCGACCAGTCAGGCCGCGAGTCCGCAGGTGGTGCGCAATGCGCGGCGCATGCTGGCCGCCGACCACGACCGACGCATCGTCTTCAGCTCAGCCCTTCGACTGAAGGACGTCGAATACGGGATTCGGTTTGCCAGATCCTTGGGGCTAGGCACCCCCTTTGGCGCCGTCGCCGAGAACGCTTATCGGCGGCTCTGCGAGATGGGCTACGGGCAGAGCAATGAAAGCCAGGTGATCGAGGTCGCGCGCGCGCTGACGCCTTGACGCGACGGCCCGGTCTCGCCGTCCGCGGCACTCCGCAACGAAGGAGCGGCCTGCTAGACTGCCGCAATGACCGATTCATGGGCGATCGAGGCGGTCGGTTTGCGCAAGAGCTTTCGCGACGTTCAGGCCGTGCGCGGATTGGATTTGCAGGTCGTCCGGGGCGAGGTGTTCGGATTGTTGGGCCCCAATGGCGCGGGCAAGACGACGACGCTGGAAATGCTCGAAGGCTTGGTGCGCCCGGATTCGGGCGAGATCCGCATCCTCGGCTTGGACTGGCGCGATCGGGGCTCGGCGATCCGTACGCGCATCGGCGTGCAATTCCAGAGCACCGAACTGGACGACAAGGTCAAGGTGCGTGAAGCGCTCGAAATGTTCGGCAGCTTCTATCCACGCGCCCGCGCGCCGGCTGAACTCTTGCGCCTGCTGCATCTCGAGGACAAGGCCGAGGCCTATCAGCTTCGTCTCAGTGGCGGCCAACGCCAGCGCCTGGCTCTAGGCCTCGCACTCGTCAACGACCCTGAGCTAGTGTTCCTCGATGAGCCGACCACGGGCCTGGATCCACAGGCGCGTCAGGGCCTGTGGGAAATCGTTCGGCAGCTCAAGAGTGAGGGCCGGACGGTTCTGTTGACGACGCATTACATGGAGGAAGCGGAGGTCTTGTGCGATAGGGTCGGCATCATGGATCGCGGTCAGATCCTGCAGCTCGGCACACCGCGGGAACTGATCGCCGGATTGCAGCAGCCGAGCATCGCCGAAATCGAATTCGTCGGCAGCGCGCCCGACGTGGGTCCGTTCGCGGCGCGTTTGGGCAAACCCATCGAAGCCAAGGGTCTGGTCTGGGCCGTGCCGCTCGCCGATGCGAAAAGGGATCTGCAGTCCTTGCTGATCTGTATCGAGGCCCTGAATCTGCCGATGCAGCAACTGCACGTGCGCCGGGCGAGTCTGGAGGATGTGTTCCTCCAGCTCACCGGCCGCAGTCTGCGCGATTGATCGAGCCCGCCACCGTGAACCTCAGAATTTTTTTTGCACAACTGAAAATGGGCCTGATCCTCTACACGCGGGTTCCCGCCGCCGTGTTCTGGATCATCGCGTTCCCGATGGTGATGCTCCTCGGCTTGGGGACGGTGCTCGGCGACAGCGACACCGGCGGCCGGAAGTTGGTCTGGGTGCAATCGGGGTCGCGGTCGCCCGTGGATGCCGCGCTGACCAGAGCTCTGGCCGAACGCGGCACGGTGGTCGATTCCGTGTCACCCACCGATGGCGAGGCGCGGTGGAAAGGCGGCAAGCTGCCGGCGTTGCTCGAGGGAAGCGACGGTCATTACAGTCTACGCGTCAACAGTTACCTCGTCGGCCAGGCGATGCAGACCGAGGCGGCGCTGCAGGAAGCGTTTCTCGTGGCACAAGCCCGTGCCCAGGGACTTGCCGACCCCGCGCGTGTTCCGGTCGTCATGAGCAGCCCGGGAGGTCACCGGGGCGGTCCCTATGCAGCGTTTTTACTGCCCGGGCTCCTGGGGCTCAACGTGCTGATGATAGGGGTATTTTCAACCGGGATCGTCGACGTCACCCTGCGCGCGAAAGGCGGGTACAAGAGACTCGCGACCACACCGCTGCCGCGCTTCGTATACTTGGGCGCGCAACTCGCGGTGCGTCTGATCGTCGTGCTGATCGCAGCGGCCTTGTTGTTGCTCGTCGGTGCCGTCGTGTTTGGAATTCACAACCAAGGCAACTACCTGAACTTGGCTTTGGTCCAGCTGCTGGGCGCTGCCTGCTTCATCAGCTTGGGCTATGTGCTGGCGAGCTTCGCCCAGACGCCGGAAGTCTATAGCGGCATTGCCAACCTGACCTTCCTACCGCTGATGCTGCTTTCTGGGGTCTATTTTTCTCTGGACGACGCGCCGAACTGGTTGCAGCGTCTCGCCGATCTGCTGCCCCTGACCCCGCTGCTGCGTGTTCTGCGCGGGATCTTCAACGACGGCGCGGGACTTCCCGACGAATGGTCGGGGATCGCGATCGTCGCGGCGTGGACCGCCGCGCTTTTCGCCTTGGCGAGTCGACGCTTCAAGTGGGTCTAGCGCCGGATCGCAGTCGAGCGCACTGACCGCTGCCGACGGCAGCTCCGAAATTCCGAATTCCTGCCACGTGAAATCAAAATATCCAGAATGGAACGCAGCGGCGATACTAGGAACGTCGGGACCCGGCCTCCTCGCCCACGTCCCTCGAGCCACAGCGCGGGTGCAGAGCATGTCAGTCTCGGAAGTAGAAACGCTGGTCATCGGCGGCGGTCAAGCAGGCCTCGCAATGAGCGAGCACCTGGGCACGCGCGGCGTGCCGCATCTGGTCGTCGAGCGTCATCGGATCGCGGAACGCTGGCGCACGGAACGCTGGGATTCGCTGGTCGCCAACGGACCCGCCTGGCACGACCGGTTTCCGGGCATGCCCTTCGCCGACATCGAGCCGGACAGCTTCGCGAACAAGGACCGGATCGTCGATTACTTCGTCGCTTATGCGAAACAGATCTCGGCCCCGATCCGCTGCGGTGTCGAAGTCAAAGCCTTACGCCGAAAGGCCGACGGGTCGGGGTTTCGGGCGGAGACGTCCGAGGGCGTCATCGAGGCTGCCAACGTCGTGGTCGCCACGGGACCGTTTCAACGCCCGGTGATCCCGAGCATCGTTCCGGCCGCGGCCGGGATCGATCAGATCCACTCGGCCGGCTACCGTAATCCCTCCCAGTTACGCGATGGGGCGGTTCTGATCGTCGGCGCCGGGGCCTCGGGTTCGCAGATCGCCGACGAACTCGTGCGGTCCGGACGACGCGTCTATCTTTCGGTCGGTGCCCATAACCGGCCACCCCGCCGCTATCGAGGGCGGGATTTCGTGTGGTGGCTCGGCGTGCTCGGGGAGTGGGACGCCAAAGTCGCGCCCGGCACGGAGCACGTCACGATCGCGGTTAGCGGCGCCCGCGGCGGCACCACGGTCGACTTCCGCGAGCTCGCCGCGAGTGGCGTCACGCTGTTGGGCAGCGCGGCAACTTACGAGCACGGGATCCTACACCTGCAGCCGAATCTCGCGCAGAACATCGCACGGGGCGATCTCAACTATCTGGCGACCCTGAAGGCAGCGGACGCCTACGTCGCACAGCACGGCCTCGATCTACCGGAAGAACCGGCAGCGCACCAGATCGGTCCGGATCCGCAATGCCTGACCAATCCCGTGTTGGCGTTGAATCTTGTGGACGATGGCATCACGACCATCATTTGGGCGACCGGATACGCCCTCGATTTCGACTGGATCAAACTCGATGCATTCGACGATCAAGGCCGGCCGGTGCATGAGCGCGGCGTCGCGGCAATCCCGGGACTCTATTTTCTCGGTCTGTCCTGGTTGTCGCGGCGGGCATCCGCCTTTATCTGGGGCGTATGGCACGACGCCGACCATCTCGCGGGACATATCGCGGCCCGCAATGCGCGCCGCGTCGCGAGTCCCGTCACCATCTAGCGCCCGCACCGCCACACGCAAACGGTCCGTGACTGCATTGCCTCCGGGGGCGTCATTCTTGTTCCGTCTGCGCAAGCATCGCGCGGCCTATGTCGATCAGCACGAAGAGCGTGCGCCGTGCAGCCTGGAGATCCTGTGGGGCGACCCGCGAGCGCAAGGTCTCGTCGGCTGCGGCGCCTGCGACCGAGAGCACCGCGGCCGCGGCACGACCCCGCTCCGTGAGTGCGACCGTCAATCGGCGTCGGTCCTCATTGTCCACCGCGCGATGCAAATAGCCCCGCACGACCAAGGTGTCGACGAGCTGGCCTGCGGCCTGTTTCGACAGGCGCAGCTGGTCGATCAAGCGACCGAGCGGGTGGGGGTCGGTTTCCCGCGCCAGTCCGCCGACGCAGGAGCGCCGGCATGGACACCTGAACGGAGGGGTCTACCGGATCAGGTGCCATTCGGTCTGGCGTCCGGCGAGGTAAAGAACGGCTTGTCCGTCGAACAAAGCGTCCTGCTCCAGCATGATCTGGACGCGCTGGCCGCCCCACTCCGGAAGCGCCACGCTGACATTGCCTTCGATCGCGTAGACCGTATCGCGATGCAGGGGATAGTCGCCGGTTCCCAACGTCGGGCCCTGGTTGTCCCACATGCCGATCGTCGGCCCCAAAGAGTGGCCGAAGAAGCCCAGCGGGTGGCTATAGGTGCTGCAGTTCAAGCCGGCCGACGCACACCCCCTGATCGTTGCGGCCAGGATCTCGTTGCCGGTTCGCCCCTCTTTGAAAGATCCGGTCAGAATGTCCTGCCATCGATTGCCGTTGGCCAGGGCGGCCTTGAGCCCCACCGGCACCGCCACTTCGTCGGCCTTGAGTACGTAAGCCATTTCCTGGGTGTCGGTGCAGAGCTTCAAGTAGCAGAATCCAACGTCGGTGTGCAGGACATCGCCGGGCTCTATACGCCCCTCGTCGCCGCAGTGTGCGCCACCGACGGGACAGGGCTCGCCGGCCCGCTGACGATCCACCGTGGGCATGAACCACGGACGCAGACCGAGGGATTCGAAACGTTCGCGGATGTACCACGCCACATCGTCGGTGGTCGTGACGCCGGGCGTGATCACGCGTCCGCTGAACGCCTCGGCGATGACGCCGCGTGTGATGCTGTCGACGTGTGGATAAAGCGCCTGCTCGGGCGGCGTGCGCGTCTCGATCCAGCGGATGACGAGGGCTTCGGCGGAGACGAGGCGATCGGCATACCCGGGAGGCAGCACTTCCACGAGCCGATCGTGCAATGCGTGGGTCAAGCCGTCCGCGGCGGGCCAGGTGCGCGAGACGTTGATGCCGATGCGCTTGGGATTGCGGCTGGCGATCAAGGCGCCCAGCGCTTTCCACTGCGCATCGAGATCCCCGCCCGACCACGCGGACTCGTAAGGGCCGCCGAGCGGATAGCGATTGACCGCGAGGCGTTCCACCGTGCCGTCCGCGGCGCGACTGAAGACCAGCATGGTCGTGCGCCGTGCCGCGAAACTCGGCTGGGGCACGAGCGTGAAGTAGACGGGATCCTCGGCGTACTCGCGGTTGACGACGACCCACATGTCGAGACCGGCCTCGGTCATCAAGCGCGGCAGCAGCTGTTCCAAGCGTTCCGTGAGAATGCGGTTTTCGGGCTCCACACGTGCGCGCGGCGAAAGTATGGCGTAATCGGTGGCGCCGTCGATGCGCCGACCCTGCGCGGGCTCCTGGGAGCTGCTTGGCGCCGCCAGCGCGGCCGCCGCCATCAGAAATCCTCCGAGAGCCGCGCCGGCGAGCACTGAGCCTCGCGCACACTGCGGAATCGAGCAAATCACCATCTTCTCACCTCGTTGCTATGACGACTCGGAAGGTTCGTTCGGCGAGGACGGAAAGCTGCTGCGCATCCTCTTCGCGGCGGCTAAACCTGCCGCACCGAGTATCACGGTTCTGCGGTCGATCGGCATGTGGGTCTCCCCGTGTCATTCCTTGAATGATCCAGCATAGCAGCAAACGTCGTGCCGCCTGATTGCGATCGGGATACGCATTGTTAGTATGGAGCCCGCAAGGGACGACCCTACCTTGATGGAGAGAACTTGTTGAACGGGCTTCACACCCCCGAAATGCACATGCGAGACAGGCCGATGGCGGGCGCCGTTTCGCGAATATCGCGAGCTGCGCGGTCGCGACGGAGAAGATCTGCGCCGCTTTGAGGCCGCCCGGTAAAGCTCGGCTTTAGCTGATGCATATTTAGCAAATCAACGCGGAAATGAAGGTTGCAGCTCCCCAGCGACGGGCGTATTTTCGGATTGTTGAATATTTCAACAATATGGGTGATTCATGGCGACCGTCAATTTCAGCGTACCCGATGAAGTCAAGATGGAGTTCGACAAAGCATTCAGTGATCAGAACAAGAGTTCCATCATCGCGGATTTGATGCGGCGGGCTGTGCGTGAGCGCAAACTCCAAATCAGGCGGGAACGACTCTTCCGTCAATTCGGTTTAGCGCGTAGCGGACGGCCCACCTTCACCAGCGAAGAAGTAGGCAAGGCCCGATCCGTCGAACGGCCGTGATAGTCGTCCTCGATGCGAGTGTGATTCTGAAATAGCTGCTTGAGGATCCCGCACGAGAACCTGATACCGAGAAAGCATTTGCGCTTGTCGAATCCGTTGTAAG
>Ga0116226_10000154_pt1 | contig 52215 bp, 54 predicted proteins | sample S1TSphfallax_FD_89692 | JGI IMG/M metagenome (GOLD analysis project Ga0116226, IMG submission 89692) | Host-associated microbial communities from peat moss isolated from Minnesota, USA - S1T2_Fa - Sphagnum fallax MG | ecosystem: Host-associated > Plants > Peat moss > Unclassified | place: USA... | reverse complement strand
GTGGCGGCGTAGGTCGGCAATGCGAGCGCGTACGGCAGGTCGATGCCCGGGTTGAACTGCGGCGCATCGACGCTGTCGTCGAAATTCAGGATCTGCGACAGCAGGATCACGCCGTTCAAGTCGACCGACTTCTCGCTCTCGAGGATATAGGCAAGGACCGCCGAGCGCGTCGTGCCATAGCTCTCACCGAACAGGTATTTCGGCGAGTTCCAGCGCCCGTGGCGCGAAAGAAACTCGGTGATGAAATTCGCGAACGCATGTCCGTCTTGATCGACGCCGAAAAAGGCCTTCTCCTTCTCGTTGCCGCGCAGGTGACCGAAACCGGTGCCCGGCGCATCGATGAAGACCAGGTCGCTGACGTCGAGCAGACTGTATTCGTTGTCGACGACCTTATAGGGAGCCGCGGCGCTGTGCGTATCGTCAGCGGTCAGCACCCGCTTCGGACCGAACGCGCCCATGTGCAGCCAGACGGTCGAGGAGCCCGGGCCGCCGTTGTAGAGAAACGTGATCGGGCGGTGGGGGTCTTCCTTGTCGCCTTTGAAGTAGGCGACATAGGACATGGTCGCCTCGGGCGGCTGCGGAGGCGGCGGCGCGCCCGTGTGATCTCCCGGTGGCGGCACGTCCTCGTCCATCGGATCCTTCAAGTGCACGACGGCGACCCCGGCCTCCGCCTGATAGGCGAGCGCATGGCCGCCGACCAGAACGGAGCCCTGCGTGATCGACTTCTCGTCCTGCAAGTAGCGCGGCGTCTCGGTGGGTTCGGGCACGACGGCGATCTTGGTATCGGGCCGATCAGAGTTCGCTGCATGATCCGTGGGTGCGGCCGTGGCCGCAGCCGCGACGAGAAGGAGAGCACAAGTCGTACCCCAAGGCGAGATTCCAGTTAATTTCAAAAAAACCTCTTCTGGTATCGTTCGTGTGGACAGGCCGGTCGAACCCGCGAGTCGTCATCTTAGCCGAGGAGGTTCCGATGCGCGATCCCAATGGACGGGTCCTGACTCTCGAGTTGGGTGCGATACTGCTCATGGCGCGATCACGCGACCATCGGTACGGTCGTCGGCGCGACGGCAACTCCGTTCACGGGCGAAAAACCGGCGGACTGAATCCAAAATCGCGCCGCCCGCGAACAGTTGGCTCATGGGGGCCAACCGGCGGAAAAACGCATCCACCATGGCAGGGAAGCGGCGATGGGTTTGTTGATCGACGACTCCGATGAGCCGCTCTTGCCGAGAGTGGCCGCGGGGGAGAGTCTTGCCGTGCAGCGATGCATCCGCCGCTATGGACCGATCGTATGGTCCATTGCACGCCGGTTGTCGCCGACGCCGGCCGATGCGGAGGATGCGGTCCAGGAGATTTTTCTCGATATATGGCGACATGCCGGTCGCTTCGATCGGACCCTGGGCTCCGAAAAGGTCTTTGTGACGCTGCTGGCGCGACGCACGCTGATCGATCGCCTGCGTGGCTGCCGATCGCGGTTGCGGACGGAAATTCCACTGGAAGAGGATTGGGAACACGAAGGACCAGCGAGTAACCGGGCCGAGCGCGACGCGGAAGTCGAAGAGGCGCGCCAAGTATTGGCCCGACTTCCCGAGGTGCAGCAACGCGTGATTGCCCTGTCGCTCGCGCACGGTATGTCGCACGCGGAAATTGCCGCACACACCAGCTTGCCCGTGGGGACCGTAAAAACGATGCTGCGACGCGGAATTGCTCGCGTGCGAGGCCTCCTGGCGGCGCATACAGAGTGCCCCGTGGACGAGGAATCATGACGAATCCCACGCGTGACCGGGAAAGACTCAGCGATCTGGCGGTCGATCGAATGCTCGGCTTGCTGTCCGATGAAGACGCCGCGGAGTATCGGCGCCTCCGGGACCGGGACCCGGAGTTCGACGAGAGCAGCCTCGAACAGGCGGCGGCCGCGTTGCATCTGGCAACCGGTATCGCGCCCGAAACGATGCCGGAGCACTTGCAGCGACGCTTGCTCGCGGACGGGATGGAGACCTTCGGCGCGAATCCCAGGACACGGGCCGTGGCGATCGCGCCCGACCGGCCTCGCTGGCAGGGGATGGCCGGGTGGCTCGCGGCCGCCGCCTGTCTGGGGGCGCTGATCCCGATGTGGCTGGATCGGCCGTCGCACACCGCCGCGCCGAACCCACCCCCGATGGCATCGAACTCGTCCGGCGTGCCGCGAGTCGCCGAATCGGGACCCGACGCGCGGCCCACTCCGGCCGGTACCGGCATCGCCGCCGCCTTGGCCGGCTCCGTGGCCGGTGTGTCCGACCCTGTGCGGGATCGCGCGCGACTGCTCGCCGCGAACCACCACCTGATCCAGCGCGCATGGCGCCCGGGCGGCGACCCGGCGGGCCTGCAGGTCTCGGGCGATGTGGTCTGGGATCCGGCTTCACAAACCGGCTACATGCGCTTCGTCGGCTTGCGGCGCAACGAACCGAACGCCGAGCAATACCAACTCTGGATCTTCGACGCGACTCGGGACGAACGCTATCCGGTCGACGGCGGCGTGTTCGACGTGACCGGCGCCCGGGCTGGCGATGTCATTCCGATCAAGGCGAAGCTACCGATCGGCGTACCGCTGATCTTTGCCGTCACGATCGAACGGCGCGGCGGCGTCGTCGTGTCCGATCGCGAGCGGGTTGCTGCGATCGCCAACACGACCTGAGTCCGGCTTGCGCGCGATGGCGTGATCGCCGGCAGCCGGGTAGCCGTCGGTGAGCGTCTCGAGAAAAGCCAGAAGATCGCCGACCTCGGATGCATCGAGCGCGGGGGCCTGCCCCGGCCGGCGGCCGAACGGCGCAAGCTGATCGACGTTCGACCAATAGGCCCTGGGCAGATCGTCGAAGGCTTGCACCTTCCCGTCACTGCCGCGCGGATAGAAACGCCCCGGATCGGTGTCCCGTGCCGCATAAAAATCGAGCACGTCGATGAGGCGGTGATAAACCCCGTTGTGAAAGAACACGCGCCGGGTCGCCACGTTGCGCAAGGAAGGCGTGCGAAACATGCCGCAGTATTCCTTCTTGTCGGCGAGATCCCGGCGCAGCGGACCGCAGAGACCCAGATCATAGTAGTGCGGATCGCGATTCACGCTCAGCTCCCGGTTGCGCGGGACGCCGATCGCGGCGTAGCCGTAATCGGTGAACTGCGGCAGTCCGCTTTCCGTGATTCCGCTCGAATGACAGCGGGCGCAGTTGCCTTTCGTCGGATCGTTGAACACGGCAAGACCGCGCAGTTCCTGCGGCGTGAGCGACGCCCGATGACGCAGCCAGGCGTCGTACTTGCTGGTGTATGGATAGAACAGAGCCGGTTCCTGCTGAAAGGTCTCCAGGGCCATCAAAGCCGCACGCAACAAACGCGCGTCATCGTCCATGCCGCGCGGGCCGAAGGCGGCCGTGAATTGCTCGAAAGTGGCTGCCTTGCGCAGCCGGGTCGCGACCGCGTGGACATCGGGATTCGCCATTTCCAGCGGCGACAACAGCGGCTCCAGCGCCTGCTCATGGGCCGATTGCGCTCTGCCGTCCCAGGTGCGGCCGCCGGCCGGCCCTTGATCGATACTGTCGTCGTCCTCGTCCTCGGAATAGTGCTCCGTGAACGGCGGCACGGTTTGCGTGTACATCAGGGATTGCGCGGCGCGCAGCCCTTCACGCTCGCGCTTGGCGCCGCCTCGCTGCACCGAAAGACCGTTCGGCGGTCCGAAGTGGCTCGCCGGATCGTGGCAGCCCGCACAGGAGAGTTTGCCGGAAGCCGACAGGGAGGGATCAAAGAACAAGAGGCGGCCGAGCTCACTCAAGACACGCGCCTTCGGCTGCAGCTGGAAATCATTCGCGTAGAACGGCGCGTCGGCGGCGGCCGCGCCCAGCGCAATGAGCGTCGCAGCCGCGGCGGCAGCGGCCGCGCTAGTGCACCGAACTGCCGCTGACACCAGGCGTGACCGGCTTGAACAGTTGCTCGACGTCGACCGCGTCGAATAGATAGGCGCGATTGCAGAAATCGCAGCGGACCTCGACTTCGCCGCGCTCGGCGAGCACGGACCGCGTTTCAGTTTCACCGAGGCCCTGCAGCATGCCGCCGACCCGCTCCCGCGAGCAGCGGCAGCGAAAAAATACGGGCGATGGTTCGTACAGGCGCAGATCATCCTCGTGGAACAGCCGGTGCAGGATCTCGGTGTCGGCGAGGGTCAGCAGTTCCTCCGCCGTGAGGGTATCGCCGATCAACTGTACGCGCCGCCAGGCATCGTCGACGGCGGCCTCGTCATGAGGCACCGCGCCGCTTTCGGTGCCGGCCGTGCCGCCCTCGCGCGGGAGGAGTTGCAACAGCATCCCGCAGGCGCGCTCCGCGTTTGCGAACAGCCACAGACGTGTCGGCAGCTGCTCGGAGTTCGCGAAATACAATTGCAGAGAATCGGCGAGACCGGGACCCGTGATCGGCACGATGCCCTGGTAGCGCTGCGACTGGTCGTCCGTCTCGAGGGTCACGCTCACATTACCCGAACCCAACATCTCGACGAAATTCGTCGCCTTACCGGCGGCTTCCGCTTCTCGATAACGCGCGAGGCCGCGCACGCCGAGCCCGCTGGTGCACTGCGCGAGCAACAGATGCACCGGACCGTCCCCCTGCAATTGCAAGGAGAGGACCCCTTCGAACTTGATCGTACCGGCGAGCAGGACGGAAGCGGCGACGGCCTCGCCCAGGCGATCGCGGATCACCGGTGGGTAGGTGCGATGCTCGATCAACGCGCGCCATGAAGCATCGAGGTGCACTAGATGGCCCCGAATCGGGTAGCCTTCGAACAAGAAGCGATGCAGGGAATCGCGATCGTCCATGGGTAAGCCCGGTGCGCAGCCTTCAGCTTAGCTTCTGTTTGAGCAAGTCGTTGACTTGCGCCGGATTCGCCTTGCCCTGGGTCGCTTTCTGAACCTGGCCGACGAAAAAACGGAACAGCTTGTCGTTGCCGGACCGGTAGTCGGCGAGCTGTTTCGGGTTGGCCGCGATGATCTCGTCGATGATCGCCTCGATCGCGCCGCTGTCCGTGATCTGTTTCAGGCCCTTGGCAGCGATGATCGCATCGGCGTCGCTGCCGTCGGTCCATAGGGACTCGAAGACTTCCTTGGCGATCTTGCCCGAGATCGTATTATCGAGGATCCGGGCGAGCAGCCCCGCAAGCGCGGAAGGCGCGACCCGGGAGGCGCCAATCTCGACCCCGTCGCGATTGAGCGCGCTGGACAACTCGCCCATGACCCAGTTCGCCGCCAGCTTCGCATTCGCCGCGCCGACCGCGGCGACCACGGCCTCGAAATAGGCGCCCAGCTCACGGCTGGCCGACAGCACGCCGGCGTCGTAGGGCGAGAGGCCGAACTGCGTGGCGAAACGCGCCGCCTTCTCATCCGGCAGTTCAGGCAGCGTCGAGCGCACCTCGGCGATGAAGCCTGCGTCGATTTCCAGCGGCAGCAGATCGGGGTCCGGGAAGTAACGATAGTCGTTCGCCTCCTCTTTGGAGCGCATCGACCGAGTCTCGTGCTTGTCGGCATCGTAGAGTCGCGTCTCCTGGACCACCTTGCCACCGCTCTCGATGATCTCGATCTGCCGGGCGACCTCGTACTGAATCGCCTTCTCGACGAAGCGAAACGAATTCAGGTTCTTGATTTCGGCGCGCGTGCCGAATTTCGCCTGGCCGCGGGGCCGTACCGAGACATTGGCGTCGCAGCGGAACGAGCCTTCCTGCATGTTGCCGTCGCAGATCTCGAGGTAGCGGACCAGCGTGTGGACTTTTTTCATGTAAGCCACCGCCTCCTTGGCCGAGCGCATGTCCGGCTCGGAGACGATTTCGAGCAAGGGAGTGCCCGCCCTATTGAGGTCGATGCCGCTCGCATGCGCGAGCCCCTCGTGCAGCGACTTGCCGGCATCCTCCTCCAGGTGGGCACGCGTGATGCCGACCGTCTTGACCGTGCCGTCGTCGAGCACGATCGCGAGCGAGCCCTGCTGCACGACCGGATGTTCGTACTGGCTGATCTGATAGCCCTTCGGCAGGTCGGGATAAAAATAGTTCTTCCGCGCGAAGATCGAGCGCTCGGCGACCTTGGCGCCGACGCTCAAACCAAACTTGACCGCCATGCGCACCGCTTCGGCGTTGAGCACGGGGAGCACGCCGGGATAGGCGAGGTCCACGAGGCTCGCCTGGGAGTTCGGCGGCGCGCCGTAGGCCGTAGCCGCACCCGAAAAGATCTTCGAGCGCGTGGCGAGCTGCGCATGGATCTCGAGTCCGATGACGATTTCCCAGTCAGCCATCACTCATACCCGCGCGGCGTTTGCAGGTGCCAATCGGTCGCCAGCTGATATTGATGAGCGGCGTTCAGCACGCGCGCCTCGGCGAAATGCGGGCCGATCAATTGCAGACCCATCGGTAATCCATCGATGCTGCCGCAGGGCATCGACAAACCCGGCAGACCGGCGAGGTTCGCTCCAATGGTGTAAATGTCGTTCAAGTACATGGTGATCGGATCGTCCACCTTGGCGCCGATCGCGAATGCCGGCGTCGGCGTCGTGGGCCCCAACAACAGGTCGACCTGCGTGAAGGCCGCGCGGAATTCGTCCGTGATCAACTGCCGGGCCTTCTGCGCCTTCAAATAATAGGCATCGAAATACCCGGCCGAGAGCACGTAGGTGCCCGTCATGATCCGCCGTTTCACCTCGGGGCCGAATCCCTCGCCGCGCGAACGCTTGTACAAGTCCATCAGATCCTTCGGATCTGCGCAGCGGTAACCGAAGCGTACGCCGTCGAAGCGCGACAGATTCGAGGAGCATTCGGCGGGCGCGACGACGTAATAGGTCGGCACCGAGAGCGGCAGATGCGGCAGGCTGACGTCGACCGTCTCGGCCCCGAGAGACCGGTAAACCGCCAAGGCGGCCTCGATCAGCGCCACGTTGCGCGCCTCCAAGCCGTCGAAAAACTCCGCCAAAAGGCCGATCTTGAGGCCCTTGAGGGGCTGCGCCAAGCTGGCCGCATAGTCCGGCACCGGCACGTCGACGCTAGTGGAATCGCGCGGATCGAAACCCGCCATGGCCTGCAACACCGTGGCAGCGTCCGCCGCGGAGCGCGCGAACACGCCGGCTTGATCGAGGCTCGAGGCGAAGGCGACGATGCCATACCGGGAGACCCGGCCGTACGTCGGCTTGATGCCCGTGATCCCGGTCAAGGCGGCGGGCTGGCGTATCGAACCCCCGGTGTCGGTGCCGGTCGCATAGGGCGCGAGGCGGGCCGCCGTCGCGGCCGCCGATCCGCCCGAGGAGCCGCCGGGCACTTTGCTGATATCCCAGGGATTCTTGACCGGTCCGTAGTAGCTCGTTTCGTTCGACGAGCCCATCGCGAACTCATCCATGTTCGCCTTGCCGAGCATGACGCCGCCGGCCGACCGCAAGCGCTCGACCACGGTCGCATCGTAGGGGGCGACGAAATTGTCGAGCATGCGCGAACCGCAACTCGTGCGCACGCCCTCGGTGCAGAAAATATCTTTATGAATGAGAGGGATGCCCAGCAGCGGACCGGTCTCGCCTCGCTGCAGTCGCCGATCGGCGTCAGCCGCCGCCGCCAGCGCCTGGTCGGCGGTCGTCGTGATCAGGGAATTGAGCGCCGCGTCGTGACGCTCGATGCGGGCGAGGAAGTGACGCGTCAGTTCGACGCTCGAGACTTCGCGACGCCCCAAGAGATCGGACAGCGCGCCGATGGAGAGAGTGTGCAGCATCGCGGCGCTTATTCGATGACCCGCGGCACCACGTACAAGGCCGCCTGCACGCTCGGCGCGTTGGCTTGGTAGCGTTCATGCTGATCGGTTTCGGTCACCACGTCGCCGCGCAATCGCTGGTGCAGACCCACCAAGGGATGAGCCATGGGGGCCACGTTGCCGGTGTCGGCGCGGGCCAACTCGGCGACGAAGTCGACGATGCTCGACAGACTCGAGACGTAGATCGGCATCTCTTGCTCGCTGATCGACAGGCGCGCGAGGTGCGCGATCTTCTCGACTTCTTGACGGGTCAGACTCATGACTTTAAGTGATGGTGTGCGCTGCAAAGGCGCAAAAAAAGCTTGGAAAGATGATACACGTTGCCTTGCTGAAAGTCCTATCGGTTGTTACATTAGCGCAACTTTTTTTACCCCCTTCGAACTAGAAAAACACCGCATGTTCAAACGCCTTAGAGGTTATTTTTCAAATGACCTCTCAATCGATCTTGGAACCGCCAACACGCTGATTTACGTGCGCGAGCGAGGCATCGTCTTGAACGAGCCCTCGGTCGTCGCCGTGCAGGACGAACCGACCCGCGGCGGCAAAATCATCGTCGCCGTCGGTGTCGAGGCGAAGAATATGCTGGGTCGAACCCCCGGGCACATCACCGCCGTGCGGCCGATGAAGGACGGCGTCATCGCCGACTTCACCTATACGGAAAAGATGCTGCAGTACTTCATCAAAAAGGTACACGGCAATCGCTTCCTGAGCCCGAGTCCCCGGGTGCTCGTTTGCGTGCCCTTCGGATCGACCCAGGTCGAACGGCGTGCGATCAAGGAATCCGCCGAGGGTGCCGGCGCGCGCAGCGTGGACATCGTCCCCGAACCCATGGCCGCGGCCGTCGGAGCCGGGCTTCCGGTCCAGGAGGCGCGCGGCTCGATGGTGCTCGACATCGGCGGCGGCACGTCGGAAGTCGCCGTGATCTCCTTGAACGGCATCGTCTATGCCGCGAGCGTGCGCATCGGTGGCGACAAATTCGACGAAGCGATCACGAACTACGTGCGCCGGAACTACGGCATTTTGATTGGCGAGGCCACCGCGGAACGCATCAAACTGGAGATCGGATCCGCGTATCCCGGCCAGCAAGTGCGCGAGATCTCGGTCAAAGGCCGAAATCTGTCCGAGGGCGTGCCGCGCAGCTTCACGCTCAATTCGAACGAGATCCTGGAAGCCCTGCAGGAACCTCTGCAGGGCATCGTCGGCGCGGTCAAACAGGCGCTGGAGCAAACGCCGCCCGAACTCGGTGCGGATGTCGCCGATCGGGGCATCGTCCTCACGGGCGGCGGCGCCCTGCTGCGCGACGTCGACAAGCTGTTGATGGAGGAAACGGGCCTGCCCGTGGTCGTCGCGGACGATCCGCTCACCTGCGTGGCCCGCGGCGGCGGTCGCATCCTCGAACTGACCGAAGAGCACGGACCGGGCATCTTCGGATTGGAGTAGACCCAAGCCCGCAATGGTCGCCTTTCGCAGTTCCGACACCTCGGCTCGATCCACGGGACTATTGCTTCGGTGCGTTCTGTTCGCGTTGCTGGCGATCATCATGATGATCGTCGACAAGCGCTACGACCATCTCGGTAAGATTCGGCGCGCGCTCTCGATCGTCGCCTACCCTGCGCAAGTCGCGGTCGCCAGCCCTTTTGAAGGCTGGGCCTGGTTGCGCGAAAGCGTGACCACGCGCGAGGCGTTGCGCGCCGACAAGGCGCGTCTCGAGGAACAGCTACGGGTCGCGCAGTTCCGCCTGCAGCGCTACGAGGCGCTGGAAGCCGAAAGCCGCCGTTTGCGCGCCCTGCGAGACAATACGGCCGGCGTCGGCGCCCGATTCCTGGTCGGCAACGTCATGGACGTCGATCTCGATGCGTTTCGCGAGCGCGTCCTCGTCGACAAGGGGGCGCACGACGGGGTCTATGTCGGTCAGGCGGTCCTCGATGCCGGGGGCGTGTTCGGGCAGGTGGCGCGCGTCGGCGAGATGACCAGCGAAGTCATCCTCATCAGCGACGCCGCGCACGCAATCCCCGTCCAGGATAATCGCAACGGCCTGCGCACCATCGCGGTCGGCACGGGCGACGTCAGCCACTTGAAACTGCCCTACATCTCGACCGCCGCCGACATCGTCAAGGGCGATCTGCTCGTGACCTCAGGTCTCGGCGGGGGCTTCCCGGCCGGCTATCCGGTCGGAACCGTGACCGAGGTCAAACGCGATCCAGCCCAGTCGCTCGCCGATGTCGAAGTGAGTCCCGCCGCCGCGCTCGACCGCGACCAAGAGCTGCTGTTCGTCTGGCCGGCCGCCGGCGCCGCGCCCGAGGTCAGCCTGACCCCGGCGACGACCAAACCGGCGACGACTCCGCCCCCGAAGCCGGGCGAGCCGGTCAAACCCCTCGAGGCAGCCAAGAAATGATGCGCGATGAACGCATCCGGCGTCTGCCGATGGTGCTCTCGGCGCTCGGCGCCCTGACCCTGGCGATCGTGCCGCTGCCGGCGTTGGTCGACCCCTTCCGGCCGGATTTTCTCGTGCTCGTCGTATTCTATTGGTCGATCGAGTCACCGCGCGCGGGAGGCCTCACGTTCGCCTTCGTCGCCGGCCTGTGCCTGGACATCATCAAAGGCGCCGTACTCGGCCAGCACGCGCTCGCGCTGACCTTGATGGCCGCCTGGGCGACGAACCTGCGCCTGCGCCTGCGCGTCTTTTCCGTCCTCTCGCAGTCGCTGACGATCTTCGCCCTGCTCACGGGCTACCAATTCATTCTCTTTTGGATCGACGGCGCGACCGGCAACCCGGTCACTTCCTTGGGCCGCTGGCTGGCACCGGTCATCGGGGCGCTCATCTGGCCCGCTTTGGTCGGTTTGTTGAGCCGCCTGCATGAACGCTGAGGCTGGCGCGAGGTCAGGTAAGAGATGATATTCGACGAATTCTCGAACTCCCGGACCCGCCGCACCCTGACCGCCGGCGGTCGCACGCTGCGCGCGCTCGGCCTCGACGGTCCGCTGACCGGCATCCTCGCGATCATCGTCTGCCTGGGGATCCTGGTCGTCTACAGCGCCTCCGGGCAGAACCTGAAGATGGTGGAACACCATCTTGGGAACATCGCGATCGCGATCGGCGCGATGCTCGCACTCGCGCGCCTCGCCACGCCGCAGTACCTGCGGCTGTTCACGCCGATCGCCTACGTGCTCGGGGTCTTGTTGCTCGTGGTCGTGGACTTGACGGGTCACATCGGCAAGGGCGCGCAGCGCTGGCTGGACGTCGGCTTCATGCGCTTTCAGCCCTCGGAGATCATGAAGCTCGCGGTGCCGATGATCTGCGCCTGGTACCTGCACGAGCGGCCGCTGCCGCTGCGGTTCCAGGATTTGCTCGTGCTCGGGATCCTGATCGCCATCCCGACGGCGATGATCGTCACCCAGCCGGACCTCGGTACCGCGCTGCTGATCGCCGCCTCGGGCCTCATCGTGATGCTGCTCGCCGGCCTGCAGATCCGCCTGATCCTCATCTCGATCCCGCTGCTCGGGCTCGTCGCCTGGGGCGGCTGGCATTTCATTCATGATTACCAGCGCCAGCGCATCCTGACCTTCATCAATCCGGAGAACGACCCGTTGGGGGCCGGGTATCACATCATCCAATCCCAGATCGCGATCGGCTCGGGCGGCGTATTCGGCAAGGGCTATATGAACGGCAGCCAGGCGCAGCTCGATTTCTTGCCCGAACGCTCGACCGACTTCATCTTCGCCGTCATCGGCGAGGAGTTCGGCTTGCTGGGCCAGCTCCTGCTGCTGTTCCTGTACGCGCTCGTCATCGGCCGCGCGCTGTATCTGGCGATGCAGGGACAGGACACGTTCTCCCGCCTCACGGGCGGCGCGATCGCCCTGAGCTTCTTCGTCTATGTGTTCGTCAATTCCGGCATGGTCAGCGGCATCCTGCCGGTGGTCGGCGTGCCGCTGCCCTTGATCAGCTACGGCGGCACCTCGATGGTGACCCTGCTCGCGGGCTTCGGCATTCTCATGGCGCTGCATTCCCATCGCAAACTCATCGGTTCCTAGGACCATGTTCCGTCGCGCGTGCCGATCCTCACTCGCCCCGCTGCTGGCAGCGACCCTCAGCCTCGTCGCGACTTCGGCAGGGGCGACGGCCCTGGACACGCGTCGTCCCGAGGTGCAGGAGTTCATCGCGACGATGGTCCGCGAGGATTCCTTCGACCGGCGCAAGCTGCGCAAGTGGCTGCGGGCGGCGCAAACCCAACCCGCGATCCTCCAGGCCATGAGTCGACCCGCCGAGAAGGCGAAGCTCTGGTACGAGTACCGGCCGATATTCGTCAACGAGAAACGCATCCAGGAAGGCGTCGATTTCTGGACCGCGCATCGCGCGGAACTCGATCGCGCCAGTGCGCAAAGCGGGGTCCCCGCGGAGTATCTGGTCGCAATACTCGGGGTCGAGACCTATTACGGACGCTTGACCGGCCGTTACCGGGTGCTCGACGCCTTGGCGACGCTGGCCTTCGACTTCCCCGCGCGCGCCAAGTTTTTCCAAGACCAACTCGAACAGTTTTTCTTGCTGGCCCGCGAAGAGTCGATCGATCCCCTGACCGCGACCGGTTCCTACGCCGGCGCCATGGGGGCACCGCAGTTCATGCCGTCGAACTATCGCCGCTATGCCGTCGATGCCGATCGCGACGGGCACGTCGATCTGTGGGGCAATTGGGCCGATGTGTTCGCGAGCGTCGGCAACTACTTCAAGGAACACGGCTGGAACCCCGGTGAACCGGTCCTGAGCGAAGCCTCGATCGAGCCCGACAACCCAGAAACTCTGGACGGCCGCCAGCTGAATCTGTCGCAAACCGTCGGCACGCTGCGCGCGCAGGGGATTCGCTTCGACAGCGAGCTGCCCGTGACGGCGCCCGCCGTGCTGATCGCGGCCGATGGCAGCGATCGTATCCACTGGCGCGTGGGCTACGAGAACTTCTATGTGATCACGCGCTACAACCATAGCGCCCTGTATGCGATGGCCGTCTACGATTTGGCGAGCGCGGTGAAATCGCGCGTGCCGTTTTGAGGTCGGGGCGCGCGGCGAGCCCTGAGCGCCGGCATGTCTCGGCGCGGCCGGCATTGGCCTCGGCGGCGATGGCTGCGGCGACCCTCGTCATGCTCGGCTGCCTGCTGGCCTCGTGCGCGAGTGCGCCGGCGAGACGCGAGCCTGGGACCCCGCTCGGCGCAGCGGCGGAGACGAAGACGACCCCGTCCTTGATTCCGCCGGTGCCGCCTGAAGACGTGCCGGATGCCGTGCCGCGTGTCGAGCCGCGGTCCCGCTATGGCAATCCGCCGTTCTACGACGTGTTCGGCAAGCGTTACACCGTGCTCGCTTCCAGTACGGGCTATGTCGAACGCGGCGTGGCCTCTTGGTACGGTCCGGGTTTCCACGAAGAACGCACGTCGACGGGCGAGCCCTACGACATGTTCGGCATGACAGCGGCGCACAAGACGCTGCCGCTGCCGGCTTACGTGCGCGTCACGAATCTGCAAAACGGCCGCAGCATCGTCGTGCGCGTCAACGACCGCGGACCTTTCGTCGGCAATCGGATCATCGATCTGTCGTACACGGCGGCGGCGAAGCTCGACATGCTGCGTAACGGCACGGCCTTCGTCGAAGTGCGCGCGATCGACCCGAGCGCGCCTGAGCCCGTGGTCCTGGCGGCGACGCCGTCGCTGCCCCCGCTCGCATCGCCGGCGCCGCTCGCAACGGGACTCTTCATTCAGGCCGGCGCCTTCGCCAAGCCCGAGAATGCCGAGCGGCTCGCGGGGAAACTGCGCGGCGGCGGATTCGGCGGGGTGTTCGTGCGGGAAAGCGACGTTGCCGGCCGCAAACTCTACCGCGTGCGGATCGGCCCCGTCCCGGACGTGACGGAGTTCGATCGCGTCGTGGCGGCGCTCGGCCAGGCCGGCGTCAGCAATGCGCATCTCGCCCTTGATTGATCGGTAAACGGGCTACTGCCGATCGCCGATCGCCGGTACACTTGACGGCTTTTAGCGAGGGCCCACCCGAACATGTTTCGTCCGTTGTTTGCCGCACTGCTTCTGACCCTCGTGGGCGCCATCGACGCGCGCGCCGACACCGCGATCCCGACGCCGCCCGACGTCGATGCGCGCGCCTACATCGTGGTCGACTTCCATACGGACAAGATTCTGGCTTCCAAGGACGCGGTCGCGCGCATGGAACCGGCGAGTCTGACGAAGCTCATGACCGCCTACATCGTGTTCGAGCAGCTGAGCGCCGGCAAGCTCAAACTCGAGGAACCGGTCACGGTCAGCGAACACGCGTGGCGGTCCGAAGGCTCGCGCAGCTTCATTGAGCTGGGGAAGCCCGTGCCGGTCCAGACCCTGATCCTGGGGATGGTGGTGCAGAGCGGCAACGACGCGACGATCGCGCTCGCGGAGCGCATCGCCGGAACCGAGGAAACCTTCGCCCAACTGATGAACAGCACGGCCCAGCGTCTTGGCATGGTGGGCACGCACTTCGAGAACAGCTCGGGCCTGCCCGCACCGGAACACTATACGACCGCGCGCGACATGTCCCTGCTGGCGGCGGCGCTGATCCGCGACTTCCCGCAGTACTACAAGTGGTTCTCGGTGCACGAGTTCGAATACAACGGCATCAAGCAGCAAAATCGCAACGGCCTGCTGGACAAGGACCCGACCGTCGACGGCCTCAAGACCGGACATACCGACTCCGCGGGCTTCTGCCTCGTCACCTCGGCGCAGCGCGACGGCATGCGGCTGATTTCGGTGGTGCTGGGATCGTCAAGCTTCAAGGGCCGCGAGAACGCGAGCGCTGCCCTGCTGAATTACGGCTTCACGTTCTATGAGACGCCGCTGGTCGCGAAGGCGGGCGTAAAGCTCGCCGCAACGCCGGTCTGGAAGGCACAAACCTCGCCGCTCGATCTCGGGATCAAGCACGATTTGTACGTGACCCTGCCGCGCGGCACCGCGGCGACGCTCAAGACCACGGTCCAGATCGAGCCGCGCTTGATCGCCCCGCTGACCACGGAGTCGGTTGCCGGTCATTTGCTCGTGACCAACGGTGCCCAGACGCTCGTCACCGTTCCGCTGCATCCGCTCGCCGACGATGCGGCCGGCGGCTGGTGGCGCCGCTTGATCGACACGATCCGACTCTGGTTCGCCTGAGCCCATGGCCGTACCGCTGCCGATTTGCTATCTCAACGGGCAGTACCTGCCGCTCGCGACCGCGACGATATCGCCGCTGGATCGCGGCTTTTTGTTCGGCGATGCCGTCTACGAAGTGATTCCGGTCTACGACGGCCGGCTGTTTCGTTTTCGCGAGCATTTCGACCGCCTGACCCGCAGCCTCGCGGGCCTGCGCATGGCCCCTCCCCTGAGCCATGCCGAATGGGCCGCGATCAGCACGGAACTGCTTCGGCGCAACCGCGCCGAAGACAAAGACGTCTATCTCTATGTGCAGGTGAGCCGGGGCGCGGAATTCGGCCGTAACCATGCCTGGCCCGAAGGCCTCGCGCCGACGCTTTTCGCCTATGCATCGCCGCTCGAGCCGGTGTCCGAGTCGCTGCTGGAGCGAGGGGTCGCCGCCGTCACGGCACAGGACACGCGTTGGGCACGCCGCGACATCAAGGCCACGGCCTTGCTCGCCAACGTGCTGCTGAAGAAACTCGCGCAGGATGCGGGAGCCTTCGAAACGATCCTGCTCGAGGACGGCCGGCTCAACGAGGGCTCGTCGACGACCGTGCACGTGATCCGCGGCGGCACGCTGCACACGCCGCCTAACGGATCCCAGATCCTGCCCGGCACGACGCGCGACGTCGTCACCGAGTTGGCAGAGCGCATCGGGATGCCGGGCGCAGTCGGGCCCATCACGGAGTCAGAGCTGCGCGCCGCGGACGAGATTTGGCTGAGCTTTTCGACCCGCGGGGTGCTGCCGGTGACGCGACTGGACGACAAGGCCGTCGGCGACGGTCGTCCCGGGGCTGCTTTTCGTCGAATCTACGCGGCTTTCACCGCCTACCGGCTCGAACTGCGGGAAGTGCCGGTGCTGTGAGCACGCCGACCCTCCAGGAATTCCCGTCCGAATTCCCGATCAAGGTCATGGGACGACGCGACGGCGACCTGCGGTCCGCCACGCAGAGCATCATCGAGCGGCACGCGGGACCTCTGCCCGAGACGGCGATCCGGCTGCGAACCAGCGGCGACGGCAACTTCCTCGCGATCACCTACGTCGTGATCGCGCAAAGCCGCGCGCAGCTGGACGACATTTACCGAGAGTTGACCGCCTGCAAATCCGTGCTGATGGCGCTGTAGCCCGTCACGTTCCGGCTCAGCCCCAGTTCGCGCAGCACATGCGGTTCCAGGCCACGGGCCGTCTGCTGGAGATCCGCGGATGCGGCGCACAGGTCACAGAGACGGGTTACCTCGAGACCGCGATAACCACAGACATTGATGCGCTGGAACGGCTCGAGATCGAGACTGACGTTCAGGGCGAGACCGTGATAACTCGCAGACCGCCTGACACGCAGCCCCACGCTCGCGAGCTTGCGGCCGTCGACGTAAACGCCCGGGGCTTCGCGCCGCGAACTCGCCGTGATGCCGAGCTCGGCCGCGTAGGCGATGACCGCCTGCTCGAGCGCAACGACGAGGCTGCGCACCCCCAGTTCGCGCCGTCGCAGATCGATCAAGGGGTAGAGCAGCAACTGACCGGGTCCGTGATAGGTCACCTGGCCGCCGCGATCGACCTTGAGGACGGGAATGTCGCCGGGCGCGATCAGATGCTCGGGGCTCGCGTTCAATCCCAGCGTGAAAATCGGCGGATGCTCGACGAACCAGATTTCATCGGGCGTCGTCGCATCGCGCTCCTCGGTGAAGCGCTGCATCGCCCGCCAGGTCGGCTCGTAGGCCTGCAGGCCCAATCGCCGGATCACGGGCGGCGCTGTCATCGCGGCAGCTGGTGCGCGAGCGCCTGCTCGGCCCGATAGCTCGAGCGCACGAGCGGTCCAGAGACGCACTCTAAAAATCCCAAATTCAAGGCCATGGTCCGGTAGCGGTCGAATTCCGACGGGGTCACGTAACGTACGATCGGGAGATGATGGACGGTCGGACGCAGATACTGGCCCAGCGTCAGGATGTCGACGGACGCGGCTCGCAAATCCTGCATCGTGGCCTCGATCTCCTCGTCGGATTCACCGAGTCCCAGCATCAAACTGGTCTTCGTGAGCACGGCGGGCCGGTATGCCTTGGCATGCCGCAACACGTTCAAGGTTTGCGCATAGCCCGCGCGCGGATCGCGTACCGGGTGGGTGAGGCGCAGCACCGTTTCGACATTTTGCGCGAACACGTCGACGCCGGCATCGAGCACCGTTTCCACGTCGGCGAGCACGCCTTGAAAGTCCGGGGTCAGCGCCTCGACCGCAGTACCCGGCCGCAGCTGCTTGATCGCCCGTACCGCGGCAGCGTAGTGCGCGGCGCCCCCGTCCGGCAGGTCGTCTCGATTCACGGAGGTCAGCACGACGTACTGCAGCTTCATCAACTCGACCGACCGGGCCACGTTGTCAGGTTCTTCCGGGTCGAGCCAGCCGCGAGGGTTGCCCGTGTCGACTGCACAGAAGCGGCAGGCGCGCGTGCAGACCGCGCCCATCAGCATGATCGTCGCCGTCCCAGCGCTCCAGCACTCGCCGATGTTCGGACACTTCGCCTCCTCGCAGACCGTGCTGAGCCGGTGCTCCTTCACGATGCTCTTGACGGCGTTGTAGCCCGCGCCGCCGGCCAGCGTCGCGCGCAGCCAAGGGGGCTTGCGCAGCGTGCCCGCAGCCGCGGCGAGTCCGTCGGCCTTGGGCGCCTCGCGGATTCCGTCCTTGATGGCCGTATGGCCCTGGGGAGTCGTGTACTTGCTGCCGCTGCGGACCGGCTGTTTGACGTCGGGCATACCGCGATTGTAGCGCAAGCCCACCTCAGCGACGGTTCAGGGCCGCCATGCGGGCAGGCGTGCCGACGTCCTCCCAAAGCCCTTCGTAGATCTCGCCCGTGCAGCGGTCATGCTCCATGGCTCGCACGAGCAAGGGTTTGAGGGGCCGTACGCCGTCCTCGCAAGCGGCGAACATCGCGGGCCGGTAGACCGCGATGCATCCGAAAGTCCAGCGCTGCGGGGCCTCGGCCAGCACCCGCCCGCCACGGAAGCCGAAGTCCCCACCGGGGTGCTGCGGGGGGTTCGGCACGAGCACCAAATGGGCATCCGCATCGGGGCCGAGTCGCAGGCGTTCGAGCGGGTAGTCCGTGTAGATGTCGCCGTTCACAACGAGGAAAGGATCCGCGCCGAGCAGCGGCAGCGCGCGCACGATACCCCCCGCGGTTTCAAGCGGTACGGGGCTCTCCTCGCTGTAAACGAGTTCGACGCCGTAGCGCGATCCGGTTCCGAGCGCCCCGCGTATCTGAGCCCCCAACCACCATAGGTTGATGACGATCCGCTCGATACCGAGCTTTGCGCAGGCCCGTACGTGTCGTTCGATCAGCGGTTCGCCGCGCACGACGAGCAGCGGCTTCGGTGTGGCATCGGTCAGCGGCCGCATGCGTTCGCCGCGGCCGGCCGCCAGGATCATCGCGACGCGCGGGGCCGCAGCACCGCCGCGCGCGTTCAAGCCGAGACCCGCGCCTGCGCGGTCGCGAATGCGGACGCCACGGGCCCGCCGAGGAAGGCGGCGAACTCCGCGGTTTCCGGATAGCGCGCCGCCGCCTCGGTGGCGTACCGCAACACGCGCGGGAGATCGCGCAAATACTGCGCCTTGCCGTCGCGATAATAGAGGCGGCAGAAGATCCCTAGGACCTTGACGTGGCGCTGCAGCCCCATGAGATCGAACCAGCGCAGGAACTCGTCCTGATCGGTGCCGGCGCTGCCGCCCGCAGCCAGGAGTCGCCGGCGAAATGCCAGCGCCCAGTCGCGGACTCGCGCGGCGGGCCACGCTACGTAACAATCCTTGAGCAAGGACACCAGATCGTAGGTCAAGGGACCGGCAACCGCGTCTTGAAAGTCGAGGATGCCCGGGTTGTCGCTGTCCACGAGCATGAGGTTGCGGGAATGGAAGTCGCGATGCACGACGGTTACCGCTTGCTCCAGGGCGGCATCCGTCAACGCAGACCATGCGCGCGCCAGCAGAGCCCGCTCGGCATCGCCCAGTTCCACCTTTAGATGGCGCCCCAGGAACCACTCCGGCAGCAGATCCATTTCCCGGTTCAACAAGGCAGCATCGTAAGCCGGCAGTTGCCGAACGAACGACGCACCACGCGTCTGCAGCGTGACGAGCGCGGCCAGCGCGTCGCCATAGAGACGATCGACCCCCTGATCGGCGAGCAGCGTGTCCAGGTATTGCCGGGTCCCAAGATCGGTCAGTAGCAGCAGGCCGTCAGGTTCGTTGCGCGCGAGGATCAGGGGAACGTTCAAGCCGATTCCGGCGAACAAGGCAGCCACTCGCACGAACGGGGCGAGATCCTCCTTGTCCGGCGGCGCGTCCATGGCAATGTAGGTCTCGCCGGCATGGGTGATGCGGAAATAGCGCCGAAAACTCGCATCAGCCGAGGCGGGCGCAATCAGGCTGGCGGTGAAACCCAGATCCTCCTCGACCCAGCGGCGCAGCACCGACAGTCGGAAATCGTTTTCGGCGGCCGCCGTCATATCGCACCCGTCTCCCGCGCGTAAGCCCAGCAGCGGCGAGTATACCGACTATAATGCCGGCGCCGACACGACCCTCCAAGGCGACCGAATTGCGCACAGACTTCCGTTTGCGAGCCGCACCCCTGCTGATCGTCCTGTTCGCGGCCGCCGAAGCGCGCGCCGGGGACATGTGTCCCGCGCCGCCACATCACGTACCGCGGACGCCGGCGGAAATCACCGACGACGACCATCAGATTCACATCGACTCCGACGGGTTCGTCTATGGATTGGAAGACGATGCTCTGTTCCTCAACGGGCACGTGGTCGTCAAGCAGGACGACCGCAGCGTTACCGCCGATTCGGGGAACTACTCCAAGGCGACCGGGCATGTCACGGTCAGCGGCGGCGTGGACTTCGAGGATCCTCTGGTGCGGGTCCAAAGCGAGTCGGGCTCTTACGACCAGGGCGGCGGTGCGGATTTCAACAAATCGACGTTCGAACTGCTGGACCGGGCGGGGCGCGGGTCGGCGACCGACATTGCCGTGCAGCCCGGCGGCAAGATTTCGTTCGAGCAGGTGCGCTACATGACTTGTCCGGTCGGCGACAAGGACTGGATGCTGCAGGCCTCGGCGATCAATCTCGACACGGTTCGCCACGTGGGAGTGGCGCGCGACGCCTGGGTCGAGTTCCGAGGCGTGCCGATTTTCTACACGCCCTATCTGTCCTTTCCGATGGACTCGCAGCGCAAGTCCGGTCTGCTCGCGCCGATACTCGATCACTCCGGCACCAATGGTTACGAATTGGGCGTCGCTTATTACTTCAATCTCGCGCCGAACTACGACCTCACTCTGACGCCGGAATATCTGTCGGCCCGCGGCGTCGAACTCGGCAGTGAGTTTCGTTACCTGACCGGGACCTCGCATGGCCAGGTCGATTCGAACGTGCTGCCCAATGACACCCAGACGAACGACGATCGCTTCTTCGTACACGCCGTGAACACGACCGATTTCAAACCCGGCCTGCGCGGCGAGGTGGACCTCGCGGCGGTCAGCGACAGCGCGTATTTCGAAGACTTCGGCGTCGGCTCCGAGGAGACCAGCGTCACCTTCCTCGAGCGCCGCGCGGATCTCAAGTATTACGACGACTATTGGCGCATCCAGGGCGAGTTCCAGAATTTCCAGACGATCGATACGACGGTGTTCGCCTACGAGCGTCCCTATTCGCGCGTGCCGCGCATCGATGCGGAGGGCCTGTTCCCGCTGGGCGACAGCAGGTTCGAATTGGCCGTGAACAGCGAAGCGGTCAATTTTCTGCGCAACCTCGACGACATCGTGGGCGGGCAGCCGCTCACCGAGCCCTCCGGCGTGCGCTTGGACGTGTCACCCGAATTTCGCTGGGTAGACCGCCAGGCCGGTTACTATTTCGTGCCCGCGGTCGGCTGGCATCTGACGCAGTACAGCCTTCAGGATGCCGGCGCCTTCCTGCCCTCGACCGACCACGTGCAAAGCGCGCCGTTTCGCTCGATCCCGTACGGCACGCTCGACACGGGTCTGATTTTCGAACGCGACTCCGGCAGCGACGGCCAGCGCACCCAGACCTTGGAGCCACGCCTGGTCTATACCTACGTCCCTTACCGCAACCAGAACAACCTACCGGTGTTCGATACGGCCCTGCCGGACCTGAATCTGTCGCAACTGTTCCGCGCCAACCGGTATGTCGGCGACGACCGCATCAGCGATGCCAATCAGCTCGCGGCGGGGATTACGACGCGACTGTTCGATCAAAACTCCGGCCAGCAGCTGCTCGCGGCGACGCTCGGCCAGATCCGCTATTTCGAAGTACCGAAGGTGGGCCTGCCCTGCCCCGTGCCGGTCAGCAATGTGCAGCAGGTGAACTCAGCCTCCCTGCTCGGCTTGCCCTGCCCGTCCGGAGAGTTGTTCCATGCCTCGGATTTGGTCGGCGACGTTTCCCTGAGCGCCTACAAGAACTGGAGCGTGAACCTGGACTACGTCTGGAACCCGTATCTGAACCAAACGGCGAAGTCGGAATTCTCGATCCAATATCGGCCGGACTCCAAACACGTCGTGAATCTGGCCTATCGCTATCAAAAGAACACGTTCGAGCAGTGGGACGGGTCGGTCGCCTGGCCGATCGCCGAGCACTGGAGCGCGGTCGGCCGGCTGGTCTATTCCATCATCGACAAACAGACCATCGAACAGGTGGCCGGCTTCGAATACAAGAGCTGCTGTTGGCGCATCCAGATCGTCCAGCGGCGTTACGTCGACAACCGGCCGGTCGCCCCGACCGCGGAAAATCCCAACCCGACGATCCCGCCCCTGGGCCAGTCGATCGCGATCGAACTGCAACTTATCGGCTTGACCTCGGTCGGAAAAACATCAAAGGCTTTCCTGGAACGATCGATTAGCGGATACTCCGGCGGCGATTCTGTACCCTAGCGGCGGGAACCGATTTTTATGCGTAAGTTATTGATTTTTATTAGCTTCCTGTGCACGGTCGGGCTTCTTGGGCACAACGCCCAAGCGCAGACCCGCGATCTCGGCGTGCACGGCGAACTGCTGGACCGGATCGCCGCGGTCGTCAACGACGGGCTGGTCTTGCGCAGCGAGCTCGACGCCCAGGTAGTCGCCGTGACCAAGCGCCTGCAGGAACAGAAGGTCGCCCTGCCGCCGCAGAACGTGCTCGACCAGCAGGTCCTCGACCGCTTGATCCTGCAAGAGATCGAGGCACAGCGGGCCAAGCGTCTCGGCCTCACGATTTCCGACGAACAGCTGAACGGCGCCCTGCAGGAAATCGCGGCGCGTAACAAGATCCAGTTCGATCAGCTGCCGACGACTCTCCAGGCGCAGGGTATCGATTACAAGCAGTACCGCGAATCGATGCGCAAAGAGCTGACCCTGAGCGAGCTGCGGCAACGGGACGTCATCGCGCACATCATCGTCACGCCGCGTGAGCTCGATCAATTCCTGGAACGCCAGGACAGTGCCGCGGCGAACGATCAGTTCAACGTGTCGCACATATTGCTTTCCCTGCCGGCGGCCGCCACGCCGCAGCAGCTCGAAGAAATCACCAAGAAAGCCGACGACCTCGCGGCGCGCGCTAACAAGGGCGAGGATTTCGGTCAATTGGCGATCGCGAACTCGAACAGCCAGACGGCGCTCGATGGCGGCCAACTCGGCTGGCGCAAGGGCTCCCAGCTGCCGCAGTTCATTCTCGACCTCGTGACCAAGATGAAGCCCGGCGAGGTCAGCGCGCCCATCCGCACGCCCAGCGGATTCCACATCGTGAAGTTGAACGACCGGCGCAGCGGCGAGTCGCAGGTGATCATCAACCAGATTCACGTGCGTCACATCCTGTTGAAGCCGAACGAGCTCGACGACGACGCGACAATCCGCGAAAAGCTCGCGAAGATCCGCCAGCGCATCCTCGATGGCGAGGACTTTGCGGGTATCGCATCGACGACCTCCCAGGATCCCGGCTCGGCGCCGGACGGCGGCGATTTGGGCTGGACGGGTCCGGGCACGTTCGTGCCGGAATTCGACAAGGCGATCGCGGATCTCAAATCCAATGAGATCAGTCAGCCGTTCAAGACGCGTTACGGCTGGCACATCGTCCAAATGCTCGGCACGCGCACCTACGACAGCACGGCTGATGTCCGTCGTCAGCGCGCCTTCGCCCAGATCCGTGAGAGCAAAGCGGACGAGGAAACGGAGTTGTGGCTGCGCCGGCTGCGCGACGAAGCCTTCGTCGAAACGAAGATGTAGGCGTGCGCAGCAGCGTGCGCAGAAGCATGCGCAGCAAGCGTGCGCAGCAGGGCGCTCAGCTGGCACCCAGCCGGCACGCCTAGCGGTGTACAAACCGCGCATCGTCATCACCCCGGGTGAACCCGCCGGCATCGGGCCGGATTGCTGCGTACTGCTCGCGCAGCGGCCTTGGAATGCCGATTTGGTCGTTGCCGGCGATGCGGCCGTGCTCGAGTCCGCTGCGCGCAGCCTCGAGCTGCCGCTGCAGGTCGAGCTCTACGAGGCCTCGCAGCCGTCGACCGGGCATACGCCGGGCCGGCTGCGAGTCGCCCACATTCCCGCGGCGCAAGCCGTCGAACCCGGTCGACTCGACGTGCGCAATGCCGGCTACGTCCTGCGCACGCTCGATCGCGCCTGCGACGGCTGCATGAACGGCGAATTCGCCGGCATGGTCACCGCGCCGGTGCAGAAGAGCATTCTCCTCGATGCGGGATTCGCGTTCAGCGGCCACACGGAATACCTCGCGAACCGCACCCGCGCCGCTCTGCCGGTGATGATGCTGGTCGCGGGCAACTTGCGCGTTGCTCTCGTGACCACGCACCTGCCGCTCGCCGAGGTGCCGCGTGCGATCACGCGCGAGCGCCTGCTCGCCACGTTGCGCGTCGTGCACATGGATCTGAGCCGGCATTTCAATCTGAGCGCGCCGCGGATCGCGGTCCTGGGGCTCAACCCGCATGCCGGCGAAGGCGGTCACCTGGGCAGGGAGGAAATCGAGGTCATCGAGCCGGTGCTGCGCCAACTGCAGGGCGAGGGCATGGACCTGCGCGGACCCGTCCCGGCCGACACGGCCTTCGCGCCCCGCTTCCTTGCCGAAACGGATGTCATCGTGGCCATGTTTCACGACCAGGGACTGCCGGTGCTCAAGCACGTTGGCTTCGGCTCCGCCGTCAACGTGACCTTGGGGCTGCCCATCGTGCGCACCAGTGTCGATCACGGCACCGCTCTGACGCTGGCGCGCACCGGCAAGGCGGATTCCGGCAGCCTGCAGGCGGCGCTCGAACTCGCGATTCAGTTGACGGGCGGAACGAACCTCGATGCCGGTTCGTAAACGCTTCGGACAGCATTTCCTTCACGACCCGGGGGTCATCGCGCGCATCATCGACAGCGTCGCCCCCGAGCCGGGCCAGCGCTTGGTCGAGGTCGGGCCTGGCCGCGGTGCCTTGACTTGGGGCCTGCTCGCGCGCGCGCGCCGCCTCGACACGATCGAGATCGACCGGGATCTGGCCGCAAGCCTGCGTGCGGATCCGCGCGCCGCGCAAGGCCTTAGCGTGCACGTCGAGAACGTGCTCGACACGGATTTCTCCCGCCTGCGCGCCGAGGGCCCGGCGCTGCGCATCGTGGGGAATCTGCCTTACAACATTTCCACGCCGCTGCTGTTTCGGCTGCTGCAGGAACGTGCGGCCATCGCCGACATGCACTTCATGCTGCAAAAAGAGGTGGTCGATCGCATGGCGGCCCAGCCCGGCGGCAAGGAATACGGGCGGCTGACCGTCATGCTCGCCGCCTATGCGGAAGTCGAAGGCCTGTTCGACGTGGGTCCTGGGGCGTTTCAGCCGCCGCCGCGTGTCTGGTCCGCGGTGGTGCGGCTGCGGCCGAGCAAGGGCCCCCGCTTCGAGATCGGTAGCGATGCGGCGCTCAGGAGCGTCGTCAGCAGCACTTTTTCGCATCGCCGCAAGACCTTGCGCAATGGGCTCAAGGGCATGCTCACGGGGGAGGAGATTGAGGCCTGCGGCATCGATCCGAACCTGCGACCGGAGACCCTCTCGCCGGCGCAATTCGGCCTGCTTGCGGCACAGCTGCATCGAACCCAAGCCGCAGCGGCGCCGGCCGCATGAGGAATGCTGCGCTCCGCTATACGGGGCCGTCACGGGCGGGTACGATCTTGGGTGTGACAGCCGAACCTGCCAATCCGAAGATCCGCGTCGAGGTCGAAACCTCGTACATCGAAGAGCAGTCCGATCCGCGCGACAAACGCTTCGTGTTCACCTATACGATCACGATCCGCAATGACGGTCCGGTGCCCGCACGGCTGCTGACCCGTCATTGGATCATCACGGACGCGAATGGCAACGTGAAGGAAACGCGCGGCGACGGCGTGGTCGGCGAGCAGCCTTATCTGAAGCCTGGCCAGGGCTTCCGGTACTCGAGCGGCGCCGTCATCGAAACGCCCGTCGGCACGATGCAGGGCAGCTACCAGATGGTCGCCGACGGCGGCCTGCAGTTCGATGCACCGATCGCCCCGTTCCGGCTGGCGATTCCCGGGGTCCTGCACTAGGGGGCGTCGGCGTGGCAACTGTAGCTCCTGGCGCGCCGGTCCGCTGATGGCTCTTTACGCGATCGGCGACGTGCAGGGCTGCGACCGCGAACTCGGGGCTTTGCTCGAATCCCTGAATTTTTCCAAGGACCGCGATCACGTATGGTTCGTCGGAGACCTCGTCAATCGGGGTCCGGACTCGCTCGGCGCACTCCGTCGCATCCGCAACTTGGGCGACGCAGCCACCGTCGTGCTCGGTAATCACGATCTGCATTTGCTCGCGGTCGCACTCGCCGGGGTACGAACCCGCAGCGGCGACACCCTGGATGCCGTCCTGCAGGCCAGGGATCGGGACGACTTGGTCGACTGGCTGATCACGCGGCCGGTCTTGCACGTGGATTCCGAACGGCATCTGGCCCTGCTGCATGCGGGTCTGCCTCCCCAATGGGATCTTCCGACCGCACAGGGCTGCGCACGCGAGCTGGAGCGGGCGCTGCGCACCCAGCCAGAACAGCTGTTCTCCCACATGTACGGCGACAAACCCGACCTCTGGGATGCGGGTTTGGACGGCCTCGACAGACTGCGATTCATCGCCAACTGTTTCACGCGGCTCCGCTATCTCGACGCCGACGGCCGTCTGATGCTGCGCGCCAAGGGCTCGCCGAAGAAGGCCGCGGCGGCTGCCCTCGTGCCATGGTTCGCCGCGAGCAATGCGCGCTGGCGCGGCGCACGGATCGTCTTCGGCCATTGGTCGACCCTGGGATTTCATCGGGACGCCGATGTCGTCGGTTTGGACACCGGCTGCGTCTGGGGCGGCCAATTGACCGCGCTGCGCCTCGACACGCCCCATGCGAGACCCCACTCCGTCGCTTGCGCGGCAGCGACGGAGCCTTAAGTGCCCTCAGGCCTCCGTGCAGCGGCGCGGACGCCCAGCCCCTGCGGCTATAATGGCCCCATGCACATCACGCCGCCCTTCAACCTGCAGCGCTGGCTCGAGCAGCATCGCACGCAGCTGAAGCCGCCGGTCGGAAACAAGCTGCTCTATCAGGACAGCGAGCTGATCGTCATGGCCGTGGGTGGCCCGAATTCGCGCAAAGACTTTCATCACGATCCGGGCGAGGAATTCTTCCAGCAGCTGGTCGGCGACATCGTGCTGAAGACCGTCCAGGACGGCAGGATCGTCGACATCCCGATACGCGCCGGGGAGGTATTCCTGCTGCCGGCCGAGGTGCCCCACTCACCGCGTCGCCCCGAGGGCACGGTCGGCATCGTCATCGAGCGGCGGCGCGCGGACGATGAAAGGGACGGTTTTTCCTGGTACTGCGAGAACTGCGGTCACTGCCTCTGGCTGGAGCGCGTCCCGGTCGCGAACATCGAAACGGAGTTGCCGGCCGTATTCGCGCGCTTTTACGGCAGCGCGGAGCGGCGCACTTGCGCGGCCTGCGGCACGATCATGCAGGCGCCGGGCGCGTGAGCGAATCGCAGGCCGCGCGCGCCCTGGATGCGGCTGATCCTCTTAGCTCGTTCGCCGCAGAATTCCATCATCCGCAGGACCGCGGCGGCACGCGCCTGACTTATCTGTGCGGCCATTCTCTCGGATTGCAGCCCCGCTCGGCCGCCGCCTACGTCGAACGCGAACTCGCCGATTGGCGGCGGCTCGGCGTCGAGGGGCACTGGTCCGCGCTGCGGCCTTGGGCGGACTATCACGAGGAATTGGCGGCGCCGCTCGCCACGCTCGTCGGCGCGCTGCCGCGCGAAGTCGTCGCCATGAATTCCCTCACCGTGAATCTGCACCTGATGATGGTCAGCTTCTTTCGCCCGCAGATGGAGCGCAACTGCATCTTGATCGAGCGGAGCGCATTTCCCTCGGATCGCTATGCCGTGGTCTCGCAGCTGCAGTATCACGGCCTCGAACCGTCACGACACTTGCTGGAGGCGGCGCCGCGCGACGGCGAGGACCATCTACGCACGGAAGACCTGATCGCGGCGATCGAGCGGCTGGGACCACGGCTCGCGCTGGTGCTGCTGCCGGGCGTGCAATACCTATCGGGGCAGCGACTGGAACTGGAGTCCCTGGCGCGATGCGCGCGGCGCAACGGGGCCGTGGTCGGCTTCGATTTGGCGCATGCGGTCGGCAACACGCCGCTCGAGCTGCACGACTGGCAGGCCGATTTCGCGGTTTGGTGCAGTTACAAATATTTGAACGGCGGTCCGGGCGCGATCGGCGGCTGCTTCGTGCACGAGCGCCATGCGCAGGATGCCACGCTGCCGCGCTTTGCCGGTTGGTGGGGTCACGACCGTGCGACCCGCTTTGCGATGGGACCGGATTTCACGGCGATTCCGGGAGCCGCCGGCTGGCAACTGAGCAACCCGCCGATACTCGCCACCGCGCCGCTGCTGGCGTCCCTGGCGCTGTTCGAACGTGCGGGTCTCGACCGTTTGCGCAGCAAATCGATCGCGCTCACCGGTTTTCTTCAAAGCGAGGTCGAGTCCGGGCTTGGGTGTCTGGCCGAAGTGGTGACGCCCCGCGACAGCGAAGCGCGCGGCTGTCAGTTGAGCATTCGGCTGCGACGCGCACCGGCAGAGGCGCGCCTTTGCTTCGAGCGCTTGACCGCCGCCGGCATCGTTGGCGATTGGCGTGAACCGGACGTGCTGCGCCTCGCGCCTGCACCGCTCTACACCTCCTTTCAGGACGTCGCGCACGCAGCCGCGGCGCTGAGCCGGGCGGCACGCGCGTGACGGTACGCATCATCGGGGCGGGCCCCACCGGCGCTCTGCTCGCCATCCTGCTGCGTCGGCGCGGGCTCGCGGTAACGATCTACGAAAGCCGTGGCGATCCGCGCAGCGCGCTGCCCGAGACGGGCCGCTCGATCAACCTGGCGCTCGCCGACCGGGGTATCGCGGCGCTGCGACGCGTGGGCGTGTTCGACGAGGTGTTCCCGCGGCTCGTACCGATGACCGGGCGGCTCATCCATGATCTGCGCGGCGCGACCGGGCTGCAGCCTTATGGGATGCGTGCCGCGGAAGTCATCTATTCGATTTCTCGCCATCGTCTCAATCAAGCGCTGCTGGATCTGGCCATCCGGCAATACGGCGTCGAGGTACGCTTCGAGCATCGGCTCGAAGCGGCTGATTTCGCGGGCGGTGTCGCGCACCTGCGGGATCTGCGTGCGGATCGCATCGAAACCGTGCCGATGGCTCCCTTGCTGGCCTGCGATGGGGCGGGCTCGCGCCTGCGGCGTGACATGCAGTCCGCCGGTTTGATCGTGGCGGCCGAACAGGCCCTGGATCACGGTTACAAGGAACTCTCGATCCCCGCCGGCGCGAACGGGGATTACCGCATGGAGAAGAACGCGCTACACATCTGGCCCCGCGGGCAGCACATGCTGATCGCCCTGCCGAACGACGACGGGAGTTTCACCGCCACGCTGTTTCTGCAGAACGCGGGCTTGGTCAGCTTCGCGAGCCTCGGGGGACCGGCGCAGATCGAGAGCTTTCTGACCGAGAATTTTCCCGACGTGGTCCCGCTCATGCCGGATCGGGTCGCGCAGTTCCTGGCAAATCCCACCGGCTTTCTCGGCACCGTGCATACGGATCCCTGGTCGGTGGGCGGACAGGCCGCGATCATCGGCGATGCCGCGCACGCGATCGTGCCCTTCCATGGACAGGGCATGAACTGCTGCCTGGAGGACTGCCTGGAATTCGACGCCTGCCTGGACGGCCGAAAGGACTGGCAGGAGTTATTCCGCGAATTCCATGCGCGGCGCAAGCCCAACACGGATGCGATCGCGACCATGGCGCTCGAGAACTACCTCGAGATGCGCGAACACGTTGCCGATGCGCGCTTCCGCCTGCGCAGCGCCCTGGCGCTGGAGCTCGAGCGGCGCTTTCCGGAGCGCTTCATTCCGCGGTATTCCATGGTGATGTTCCACCATGAAATCCCCTATGCCCTTGCGCTGGCGCGCGGCCGCGTCCAGGCGCGCCTCCTCGAGGAATTGACGGCCGGCGCGACGACGCTCGCCGACATCGATTTCGTCCGCGCGGAGGCGGAGATTCACCGTCAGCTCGAACCGGTCGCGGCGATCCTGTCGAGCGTGACGAACGAGTGCGCATAGGGATTCTTGTCGTCGGCTTCATGGCGGACACGCCCTGACTCCCGCCACTCGACGCCCCGCCAACCGCTGAAGCTCGCGTCTCCGTCGCGGATGCTGGTATGCACGAGCGTCAGATGGATGCGTGTGGCCAGAGCGAGGCACTGGCGATAGACCTCGCCGCCGCCGATCACGAGCAGCGCCGTTCCCGCCGGCGCGAGGCCGCGCGCCTCGGCGACGCTCGCGACGAGGCGGCAACCGTCGGCCACGGCGTGCGTCGATCGGCTGAGGATCAGATTCAGGCGACCCGGCAGGGCCTTGCCGATGGACTCATGGGTCTTACGCCCCATGAGCACCGTGTGACCCTGCGTGATCCGGCGGAAGTGCCGCAGGTCCGCGGGCAGATGCCAGGGCAGCCCCTGGTCCTTGCCGATCACGTCGTTCTCGGCGACCGCGACGACCAACTCGATGGCGGCCGGTTGGGCGGCCGCCGCATGCTCAGTCTCACTGGTCGTCGCCTCGCTCACGCCCAGCGTTATACGCCGCGGACGCGGGCGCCGCCAGCGTTTGCGGGCTCAGAACTGCAGCGCGAGCTTGGGCTGCACGACCGGCAGCGTGATCTCGGACAGCGACGTCACGGTGCCCGTGCGATCCGCGGAGCAGGTGAGCCGCGCCACCGCGGCACCGGTACGGGGATCACGCGCCGTGAGCTCGAAGGTAAATTCACGCGCGTAGAATTCCGCGACCGAACCGCTATCGACGTTCAGCGAGGCAATCTTGATCTTGGGCGTCTCGACGCCGTGCGAACTCAGGCGAGCCGCGAATGCGCCGGCGCAGGCCTTCAAAGACGCCTGCTCCGGAGAGGCCGTCGCGAGGGAGGGAGAAACTGCCGCGGCGAGCAGCGCGGCGATGCCGACAATACGCATGTTCATGCTGGTATTCCTTAAGGGTCAAAGATACCAACGCCCCGAACACAGGCTAAACGGCTCGTCCGGAGTCAACAAACGATAAAACCTAAGCGGGCATGCGATTTCGCTCAACCCGGCATTCGCTGAGGATCCACTGCGTAAATTCCTGCAGGTCCTCGCGTTCCCGGTCCTCGGGACGCTGAAGTATGACGTAGCTCTCATTGGTCGTCAGTTCAGCGTCGAACAACTTGACGAGACCGCCCGCGAGGAAGCGATCCGCGCTCAGCCGGGAGGGCACGAGCGCGACACCCACCCCCTGTTCCGCCGCGATCACGACGGCCGACATCGTGTCGAGGCGCACGATGCGATTCGGCTTGATCGGTTCGATGCCGAGTCCGACGGCCCATCGCTCCCAGGCCTCACGCCGTTCCTCGTGGACGAGCAAGGTCTTGCCGTTCAGGTCGGCATAACGCACGATCGGATTGTCGGCGCGAAAAGCGGGGGAACAGGCCGCGATGAAACTCTGCGCGAACAATTCATGCACCGTGAGTCCGTCCCACGGACCCGCACCGACCACGATCGACAAGTCGGCTTCGGGAGGATGGGTCTTAGGCGCGGAAAAGGTCGTCTCGATGCGGATGTCGGTTTCTTCGCGCGCCTGCGAGAAAGAGGCGAGTCGCGGCAGCAGCATCTCGTTCGCGAAGAACGGCATGACGTTCAGCCGGATGATCGTCCGGCCGTAACGAATCTGCAACTGCTCGGTCACCGACTCGAGTTTGGAGAAAATGTCGTTGATGTGCTCGAGGTAATGGGCGCCGGCATCCGTCAATGCGAGTGTACGAACGCCGCGCGCGCCCCGCTCGAACAACGTGACGCCCAGCTGTTCCTCGAGCGCTTTGATTTGATGACTGACGGCGGAGGGCGTGACGAACAATTCCTCGGCCGCCGCCTTGAAGCTCTGCAGCTTGGCCGCGACCTGGAAGGTCTTCAGAAATTTCAGCGACGGCAAGCGCATGGGCACGAACGAACCTGTTTAGCGGACGGCACGAATAGGGTATCGGTCCCTCTCGGATTTAGTGAAGTCATTGTATCCGATCCATGATCGAGATGAAGCAAAAGTCATGCCAGCGGGGCAAGCGCAAGAATTTAACGACGCAGTTCCGCCCCTGCCTTAACCTTGTGCCACGATGCAGAGCATCGCCTCATGCCGGTCGCACGTTCCTAGCGCATGGCAGGCCAACGGGAACCTCCGCATCTTGGTCAAAACGCATCTGATCACGGGCTCCTTCGGGGCCGGAAAAACGACGGCGATACGCCGCCTGATGGCCCGCAAGCCGACCCAGGAATTATGGGTCGTCGTTCTCAACGAGTTCACCGAGGCCGGCCTCGATGCGCTCGCCGTCGCCCACGCGGCCGAGGGCCGCTACGACGTCCGCCTCATCGAGGGCGGGTGTCTTTGCTGCGTCGGGGAACTGGAGTTCGGCAAACAGATCCGCGACATCCTGCGCAATCTGCGGCCCGACCGGCTGCTGATCGAGCCCAGCGGGGCGGCGCATGCGAGTCAGATCGTCGACGAACTCTCGCTCTACGAGAACCAGGGCGCGTTGCGCCTGGACAGCGTGATCTGTCTCGTCGATGCGCTCGATGCCGTGCGCCTGGATGCGCGCCGCGAAGGCAACGAGTGGTCGCAGATCCAGGCGGCGGACGTGCTGCTGTTGTCGAAGCCCGATCTTGCCGATGCGGCCGCGCGCGCGGCCTTCGCGTCGCTCGTGGCGGCACAATACCCCGTCAAGCCCTGCGTCGGCAGCTGCAGTCATGGCGAACTGCCCGTGAACGCGCTGCAGGCCTACACGCGCGCACCGGCGTTTTCGCTGGTCGAGCCGCAAACGGCGGGCACGCCGCCGGTGCAGGAAGAATTCAGCATCGCGGGTCTCGTCGGCCGCGAAGTGCGGGTCGCCGCCCTGGGGGCCGGTGCGATCAGCTGGATCCTGCCGCAGAATCTGGTCTTCTCGCGCAGCGTCGTCGAGCCAAGGCTCGACTGGTTGCTCGAGGCCCAAGGCAGTGCACTGCGGCGGGTCAAGGGCGTCCTGCGCACGGGGCCTGGCCCCTCCTGGGCGTTTCAAAGCCACGGCCGCGGCCTTGCGAGCGAGGACAGCGGCTATCGTCGCGACAGCCGTCTGGAGATCGTGGTGGGCGGCGCCCCGACGGCCGCGTTCCTGGACGGATGGCGCGACATGCTGCGCGCGGCGGCGCTCAGGCCCGCCGACGAAACCAACCGCTGATGCTCCACCGTGCGCAGGTCGCAGGTTCCACGGCATGCTCGCGCCCCGGCGTGCGGAAAACGACGAGACGCCCGCCGACCGGCGCGATGTCGCGGTGGGCACCGTCCGCGTTGAACAGCCGCAAGGCCCCGCCGGTCGCCGGCCCCCAGGCGTCGTTCAGATAAAGCACGAGCGAGACCTGCCGTTGCTCGCTGCCCTGCGGCTGATCGACGTGCCGGGCAAAAAACGCGCCGGGCGCGTAACGGGCGTAATGCAACTCGAGATCGAACAAGCCCAGGGTCGCCTCGCGATTCAAGGCGAGTCGCAGGCTCTCGAGGCCGGCGAGCAGAGTCGACTCGGCGGGCAGGTACGGCGCCGACAGCCAGCAGGTCTCGTCGCCGCGCACTTCGTCCAGTCGTCGCTCGCGCTGCGTGCCGCCGACGCGCGCCGGCGCGAATTCGCCGAGGCCATGGCGCAATAGGGCACAAGCCAGCAAGTCCCGTCGCTGCGGCTCGCCGAGAAAATCATCGTGGATGCAGAGGTCCTCGGCCGCGACCATGGCGGCAACCCGCGCGGCCGCCGCCGCCGCGCGGTCCTGCGGAGGCGCTTCAGCGGGCGCGCGTGGAGCTGCGCCCACGACGGGTGGCCTTCACCTTGGTGTTGGTCTTGGCCTTCGCCCTGGTTTTGGCCTTAAGGTGGGTCTTTTTTTTGTGCTTCGGTTTCTTCCGCGGCTTCTTCGGGGCTTCGAGCATACTGCCACGGCATTTCGCCGCCCCACAACGGCAGGCGAAGATCTCATCGACGTTCGGCGGATCATCCGGGTCGCGCTGGATCTGATAATCGTAGGCGAGTTCATCGCCCTTTTGAATCGTGCGGATCGCCTCGATGAAGACGCGCCGGTCGTTGGTGGAGCTTTCACAATTGGGATCGCAACCGTGATTGATGTAGCGAGCATCGTTGCCGCCGACGCCGCCGTCGATCACGGTGCGTGCATCGACCGTGAACAGAAAGGTGTGATTGTCGTCGGCCGCCTTGTTCTCGTAGCGCGAATCCGCCTCGTCGTGCGTGATCCGATCGCCGATGTATTCGGTGATCGTCGTGCCCTTGCGAATCCGGCGCAAGGCGAAGACCCCGTAACCGTGGATCGGCGAGTGCCTGACTTCGAACAGGGGCTGGCGTCGGGACGGCGGCTTCTTCATGATTTCCTGGAGGAGGATGGGGCCTAAATGGCGATGGGGGCCTTGATGGCCGGATGATGCTGGTAATCGACGATATCGAAATCGTCGAAGGCATACTCGAACAAGCTCGGCGGACGTCGACGCAGGCGCAACGTGGGCAGCGGCAGCGGTGCGCGCCCGAGCTGGATCTCGACCTGGTCGAGGTGATTCAGATACAAGTGACAGTCCCCGCCCGTCCAGACGAAATCGCCGGGTGCGAAATCGCACTGCTGGGCGAGCATCTGCGTGAGCAGCGCATAAGAGGCAATGTTGAACGGCACGCCGAGGAAGGCATCGGCGCTGCGCTGATACAGCTGGCAGGACAAGCGGCCGTCCGCGACGTAGAACTGGAAGAGCGCGTGGCAGGGGAGCAGCGCCATCTGGTCGAGCTCACCGACGTTCCAGGCGCTGACGAGGATGCGTCGCGAGTCGGGGTTCTCGCGTAGCTGACGCACGACCGTGGCGAGTTGATCGATCTGACGCCCGTCGGCGGTCGGCCAATTGCGCCATTGCTTGCCGTAGACCGGCCCGAGATCGCCGTTGGCATCGGCCCACTCATCCCAAATGGTGACTCCATGTTCGTGCAGATACGCCACGTTGGTCTCGCCGCGCAGGAACCACAGCAGTTCGTGGATGATGGAGCGCAGGTGCAGTTTCTTGGTCGTCACGAGCGGGAACCCGAGCGCGAGATCGAAGCGCATCTGATAACCGAACACACTGAGCGTGCCGGTGCCCGTGCGATCGGCCTTGCGCGCGCCGACGTCCCGGATGTGACGCAGGAAATCGAGATATTGCTGCATTCTAGACGCGATTGCCGCTGGCCGCATCGCGCCGGTAGGCATAGAGCATCATCCCGACACCGATCAAGATCATGGGCGTCGACAGCAGCATGCCCATCGTGAGCCAGTCGCCGACCAAATAGCCGATGTTGGCATCGGGCAGACGCACCGACTCCACCAGGGTGCGCGCGCACCCGTAGATCAAGAGGAAGAGCCCCGTGGGCGCGAGTCTCGGCCGCGGTGTGCTCGTGTACCACCAGACGATCAGGAACAAGACCAGGCCCTCGAGCGTCGCCTCGTAGAGCTGCGAGGGATGACGCGATATCAGCACGCCTTGGGCGTCCGGCACGCCGAAGCCCCAGGGCAGATCGGTGGGGCGTCCCCAGAGTTCGTCGTTGATGAAGTTTCCCAACCGTCCGGCCAGGAGACCGATGCCCGGCAGCGGCGCCAGGAAATCGCAGACGTCGGCGATGCGCTTGTGCTTGACGCGGGCGAACACGACCGCGGCGATCAACACGCCGGTGAGGCCGCCGTGAAAGGACATCCCGCCGTCCCAAATGTGAAAGGCGTTGAGCCAATTCTCGGCGATCACGTCATGGCCATAGACGAGGCACCAGCCGGTGCGGCCCCCGACGATCACGCCGATCGCGCAGTAGAAAATCAAGTCATCGATGTCCAGCTGAGTCCAGGTCGACCCCGGCTGGCGGGCGCGATGGCGCGCGAGGAACCAGGCAGCCACGAAGCCGATCAGATACATGATGCCGTACCAATGCACACGCAGCGGCCCGACGGAAATGGCTATGGGATTGATATGGGGGTAGGTGAGCATCGCTGACGCCGTTAGATTATTTCAAAGCCTGCGAGACGCGGCAAAAATAAGCCTTCAGATACCGGGTTTCGGGGATGGCCGGGTGCACCGGGTGATCCGGCGCCTGCCCGCCCGCCTCGACCAGTTGCACCGTCTTGTCAGCACCCCGCGCCGCCTTGCCGATCGCATCCTGGAGTTCCTCGGCGCTCAAATGATAGGAGCAGGAGCAAGACACCAGAATGCCGTCCGGGACCAGGAGCTGCATCGCCAGCTGGTTGAGCCGCTTATACGCAGCCTGCGCCTTGGGCGCATCCTTCTTACGCTTGGCAAACGCCGGCGGATCGACGATGACGACGTCGAAGAGAGCCTTTTCATGGATCAATTCTTCCAGCACATCGAAGGCGTCGCCGCGGCGGGTCCGGATGCGAACGCCGTTCTCGCGGCCGTTTTTCTCCGCCAGTTCGAGCGCCGCCGCGGAACTGTCGACACACAGGACGTCCGCCGCGCCGCCGGCGCCGGCGCGCACGCCCCAGGCTCCAACGTAACTGAACACGTCGAGCACCCGCGCTCCCGGGGCGACGTACTTGACGAGCGCACGGCGGTTCGCGGCCTGGTCGAAGAACCAGCCCGTCTTCTGGCCGCCCTGCAGCGCCGTGGAAAATCGCAGCCCGTCCTCGACGACGAGACCGGGCTCGAGGTCGCCGCTCGTGCCGAGGGTCTGTTCGACATAGCCCGGCAAGCCTTCCAGCTCGCGGGCGGCACTGTCGTTCCGGAAGAGCAGGACGCGGGTGCCAAGCACCGTGACCAGGGCCTGCTGGATCTCGGCTTTGTAGCGCTCCATGCCGGCCGTTCCGATCTGGACGACGCAGGTATCCCCATACCGGTCGATCACCAGGCCCGGCAGGCCGTCCGACTCGCCGTAAATCAGGCGATAGAACGGTGCCGCGTACAAGCGCTCTCGCAAGCTCAGCGCTTGCCGCAGGCGCGCTGCGAACCACCCCGCACCGGGCGGCTGCCAGGAGCCGAGCAGCCGCGCACAGATCAAGGATTTCGGGTTGACATAGGCCAGGCCCAAAGCCCGGTCGTTGTGTGCCAGCACACGCACCAGGTCGCCCGCCCTGAACTTGGTCAGCGGAGTCTGACCGGTGTCGATCTCGTTGCTGAAGACCCAGAGATGTCCCGCCTGCAGGCGACGATCCTCGTTACGCTTCAAACGAAGCGTGGGTAGATCGGCTGCTGTAACGGTGTCGGCCATGGGCGGTAACTCGCGGATGATGGCGCGCATTCTAACCGACGTCGCCCCGCGAGATGTGGCCCAATCACGGCGGAGCGCTACAGCATCGTGTACTGGACTTCCGAGAAGGAATCGACCGGAAAGACGTAAAAAAGCTTGAGCGTCACGTTGCCGTCGTTGCGGATTCCATGCGGTGTGTCGGCCGGAATGCAAACCGTGGTTCCGGGTCGCACTGCACGCTCCAGGGGGCCGAGCGTGACGACGCCCTGGCCTTCGAGAAAGTAATAAACCTCGAGCGTCGGATGGCGATGCAACTCCAGTTGCACACCGGGGCTTATTTCGCAGACCCCGCTGGTCACGAGCGCGGTCGGCGTCCGATCGGCGCTCGTCAGAGTTCGCCAGGTGCAGCCCATGCCGCCCTCGACGGGAACGTCGGACTCATCGACGACGAACGGGCTCAAGGACAGCCTCCCCGGCCGGCCGTGAGACCTTGGGCCGCTGTCGCAATGGCAAGGGCGAGCTTGCCCAAGGCGCGCTGGTGGGCCTGGACGAGCGCATCGTAGCCCGGGCCCGTTGCGGCAGCGACCGGCTCATCGATCTGCGTGCTGCAACCGACGCTGGTGGCCTTGCCGTCGACGCTGGGCCAGCTCAGCGTCCAGGCCGCCTCGATCACCGCGCGTGCCCCCGGTTCCGAATCGAAACGCCGCAGGTTCACCCGAACACTCAGGGCTGGATGCGCCTTTTCGGAGAGGCCCGTGACATCCCTGCCTGGCAGGTCTCGCGCGAGATCCGCCGACAAGGCGGCGCGCAACTCGTCGCCCAGCGGCGCTATCCAGCGATCGCCCTCGAGCAAATCGACGCGTTGCGGTCCTTCGCGCAGGACCAACTGCGGCTGATCGACCTGGGCCGGCACGCCGACACGCGTCAGTACGAACGGCAGCCGGTGAGCCGGATCGGTATCGGCGGACTCGGGCGGTCCGGCGCCAACCAGCGAGTAGTAGCGGATCGGGGCCGACGAGCAGGCGGTCAGCGAGACCGTCAACGCAGCGAGGACGGCGAACGATCGCGGCAAATTCATGGCTGGCCTCCTGGCGGCGCCGATGCCGGTGGTGATGCGGGTGGTGATGCGGGTGGTGATGCGGGTGGTGATGCGGGGGCGGCGCGGGTCGGGGCGGGATCGGGACGACGACCCCGCAGCAGCGCTTCCGGATGCGCCGAGAGGTAGTCGGTAAACACACGCAGGGAGCGGGCGGTCCGCTGTAATTCCTCGAGCGTGAGCCCGAGATTTTGTTGCAACGGCGAATCGTTGGAGAGCGCTTTATCGGCACTGCCCAGCGTGTTGTTGATGCCCTGCAAGCTGCCTTTGAGCTGCGGCAGCAGATCGGTGTTCAGGTGCTTCAGCGTCGAGCTCAGCTCACCCAGGCTATCGTCCAGATGATTGCCGATCTTTTCGAACGGCACCTTCTGGAGTTTGGCGACGATCGAGTCCAGCCGCTCCTGCAATTGGCTCAGACTGCCGCGAACGGTCGGAATCTCGAGCGGCTTCGCGGCGGGATTGAAGGCGACTTTCGGAGCCGCGGGTACGAAGTCGAGGCCGATGTACAGCTGCCCGGTCAGGAGATTTCCGGTTTTTGCCTCGGCGCGCAAACCATGCGAGACGAGCACGCCGACGGTCTGGGCGATGTTGTCGACGTCGCCGTGCTTGGCGGCAATCGCCGAGAGCTTGGTCTGCGCCCGACCGAGGCGGCGAGGATAGATCACCGCACCGACGATGATGGGAAAGCGCTGCGTCTTTTCGTCATAGTCGAGATTCACGGACACGACGTGGCCGATGTCGATGCCGAGAAACTCGACCGGGGCATCGACATCCAAGCCGCGAACCGACTGGTCGAAACGCATACGGACGTAGCTGGGCTCGCCATCCGGCGGGCGCATGGCCGTCGCTTCGTCGCCGAACAACACGAAGCTCGTGTCCGGGCCCGCCGGCGTATCGTCCTGGGGTCCGGGGGCATCCTGAAAACCGATTCCGCCGGCGATCACGGTCGCCAGCGACTCGGTATTGAGCTTGAGGCCGTTCGCGCCGAGCGACACATCGACACCGCTCGCGTTCCAGAAGCGCGTGGCCTGGGTCACGAAGCGATCGCTGGGCGCATCGATGAACACGTGCAAGGACACGCTCTTGCCGTCCGGTTTCAGCTGATAGGAGGTGACGTGGCCGACCTGAATGCGCCGGTAATATACCGGCGAACCCACGTCGATGGAGCCGAGATCGGCACTCTGCAACTCGAAGCTCCTGCCGGGTGAGCCATGCGTGACCGAGGGCGGATTCTCCAGGCCGACGAAGTCCTTGCGCGATTCCGTGGAATCGCCGACGTCGGCGCCGATGAAGGCGCCCGAGAACAGGGTGTCCACGCCCGAGATGCCGCCGAGGCCTATCCGCGGACGCACGACCCAGAATCGGGTGCTCGCCGTGGCGAAGTTTTCGGCGCTCTTGAGCAAGTTGACCTTGACGAGCACGCTGTTGCGATCGCCACTCAGTCCGAGGCTGTGCACGGTGCCGATCACGACGCTCTTGTACTTGACCGGGGTCTTGCCGGCCTCCAGACCCTCGCCGCTCTGAAAGCTGATCGTGATCTGCGGGCCTGCCTCGAGGGCGCTGCGAATCACGAGCGATGCGCCGACGACGGCGGCGATCGCCGGCACGAGCCAGATCCACGAGGCGCTGAAGCGCCTCTTGCGAACGATCGGCTGCGGCAACTCATCGATGCCCTCGTCCGGGGCCTCATTTTCACTCATGCGGTTCCTCGTCATCCCAGGTCAGGCGCGGATCGAAACTAAGGGAGGCGCACATCGTCAATACGACGGTCAGCCCGAAAAAGATCACGCCGGGCAATGGCTCCACGGAACTGAGGACATTGAAGCGCACCAGTGCCGTCAGCAGGGCGACGACGAACACGTCCAGCATGGACCAGTGCCCGATGAACTCGATCAGCCGGTAGAGCATTGCACGCTGCGGTTGCGCCCAGTGCGACCGGCGGTGCACGCATATCAGCAGCACCAGCAGCGCCAAAAATTTCAGCATCGGCACGACGATGCTGGCCGAAAACACGATGACCGCGAGCCCCTGGGAATCCTTGTTCCAGAGCTCGACAACACCGCTCAGGATGGTGTTGTCGTCGACATCGCCCAAGCTCGCCGTGCGCATGATCGGCAGCACGTTCGCCGGGATGTAGACGATGAACGCGGCGATCAGCAGCGCCCAGGTGCGCGACAGACTGGCCGTCTTGCGCCGCCGCAGCACCGAGCCGCAGCGCGAACAGCCGGCATCGGCGAATTGGGGGGCACGGCTGACCAGGCCGCAAACGGCGCAGCCGATGAGCCCGAGCTGGTGCGCCCGCGGCAGCGCCGTCATGCCCGGCGACTGGGCACGAGATCCCAGAGGCGCCGCAAATCGATGCCGGCGAACAAGGTGATGAACAGGGTGAGTGCGGCATAGGAATAAATGCCAGCATCGGGAAACACTTCGAAATAAGCCTTGGCCTTGACCATGGCGACCAGGACGCCGAGGACGAATACCTCGCTCATGGTCCAGGGGCCGAAGTAATGCATGGCGAGCATCAAGGGGCGAAAGGCGGGCGCCAGGCGCCCCTGCCGCCCGAACAACAGCAACCACCCGAGAGTCAGCAGGTTGAACAAGGGAAAGAAGAAGAGCGTGACCGCCGTGATCACGGAGATGACCTGCGCATCATCGTGCCACATGATCAAAATCATCCCCCAGAGCGTGGTGCTGTTCTGCTGGCCGTTCAGAGCCAGGGTCACGACCGGCCAGATGTTTCCCTGAATGAACAGAACCAGGGCAGCGAGCACCAGCGCGGTCAATGCATCAAGACCGAGGCGGTGGTGGCGGGCCAGGACGACCCCGCAGCGCGCACACCGCGCCACCTCGCCCCGGCCGAGTACGGGCAGTCGATAGACCGTATCGCAGTCGTCGCAGATGAGGAGTCGCGAGGAGGGGCCCATGCGCCTATGGTAATGGATTCGCGGCGCCCGTGGCTCTCGCTGTCGGTTGCGGCCTACAGGGGAATGCCGCGGCGCCCGATGGCGATCCCGTGGCGGCGCGGTTCATAGTCTTTCGTCTGTTCGACTTACCAGCAACGAGGTGCGCCATGACGATCGAGGAGCCGATGACTGATCGAGCCGCAATCGGAGGGCAGCCGGATCCGGACCCACTATTGCCGGACCTGAGCCATGCCAGCCATAAGCCGGTTCTCCATATCGGTCCGGCGGGCGAGAAACTCGACGAGGACGATTTGGAGGTGGACGACGAGGAGTTGCCGGTCATGGGCTCCGACAACAATAGAATCCCCTGAGGGAATTGCTCGCCTCACCGAGCGATGTCGCACGGTGAGGTGAGCGTACGGATACCACGTTTGTTGCGGGGACGGTCCTCAGCCGCCGATCGCCGATCGGCGACCTGCCTCGGTCCAGGCGCCATGGGAGTCTGAGCCGACGTAGCGCTCGAACTCCTCCTGATAGCGTTTGCTCAGCTTTGCCTGCGCGTCCGGCGGCAACTTTTCCTTGATCTCGAGGAACCAGGTTCCCTCTTCCTCGTAGACGTGGTGAGCCACGGCGCCGCGGATGTGCTCGAGTTTGTCGAGGTAGTCCTGGCTCATCGGGGGCAGATTGTCGAGCTCGGCCATCTCGACCTTCGCACCCGCCTGCTGGGTATAGGCCATCGTCGCATGCCCCTTCTCGTCCGCCTGAGCCGCGAGCGCGGGATACAGCACCGATTCCTCGGCGATCGAATGGCCCGTCAGAATGATCGCGAGGCGCTTCTGCGCGCTGGTCCGTGATGCCGAATCGCGCGCCGCCCTGACGGCCTCGAATTCCGCTTCGATCTGCGCATGATGCTCGAGCACCAGCGACAACCAATCTCCGGCAGTCGCCGCCGACTGCGCCTTCGCGCGCGCCTCCGCACGGGCTTGTTCGCTTTCCGGCGGCGTCACGGCCGCGACGACCTTATCGAATATGGACATGAATGTCTCCTGGGTTGGTTGCTTCCGTCCGAGGGACAAAACTAAAGCAAGGAAAGCACCCGTCCCATAGGCACGAACCGCAGGATCACGTCGTCCTGCGCTGACGCGTCAGGTGAGCAGCGCGGCGAGCGCGCGACGCAAGTCGCCGTGCTCGCTCTCGGAGAATGCCGGTGCGGCCGACCAGTCGAGCGCCCAAGGCTGAGCGGTGCGTGTGACTTCGGGCTCGCCGTGCTGCCGGGGAAAAACGTGCGCATGCAAGGCAGGCTCGAGGTTGCCGAAGATGGCGTAGTTGATGCGAATCGCGCCGGTCACGGCCAGCAGCGCATCACCGACGCGCGCCATGTCAGCGAGAAACTGGGCCCTCGCGTGGCCGGACAGGGCGTTCAGATCGGGCACGACCGGATCTGGCAACAGGAGACAGTAGCCGGGTAGGACTTGACGATCGGCCAGCAGAACCCAGCCCGAACCGACTCGCGCGACACTGCCGGGGTGCCGCCCCTCACGGCAGCGTTCGACCATGCGATGGATCGCTGTCGGCGGATCGGCTTGCCCCGTGCTGCCCATCTAGGACGCACTCGCGGCGGCGAGTGACGAGGAGTCGCGCTGTTGTGAACACGCGGCCAACAGGCCGAACGTGGCGACCTGGATCGCGGCACCGATCGCTCGCATCAACCCTGCCAGCGACGCGGGGCGCCGGTATCCAGGTGCACGAAATCGGCCGCGCGGTAATAGCCCACACCTCCCTGCCCTAGAGCGACCGCGGAGGCGGCGAGATCGGCGCAGGCGACGCCGGACAGCCGTAAATCGATCGCCCGACCTTGGGCGTGCAATCCGGCGCCCGCGGCACGCGACGCCGAACGATACGCATCGAGCACGTCGTACACCGGCCACGGAGTCCAAGCGACGGCTGTTTGCAGCAGCCGACGGATCAACTGCGGGTCGATGTGTCCTCGCGCGTCGGTCGCAGGATCGCGCATGAGCGTCTCGATGCGGCCCATGATCGCGGCCGAGAGATATCCGTCGAGGCCGAGCTCGACTTCCAGTCGCTCACCCGTGACGAGGTGGCGCAGCACGAGCCCGCGGGCGCCGGCCGCGCTCACTGGCGGCGCACCGACCAGCGATGCGCCAAGACTCGCTGCGCCGGCAGGCGGCGCGCCGATCGCGGCTGCCGCGCAGCCGGCGATCTGCAGGAGCTGCCGGCGGGTGATCATGCGGGCCTGGCTTCGCGCAGCAATTTGCCGCGGTCGAGCGCGAGCACGGTTGCCTTCGGGAAGAAATTGAATTCCGAGGCGGTCGCCCAGGTGTAGGCGCCCATCATGCGGCCCATGATGAGGTCGCCGACGTCGAGCTTGGGCAGCTCGAGCTGTTCATCGATGACGTCGATGCTGTCGCAGGTAGGCCCGGCGAGAACGCAGGGAAAGGTTTCGCCCGGCGGAACCAGCGCCGTCACGGGATACTTCGCGTGGTCATACAACTGGCCGCTGAAGGATCCGTACAAGCCGTCATCGAGGTAGTACCACCAGCGACCGTCGCGCTGTGCGCGCCCCATGACGGAGGCGACGGCCACCGCGGCGGGCGCCGCGATGTAACGGCCGGGCTCCGCGATGATGCGCACCTGGCCGCTCAAGCTCGCGAGGGCCGCCCTGATGGGCGCACAGAATTCCTCGATCGACGGAGCCGCGCGCAGATAGTCCACGGGAAACCCGCCGCCGATGTCGAGTATCCGCAATACGGACCCAGTATTGGCCGCTTGGAGGATCAACTCGCGGCACACGGTGATCGCGCGCACGTGCATTTCAGGATCCGCAGCCTGTGATCCCACATGGAACGAGAGTCCGGCGACCTCGACTCCGAGTTCTCTCGCGAGCTCGAGCAAGGCCGGCACCGCCTCGGGGTCGCAGCCGAACTTGCGCGACAGATCGCAGACGGCACCGGGACTTCGGAAAGAGACGCGGATCAGGAGACGCGCGCGCTGGCGAAACTTGACGAACTTGCGCAATTCATCCGGGTTGTCGACGACGAAGATGGCCACCCCGAAGTCCAAGGCCGTGCGAATGTCGCCGTCGCGCTTGATCGGATGCGTGTGTATGCACCGCTCAGCCGCGACACCGAGGCGGCGAACCAGATCCACCTCGCCGTTGGTCGCAAGATCGAACCAGGCGCCCTCCTCGCGCAGCACCTGGATGACCTCGGCGCGCGGCAAGGGCTTGAGGGCGTAATGCAGATCGACGCCCGGCAGGGCCGCGGCGAGCCGGCGATACTGTGCGCGGATGCGTTGGGCGTCGATGATGAGCAGCGGGGATCCATACCGGCCGACGAGGCGGCGCAGGGCTTCAGGCGCGAACGGATCGTCTGCAGGATCCAATTCGAGAGCGGCATCGTGCGGCAGCGGACGAGGAGTATTTTCGACCATGGTTTCAGCCTGCGCCCGAATCGTTGGCGCTGCCGCCGGAGCCGCTCGCTCGCGTCAAGCGGTCGAGAACCGCAGCCCAACGCTCATCGTTAGGCGGCGCTTGAACGAGAATCCGCACGCAGCCGACGCGGTCGAGGGTGCGCAGGTGATTGTAGAGATGATGGGCATAACTGTCCGGCTTCTTGCCTGCGTTGATCCAGGTCATGTGCCTCTGCGCATGCAGCGGCGGGCGCATCGCGAGAACCCCGACCTTGTCCTCGCGCGCCGCCAGCGCGCCGGCGCGGGTCTCGAGGTCATCGGCGGCGACGATCTCCAAGGGCGTCGTCGGGGCATAATGAACCAGCCGGTCTCCGGGCGCTCGCGGTGCATCGCCGGCCTGGGCCAGCGGACCGACGATCTTTTCCAGTTGAGAGCGCGTGATGAAGCCGGGCCTGAGCAGACGCGCCGTACCCTCGAGGCAGGAGACGATCGTCGATTCGAGCCCGATCGGAGACTCGCCGCCGTCGAGCAGAACGCGCACGGCATCGCCGAATTCCTCGCGCACATGTTCCGGCTTGGTCGGGCTCAAACGACCGTAGCGGTTTGCGGACGGCGCCGCAATCCCGCCACCGAAGGCGGTCAACAGTTGCTGGGCCATGGGGTGGGAAGGAATGCGAATGCCGATGCTGTCCTGGCCGCCGGTGACGAGCGGATTCACGTCGTCGGCCTTGGGCAGTATCAAGGTCAGCGGGCCGGGCCAAAACGCGTCGGCCAATGCCGCGGCCATCGGCGGAATCGAAGCTACCCAGCGGTGCAAATAGCGTGGATTGTCCAAGTGCACGATGACCGGGTGGTCGCTAGGCCGCCCCTTGAGCTCGAAGATCTTCGCAACCGCGACCGGATCGGCCGCGTTCGCGCCCAAGCCGTAGACGGTCTCGGTCGGAAAGGCCACGAGACCGCCTGCGCGCAGGGTCTCGACGGCTTGTTCGATCTCGGTCTGTGTAGCTCTTACCACCGCCCCATGATATCAAGACTTGGCGCGTGCGCCCGCTATTGCGACGCTGAGTCCGTGGGCGGATCGATGTCGGTTCGCGACCACTCGCCGTCGCTGCCGCGATTCAGTTCGTAGGCGGGCCAATAATGGTTGTCGAGTTTCAGCGTAATGACGTCGACTTGACCATTCCAACTGATGGTCTTGAGCCGCACCGGCGCCCGGTCCTTTTTGCCACGCACGGCGGCGATGAACGCGTCGAGATCCGGCGTCGGCCGACCGTCGACCTCGGTGATCCGGCGGCCGGCATAGAGACCGTAATGCGTTGCGGGAGAGCCGTAATAGAAATACGCGACGAAGACACCCTCCGGAACGATGCCGCGCTGTGCCGCCATCGCCCGATGCGGCGCCTGCAGAGTCGCCCCGGCCCAGATCAGAACGCGGTCGATGTCGCCGCCGCTCAAGGGGACCGTCGCGAGCGCCACCGTCTTCTCGGCGCCGTCTCGCCAGATCGTCACGGCAACCTGCGGTTGCTGGACCGCTCGCTCGACCTCGCGAAAACGACTGACGACTTTGCCGTCGATGGCGAGCACGAGATCGCCGGGCTCGAGCAGCCGGGCAGCCGGCGAGCCGGCCACCAGCCGGTCGATGCTGAGCACCTGGCGGCGATCCTGGTCGTGCTGTTCCAGCCGGCGCACCCAGGAATCGGGAAGCCCCAGCTTGCGCGCGGCGGCGAGCGACGCGACGTCGAAATCCGCCTCGAACGAGTACATGGGCCGTTTGGCGTCGACCGTGTCGATCATCTGCGTGACGATATCCGCCGGAATGCCGTGGTTGACCTGCTCCAGCGACTGCTGCGATTCGAATGCAAAACTCGACCAAAGCGCAAGCACCTCGCCCTTGTCGTTTGCGATCACCCCGTCGAAGTCGTTCGGCGGATTGACCAGATCGATCGCCTCGAGGTTGCTGTCGCGGAAGCGCAAGGTCCTCGACAGCGGAAAGGACAGCACGTCGAGGCTCGCGACTTGGGTCTTCTGCGACATGATCTTCGCATCGCTGCGCTCGCCGACGACCCACACGTCTTCGCCGGGTTTGAGTTCCTTGGTGACGAAGGTCGCGGCGCGCACCGGCGTCTCGCCGATGGCCTTGGGATCGTAGGCGACGACCGCGAGGTTGTGCAGAGGATGCACGTAGACCACCTTTCCCGGCACTTCGACCGTGCCGCCGAAGGTGATGCGCACGTCGCCCATGGCGACCGGGACCGTGTTTCGGTCGACGACGACGAGGCCGCGGGCGGTGTCGACGATCACCCCGGTGCCGTGGTAATTCTTCTCGGTCACGCCGGAGACGGAATACGGCATGTCGAAACCGATCGTCACGAGCGAGGCGGACAGACGGTCGATCCGCGGATCGCCCGTCTTGGGGAACTGCGTGCTCGCGGGGCTGACGGGCGTCGGCGCGGGCCCCGGCGCGATGCTCACGCAGGGCCAGGTGCCGATCGCATCGTCGCGTTTGCACTTGCGCGCGGGAAACCAGCGCCGATCGATGCGGATCACCTTCAATTGCACGTTGCGCGGATCCTCGAGCGTGACGTAACGCACGGTCGCCCGAGCCCCGTCCGCAAGTCCCGCGAGCGCCGCCTCGAAGTCGGCGAGCGCGGGCGTTTTCTTGCCGTTGAATGCGCTGATCAGCGCACCATGCGGAATTCCTGCGCTGCCGAACACATAGCCGGGGTTCGCAACGAAGACGCCGGAGATGGCCAAATCAAAATGCCGGGCCTCCTGATAGGAGACCGTATGCACGACCGCCTCGCCGAACTCGAGATATTCGTCGGCGGTGATTGCATTCAGATCCTGCACCGCGATCGACTGCTCCAACGTTTCGGCGCCGCGCTGCACGAGCACTTTGACAGGCATACCGACCATGTCGTCGAGCACCTCCTCGAGACCGAAGAATTCCGGAATCGGCCTGCCGTCGATGTTGAGCAGAATATCGCCGGGGGCCAGCTTGCCGTCCGCGGTCGAACCGGGCTGCACTTCCGCGACCACGAGCATGCCGGTCAACTTCGGGAACTCGCGGCGCATGCGCGCCTCCGTGTCGGCGCCGAGACCGAGCCGCTCGAGTTCGTCGTAGGGCGTGTACTTGAACACAGTCTCGAGCGTGCCACGCGGCACGGGCTTGCCCGCGTCGATGTATTTCAGCGCACGCACGACCGCGGTGAGCGGCAGGTAGAAACTGGAAGCCGAGCCCGTCGAACCGCCGGCATTGAGCGCGACGACCCGGCCCTCGATGTCGATCACCGGCGATCCCGAGGAGCCGCCGGAGGTGCTGGAGGCCGCCTGGTAGTAAAACGTGTTGAAGTCGTTGTACTTCCCGTAGCCGTATTCCGGCGCCTCGCGATCGAGACGCGCCAGCGTGCCCGCGAGGATCGACAGCTGTTCGCCCGCATCGTTGCCGACGACCCGTATCTCCCGGCCGATCACCGCGCCCGCTGGATACAGAGGGAGTTCCGCCGGCTTGATGAAGCGCAGTTTCGCCGGATCATAGTGATAGATCCCGAAGTCGTGCACAGGATCGCGATAGACGGGATACAGTTGGACCTCCTCCCGGTTCAGGAAGATCGCCTGGGCGATGACCGGCCCCGGCGTCACGACATGCCGGTTCGTCAGGATCAGCCCTCTCTTCGCGTCGATGACGAAGCCGGTCGCCTGCGCGGTCGTGTTCCACTCCGTGTCGAAGGCTCGCGTGCTGTCGATCTGAATCGTCACGACACCCGTCGCGATGCGCTCGAGGGTCTGCGCCCAGGTCGCCGGCTGCCCCGCAATACCGGGCGCCGTGACCGCCGCGGCGGCCGCAGCGAGGACCGGCAATGCACTCATGAATTCAGCGTGGAAGGCGAGGACGGCCAGCAAGACAAGCGTGCGAAAGCGGGGCATCAGGTTCCTAAGGTTTGAGTCGTTCAATGCCAGTGATCGGACAAGACCAGCAGCCACACGGTTCCAAGCAGGATGAAACTAAGCAATACGGCGGCCGAGCCCATGTCCTTGGCCATGCCGGACAGGGGATGACGTTCCGTGCCGGCGCGGTCCACGACGGCCTCGACCGCACTGTTGAGAAGCTCGACGATGAGAATCAGCAGCATCGGAGCGACCAGTGCCGCCCGCTCGACACCGGAGCGTCCGACGAGGATCCCGAGCGGAACGACGCAGACTGCGAGCGACACCTCCTGTCGAAATGCCGCCTCCCCCCGCCAAGTATGCACGAACCCTTGGTAGGAATATCGGAACGAGCGCACCAGGCGCACGAAACCCGCAGGCTTGTGTCGTTCGTTCATCGCGATCGAGCGAAATCTCAGGATGCTGTCGCCGGCTTGACCCGCAAGTCCAATTGTTTGGCGGCACGCACATCGTCGAGCCGTCGCACGGGCATTGTAAACGGTGCGCCCGTCAGTTTCTGAGGCTCCACCCGCATTTCCTCGAGGATTGCGATCATGGCCGCGCAAAAGCGGTCCAGATCCTCCTTGGCCTCGGTCTCGGTCGGCTCGATCAGCAGGCATTCGGGCACGAGCAGTGGAAAATAGGTCGTCGGCGCATGCATGCCGTAGTCCAGGAGGCGCTTGGCCACGTCCATCGCGGTCACCTGATATTCGCGGTTCTGACGACGCAGCGTGATGATGAATTCGTGGCTCGCGCGGCGCATCGGATAGGCGGCATCGAAACCCGCATCGAGCAGTCGCCGCAGCAGGTAGTTCGCGTTGAGGGCGGCGAACTCGGCGACGCGGACCATGCCCTCCCGTCCCAGGAGACGCATGTAGACATAGGCGCGCAGATTCACGCCCGCGTTGCCCATGAAGGCGGACAGTCTGCCGATCGACTGCGGCCGATCGTTTTCATCCAGCCATCGATAACGGCCGGCCTCGGATCCGACGATGGGTATCGGCAGGAAGGGCAGCAGGCGCGCGGCGACCCCGACCGCGCCGGAACCCGGACCGCCGCCGCCGTGCGGCGTCGAGAAGGTCTTGTGCAGGTTCATATGGATCACGTCGAAGCCCATGTCGCCGGGCCGCACCTTCCCGAGGATCGCGTTCAAATTCGCCCCGTCGTAATAGAGCAGGCCGCCGGCATCGTGCACGATGCGCGCGACCGCCTCGATCTTGCGTTCGAACACGCCGAGCGTCGACGGATTGGTGAGCATGATACCCGCGGTCTGGGGGCCGACGACCGCGCGCAGCGCCTGGAGATCGACATCGCCGTTCGCATCGCAGGGGACTTCCCGAACTTCGCACCCACACATCGTCGCCGTGGCCGGATTCGTGCCATGTGCCGCCTCCGGCACGATGATCTGATTCCGCGCCAGATCGCCGCGCGCGCGATGGTAGGCGCGGATCATCGCGACGCCGGCGAACTCGCCCTGCGCCCCGGCCATCGGCGTCAGACTCACACCCTGCATGCCGGTGATGTCCTTGAGCATCTCCTGCAGCTCGAACATACAGGCGAGATACCCCTGCGAATGCGACTCCGGCGCGAGCGGGTGACGCGCGAGGAACTCCGGCAGCATGGCGTAGGTATTGCACGCCTTGGGGTTGTATTTCATCGTGCAGGAGCCGAGCGGGTAAAAGTGCGTGTCGATCGAAAAGTTCAACTGCGACAGCCGCGTGAAATGCCGCACGACCTGCAGCTCCGAAACTTCCGGCAGCGCCGGCGGAATACTGCGCCGCAGCTGCGGTGGGATCGACCGACCGGCGGTCGTGGCCGCGACGGTTTGTCCGGGACTTTGCGTCGCCGCCCGCCGCCCGGGCCGACCCAGGGTGAAGATCAGCGGTTCTCGCAGGGATTGCTCGTGCATGGCGCTTTACCTCAGGCGGCGCCGCGCGTGAGCGCGGCAGGGTTTTGCAATTCATCGACGGCCCGGGCATAGCGGGCGATGTCCTCGGAGGTCTTGGTTTCGGTCGCGCAGACGAGCAGCGAGTGTCCGAGCTCCGGAAAGCGCTCGCTGAGATCCAAACCGCCCTGGATCCCGCGCTGCGCGAGGGCCGCGAGCAAGGGGGCAATGGGTCGGTCGAAGCCGAGCACCGCCTCGTGGAAGACGGCGCCCGTGAAGACCTCGTGCACGCCGCGCACGGCCGTCAGCGCGCTCACCAGCTCGCGCGTGCGCGCCATGCTCGCCTCAGCGACGCGGGCGAGGCCGTCGGCGCCGAGCAGCGACAGGTAGATCGTCGCGGCCGTGACGGTCAGACCCTGGTTCGTGCAGATGTTCGAATTCGCCTTGCTGCGACGGATGTGCTGCTCGCGCGCCTGCAAGGTCAGCGTGAAGCCCTCGCGACCGTCCGCGTCGACCGTGCGGCCGACGATGCGGCCCGGCATCTGCCGGACGTATTGCATGCGGGTGGTCATGAAGCCGAAGTACGGCCCGCCGGAAGCCAGCGGAACACCGAGGGGTTGGCCTTCGCCGCAAACGATGTCCGCGCCGCGTTTCGCCGCAGTCGGCGTACCCCACTCGCCCGGCGGCTTGAGCACGGCCAGGGACAGGGGATTGACCACCGCGATCACGAGCATGCCGTTGGCGTGCGCCCAGTCCACGAGCGCATCGACGTCCTCGAGCATGCCGAAATAATTCGGCTGCTGCACGACCACCGCGGCGCAATCCGAGCCCTCGTAGGGTCGCAAGGCATCGAGGAGCGTGCGCCCCTGGACACGGTCGAAATCGACGGGCTCGAGAAGGACGTTCTGATTGCCGGCGATAGCCCGCGCGACTGCGGTATAGGTCGGGTTGACGGTGCGCGGCAGGAGGATGCGGCGTGAGTTCGAGGTTCGTTGCGCACGAACCGCGGTCAGACACGCCTCGGCGAGCGCGGAGGCGCCATCGTAGAGCGATGCGTTCGATACCTCCATGCCCGTCAGCGCACACATCATCGACTGGTATTCGTAGATCACCTGCAAGGTGCCCTGGCTCGCCTCGGCCTGATAGGGGGTGTAGGCGGAGTAGAACTCCCCGCGCGTGGCGATGGACCAGACCGGCGCCGGGATGTGGTGTTCATAGGCACCCGCGCCAATGAAGCACAGCGGACGTCCATCGAGCGCGGCACGTTCGCTCATGAGGCGGCCGACCTCCATTTCGGACAGCGCCGGCGGCACGCCTGCGAGCGACCCGGCAACCAGCGCCGCGGGGATTTCGTCGAAAAGATCGTCGATATGATTTGCCCCGATCACCGACAACATGTCGGCGACGTCCTGGGTGGTGTGCGGAATGAATGACATCGTGGTCTCCCGGAGGTTCGTGTTCGTCTTGGCGTCAGTTCGACGTTTCGGCCAAGTAGGCGGCATAGCCGGCCGCGTCGAGCAATCCGGCCGCGGCGTCGTTGCCCTCCACGGCGATGCGCAGCAACCAGCCCGCGCCGTACGGGGCCTGGTTCAGCAACTCCGGTGTCCCGGCGAGCGCCGCGTTGTGCGCGGTCACCACGCCGGCCACGGGACTGTAGATGTCCGAGGCCGCTTTGACCGATTCGACGACCGCGCAGGCCTCACCGGCGGCAACCCGCCGACCGACTTCGGGGACCTCGACGAAAACGAGGTCACCCAGCGCTTCCTGGGCATGGTCCGTGACGCCGACCTCGACTTCGCCACTGGGCAGCGTGCGCACCCATTCGTGGCTCCTGGTGTAGTGCAAATCGTCAGGCAGTTTGTCGCTCACCTTGGCTTCTCCGCTGGTTCTAAAGAGGAATGAGGGTGCGGCCGTGGCGCACGAACGGCGTCTTCACGATGCGCGCCGCCACGGGTTTGCCGCGAATGTTGACGCTGACGCGCGCCGCGGACCCGGCCGGTACGCGTGCCAGCGCAATCGAGCGGCCGAGCGTGGGCCCGAAACCGCCGCTGGTGGTCTCGCCGCGGCCGCTATCCGTGCTCACGGCCTGGTGGCTGCGCAGGATGCCGCGCTCCTCGAGCAACAGTCCGACGAGTTGGGTCGGCGCGTTGGCGCGCACCCGCTCG
>Ga0116226_10000152_pt1 | contig 52617 bp, 37 predicted proteins | sample S1TSphfallax_FD_89692 | JGI IMG/M metagenome (GOLD analysis project Ga0116226, IMG submission 89692) | Host-associated microbial communities from peat moss isolated from Minnesota, USA - S1T2_Fa - Sphagnum fallax MG | ecosystem: Host-associated > Plants > Peat moss > Unclassified | place: USA... | reverse complement strand
CGAGCCAACGCAAGGGCAGCGCGTTGCCTTGTGCGGGGATTGTTGCGGTGGAGCGCCAGTTGGGTGGGGGATTGCGGAATGGCGGCGAGCAGGGCGGCTTGCGGCCAGTCCAGGTCGGATGCGGGGCGGGCGAAATACCACCAGGCGGCATGGCCGATGCCGTGGCTGGACTGGCCGTACGGGGCCAGGCGCAGATATTGCGACAGGATGGCGGCGTGGCCGTATCGTGCTGTGAGGGCGACGGCGACGCCGGCCTCGATGCTTTTCGCCCACAGGGTGCGCGGGCGGGGGTGCTGCATGCGCGCGACCTGCATGGCGATGGTGGAGGCGCCGGAGGCTGGGGCGTGGAAGGTGAGGTGCTGCCAGGCGGCACGGGCGAGTGCGATGGGATCGACGCCGGGATGATACCAGAAGCGCTGGTCTTCCAGCGCGATGGTGGCAGCGGCAACGCGGGGTGGGGTTGGTGTCAGCCAGTAGCCGTATTCGATACGGTTACCTTCCGGATGGCCCACTTGCGTGATGAAGGCGCCTTGGCGGTCCAGCACCACTGGCGTAGGCAAGGGCGCCACGAGCGCGCAGTCTTGCCCCACACGGATGGCCCAGAAAAGGAAAACCAGCCCGGGCAAAAGGAGCAAAAGTTTTTTTGCTCCTTTTTTTTCAAAAAAAGAAGCAAAAAACTTTTGCTCTGTTCGATCCCGTTCCATTAGCGGGCGATTATGAATTTTTCGCCTGCCGAATTGCCCTCGATGCCGGGGTTGTAGAGGGCTTCGGCTAGCGCGGCGGGGGCGGTGTAGGTGCCGGGGATGGTGGCGCGCAGGCGGGTGCGCAGCGTGGCGGTGCCGTGCGGGAATGACAGCCAGACTTGTAGCACCTGATCGTCGCCGTAGTTCGAGTAGGACGGGGGGACGGTGGGGGCAGCCGACGGGGTGGCTTCGGCGGTGGCGGTGGCGAGCGCGGGGTTCAGCGGCTCCAGGCCGGCGGCGAGCGGGGCGCGCAGCGCGACGTTGGTGAGGTCGGTGGAGCTGGCGAGGTCGTCGACCTCCTCGATGACGTCACCGACCGTGAGGCGGATGGCGCCGGTGGCGTCGGGGTCGATGCGGGCGAGGGGCGAGCCGGCTTTCACGCGGTAGAAATTGCGGGTGACGACCAGGCCCGCCTGGACGGCGTGGGCCTGTGCGCCGGGCTGTTGCGGGACAAAATCGGTGGCGGCCAGCACCGCCAAGCCGGGGGGTGCTTGCACGGTGACCGGCGCCTGGCGGTTGGTGGCGCCTTGCAGCAGCGGGTGGGTGGCGTCGAGCGTGCCATCGATGGTGCGGTCGGGGAGCGTGAGCGTGGCGCGAATGGGGGCCGCGGGGGCGCGCCAGGCGGCGGCGAGCGCGCGCAGGGCCTCGGCGGTGGCGTGGGTGGTGCCCCAGCCCTGCCCGTCCGCGAGGCCCAGCAGGCCGGCGCGCAGGATGGGCAGGCGCGGGTCCTCCGGCGTGGCAGCGGCGACGGCGCGGACGACGCCGGCGAGCGAGGCGGTTTCGGAGGGCAGGATGGCGGGGGCTTGGGGCTGGTCGCGCAGGCCGGCGTAGACGGGTTTGCCGGCGCGGTTGAGCAGGTTCACGCGGTCCCACAGGACCTCGAGAACTTCCTGCATCAGGCGGCCGTCGACCACCTTGCCGCGGCTGAGGGCGGTGGCGACGGCGGCGACGCCTTCGGTGGGGAGGAATTGGGCCTGACGGGCGAGCTCGTCGGCGTAGCCGGTGTCGAGCTTGCCGCCGTCGGCGAGCGCGGTGAGGGCGGCGGCGCGTTCATAGAGCGCGCATTCGGTCATCAGATGCGGGTAGGTGGAGCGCAGCGAGGCGGTGAGCACGGTGGCCATGCGGTCGGCGAGCGCGTGGTCGATCGGCAGGCCGGCGCGGGCGGCGGCGATGATCACTTCGTAGGCTTCGGCGGTGAACCAGACGGAGCCGGCGGTGCCGGGCCAGAAGGCGACCAGGCCGTCATCGTCGGTGGCGCGTTTTACTGCCGCGAGGGCGGCGGCGACGTCGGTGGCGAGGCGGTCGCGCAGGCCGGCGGCGTCGAGAAGGGGCGTGAAGGGGAGCAAAGCGAGTTCGGCGCGGGCCAGCGCCAGGCGCTGTTCGGTGCCGCCGATCGGGTCGCGGATGAGCAGGTTCAGGCCGGCGAGCAGGCGGACCAGTTCGGGGTCGGTTGAGAGCGTGACGCGGCGTTCGTAGCTGGGGGCGCGCATGGGCTCGGTGGGGGCGGGCAGCGTGAGCGGCGCGGCGGTGGTTTCGAGCAGGGTGCGGGCGTGCTGGAGCTCGCGGTCTGGGCGGATGGGGAGATCGATTTGTAGCGCGTCGCCGGCTGCATCGGAGTCGCGCTGGACGGTGAATTGCACGCGGGCCGAAACGGTGCCGGAAGCGGGTTCGGGGACGCTGACCAGGGTGTCGATGCGGGCCGGGCGGCCGCCGTTCCAAGCGAAGTTTTGGTCCGCCGGGCCGTCGATTTTCAGATGTTGGACCGCCATGGCGGCGCGCCCTGCCCCGCCCGGGCCTTCGACCACGCGCGCGATGACGGCGGCGGCGAAAATGTCGCCGGGTCGGACAAAGCGCGGCAGGGCGGATTGGGCGACGACGGGCAGGCGGACCGGCAATTGGCCGGTGCCGAAGCCGAAACGCTCGGGGCCGCTGATGGCTTTGGCGCGGAGCAGAAAGACGGTGAGCGAGTCGGGGAGTTTGACGCGCAGATGGGCAGTGCCGTCGGGGCCGATTTTGACGCGGGGGGCGTAGAACGGGACGGGCGTGAAATTCTTGCGGACCGAAATATTGGCCATGCCGCGGTCGCCGTTCTCGTCGCCGCCTGGGTCCTCTTCGAGCGGGAGCACGCCGAAGGCCATGCCGCGGGTGTCACGGGCGGCGAGGCGCGTGGGGCGGTCGACGATGAAGGCGGGGAGCGGATCGAGTTTTTGTTCTTTGGCCAGCGACATGACGGCCTGGTCGACCAGCCAGACGGTGGCTTCGCCGGCGAGCGGGCGGCCCGCGCTGTCGGACAGATGGACGGTGAGATCTATGGTTTGCGCGGGGCGGGCTTCGGCGGGCGCGTCGAATGTTACGCGGACGATGTGTTCGATCGGGGTTATGTTGATCCACGTCGTGGCGGCGACGGTAGCGGGTTTGCCCTGGTCGAACGGGGCGCCGGGATCGATCGGGCCGGGCAGGCGGCCGCGCATGATCAGCGCGTGGACGGCCAGGCGCGGGCCTTCGGCGGAACGGAGCGGCACGCTGTAGCGGCCGAAGCCGTTCTTGATGTCGATCCAGTCGTAACGGAATTTTCCCTCCGGTTCTTCGACCACCATCAGCGCGCTTGCGGTCTGAAACGGGCTTTGCAGGATTAATGTCGCGGTTTCGCCGGGATCGTAATGCGGTTTGTCCTGGGTTATTGTTACGGTTTGCGCGGGGGCGCGCGACCAGGTGACGGGGGTGGCGCCGGCCATGAAGAGGTCCTCGCGGACCAGTTGGCGTCGGCCGGCTTTGTCGGTGGCTTCGACCTCGACGATGTAGACGCCGGCGTCGGTGACGTTGAAATGTAAGGGCAGCGCATCGGTGACCGCGGTGAGATGCCGTTCCTCGATGGTCTGGTCGAGTATTTCGGTGTCGTATTTGGCGGCACCCTGGGCGAAGTCGCTGGCTTGCAGCGTAGAGTTCCATTGGCGGTGGATCAGGCGGACGGTCAGTTTCAGGCCGGGGACGGGGGCGCCCTGCCCGTCCAGCGCGAGCGCCGCGGCGTCGATGGCGCCGGGCTGGGCGATATAGCGCGGGACTTTCAGGCCGAGCACGAAGGGGGGCAGCGCGGTGATGGTTTGGGTGCCGCGAACCTGCATGTCGTCGTCGCCGGTGACGGTGGCTTCGACCAGATATTGGCGCGGCTGGGCGGTGGGTTCGAGCGTGGGGTCCAGGGTCAATTGCGCGGAGCCGCCATCGTCGGTTTTGGCGTCGCGGGTGAGCACGGGGGTGGACCGGAATTCCGTGTCGGCGGCGTAGCGGCTGTCGCTGCTGAAGACGAAGCCGTCGCGGCCGGGCGGGGACCAGACATAGGGGGATTGGGTGACGCGCCAGGTGATCGGGCGGGCGGAGAGCAGGCCGCCGGCGAAGAAGCGGGCCAGAGCCGTGACGTCGAACGGGGCGTCGAGGGCGGCATGTTGCGGTCCGGTGAGCAGGACCTCGAAGGTGGGGAGGCGGTAGGCTTCCTTGCGGACATGCACGGTGCCGCAGGCGGGTTCATGCTTGGGCATGTAGGCGACGCGGTAGTCGCCGGTGGCTTCGGTTTTGGCATCGAATTTGATATGGAAGCCGCCGACATCGTCGAGCGGGGCTTGGATGCGCCATTCCTGGTCGTTTGGGCCGGTGATGATCACGTCGCCGTCGCCTTCGGCGTAGTTCAGCGCGCCGGCGCGGTAGCGGCGGATCATGCCGGCGACAAGCATGGGTTCCTCGGGGCGGTAGATCGGGCGTTCGGTGAAGACGTGGCAGAGGGTTTTCGGCCGTTCCTCGCGCGGGGCGGGGCTGGCGGTGGTCCAGGCGAGCCAAGCGTCGCCGGCGGGGGACCAGTTGCCTTGCGTGTAGCGCTGCGGGCCGCGGCGCGGTTCGAGCACCAGCGTGTCGGCGCCTTTGGTGACGACGATGCGGCGGAGCGCCCCTGGCTGGTGGTAGCGGCCGGCCGGTAACGGCGCGGTCAGCGTAAAACTGCCGGTGGCGTCGGTGGTGCCGCGCAGCAGGGTTTCGAAGGCGCCGTCGCGCTCGCCCTCCAGCGCGATTTCGGCGCCGCCGACGGGGTGGGCGGTGGAAAGGGAGGTGACTTCGAAACGGACGCGGTCGGCTTCCTCGACCGTGGTCAGCGAGAGGTCGGTGACTTGCACGCGCAGCCATTGGCGGTGGGCGCCGTCGATCGTGCGCAGGCCCATCAGGTAGGTACCGGGCTGGCCGGCGCCGGCGATGCGGGTGAGGGCGGCGGCGACGTCGATGCCGAATTTTGTATCGACGCCGCCGCGATGGATCGGCAGGTCGACGAGCGCGCTGTAGGAGGGGGTTCCCAGGGCGGCGATGCGGGCGGCGATGTCGCGGGCGGCGATGGGCGGCAGTTGCGCGTAGGGGGCGGGTTCGGTGCCGGGGAGCGGCGGCGGGGTGGTATCGGTGGTGGTGAGGCCGGCGCGGGGGAACGGCCAGAAATCGCGGGACAGGGGATCGATGGCGTAGATGCGCAGGTCGGCGTGGTCGTAGCCGTGGCCGCGGAGGGGGACCATTTGAGGGCCGAATCGTTCGGTAATGCCTTGGGGCGCGTCCCAGGCCAGGGCGGGTGTGCCGGCTTCGAAGAGTGCCTGCGTGGTAAAGGGTTTTGCGAGCGGGCGGCCGTTGGTGTCGCGTAGCGCGCCGGCGGCGATGGTCAGGTGGTAGATGGTGTCGGCGGCGAATTTACCGGCGACGCCGAGCTGGCCGTTGCCGATTTCGACAACGGAAAGATTGTCCAGCGGCGGGGTGAAGCGCAGCGCGTCGCGGGCGTGGACCACGTCGAACGATGCGGCCGGAGCGGAGAATGTCAGCAGCAGTTGGCGGATGCCGGGATAGAGCGGATCGGGGACGCAATGGAGCACGCCGTCGGTCTCGCGGCGTTCGTAGTTGCCGCCGCAGATGGCGCTGGTCACGGTGAAGGGGACAGCGCTGTGCAGCGGGAGGGAGAAGGTTGGGTCGTCGAGGCCGGGGGCGTCGGAGAGTTTTAGATGCAGGGTGGCGATGCGGCCGTCCGGGATCGGTTGGCGCAGGGCGAACAGGTAGGTTTGGGGATCGGAACGGTTATGGCGTTCCTGGGCGGTGATGGTGAAGTCGGTGGCGGTGAGGTCCTGGTGGCCGGCGTCGGGCAGGCCGGGCTGGGCGGTGACGTCGATGGTGGTGAGGCGGGCGAGGGCGGACTCGTCCACGGGGGTTGGGAAGGTGAGGGCGACGCTGTCGAGGCCGTTGATGCCGGATGGGGTGTCGGTGGGGCCGGCTTCGGTGGGCATGGGGAGGAGCGGGACGAGTTTGGCGGTGGCGGCGTGGGTGGTGACGGTGATGCGTAGCAGGGGGGTCCAGGGCTCCGCGGGGCGGAATTGGAGCGTGCGGGGGCCGAGCCAGGTCCAGGCGCCGGCGGGCGTTGGGGAGAGCGTGACGAGGCGGCTGGGGGCGTCTTCGGGGCCGCCATTGGCGGGGCCGGTATCCTGGTCGAACAGGATGGTGACAGGGTCCCATTCGCGGAGGAAGCGGTCGGGGAGGATGTGGGTGCCATCCGCGCGGGGCAGCGGGGCGGCGGCGAGAAGAAAAAGAATGAGTGCTAAGACCGCTCCCGAATATCGGCTCGCCGGCGGCTGAAAGCCCTCACCCTGCCACCGCTGCGCGGCGGGCCCCTGCCTCTCCCGCAAGGGCGGGAGAGGGGTTTTGGCGCACGGCTGGGTCTTGTTGAGGAGCTTCAAGGAATGGGGTCTGGGGACTTGTCCCCAGCGGGGTCCATGGGCGTCACGCGAATGCGTGCTTCGCACGACGCCCATGGCCTTTCCGTCTGTGTAGATCATTTCGGTTTAAGCCCCGCCAGCTCCAAATAGTCCGCAACAACATCCGCCGGCGGCCCATTCGGCCGCTTCACCGTGCCCACCAGCGCGGCCCGCACCAGCGTCGGCGGCGCATCGACCGGCACCCGCGCTTCGATCACGTAGCGGCCGGCGGCGAGGTCGCGCAGTTGCGCCACCCCCTGCCCCACCACGCGGCCGGCCGCGTCCAGCAGGCGGACCGTGGCGCTATCGGGGTTTGCGCGGATGCCGAGGCCGACGCGCGCGGCATGATTCAGCTCGAAAGAGAACGCGGCGCTGCCGCCAGGGGGAACCGCGACGGTTTCGCCCAGCCCCTCATGCGCCGGGCGCAGTTTTTCCGCCCAGAGGGATAGCGTGCCGCTCAGCGGGCCGTCCTGCGGCGAGAAAATCCGTAGCGTGACGGGGCCGCTGACGGCGCGGTGGAATTCCGCGCCGGATGCGAACAGTTCCGGCGGGGCGCCCGGCAGTCCGAGCAGGACCGGCGCGGAGGTGGTGGCGTGCAGGAGGACCGGACCGTCCGCCGGGACCTGCACGGCCATGGCATCGCCGGCGAGCGTGAGCGTGCCGGGGAGTGCGGCGGTGACCGGCGACGGCGTGATCCAGGCCGGCCGGGCAGGCGCCTCCAGCGACAGCGCGACAGGGCCGGCTTCGTGCATCACCGTGATGCTCGCGGGGCCGGGGGCGGGGTGCACCAGCGTTCCGGTGAGCACCGCGCCGGCGGCGTCGTGCACCATCAGGCTGGCGGATCCGGCGACGGCCAGCGCGCCGGCGGCCGGGACCGTGGCCGTGATGTCGAACGCGCCGGCGGCGCCGAAGAAGCGCTTCATGACCGTGCCTGCCGGCAGTATCGGCGGCAGCGTGTGAGGCAGGCTGGAGAGGCCGGCCACGCCGGGCACGTCGCCGAGATTGACGAGCAGGATGTCCGACGTGCGCGGCAGCAGGCGGGTGATCGGGTCGACCGGGGCCCAGACGCCGTGGGCGCCGTCCGGCCCCGCGGTGAAGGCTGCCAGGCCGGGGGATAGCGAGACGGACAGGTCGGAGTCGGCGGGGACCGCGGTGACCGGCAGCGCCTGGCCTGGGCGCAGATGAACGGCGCGTGCCGTTTCCAGCGGCCGGGCCGGCAGAAATGCCGCGTCAATGGCGCGGACGCGGACCCGCATCGGCGCCGCGTCGGTGCCGGTGCGTCCTGCGTCCGACAGCAGCAGCGATGTGGCGGGGGCGACGACGGCGGAGAGCGGCGCGATGGCGTTGGCGGACGCGGCCTGCGACCAGGCGGGCTGGCCCTCGCCGCTGTCCGCGCGCCAGAAGCGCAGGTGGCCGGGGGGCGCCGGCGCGCCGGGCATGGCGGCGACGGCGCCGGCGGAGATGTCGATGGTGAAGGCTGTCGCCGCGAGGGGCAGTGCGGCAACGGGTGCTGCCGCCGCACCGACCAGCCATAATGTAGTCCCTTGCGGGATGACGATGCCTTGCTGCAGGGCGACGGCGCCATGGCCCGGCCAGCTTGCCGACAGCAGGCCGGGCGGGCCGGCGACGGTGCTGACGGCTGCTTGCGATAAGCCCAGACGCGCGACCGCGACCGGCATGCCGGCCAGCTTGTCCAGCCGCGCGGCGGGCGCTTGCGTCACCACACGCGCGGCGGCGATGACCGGTACTGCGTCGCCATCCAGGCTCCAGGTTACTGCGCGCCAGGGGCGTGTGTCGCTATCGCCCATGGCAGCGGCGACCGGAGCGGCGCCGCGCATTTGGGTGACGGTGCGCCAGGCGCCGGCCTGGTCCTGATGTTCCAGCGCCAGCATGGTGGTGCCGGCGCCGTGGGCGGAGGCAACCAGCAAGGCGCCGTCCGGCACCGGCGGCACCGACAGCACATGCACGCCGGCGCCGGATAGGGCCGCTTCGGACGCCGGCGCCGGAACGGCGGGCAGTTCGGCGGGCAGGTCCAGGCGCAGGGTGGTGTGCGGGCCGCCAGTGTCGTCTCCGTTCCCCCGGTCACGTTCGGGGCCAGCCTCAGGTCCACCCTCGGGGCCGCCTTCGGCCGGCATGCCGGTGTTGGCGCCGTCGTTGGCAGCGTCGCCCATGTCCGGCTGGTCCGGCTGGGGTTGCTCCGGGCCCTGCCCTTCTTCGTCATCGGTCCCTGGACCGGACTCGTCGGCCGCGCGCTGGCGCGGTTCGGGGCGCGCGGCGACTGGGGCGACAGCCGGCGGAATGCCGGGCGCGAGCTCCACACGGTACGACCCGGCCGGGAGGCGGCGCGAGAGGGCGGTGTTCCAGTCATTCTCGCGCGCGCCGGCGCGGGCCAGGACGGTGCCGTCGGCGGCGCGGAGCACGGCGCGGGTGGGGGCCAGGCCCGACGTGGTGAGCGTGACGATTCGCGGGGCGGCCAGCGTGAAGTCGCTGTGCGACGGGAGGTCCAGGGTACGGGGACGGGCGGGCTGAAGCTCGTCGGTGGTGAGTTCGATGGTGTAGTCCAGGCGGTCGTTGCGGCCTTGCGCGCGGGTGGACAGGGCCCAGGCGCCGGCCGGGAGCATGCCGTCCCATGACTCGGCGAAATGATGGGCGGCGCCGTCCGGACCAGCCAGGTTGCCTTCCATGCCCTTGCCCAGCCGGACATGCGCGGTGGCCGGGCCGGCCAACGTGAAGCTGTACTGGTCCGGCGTGCGTGGTGCGGTGGCCAGGGCGGGCTCGCGCCAGGTGGCGGACAGCGTGTCGCCGAGGGGTAGTGGGTGCGGGCCGTGGCCGGTGACGGGCTGCGGCGGGACGATCCGGTTCATGGTGGCGACCAGGCGCTGCTGGGTGGGGCCTGGGGTTACCAGCAGGGTAAAATGGCCGGGGCGCAGATCGAGCACGCGATCGTCGAACGGGCCGGGGACGACGAGCGGCCAGCCGTCCGAATCGTCCAGCCGGGCGGAGAAGCCGCCGCCCTGGCCGAGCAGGGTGATATCATAGGCGCCCGCTTCGGTGACCGTGACCGGGATGGCGAGGCCGGCGCCGGCAGCCAGGGTGGCGCGCACGCTGCCGCCGGCGAGCAGCGGTGGTGCGGGCAGCAGCGTGGCGGGCACGGCCTGGATGCCAAGATGGCCGGTGCCGGCGCGCGCGGTGACGGTGACCCGATAGTCGCCGGCGCGCAGCCAGGGCTGGAGCAGGAAATTCTGGCCGGCGCCGTTTGCCTCGGCCTGGCCGAGTTCGGGGATGAAGCTGGTGCCGATCAGGCCCGCGGTCTTCAGGCGGCCGAGCGTTTCGAGCTGGTATAGGCCGCCTTGGGCCACATGCAGCGCGTAGGTGCGGCTGGCGCCGGTGGCCAGATCGAGAAAGGCCGGGCGGCCGGCGCCGATGACCGGCACGCGGGCGAGCGGGCGCGGCGGCGGCACGGCCGGCGCCGCGGCCGGCGGCGGGGCGATGCCGAGCACGACCGTGCGCGCCGCGGCGGGCGCCGGAATGATGACGCTTTCGGCCGCGCCCAGGCGGGGGCCACCGAGCACGCTGAGCCGGACATCGAGTGCGGCTGTTTCGCCCATGGCGTGCGCAGTCAAAGTGGCGTCCTGTGGCAGGACCACCGGCACGTCGACGGCCTGGCCCGGCAACTGGGTGAGCGTCAGCGGAGTATCCGCCAAGGCCACCGGCAGGCGGCGGGCCACCAGGCCGGTTTCGGCGCCCGGCGCGTCCATGGTTTCGAGGCGCAGGCCCTGGCCGACCGCGAGGGACTGCGCGCCGAACGAAATGACCGGGTCGGGCGGCAGTGCCGGGGTCGGCGCCGGCTGGAGCCCCGGCGGACCGAAGGTAATATCGACGGCGCCGAGCGCGCCGGGTTTGGTGACCAGCGCCAGCCAGTAAATGTCGGCCGGCAGATCGTAATATGCGCGCGGATCGAAATGCCGGTCCAGCGCAGCACCGGTGCCGGTGAGTGCCAGTTCGCCGGGTTGATCCGCCTGCACCAGCAATTGCGTCGGGCCGCGGAGATTGAATTTGGCGCGCCAGGCGAGGCCCGGACCGACATGCGGCACCGAGTCGCCAACGATCCGGTTCGATTGCGGACCGCCATCGCGTACCAGCAGCAGCGTGGGCGGGACTTCGTCGCCGCCGACGCCGAGCGTGTTGGCCGATACCCAGTAATCGCCCGGGGGCGGGTTCACACGGTCGGCGCCCAGCGATTCAATGACGCGCAGCTGATATGGCTGCCCGGCGGCGGCGCGCAATTCCGCCTTGCGGCCGGGGGCGCCCGGCGCCAGCCGCAGCACGACGCTTGGTTCGCGGCTACGGCCGTCCAGCGCCGCGACGTTATCGCCGACGGACAGCGTGGCCGCGGCCGACCGTGGCAAATCGAGCCGCAACGCAGCCGCGCGCTTTGGCACCGTAAATATTTCGGTGCCGTCCGCGCTGACCGCACCGCCGGCCCAGCCGGACTCCAGCGCATGCGATTCGCCGGTGCGCAGATAAAACGGCTGCGCCGCGGCACCGTCCGACCAGGTGGCCGGCAGGCCGCCATAGGCGGTGAGGAGATACGTGCCTGGCTCGACCGTGCCTTCCAGGCGAAGCGCGGTCATTGCGTGGCCGGCGACGGGCTGCACCACCTCGGCGGAGGGCGTGAGGGCAACCAGATCACGGCCGTCCCGCCATAGGCGCAGATCGGCGAGCGACCGGCCGGTGGCCGCAATGCGCACGCGCCCGTCCGCGGGCACCGCCAGCCAGAAACTGCGTTGACGCCCATCGGTGAGATCGGCCTCGAACAAAGTTCCGGGCAGCGGCAACGCACGCGGCGGCGCTGCATCCGTGAACGGGGCGACCGTGAGGGCGACACTGCCGCGGGCGCCCTTGGCGGCAAATATACGTAATTTATAGGTGCCGGTGTCGAGCAACTCATCGAGCCGCCCGTCCTGCGCGCCGGCGGCGCCGGCCGGCGCGCCAGGACCCGCGAGCATATCGACCAGTTGCAACGCGGCACCAGTCGCGCTGTGCGCGGCGAGCGTAAAGCGGCCGGGATGCGTGACGCGCAATAGCGTGGCGGTTTCTTCGGCCGCGGCAACGCTGGCCGCATCGAGCTTTGCCTGCGCACCCGGCGGCGGTGCCGCACCGCGTGCGCGTGCTGGCAGCGCGGCCAGGCACATTAAAACGACGTAACGGCGTAGCATGCGCGGCGGTCTCCAGCCGCGCAGATATGACATGATTGCGTATGCGCATCCAGCGGACCGCGGCAAATTTTTGCCGGTGCGGCTTTTGGGTGACGCGGCGGCGGCACGGGAGGAAGGCGTGTTATTTTTTGAAAACAAGAACCAAAAAACATTTGCTCGTTACGGCTGCCAGCCTGTGTCCCCAGAAACTCCAATGCTGGCCGCAATGGGCAACGCTTCTTTTCTCAAGACAAACAACTTTTCCTTCTGCGTAAAATCCACCGCTCGCGCATACATCCACGCATACCAACATGCCGGTCACGCAAGCGGACGAGGATCCCATGACTTCAGACAGGCAACTGCAACTGGCCGTTCTCGAGGAACTCAGTTGGGAACCGGGCATCGCTGCCGCGCATATCGGCGTGGCGGCGCATGCGGGCGTGGTGACGCTCACCGGCCACGTGGAGAACTACGGCGAAAAATTCACCGCCGAAAAGGCTACCATGCGTGTCAAGGGCGTGCGCGCCATCGCCGAGGAGCTCGACGTGCGCCTGCCCTTCGAAACCCAGCGCAACGACGATGATATCGCGGCGGCCGCGATCGAACGCCTCGCCTGGGATGCGGCCGTGCCGCGTGACAGCGTCGGCGTTCGTGTCGAAACCGGTTGGGTTACGCTGACCGGCGAGGTCAACTGGTATTATCAGAAGGCGGCCGCAACGCTGGCGGTACGGCCGCTGCGCGGCGTGGTTGGTGTTTCCGATCAGATCACCATTCGCCCGCAGGTCGATACGTCGAGCCTCACCGATGATATCACGCACGCGCTGCATCGGTCCTGGTTTTTTGATCCGCAGATGATCACGGTGAGCGCCCGCGGCGGCGCGGTGCGCCTCAGCGGCAGCGTGCAATCCTGGCCGGAACGCCAGGTGGCCGCGGACATCGCCTGGGCCGCATTGGGCACGACCGCCGTGGACAACGCCCTGAGGGTGGTTTGACCGGCCGGTTGTGACGCCACGCATATGTTGATGCGATGTTGCGCCATGTGACGAAAACGCAACCTTTTTTGTTGTCTTGAGAAAAGACGGTCTTGCGTGTCGCGTGCGTATGTTCCGCAGCTATCACTCCGGTGCCGCACCAGTCATATCAATTGGCGCGCACCCGACGACGGAGACACCTTACGATGCAAAGACGTGGCACGGCATTCAACGGCTTCACGATCGAGGCGCGTGACGGTTCGGTCGGCCGCGTTGCCGACTTTCTGTTTCAGGATGAGACCTGGACCCTGCGCTGGCTGGTGGTCGATACCGGTGGCTGGCTCAGCGGCCGCAAAATTCTGATCCACCCGTCGTCACTGAGCAAACCCGATATGGCGGGGCGCGCGTTCGAAACCAGCCTGACGAAGGCGCAGGTTGAGGCGAGCCCGGACATTCAGCAGGACGAGCCGGTGTCGCTGCAAATGGAAAAAGGCCTGTATGGCTATTACGGCTACGATCCGCTCTGGGGCGGCGGCCTGTCCGGTGGCACTGTGTTTGCGGGCGTGCCGGCCGCCGATCCGGCGGCACCGGCGGCCGACGCCCATTTGCGGAGCATGGCTGAACTGCATCATTACGATATACATGCGCTAGACGGCGAAGTCGGCCATCTTGAGAATTTCCTGATCGACGACGAAAGCTGGAAGATCGACTACATCATTATTGACACGAAGAATTGGTGGCTGGGCAGGCATGTTCTGGTGGCACCGGCGTCGATCAAGGAAATCAACTGGGCGCAACGGTTCGTGCGGCTGGACCTGACCTGCTACAAGATCAAGGGCAGCCCGCCCTGGGTGCAGACCGGCCTGGTCGACCGCGCTTATGAAAGCCTGTTGCAGGCCTATTATGGTTGGAGCCGCGCGGACGCGGTGCAGCCGGCGCTCGCTGACGTCTCAAAGTGATGCCAGCCTGCGTTGACCGCGACTGCCCCCGCCGCGGCGAACTGCGACGCAGCAATACAGGGTCACGGTAGAGATATCGCGTGTTCGTGTGGATTGCTTCGCGGCTCGCAATGACCTACATGTTTTTGTCTGTTGGGTTCCGCGCATGCGAAATGCGCATGTGGTGTCAGAAGATGAAGGCGCCAGGGCAGGCGTTTTTGTTTCTTTTTTTTCCAAAATAAGGTCTTAATTTCTGCTACTCAAAGCGTTATATCGACAGCGAACGCCCCCAGCGGTAGTTGTTTGGCGATGATGCCTTGCTGCAGCGCGAAGGATTGGAAACGCAGATAGCGGGGCCCGTCGAGTTTCGCAGGCTCGGCGGCGATCGCCGGCATTGTCGCGTGCCAGCTCGCCTCATTCAGCTTGGTTGCCAATTCGGTGTGCGCCTGCGCGAAGGCCTGCCACATCGCGTCCGGCGTTTTCTTCAGCGCGGCCGTGCCGTCCTGCAACGCCGCGATGAAACGCTTCAGTTTCGGGTCCGTTACGCGGTCTTGCCGTGCGACCAGGATCAGTTCGTCGTAGGCAGGCACGCCGTGGTCCTCCGGCAGGAACACGATCGGCGTCTGGCCCATCTGTTGCACCTGCAATACCTCCGCGTTGCGGAACGCGCCGATTGCCGCATCCAGTTGCCGCGACAGCAGCGCCGTTACCATGTCGTAATTCACCTTCACCGGCGTGACGTCGGCGGGTGCGAGGCCAGCGGAATGCAGCATGGCGTCCAGCAGCGCTTCCTCCACCCCGCCGACCGATATGCCGACCTTGCGGCCCTTCAGGTCCGCCAGCGTGGCGATCCCGCTGCCGCGCAGCGCCATGACGGTGTTCAACGGCGTGCCGATCAGCGTGGCGACGCGGGTGAGTTTCAGCCCGGCGTCGACGATCATGTTGATCTGCGTGCCATAGCTGATCGCCAGGTCGGCCTGGCCGGCGGCGACCAGCCGGCAGGGCGAATCCGGGTCGGCGGGGGCGATCAGGTCGACGGCGAGGCCGGCACGCGCGAACGCGCCGCTCTGCTGGGCGGCGAACAAGGCCGCGTGATTGGCGTCCAGCAGCCAATCCAGGATCACCGTCAGCCCATCGGCCGCCACGGCCCGGCCGCGGGCAGCGAGCAGCGCGCCGGTTGCAGCGGCGCCGGTGAGCAGATGGCGGCGATCGATCATATTGGTTTCTCCTGCAGCCGCGCCGGCGTTGTTGCCGCACGGACCATAGACACGTGTATACAAATAGCAGCGGCCCGCGCGGGCGCGCACCGCCGGGTGTCAGCAATCGCCATGCCTGTCGAGCGGTGCGGCAAGCGGGACTGAAGGTGCCGGCGCGGTGACGCAATCCTGTGCGAAACATGCAGCACTATGCTTAATTCCGCATCAGGCTCCACCGGCGCCCGCGCCTCTGCCAGTTGCGGCGCCCGATTCCGACCGGTCGATCGGCATGCGACTTGCTTAGTTGCCGGATGCGAGGCGCGTGTATACATCGTGTCGCAATGGGGTTCGGATTTGGGTGGATGTCCTTGACCGCTGCGGTTCCATTCGCCGAGGCTGCCGCCATGCGCGCGCGCCCGGCCCAACCGTCCTCCAGCAGGGCCGCATCCGCCGGCGGCGCGATGGGCGGCGCGGCGCCGCCCGGCTTGCGGATCGAGGGCCTGACGCTGCGGTTCGGTGCCCGCACGATTTTCGAAAATCTCGATTTGACGTTGAACGGCGGCGAATTTGTGGTGCTTCTCGGCACCAGCGGTGTGGGCAAGAGCAGCCTGCTGAAGATTGTCGCGGGCCTGCAATTGCCGACCGCCGGCCGCGTGGCGGCGAGCGACGGGCTGCCGTTGCTGCACCGTATCGCCTATATGGGCCAGCAGGATTTGCTGTATCCGTGGCTGAACGTGGTGCAGAACGTGATGCTCGGGTCCCGCCTGCGCGGCGAGCGGGGCGATGCGGACCGCGCGCTGCATCTGCTGGGCCGCGTGGGCCTGGGTGACCGCGCGGGCGCGCTGCCGGCGGAATTGTCGGGCGGCATGCGGCAGCGTGCGGCGATTGCGCGCACGTTATATGAAGACCGGCCGATTGTGCTGATGGACGAACCTTTTTCCGCGCTCGATACATTTACCCGCGCGCGCGTGCAGGATCTGGCGGCGGAATTGTTGCAAGGCCGCACGGCGCTGCTGATTACGCATGATCCGCTGGAGGCGTGCCGCCTCGGGCATCACCTGGTGGTGCTGTCCGGGCATCCGGCCACGCTGGGGCCGCCAATTACGATTCACGGCCAGACGCCGCGCGCGCCGGATGACGAGGAATTGCTGCATACGCAGGGGCACCTGATGCGTGTGCTTACCGCACTGGAGCCGCAATGAGCGCGCAGTTTGCCGCGGCTTTCCGGCCTTTGGTGACACTTACCGTTCTGATATGCGTGTGGGGGGTTGCGACACATCTCAGCGGCATACAACCCTTCCTGTTGCCCGATCCGCAATCGGTGGGCGCCGCGCTGTGGCACCAGCGCACGCTGCTGATGTGGAGCACGCTGACCACACTGACCGAAACGGTTCTAGGTTTGCTGATTGGCACCGTGCTGGGGTCGCTGTTTGCACTGGGCATGGTGCTCTCACCGTTGATGCGACGCTGGTTGATGCCGCTGTTGTTGTTGAGCCAGGCGATTCCTGTTTACGCGCTGGCGCCGCTGTTGGTGCTTTGGTTTGGCTTCGGCATCGCGTCTAAGGTAGTGATGGCGGTGGTGGTGATTTTCTTTCCGATTACCACAGCGTTTTTCGACGGGCTGCGGCGGACCGATCTGGGTTGGCTGGATTTGGCACGCACGATGAATGCATCGCCGACGGCGATGCTGCGGCATGTGCGCTTGCCGGCTGCGTTGCCGGCGTTTGGGTCTGGATTGCGCACTGCGACCGCGATTGCACCCATTGGTGCGGTGATTGGCGAGTGGGTCGGCGCGTCAGCCGGGCTTGGGTATGTGATGCTGAACGCCAATGCGCGGATTCAGACGGATGTGATGTTTGCGGCGTTGTTTGTGTTGGCGGTGATGGCGATTTCGCTGTGGGTGCTGGTGGATCGGGTGCTGAAACGGGTGCTGTTTTGGGCGCCCGATACGGCGGCGGTCGGATGACAGAGGAAAGCAAGGCCAGGGGCTCTGCCCCTGGACCCCGCTGGGGCCTGAGGCCCCAGACCCCCTTTCTTTTTGCATATGCTTTAAGTCTTCAGATCTGGGGACTTGTCCGCAGTTCGGTACCGTTGCGTCACGGGCATGAGGTCTTTGCACAACGGCCCAGGCCTTATTTTATTTTTTCCGGAAGGGTCTGATCCGTCATGAGAACCATCCTGCTCTGCGGACATCTCTTCACCGGCACTGATCTCACTGCGGAACGCGACCAGGCCGTCGTAATAGAAGGCGCGCGCATCACCCATGTAGGCCCGCGCGCCGCGTTGCCCACACCTGGCGACGGCGACCGCGTGATCGATCATTCCGCGCACTTCGTGATGCCCGGACTGAGCGACGCGCACACGCATCTGTCCTACGGCAACGCGCGAACAGAGGAAGAAGTGGATCTCTATCCGTGCGTGGAATATCGCGCCATCCGCGCGCTGGCCGCGGCGCAACGCATGTTGAAAGCCGGTTTCACCGCGCTGCTCGACCCCGCCTGCGCCGGCCTGGTGACGCCCTCGTTACGCGACGCGCTTTTCGTGGGCATGTTCCCGGGGCCGCGCATTACCACCGCCGGCCAAGCGATCACATCCCGCCAGGGCCTGTATGATTATTATCCGACCTGGATCGGCTGCCCACCTTGTTCCACCGGGCGCCTGGTCCGGTCATTGCCGGAAGCCATCGAAGCGATCCGGGAGCAGACCAAGGACACGGTGGATTTCATCAAGATCGCGATGGACGGCATTCAGGGCGGCAATTCCGGCGGCTTGTTCGCCGCGTTCACGCAGGACGAAACAACCGCCATGGTGCGGGAGGCACACCGCCTGGGCCGCCGCGTGGCCGTGCATGTCCGCGGCCGCGAAGGCGCACTCTATGCAGCCCGCGCCGGCGTGGATATTCTTTATCATGCCTCGCGCATTGACGACGAAGGGATCCGCGCCGCCGCCGGCGAAGGCTGTTCGATCTGCCCGTCTTTGATGCTGCTGGTGAACAACATCGAATATGCGCAGCCGGACGATCCTTCCTATGATTGGTGGCCGAATATCCAGCGCCACGAACTCGCGGCGGCGAGCAACAGCCTGCGCCGCGCCTACGACGCCGGCATTCCGTTCCTCAGCGGCTCGGAGACAGGTTTTGCGGTGACGCCGTATGGGGAATTTTCCGCGCGCGAGTTACCGGTCATGATGCGCTATCTTGGCATCACCGCGCCGGAAGTGTTGCGTATGGCAACACACCGGAACCGCGCTATGCTGCGCGACGGCCGCAATTACGACAGCCTGGCAGCCGGCAAGATTGCCGATCTGGTTGTGTTCGACGGCAACCCGCTGGAAGACATCGCGCAACTTGAAGAGCGCGAACGTTTTGTTGAGATATGGATGAACGGAAGCCGCGTAGACCTGCCTGACTTCCCCGCCGAGATCCCCCGCCATCCGTCCGAAGCATCGCAGGGTATGTGGAACCGCGTATATACCCGTGCCTCTACATCACATCGCCGCCCCGAGAACGCCGCGCTGCCGCCGGGCATTCCGGTGCAGGATGTGCCGGAGGCGATCGCGTGAACGGCGCTGCGCTGGCGGCACCGCATTATCGGTTTCCGGCCGCCGATTGCAGCCGCATTCCGTACGGCATGTATCTGGATGCTGACATTTACGCGCTCGAACAGATTCGTATCTTCCATGGTCCGGTTTGGAATTTTCTCGCGTTGGAAGCGGAAATCCCCAACCCGGGGGATTTCCGCGTGGTCGCCGTCGGCGATACGCCCGTGATTGTCGACCGCGCTCGTGACGGCAGCATCCATGCCATGGTTAATCGCTGCGCGCATCGCGGGTCCATCGTGCAGCGCGCTTTGCACGGTAATTGTAAGGTTCATACGTGCTGCTATCATCAATGGTCGTTCGACCTTACCGGCAGGCTGGTGGGCGTGCCGTTCCAGAAAGGTGTGAACGGGCATGGCGGCTTGCCGGCCGATTTCGACAAATCATGCCATGGTTTGCAGCGTTTGCGCATTGCAACGCTGAAGGGTGTGATCTTCGGCACCTTCGCCGACGACACGCCGCCGCTGGAAGAGTTCCTTGGTCCGCTTTTTGTGCGGCAGGTGGAGCGTCTGTTTCATAAGCCGATCCGTATTCTCGGCTATCAGCGCCAGCGCATTTTCGGCAACTGGAAACTCTACACCGATAATCTACGCGATCCGAACCATGGCGGCCTGCTGCATATGTTTCAGATTACGTTCGGGATCGCCCGCCTGAGCGGCACCGGCGGGGCGCGGATGGATGACGACGGTAAACATAATCTCTCCTGGGCGGCGCAGGGTGGCCGAGCCGACGACGATACCGCGACCGAAGGCTATGACGAGACCGGCCGCGGTGACATGAATATCACGCTGCGCGATCCATCGCTGCTGCGCTACTATAAGGAATTTCCCGACACGCTGACATTGGCGATTTCGTCTTTATTTCCGGCGAGCGCCCTGCAACAGATCGGCAACACGCTGGCGGTGCGCCAGATCCGCACGCGCTCGGCCAATGAATTCGAAATCGTCTCCACCTTCTTTGGCTATGAAGATGACGACGCGGCAATGGCGCGGCACCGTCTGCGCAAAGCCAATCTCGCTGGCCCGGCCGGCCTCGTCTCGATGGAGGATGGCGAGGCGGTTGAACTCGTTCACCGCGCCATCGTCCGCGACGCCGACCAGCACTCCGTGGTTGAATTTGGTGGCCGTGGGCCGATCAAGGATCAGGAAAATCTGATCAGCGATGTGCCGATGCGCGGTTTCTGGCTGCATTATTGCAAACTCATGGGCATCACGCCGGGCGCAGCTTCATGGGCGTGACCCCGGATCTGTGGATGCAGGTGCATGATCTGATCGAAACCTATGGCCGCCTGCTGGATGCCGATTTGCTGGAAGATTGGGTCGAGTTGTTTGTCGAAGAGTGCCACTACGAGATCGTCAGCCGCGAAAATCAATCGCAGCAATTGCCGCTCTCACTGATGCTGTGCGACAACAAGGACATGCTGCGGGATCGCATTTTTTCGCTGCGGCAAGCGAACATATATAATATCCACAGCGACTGCCATGTGATCGGGCTGGTGCGCGCGGCACAGACGGATGCTGCGCCGATTTCAGCCACCGCGTCCTATTCGCTTTATCAGTCCACGCAGGAGGGTGAGTCGCGATTATTCAGCGTCGGTCGCTACTACCTCGATCTGGTGGCGGACCCGGATGGTCTGCGCATCGCGCGCCAGATTGTCGTGGTGGACACCGGCGCCATTCCGACGCTGCTGGCGACGCCGATCTAATGCGAAACTCGGTTCAGCCGCTGGACATTCCGGGCCTGCCGCCACCGGTGGGCCCGTATGCGCATGCGACGTTGCTGGGCGACCAGATATTTATCTCGGGCCTGCTGGCGTTGGACGGCAACGGGCAGCTCGTCGGGCCCGGCGATGCCGGCGCGCAGGCCGAATATATCTTTACCACGCTGGGTATTATTCTTCACGATGCCGGCAGCAGCTTCGCCAACGTTGCTAAATTGACATTCTACCTGATCGACCTGGCGGATCGTGCGGCGCTCAGCGAGGTGCGCCGGCGCGTGTTCGGTGCGCATCGGCCCGCGAGCACGCTGGTGCAGGTCGCGGGCCTGATCGGCCGCGGGACATTGCTGGAAATCGAGGCTATTGCGGCAAAGTGAGAAAAGGAAGGTCTTCTTTTTGAAAAAACGAATCCAAAAACCCCTGCTCGTTGGCACACCCGGCCCTTTTCGACATCGGCCACGTACGCCAACGAGCAAAAGTTTTCTGGTTCTTTTTTTCAAAAAATAACACGTCCTTCCTGAGTAAAGTTCATGCAATCCATTCAATATCCCCTATCGGTAGGCACCGGCATCACACGAATCATCGAAGCGGGCACTGGCCCCGTGGTGATGTTCGCGCACGGACTTGGCGCGCGCTGCGATCGCTGGCGCAGCACGGTTGAGCGCATTGCCAATCACGGCTACCGCGCCATGACGTGGGATTTGCCCGGCCATGGCTTCGCGAGCCGCGAACCGGACAGCCCCGGCGACGTGCCAGCGCTGGCTGCACACATGCTGGCACTGATGGACAGATTGGATATCGCCGAATGTGTCGCCGTCGGCACGTCACTCGGCGCGCATATCGTTGCTTATGCCGCCTGCCAGGGGCGGCCGCGCGTGCGCGCGTGCGCGCTGGTGGGCGCCCTTGGCATTGTGCCGATCGCGCAGGACGTGGCCGAGACGATCAGCCGCAACGTGCGCGCGTCCCGCCGTGAGCAATTCGCCGGCAAACTGAACTTTGTTTTGCACGATCCCGCCACGGTAACGGAAGCCATGATCGAGGAGGAATGGCGGGTGAACACAGCGCCAGGCACCATCGAGGTGTTTGGGCGCATCGGCGATTATCTCACCACGCGCATCGCGGACCACTATGTTGCGGCGCAATTGAAATCGCTGTTTCCGCCGCATCGCCTGTTGCTGCTGTGGGGCGCCGAGGACCGTGCAGTGCCAATTTCCGTAGGCCGTGCATGCCAGGAGGCGTTGGGCGACCCGCCGTTGGCGATTATCCAGGGCGCCAATCATTGCCCTTATTTAGAGCAGCCTGCTGCGTTCGATGCAGCGCTGCTGCCATTTCTGGCTGCCGCCTTTGCGCAGCAGCCACTGGCGGGGGCCGCGCCGTGAGTTTTGATTTCGACCAGGCCATGCCCTTTGCCCGCAACACGCTGTATGCCGACCTGCGCCGCGACAGCGGCCCGGCATGGGATGCGTATGTGACGCATCGGTTTGTTCACGCACTGGCTGCCGGCACTTTGCCGCATGCAGAGTTTCTTGCCTGGATGGTCCAGGATTATCTTTATCTGGTGCATTATACGCGCGCTTACGCTCTGCTGATTTACAAGAGCGAGACGGTGGCGGACATGCGTGGCGCCGCCAACATCGTGTTCGGACTGCTGAACAATGAGATGTCGCTGCACCGCCAGCATTTGCGGCAAGCCGGCATGACCGAGAGCGATCTCGACCAGGCACAGGAAGCGATCGAAACATTGGCCTATGGCCGCTATATCATGGACCGCGCACAGGCCGGCGACGTGCTCGATCTGGTGGTGACCTTGTCTGCCTGCCTGGCCGGCTACGGGGAAATAGGCTTGCGCTTGCTGCATGATCCACAAACCAGCCAGGCGGACCATCCCTATCGGAGCTGGATCGAAACCTACGGCGGCAGCGACTATCAGGGGCTTGTGCGCGAAGGCCTGGCGCATATGGAACAACTCTCCGCGCGCCACGGGGGCGCCGCGCGCTATCCGCTGCTTCTGAAACAATTCCGTCAGGCCGTGTGGCTTGAAGCGGCGTTCTGGGACGCCGGCCGCAGCATGGGGCGCGGATGAGCGACAGGAGCGCCACGATGCGTGCCGTGCGATATGTCGGCCCGCGGCAAAAATTCGAACTGCGCGCCGTTGCCATTCCAACGCCCGGCACCGGCCAGGTGCGCGTCCGAATCGCCGCATGCGGCGTCTGCCGCACGGAATTGCATTTGCGTGACGGGCTGCTTGATCTCGGCCGCCGCGACTTCACTGTTGGCCACGAAATTGCCGGCACGATCGATGCAGTGGGCGCGGGCGTCAGCGCGGACCGTCTCGGCGAACGCGTGGTGATTTATTATTACGAGGGCTGTGGACATTGCCGCTATTGCCGGGCCGGTGACGAACAGCTCTGCCCGCAACCACGCGCCCAGCCCGGCTTCACCAGCGATGGCGGCTATGCGGACTATGTCGTTGTGCGCGCAACGAACTGCGTGCTCCTGCCTGATACGCTGGCGTTGACGCACGCAGCGCCGCTCGGCTGCGCCGGCTCCACGGCCTTGCATGCCGGCAAGATGGCCGCAATCCAACCCGGCGAATGGGTGGTGGTGCATGGTTTCGGTGGCGTGGGCCTGGCGCTGATGCAATATGCGGCGGCAGCGGGGGCGCGCACCATCGCGATCGGCCTTGGCACCGAAAAGATGGCGCTGGCGACACGGCTTGGCGCCACCGCGGTGATCGATGCGGCCGCGAACGGCGATGTTGCAGCGCAGGTGGCCGCGATGACCGGCGAGGGCGCGGATGTGGTGTTTGAACTGGTCGGCACCACGGACTCTATGCACCGTGCCGCATCAATGCTGCGCCGCCGCGGACGCCTTATCATGGTGGGCTACACGGCGGAGACTTTCCAGATCCATCCGGTGGAGCTGATCGTGCGGGAATTGCATGTGATGGGGTCGGTGGGATCCACATTGCAGGATTTGCACGACGTGGTAGCTCTGGTTGCCGCCGGTGCCATCACGCCTTTTGTCGACCACACGCTGCCGTTGGCGGATTTCGAGGCAGCACTTACCGCTGTGGAACAGCAGACACAAATGGGACGGATCGTGCTGACGCCGTAAGATCGTGTATACACGCACGCTGTCGACATGAGTCGCGCTGCTTACGGGTGAAAGGAAGTCGTTATTTTTTGGAAAAGAGAACCAAAAGACTTTTGTTCTTTGGCTTACATCATGCGGCTGGAAATCAGCCAAGAATGCCAACAGGCAAAAGTTTTTGCTGCTTTTTTTGAGAAACGACGTGCTGCCTTACTTCTCTGGCATACGCCTTGCATTGTTTAGTTCGTCTTTGTGTATACACCACACCGCCGGGCGCGCAGAAGGACCACATCTTATGCCGGAACAGATGCGGATTTGTGCCTTCATCATGGCGACAGGCCATCATGTCGCCAGTTGGCGCACCCCTGGGATCCCGCTCGAAAACGGCACCAATTTCGCTTACTGGGCCAACTTGGCGCGCATCGCCGAAGCGGGTAAGCTTGATGCGATTTTTCTGTACGATGGCGCGGCGATTTCGAATATTCCGATCGAACCGATGAGCCACGGCGACCGCGCCACTTTCTTCGACCCGATGACGCTGCTGCCCGCCCTTGCCGTCGTCACCAGTAAAATCGGCCTGGTCGCCACATCGTCCACGACCTATGACCAGCCATTCTATGTTGCCCGGCGATATCTCTCGCTGGATCATCTCAGTGGTGGCCGCGCCGCCTGGAACCTTGTCACCGGCGTAAACGTGCGTGAAGCTCTCAATTTCGGCGCGGCACCGATGGCGCACGCGGAACGCTACGCGCGCGCACGCGAATTCGCGGAAGTGGTGCGCGGGCTGTGGGATAGCTGGGCCGATGACGCCTTCATCATGGACAAGCAAAGCGGCCGCTTCTTCGACCCCGAAAAACTACAGTCGCTTGATCACGTCGGCAGATATTTCACCTGCGCCGGGCCCATGTGCGTGCCCCGTTCACCGCAGGGCCAACCGGTGATGGTGCAGGCCGGCGGGTCCGAACCGGGTCGCGAACTGGCAGCCGAGACCGCGGACATGGTCTACACCGTGCAAAGCGATTTCGAATCGGGCCGCGAATTCTACGCCGATTTGAAAAGCCGCATGGCAAAATATGGCCGCGCGCCTGACGAGCTGAAAATCATGCCTGGCATTTATACGATCGTCGGCGGCAGCGCCCAGGAAGCCGACGACATATACGGCGCGTTGCGCGACCTGGTGGACGAAGATACGGCGCGCGCGATGCTTGGCGCCTGCCTCGGCGGCGCAGATATATCCTCGGTGCCGTTCGATGGCCCGGTGCCTGACGGGCTCAGCACCAATGCCGGCACCACGCACCTGAAAACCATGGTGAAGATCGCCCAGGACCGTAACCTGTCGTTGCGCGAACTGGCGATGGATGTCGCGGCCGGCGGATACGGGCATTGGGCGGTGCGCGGCACACCGGTGCAGATCGCCGATCAGTTGGAGGAGCGCTTCCGCGGCGGTGCGGCGGACGGCTATAATCTCATGCCGGCAACGCTTCCGAACGGATTGCAGGATTTCATCCGGCTGGTATTGCCTGAATTGCAGCGGCGTGGTCTGTTCCGCACCGAATATAGCGGCAGCACGTTACGCGACCATCTCGGCCTGAAACGACCGCCGCGCCGTGTCCGGCAGCCTACGCCCCGCCCGGTTCTGGCGGTTGCCTGATAGACATCGCAACCGCATGCATGTCGCCCATCCGCCACGAGGACTACATATGGCAAAATCCGTCCTGACGACCGTTCTGCTCGCCGGCACCATGTTGGCCACGCCGTTATCGTACGCGGCCGGACAGGCCACCGCACCCGAGAGCGGCACCACCCCCGCGTCACCCGGTCCCGCGGTTCGTTTGCCGTCGCGCACCACAGCCGAGGAAGTGCGCGTGTTCGCGGCGACCCGCAAGACCACCGGCGGCGGACTGATCAAGAAGCAGATCCTTGCCAAGTCCATCAGCACTATATCCAGCGAGTATATTCGCACCCAGCCGGCGATTCAGAACGCGTATCAATATGTGCAAATCACGCCCGGTGCGCTCGTTTCGGTCACTGACCCCTATGGCCTGTCCGAGCAGGGCAGCATCAATATTCACGGTCTGGGGCAGGACGAACTCGGCTACGTGCTGGAAGGCATGCCGCTAAACGATATCGGCTACTACACCGCCTATCCGTCACAATTCATCGATAGCGAGAATATCGACGAAGTCTCGCTGGAGCAGGGCACCGCGGACCTCGACAGTCCGGTGATCAGTGCCGCCGGCGGGCTGATGAACATCTCCATGCTGGACCCATCCCTGCGGCCGGGCGGCAGCGTGGACGCGGCGTTCGGATCGTACAACACCAATCGTGAATTCATCCGGCTGGATAGCGGCTTGCTTGGCGATACCGGAATTCGCACGTTCGTTTCGTACTCGCATACCGGTTCCGACAATTGGCACGGGCCTGGCCGCGTGAAGCGCACACATGTCGATTACAAGGCCGTGCGCGAATGGGGCGACGGCAACCGCATGACGCTGACCGGCACGTATCATGACGGCATTACGCCGGTTTATATTCAGCCGACGTTGCAGCAATTCCAGCAATACGGCGTGAACAACAACTATGACAGCTCATTTTCTCCAGGCGACACTAACTACTGGAAACTGCATATCGGCACGTTCCGTATTCTTTATATGAGCGCGCCGTCCCGGTTTACGATTACCGATGATCTTACGCTTAATGTGACGCCGTATTGGCAATACGGCTACGGCAACAGCCCGTACGGAGCGAACTTGACCGAGGGCGGCAATTACCAGGGCACCGCCGGCCCCTATAATATCTACATTCCGAACTATGTCGCCAATGGCGGGCCCAATGTCGCCACCAATGGCAGCACTGTCATGGCCAATTACCAGGACCTGCAATATCGCGCCGGCTTTATCGCGAAGGCCACCTATAATACCGGCCCCAACAGCTTCATTTTCGGCTACTGGTATGACTATTCGGACGAAACCGATACGGAGTCTTACAGTGCGATCAGCACCCAGGGTGCGCCGGGGGACATCTGGGCCGACACCAATAACGGCCTGCTACGTTTGCCGAACGGCCAATTGTTTCTGGCCGGTGGGGATCATGTCATTACCCAAGTCAATGAACTTTTTATTGCCGACACATTGAAACTGCTCGACGATAAACTGACGTTTGAGGCCGGGTTCAAGGAAGCCATGGTGTCCCGCGGCGGCACCAATAACGTTCCTGGTCCACAATATCGTGCTGTCATTAATAATGCCGAGCCGTTGCCGCGCCTCGCTGCGCGCTATCAGATCGATCCGGAAGATCAGGTATTTGCCAATGTCTCGACGAATTTCCGCACCCCCTCTGAAGCCACTTTCTTCAACGCCTATTATGGTGGCTATATATATGCCGCGGCAAATACCGACTTGAAGCCGGAATACTCCATTTCGGAGGATGTCGGCTACCGCTACACCGGGCCCATGGTTACCGCTTCGGCCAGCTTCTTCAATTACAACTTTACCAACCGCCAGATTGCCACACAGATCGGCGGCAGCTTGATCAATGAATCCATCAACGCGGGCGGCCAGACGACGCGCGGCATCGATGTCGAAGCCGGCACGCGCCCGTGGAATCACATCAGCACCTACGTTTCCGGCGAGTATCTCTACTCAACAATCGACAATAATCTCCAGGTCGGCAGCACCTACTTGCCGACGGCCGGCAAAACCGCCGTCCGAAGCCCGAAATTCCAGGCGGGCCTTGGCCTGACATATGACGACGGCACGTTCTTTGGCAATCTCACCGTCAAATATGCTGATTCACAATATTCCACTTTCATGGACGACGAGAAAATACCCGGCTATACCACCGCCAATCTGGCCGTTGGATACCGTCTGCCTAATGTCGGCCTGCGGGCACGCCCGGAGTTCAAGCTGAATTTCGTCAATTTGGGCGGCGCCGACTATCTCTCCGGCGTTGCCACACCAACCGCGAATGCGAAAACGACCACGGCGGTGAACGGCACGCCGATCTATGGTAGCTCGCCGAGCTACTATCTGGCGGGTGGTTTCGCGGTGCTGTTTACCGCAACACAGGCGTTCTGATCGTGGCTGAGGCGCCGGACGCGTCGAATAGCGGCCAGCCGCGGTACGCCGCCGAAATGGCCGGCGCCATCGCACGGGAGTTTCGCGCCTGCCCTATCGGCCATCACAGCGCGGCGCTCGCCAGCGTGCTCAGCAAATTGCGCGCCGGTGATGTCGCGGGAAAATATTGTCTGATCTGCGTCAAGCCGCATGCGGAATGGGCGATCGGCGTCCTATCAAGCCAGCGCGGAGTGCCGCCGAGGCTCGCAGATAATCGCGTATTTTCCTCCGTCGAAGCGGCCGAGTGGGAGATTTTCAAGCGTCGCTGGGCGCAAGCCTATGGTACCGCGCTGGACGATGACCGGCCGTGAAACACCGGCGATGAAAACTTTGCTTGGCTACGCTGACCGGATTTCCGTTCCAGCCGGCGGCGAAGTTGCGTTCAAGATCAGCAGCGAAGACGGCAGGCCGTATACGGCGCGCATCGTCCGGTTGATCCATGGCGATACGAACCCGGCAGGCCCGGGATATCAGGACGCCGAGGTGCCCGGTGCGGGCTGGCACCTGCCGGGCCGCCGACAAAATGTCCGGGCCGGGTCCTGCGCCATTGTTCCGCCAGCCCACGCATTGCGCGCGCTGAGCAGCTTTACCCTGAACCTGTTTATATGGCCGACGACGCCGCACAAGCCGGATCAGGTGCTGGCGGCTTTGTGGGACACGCAGCGCGGCGCTGGTTTCATCCTGCGTCTGCACGGGACAGCCGGGCTTATGCTGCAAATGGGCGACGGCGCGGGCGGCGCGGCGGACATATTGTTGCCGGGTACTTTGTTGGAACGCCATTGGTACGAGGTGCGTGCCGGTTTCGATGCCGCGACGCGCCGCGCGGAACTGCGCTGCATCGCGACGAAGCGCCAGGCCGGGTTTGCCGAACCGGCTAAAATCAGCCACGCGGTTTCTATCGCCGGCCTTGGCGGGCCTGATGCACCCTTTATCATCGCCGCGCGCCAGTCGCCCGATGCCGATTTCTACCAATCGTTCTATAACGGCAAGATCGAGGCGCCGCGTCTGCATGGCAACGACGCGTCGCGCGTCATGGAACTGGACTTCTCCGCCGGCATGGCAAGCGACGTGGTGCGCGACATATCCGGGAACGCGCTGCATGGGCGCACGTGGCAAAAGCCAACGCGTGCCGTGACCGGACATAGCTGGGATGGGACCGAAATCAACTTTCGTCACGCGCCAGCACAGTATGGCGCGATCCATTTCCACGATGACGACATAGACGATGCAGCCTGGCAAACGGACTTCACCTGGGCGGTGCCGCATGGCCTGCGCAGCGGGCTGTATGCCGCGCACATCACCAGCGCCGAGGACGAAGACTATATTCCATTCGTGGTCCGTCCCGCCAGCACGTCCGAGGCGAAACTGCTGTTCATCGTGCCTACCGCCAGTTATCTCGCCTACGCGAACGAACATCTGGCGCTGGATGCCGCCATCGCCGAGCTTGTGCACGACCATGTGCCGGTGTTTGGCCCGAACGATCTCTATCTTGCCGCACATCGTGAATTGGGCGGCTCGCTGTACGACCGGCATAGTGATGGCTCCGGCATCGTCACGAGTTCACGCTTGCGGCCGATTTTGAACATGCGGCCGAAATACCAATCCTGGCTGGGCGGCACCGGGTCCGCGCTGTGGCAACTCAACGCGGACACGCATCTGCTTGCCTGGCTTGAGCAGGTTGGCATCGCGTTCGACTGCATCAGCGACGAAGATCTCGATCGCGAGGGCGCTGCCGCCTTGCGGCCGTATCGGTGCGTCATGACCGGCACGCACGCCGAATATTGGTCCACTAATATGCGCGACGGGCTCGATAGATTCCGTGACGAAGGTGGCCGTATCATGCATATGGGCGGCAATGGCTTGTATTGGCGCATCGCGTTCGACCCCGGCGGTTCCGGCGCCATTGAAGTGCGGCGCTGCGAAGTCGGCAATGGCTGGATTACCGCGCCGGGCGAATCATATCATGCGTTCAGCGGCGAATATGGTGGGCTGTGGCGGCGGCTCGGCCGTCCACCGCAAGAATCGGTCGGCGTCGGCTTTGTTGGCCAAGGCTTTGATCTTTGCAGCCATTATCGCCGCCTGCCGGCGAGCCGCGATCCGCGCGCCGCGTTCATCTTCGCCGGCGTCGATGACGATATTATCGGGGATTTCGGCCTGATTGGGGGCGGCGCCGCGGGCATCGAACTGGACCGCACCGATCCCGCCCTCGGCACCCCGCCGAACACGCTCATCCTCGCCCGGTCCGAAGGCCACACTGCCAACTACCTACCTACGGTTGAGGAATTGCTGATCAATTACGTCAACCAGGCCGAAATCTCGCCGGTCTATGGAGAGATGGTGTTCTTCGAAACAGCATCCGGGGGCGCCGTGTTCGCCACCGGCTCTATCGCCTGGGCCGGTAGCCTCTCGCATAACGGCTACAGCAACAACGTCGCCGAGATCACGCACAACGTCGTCCGGCGGTTTCTAGATCCGGAACCATTTCGTCTTCCGGTCACTGCGCAATAGGGAAAACACTCTGATGGATGGCGTGCAACTTGCAGATCTTGCATATCTGGCAGACCGGCTCGATCCGAAAGCCGCCGCGTTCCTGCGCGAAACGCATGGCAACCTCATCGGCGAACGATGGCAGAATGCCATCTCCGGCGAAACGCTCGATGTCATCGATCCGGGCACCGGCGCGCGCCTGACCGAAATTCCGAAATCCGGCATCGCCGACATCGATCACGCCGTCAGCGCCGCACGGTTCGCGCTGGAAGACGGCCCCTGGAGCCGCATGACAGGGGGCGACCGCGGCCGCCTGATCTGGAAACTTGCATCCCTGATCAGCGACGCAGCCGAGGAACTGGCGCAGATCGAAGCGCTCGATACCGGCCGGCCAATTTTCGAAACACGACTGGTGGACGTGCCCGGATCGGTTGCCATGCTGGAATACATGGCCGGCTGGGCGAATAAAATCAACGGCGAGACGATGCAGCTCGGCGTGCCGGGCGAGTTGCATGCCTATTCCGTGCGCGAACCGGTCGGTGTCGTCGCCGTCATCGTGCCGTGGAATTATCCGCTGGAACTCGCGGTGTGGCGCACCGCGCCAGCGCTCGCGGCCGGCTGCACGGTCATCATAAAGCCGGCGGAACAAACATCGCTCAGCACCATTCGCCTGGGCCAGTTGGTGCAACAGGCAGGCTTCCCGCCGGGCGTCGTCAATATCGTCAGCGGCCTGGGCGAGGTCGCCGGCGCCGCGCTGGCGGCACACCCAGGCGTCGATGCGATTTCCTTCACCGGTTCCACCGAAACCGGCAAGCTGATCGTGCACGCAGCTGCCGGCAATATGAAGCGCGTCTTCCTCGAACTTGGTGGCAAATCGCCTGCGATCGTGCTTGCCGACGCCGATCTGGACAGCACCATTCCCGGCGTTGCGGGCAGCATTTTTTTCAGCAGCGGTCAGGTGTGTACTGCGGGCTCCCGCCTGCTGGTCGACGAAACCATCTTCGACCGGGTGGTGGAGGGTGTGGCCGCGTATGCACGCGGCCTGAAAATCGGCCATGGACTGGATCCGGCGACGCAACTCGGGCCGCTGGTGTCGGACGCGCAATTTGATCGAGTCATAGCATATATCGATGCAGGCAAGCTGGACGGCGCCAGTTGCATCACCGGTGGCGCGCGCGTCGGCAACGCCGGCTATTTCGTCGAGCCAACGGTTATGGTGGGCGTCGCCCCCGCCATGTCGATCTATCGCGAGGAAGTTTTCGGGCCGGTGCTGTGCGCGGTGCCGTTCAAGCGGGGGGATATCGATCAGGCGGTGAACGCCGCCAACGATACGATCTATGGGCTTCATGCCAGCATATGGACGCAGAATCTGCGGCACGCGCATCAGGTGGCGCGCCGCATCAAATCGGGCAATGTCTGCATCAATACGCATAATTTTTTCGATCCGGCCTTTCCCATGGGTGGCTATAAACAATCCGGCTGGGGCCGCGCCGCGGGCTTCGCCGCCATCGAACATTATACAGAATTGAAGGGCATTGTTGCCCGCCTATGAGCCCACACAACTCGCCTGCCATATCGCGCCCGCCGCGCCAGGACGCCGAACTGGCCGACGCGGTGAGGCCACGCCGGCGCGCGGCCATCCCGACACTGGCCAGTATCGTGCAACAAAAAATTGTCAACGATATCTCGCATGGGCAGTTGCCGCCTGGCATGCGGCTCGAGGAGGAGGAACTGGCGGATCGCTATCGCGTGTCGCGCACGCCGGTGCGCGAGGCGCTGCGCCAATTATCCGCCCTCGGCATCGTAGATACCAAACAGCGCCAGGGCATGGTGGTTGCCGAACGCAGCGTGGAGCACTTCAACAATCTGCTGGAAGTCGTCGCCGACCTGGAAGCGTCCAGCGCACGCTATGCCGCTCAGCGTATGACACCGGCCGAGCGCCAGACGCTGGCGGCGCTGCACGCGCAGATGCAAAGCATTTGCGAGCAGGCCGCGGCAGTCCGTTTTGATAAAGCAAATATTATCTTTCACCAGTCGATCCATGCGGGCGCGCATAATGACATCCTGTTCAACGGTATCGTGCAGATGCGCATGCGCACGCTGCCATATACGCGCGTGGAGTTCATCAGCGAGCGGCGGCGGATGGAAATATCCTATATGGAACATAACGCTATCGTGCATGCGATTCTTCGCCGCCAGCCGGAAATGGCCTATCAGGCCATGCGCCTGCATGTCATCGATGCGGGTCACGTGCACGAAGATCGCAATCCGCCATGAACAGCAAGCGGCCTACGATTTCATCGCGGGTTCTGCTTGCCGCTGCTTTTCTGCTGACGCAGACAGCCCAGGCCGCCACGAAGCGGCGCGTGCTGCAAGTGTCGCTCTATCCTTATATTCCGGAGGCGCCGGCGGCAGCGCTGGCGTTGAAGCAGGACTTCGAGCGTGATCATCCCGAAATCATTGTCGATATGACGCTGAACCGCCATTATGACAGCCAGAACCCGGCAGACAAAGGTTTGCTGTATGAAGACGCCGATGTGCATGAAATCGACGTGGTTTTTCTGCGCGATCTCCTCGATCGCCATAGATTGCTGCCGATCTCGCATGGCTTCGCGCGACGTTTGCCGAAGCTCACCGGCCTGGCGCTGCAGGCGGCCACCGTGGACGGGGCGCTCGTCGCAGTACCGCAATGGCTTTGCAGCGATTTCCTGATCTATCGTGCCGACATTACGGCGCTCGCCGGCGCGCGCACGCTGGCGGAAGTGGAACACGCCCTGTCGCCGGGAGGCGGTCTGTTGATGGACATGCGGGGAACCGGCGCCCTCGGCGAACTCTATCTCAGTGCGCTGCTGGCGCGCGACGGTTCGCCGCAAACCGCGCTGGCGCATGTGACTGGCACGCCCGATCCAGCCATTCTGGACCGGCTGCGCCGCGTGCTCGCGCTGGAACCCGCGGGCTTTGGCCGCAACCGAGCGTATGGCGTGCGCGAGGATTTCTATGCGCGCCAATTCGCCCGCCGCGCCGGCGGTGCATTTGTCGGTTATTCCGAAATGACCCATGACGTATTGGAGGAAACCGCGACATCCTGCCGGCAGGAAGAACACTGCGTTACCGCCTCCGACATCCGCGTGACCGCGTTTCCGTTTCAGGATGGCCGGGTGCATCCTGCCGTATGGGTCGACATGTTCGGCATTGATGCACGCGTGCACGGCCAAACGCTTACCGACGCACAGGATTTCATCGCATATGCGGTTTCATTGCGAGCCTATCGCGCCTTGCTGATACCACAGTCCGGCGAGACGCCACGATATCTGCTGCCGGCCACGCAGGCCGCCTTCAATGACCCTGACATCATTCGGGCTGCACCGCTCTATGCGCAATTTCACGCCATCGTGGACCGGGGGGTGGTGGTTACAGTGCCGCATTTGAGTGCGACGTTGCATGATGTGGCGGCGCGGATCGACGCCGATCTGCCGGCGGTGCATTGATGCGGAGCGACACTACGAACTTCCTGGGAGTTCTCGTGCTTGCGACGGGCCTCATCCTGGCCTCGCTGCCTGCCCGCGCCGCGGACCACCTCACCGTGCTGCTCGACTGGTTCGTCAACCCGAACCATGGCCCGCTGATTGTGGCGCAGGACATCGGCGCCTATCAGCGCGCCGGGCTGGACGTCACGTTCGTGCCGCCCGCTGATCCCACCATGCCGCCGCGCCTGGTTGCCGCCCTGCACGGCGATATCGCGATCGACTACCAGCCGCAACTCTACCAGCAGGTGGAAGCGGGTCTACCGCTCATGCGCATCGGCGCGCTGGTGGACAAGCCGCTGGAAACCCTCACCACGCTGAAAGGCTACGGCATCACGCGGATCGCGGATCTGAAAGGCAAGCGGATCGGCTACAACGAAGTCGGCGGCCTGGTGAACCTGGCTGCCATCAACCGGATGCTGGCCACGGCGAACCTTACCCCGAACGACGTGACCTTCATCAATATCGGGACCAATTTATCGACATCCCTGCTGACACATCAGGTTGATGCGGTGGGCGTCGATCGCAATTTCGAAACGTTCGAGCTCATCGACAAGGGCGCCGCGCCGATCGGCTTCGACTATGAAAAATACGGTGTGCCGACGTTCGACGACCTGATCATGGTGGTCAATAGCGGTACAGTGCACGACCCGCGCTATCGGCGCTTCCTGGCCGCGGTCCGCGAAGGTGCGGCCTACATCGCGGCGCACCCTGCCGAGGCCTGGGCGCTGGTGATTCATGATTATCCTGATCTGGACAATGATCTGAACCACAATGCGTGGAACTTCACGGTGCCGTATTTCGCCGCCGATCCGGCCGCGCTGGACCGCGACAAGTATGTCCGCTTCGGCACCTACCTGGCCGCAGCCCACGTGATTACAACCGCGCCAGCACTCGCCACCTACACTTACGAAATCAAGTAACGCGCAGCTAAAAGAGCAAAGGCTTTTTGCTTCTTGTTTTCAACAAATAATAATCTTATTTTCTGAAGAAAAGAAGAAAAAGACTTTTGCCCTGTTCGCTGTATCAGGCAGCCGAATCTACCAGCACGATTTCGGCGTCTGCCAGGGCGGTGACGTGCAAGGCGGGCTCCTGCGCGATGGCGGCGCCGTCGCGGGCGTGCAGCGTCACGCCGTTCACCTCGATCGATCCGCGCGCCGGCACCAGATAGCCGCGCCTTGTGGCGCCCAATGGATATTCCGCGGTCTCGCCCGCCTTCAGCGTGGCGCCGAGCACCCTGGCATCCGTGCGGATCGGCAATGCGCCGACATCCTCGGCAAACCCGCTGGCCAGCGTCACGAACTGGCCCGACCGCTCCTCCTTCGGAAACGGCTTGGCGCCCCACGACGGGGCCGCCCCACGCTCCCGCGGTTCGATCCAAATCTGGAATATACGCGTCTCGTCGCTTTCCAGATTATATTCGGAATGCCGCACGCCGGAGCCGGCGCTCATGACCTGGACATCGCCGGCGACCGTCCGCCCCTTGTTGCCCATGCTATCCTGATGCGTGATGGCGCCTTCCCGAACATATGTAATGATCTCCATATCCGCATGCGGATGTGGCGGAAACCCGGTGTTCGGGGCGATGACGTCGTCGTTCCATACGCGTATCGGACCCCACCCCATCCGCCGCGGGTCGTAATAGCTGGCGAATGAAAAATGATGGTGCGCGTCCAGCCAGCCATGGTTGGCGCCGCCCAGGCTCTCGAAGGGTCTACGTTCGATCATGTCACATCCTTTCACCCGCGCGGCGCGGCGGCCGCTTCGCCGGGTAGGTGGTGACGAGGTGAGCAAAAGAGAATAGCTTCACCGGGGCGCAGCCGAGCGGGCGGACGGAGGGAGAAAGGAAGTGTTCTTTTTTGAAAAAAAGAACCAAAAAACTTTTGCTCCTGGAGGCCGCGCTTGACGGGGGAGCGGCCGCCACTGCCGCCGTTTTCGGTTGAAACCGCGACACTGAAGGTGCGGGCGGCGGAGGACGGCTGGAATTCACGCGATCCGGAACGCGTGGCGCTGGCCTATACCGAGGACAGCCGCTGGCGCAATCGCGCCGAGTTCATCACCGGCCGTGCCGAAATTGCCGCGTTCCTGGCGCGCAAATGGGCGCGCGAGCTGGAATACCGCCTGATCAAGGAGCTTTGGGCCTATACCGACGACCGCATTGCCGTCCGCTTCGCGTATGAATGGCGGGATGATTCCGGCCACTGGTATCGGTCCTACGGCAACGAAAACTGGGCATTCGACCCGCACGGGCTGATGCGCGCGCGGCACGCCAGCATCAACGACGTGCCCATCGCCGCCGCCGACCGCAAATTCCATTGGCCACTGAGCACGCCCCGGCCAGCGGATCACCCTGGCCTGACGGATCTGGGCCTGTAATCTCTGCTCGCGCCCGAGGCCATGCCTAGGCGTGCTTCCTGGTCGCGTCGATCAGCGACCGGGGCCGCATATCCACCCAGGTCGCTTCGATATAAGCGAGGCAGGCGCTGCGAGACTCGGGGCCGAAGGCGCTGGTCCAACCGGCCGGCACCGCAGTCTCTGCGGGCCAGAGCGAGAATTGTCCCTCGGCGTTCACCAACGCCAGGAACGTGCCGTCCTCGGCGTCGAATGGATTGGTCACGCGGACCTCCGAAAAAGACAGCAGTTATTTTTTGAAAAAAAGAACCAAAAAACTTTGTCTGTTTGGTTCCGCTTCGATGCTGCTTACTCGAAGCGGCGGGTCAGAGAAAAGGGCAAAAGTTTTTTGCTTCTTTTTTCAAAAAAGAAGATCTTTCTTTTGCCCTCGCCGCCCGTCAGTCGCGATCACCATCACCCGGCAGGCCGATGCGGTCGGCGAAGTCGGACGGCGGACGTACCTTCGTCTCGCCCGGATAGGGCCGCTTGTAGCCGGTGGCCTCATACCAGATCAGGTGGTTCAGCGTGAACGCGTCCTCCGAGTCCGGCTTGTTCGTCTTGCCGGCGAACATCGAGGCCTTGGCGAGCCGCCAGGCGCGGTCGAGATCGTTGACCGGGGCGGCGCTGGCAAGCACCCCTTTGTCCAGCGGCACCTTGTTCGGCACATGGTCCCACGGGGCAAAGTTCGGCGTGTTGGTGAAATCGGTCAGCATCGGCGAGGCGATCAGGTCGTACTGGTTGAGCGGCGTGAGGCCCAGGATCTGCTCGATCGTGCGGGTCATGTTGACCTGCGTGTAATATGTGTGGTCGGTCGGGCCGCCCTGCACCGCGTAGGGGCTGACGATGTAGCCGGGGCTGCGATGACCGTCGATATGGTCGACGCCGTTCTGCGCGTCGTCTTCCTCGATGAAGATCGCGGAGTCTTTCCACACGCTGCTGTGGCTGATGATGTCGATGATGCGGCCGACGGCGAGGTCGTTGTCGGCCTCCTCGGCATCCACCGTCGGCGGGCCGCCGGTGTGGTCGTCCATGATCCACAGGATACTCAGCGACGGCACGGTGCCGTTGGTGAGATCAGCGTTAAAGTTTTGCAGCCACAGATCGACGCGCCATTGGTCCGGAATGTTCAGGTCGAACATCGGGAAATTCTTCACCAGGCGGCTGGAGACTGCCGGCACCGAGGATTCCGCCACCTGGGCGTTCTGGTATTTCAGCGTCGGCTCACGGCCGGCCTCGAACGCCTTCGCGTCCTCGTAGAGCGCATACCAGTCCGGGTGGCCGAGCTTGGTGGGCCAGAATTCGTTTTCCGCGTATTCGCCGAAGAGTTTCGTGGAAAGATTGGCGGCCACCGATTCCTGGAACAGGAAGCCTTTCTTCGTGTAGGCGAGCGCGTCGCCGGCGTTGCCGCCGGGGTAGCTGCGGACCCAGTCGGGTGCCTGGATATCGTCCTGATACGGCGCCATCGCCTCGATGATCCATTGGTGGCCATCGGCGGACTGGCGGCTGGGGTCATAGAAATTGTCCAGCAGTGGAAAACGGGTGACCAGTTTGTGCATGTTCGGCGTGTCCTTGCCGCCGAACACGGCCAGTTCGGCGTCGCCATTGCCGGCGGCGACATCGCCGAGCATCTGATCATAGGTGCGGTTTTCGCGAATGATCAGGAAGACGTGCTTGATCAGCGACGGGTCGCCGATATGGGCCGGGATGGCGACCGGCTTGGTGCTGGCGCTGCCGCCGGCGGCGGACGCGATGTTGGCCGCCAAATCCCAGTGATTATTCTGGTAGACTTCGGTGGTGAACGCCGCCAGTTGCGATGTGGTCGGGATCGCAACGATGCTGACGGTGCCGGTGTCCTGGTGGGTGTTATAGCCGGTGACACCGTGGTCGGTCTCGAACGAGGCGAGCGTGCCGATACCCTTGTCGTTGGCGACGATCAGCTGGTTATGCACCTTGTCGAGGACGACCGAGCCGGGGGCGTAGGCGACCGGGATCATGCCCAGCACCGGCGTGGCAGCCTTGCCGCTGAGGTCGACGACCGCGATCGCGTTGGCGTTGTACAACGCGACGTAGGCAATCCCCGCAGCGGCGTCGACCGCGATACCGGTGGGCGAAGCGCCGTAGGCGGACGTGGCCGAGCCCGGAACGGCAATCGGCAGACCGAGCGAAATCGTGCGCACAACTTTATTGGTCTGCATGCTGATGACCGAAAGCGTATCGCTATAGGTATTCGCAACGAGCAGGAAGCCGTCATAGGTGGCAATGCCGGTGGGCTGGATGCCGACCGGAATGCTGGCCTTGACCGTGTCGGTGCTGAGATCGACGACCGAGACGGTGCCGGTGGTGGCCGAACCGTTGATCGTGTCGGCGACAATCGGGGTGCCGGCGGACAAAACGGTGAAGTCCGACGCGGTGGCGGGGCGGCCGCCTTCGTTGCTGATATACGCGGTGTTGCCGCTGATGACGATGCTGTGGGGCGCGTTGCCGACGCGGATCTGCTTGCCGCGCTTGGGCGTGCCGGTGAGGTCGATTTTCACCAGGGTGTTGTTCTGGTTCAGCAACGCATAGGCGCTGGCGCCGTTCTTCGAAAACGCGACGCCGCCGGGATAGGACGTGCTGGGCGTATAGAGCGTGCCGCATGGCTCGCCGTAGTCGCCGATCGGGCTGTTCGGGAAGCATTTGATGTGCGAGGTGTTCGGCGGCACCGAGACATGCGCGTAGTCGGTCAGCAATCCGGTCGGGCCCACCTTGGCGATGGTGACGTGGCTGCTGTCCTGGCTGAAGAGCAGATATTTGCCGTCGGCCGAATAGGTGATGCCGCCATAGGTGCCGCTGCTGTCCTGGAACGGCAAATAGCTTTGCAAGACCTGGCCGGTGAGCGTGTCGAACACCTGGACCGCGGCGCTGGCGCCCATGGTCAACACCGCGGCCGTGTGAATGCTCGGGTCGGGGTGCAGCGCCACGGCCTTGGCGCGCACGCGAATGCCGAGATTCACTTGGATACCGGATGGCGTAATGATTGCGCCGTTGGACACGACATAGGACCCGTTAGGCTGCAGGCCGGTGGTGTAGGTGGGAAATTGCTGGGACGGACCGGCGAAGGCGGGTGCCGTGATGCCCATGGCCAGCAGGCCGGCCAGCGGCCGCAGTTTTTTGTTGCGAGTCATATATGAGGCTCCCGGAGCAGTTCGCCGATGTCTGGCGTGCGCTCATGTGCGCGGGATGGCGGCGATGGTCCGACGCGTTTTGGTGACAATTTGGTTAAGGTTGGACGGCGTTACTTGCGTGGAGCAAGTCTTTGTCAGGTAATTGTCAGCAAAGAGAAGAAGAAGTGTTCTTTTTTGAAAAAAAGAACCAAAAAACTCTTGTCTGTTTGGTTCCGCGCTAGCTTGAGAGAATACGCGTCAGGTGATGAAGGCGGAGGAGAAAAAGTTTTTTGCTTCTTTTTTTCAAAAAATAAGTCTTTCTTCTTCCTCCAGCAGTGGACGTAGCGCGCCAAGCCAGGGCTCATAGCGCCGCCAGCGCGCGACCGCGCTGCGATAAATCGGTTGCCGCGTCTGCCATTTGCTTGGGGTTTTCACCGCGCGCGGGTTGCGCTCGGGGTGCAGGCAGGCATCGTCCCAGGGCAGGCCGCAGGCGGCGATGAGGCGCGGAATGATGGTTTCCGGGGCGCTGGTCAGGTCTTCGTATTCGACGTCGAACAGACGCGCCGGCGGCAGCACACGCCGCCAGTGATCGGTCAGGCGGCGGTAGGCGCGGATATAGGAGACCAAGGCCGGGCCGCCGGTGGGAAACGCCAGTTGCGGGTTGAAATGCGTCTGGTGGATGGACAAAGCGGTGTCGATTGGGCTGCGCCGGCAGTGGATGATGGTGGCGTGCGGACATGCGAGGTGGATCAGGCCGGCCCAGATGAAATTGAACGGCATCTTGTCGGTAACATGCGGCGATTTGCGGCCGATCGCGCGCAGCACGGACAGGTAGTCCGTGGCAGCGCGGGCGAGAAAGGATGGGTCGTCGCCGGCGTTGAGCCAGACGGTGCCACGCTGGTTCCAGAAATTCAGTTCGCCGCCGGCGGTGACAGCTTGATGGCACGATAGGATTTGCTCGACCAGCGTGGTGCCGGATCGCGGCAGGCCGATGATCAATATGGGGGTGGTGTCGGTGTTGCCGCGGGAAGCGGCACGGGCGCAGCGTTCGGGGGTGAAACGGGCGATCATCAGATCGATTTGGGCGTCGAAGGCGGCGGCATCGAAGGCGACGGTGGCGCTGCGGAGTTCGTCGGCGGCGTCGAAGGCGCGCATGGCAAGCGCATGGTCGCCGAGGTCGTCGGCGGCTTTGCCGCGCGCCAGGTGGACGCGCATACGTTGCGCGGGGTCGAGGCCCGGTGTGGCGAGTGCTGCCTCGATGCGTTGCGGCAAATCGCCGTCGTCGGGCGTGACGCGGCGGCAGCGCACCAGGTCGTAATAGGCGCCGGCCATCAGCGGGGCCAAGGCGATGGCACGGGCGAAATAATCGCGCGCTGCTTCGAAATGGCCGGCATCGGCGAGCAGATTGCCGAGCAGGTCATGCGCCATGGCGTTGTCGGGATGCAGTGCCAGCAGGCGCCGCAGGACGCGTTCGGCGTCCGCGTCGCGGTCTTCGGCGAGCAGGGCGCGGGCGCGGCCGAGGCGGCCGAAGCTGGTCTTGGGCCCGGTGACAGCGGCACGGCGGAAGCAGCCGATGGCCTCGTCCCGATGGCCGAGGGTGTAGACCAGGGCGCCGGCGCGGAACCAGGCCTCGGTGTGGGACGGCAGCAGTTCGGTGGCGCGGTCATATGCGGCGATGGCGGCGGCGGGGTCGCCGGCGCGCTCCAGCGCGATGCCGAGGCGGAAATAGGCGTCGGTATAGCGCGGGTTGGCGGCGACGGCGCGCTGCAAGGCGGCGATTGCGTCCGGCAGGTGCCCGGCCTCGAGGCAGGCGAGGCCGAGATCGTGTTCGATGGTGGGGTTGGCGGGGATGAGGGAGGCTGCGGCGCGGAGCGGGGCGATTGCATCGGCCGGGCGGCCTTGCCGCAGATGTTGGGCGGCGAGGTTGAGCAGCGGGGCGGCGGCTTGCATGGGCGGACGCTATGCGCTGGGAGACGCGAACGAAAGACTGACACAAAACTGTAAAGAATGTTCTTTTTTGAAAAAAAGAACCAAAAAACTTTTATCCGTTTGTACACGTACTGAATTGGCAAAAGTTTTTTGCTTCTTTTTTTCAAAAAATAAGGCCTTCCTTCCTTCTTGACAGGTCTGCGTACTCTGCGGATATGGCGCTCATGCGCGTTCTCCTCTGCGAGGATAATCAGTCTTTACTAGACATGATCGCGGCGCATTTGCGCGAGCGAGGCTTTGCGGTGGACGCGGTGACGAACGGGGGCGAGGCGCTGACATGCGCGGCTGCCACCGAATACGACGCCGTCGTGCTGGATCTTGGGTTGCCGGACATGGATGGGCTGGACGTGCTGCGCGTGTTGCGGACGCGGGCGACGTTGCCGACCCTGATCGTGACCGCGCGCGACAGCGTGGCGCAGCGGATCGCCGGGCTCGATGCAGGTGCCGATGATTACATTCTCAAACCGTTCGATCTGGATGAATTCGACGCGCGGCTGCGCGCCGTGCTGCGCCGGCCGGGTTTGCGCGACGGCCCGAGCGTGCAATTCGGCGATGTCAGTTTCGATGCAACATGCCGCGCGGTGCGGGTCGGCACGCAAATGGCCGAACTGACCGCGCGCGAGGCGACATTGTTCGCCCAGTTGTTGCAGCACGGCGAACGGATCGCCGTGCGGGACGCGCTCGCCGAGCGCCTGTTCGGCACGGATGAAGATATTTCCGGTAACGCACTTGAAGCGGTCATTTCGCGCTTGCGGCGCAAGCTGGCGTCACTCGGCGCGCATGTGCGCATCGAAGCCCTCCGCGGCATCGGCTACCGTCTGCGGCGTGGCGGTGCCGATCCGCTTTGATCCCGTGGCGGACGCTGCGGGGGCGGCTGGCTGGCGCGATGCTGGTGGTGTTTGTCGTTGCGGTGGGTGCATCGTCGGTTATTGACCGTTTGGGAATGAGCGGCAAGGCCGCGCCGGCGGATGCACTTGATTCTGAACCGTATCAGGATGCGTTGGTGCTGGCGGGGTTCAGTTTGCCGGCGTTGATTTTGATCTGGCTGATCAGCTCTTGGAGTTTACGGCCGCTGGCGCGGGCGTCCGCGCAGGCGCGGGCAGTGGGGCCGCTCGATCCGGCGGCGCGTATTTCGCGCGCGGGGCTGCCAGCTGAAATCACGCCGCTGGTCGATGCGGTGAACGGGGCGCTGGATCGCATGGCGGATGCGGTGGAGGCAGAGCGGCGTTTCACCGAGAATGCGGCGCATGAATTACGGACGCCGCTGGCGGTGCTGGGGGTGCGGTTGCAACGGGCGCGACAGGCGGCGGAGTCCGGTGGGGCGTCGTTGGACTGGGCGTCGGTCGAGGGCGATCTGGCGCGGATGAACCGGCTGGTGGGGCAATTGCTCGATCTGGCGCGGAAGGAGCATGCGCGGCGGGCCGGCGTGGCGGGCGGGCTGCCGGTGGTGAATCTGTCGCGTATTGCGCGCGAGGCGGCGTCCGTCGTGTTGCCGCTGGCGGAGGCGCGCGGGCGCGCGTTGACGGTTGAGGTGCCGGATATGCTGGCGGTGCGCGGGCAGACGGATGAGTTGCGGGAGGCGCTGTGCGGTCTGCTGGAAAACGCGGTGCTGCATGGGCAGGGCACGATCGGCGTGCATGGATGGTTTGAGGGCGCGCCGCCGGAGGCGGTGCTGACGGTGAGCGACGAAGGCGCCGGCATTGCGGACTCGTTACGAGACGCCGTGTTCGAACGTTTTCAAAAGGGTAGACATTCGCAGGGCACGGGGCTGGGGCTGGCGATTGTGCGGGAGGTGGCTCGGCTGCATGGCGGGCGGATTTCGGTGTTGCCGGGTGCGCCTTGCAGGTTGGAGTTGCGGCTGCCGGCGGCGACGTAACGAATCGACGATATGTGATCAAAACGTTACTTTGACGCCGCCGTAGCCGGCGATGGGCATGGCGGGGACCGCGGTGCGGGGGTCGGTGACGCCGCCGGGGACGTTGGGCCAGGGGACGTCGGCGATCGGGCCGAACGTGCCGTAGGTGTCGTAGTGCTGGTTGAAGGCGTTGTTCAGGACACCGAACACCGTGATGTAATCGGTGATCTTGTACGCCGTGTTGAGGTTGACGATGACGTAGCCGCCGACCGGCTTGGTCAGGTTGGCTTCGTCGCCGAACCGGTATTGCGAGGATTGCAGGATCGTGTTGCCGCCGACGGTCCATTGGTCCGTGAGGTTATATTCGACGACGGCGGTGCCGCGATGCTTGGGGATGCCGGGGATGCGGTCGCCGGGCTGCACGTGTTCGTTGCCGTTGGCGTCCGCGTCGGGGTTGGAGCCGCTGCCGAGCAGCAATGGCGATTGGAACGTGGCATCGGTGAAGGCATAGCCGAGCGAGGCATGTAGGCGCGCGGTGTCGTACCGGAGATTGGCTTCGACGCCCTGGCGCAGCGTGGCGCCGGCATTGGTGTAATAAGCCAGGTTCGCGTTGTAAGTTGTGGTTTCATAGATCAGGTCGTCATGATCCTTGGTATGGTAATAATCCACGTTCCAGCCGAGCTTGCCGTGCTGGAATTCGGCGAGCGTGCCGCGGGCGCCGGCTTCGAAGGTGCGGGCGACCACTTGTTTCAGATCGGGATCGCCGACGAAGAAGGCCAGCAGCGAGCAGGCCACGGTGGCGCTGGCGCAGGACAATTCCTGCGGTGTCGGCACGCGGTTGGTTTCGGAATAGCTGCCATAGAGTTGTGCCCAGGGGGCGATTTGATAGGTCAGGCCGGCGCCGGGATTGAAACGATTATAGCTATGGTTGCCGGTGACCGGGCCGCCGAGCTTGTCGTATAGATTTGTTTCCGCGTCATTGAAGCGGCCCGACAGGCTCAGGTTCAATTTGGGTGCGAGGGTCAGGATATCCTGGCCGAACAGCGCGTAATAGCGCGTGGTGGTTGCGACCTGGACCGGATTTACGCTTTCGCTCGGCTGATCCTGCACCGAGCCGGGGCCGATATATTCGCGCGTGATCGGGTTGAAGCCGCCGATCGCGGTGGTGCCGTGGAATACGCTGTCCGACCCGTCGAAGCTGGCGCCGGCCACGAGGTGGTTCTTGAAGCCGAGAATGTCGGCATCGTTGGTCACCTGCGTCGAGGCGCCGTAACTGTGGCTGTCGAGCCCCTGCGAACTCAGCGCGGAATAGAGGCCGCTGGGGATGAAATTCGGCACCAGCACGCCGTTGCGGCCAGTGACCGGCACACCGCTATCCTCATTGCACAATAGCGCCGGGCTGTAGGGGGCGGCGCATTGCGACACTTCAACCGTGGCGCCGTTCGGCACGCGTTGCGTCAGGTTCTGGAAATAGGCCAAGGCTTGCAGCGTCGTATTGTCGTTCAGCGTATAGGTGCCGTTCAGGTTGACCGCGACATATTTGTTGGCGACCGTGTTCGGCGCGGTGAAGATATAGCCGATGCTGGAGGCGAGCGCCTGGACCGGCGAGGCGCCAGGATTGCCGAGCTTGTTGTCGGCGGCGGTCACGTTGAGGTGAAGCTCGGCGACGTCGTTGCGCCAGCCGATATCGTCGTAGGTGCGGAAAATATTGGAGGCCTGGGTCTCGCGGAACCCGTCATCGTGGATCGCTTCGGCGGAACTGTAGATCGCGACATTGCCGACCTGCTGGCCGTATTCGAAGCTGCCGGACTGGCGATTATACGAGCCGTAATAAGCGGTGGCGTCGCCGCCGTGAGTGTCAAAGCCGTTCTTCAATTGCACGTTCACCGAGCCGCCGAGCGCGTTGAGGCCGAAGACCGGGTTGGAGGCCTCGACATTGACCGTGCTGATCGCGGACGACGGGATCAGATCCCAGTTCACCGTGTCGCCGAACGCGTCGTTGAAGCGCATGCCGTTGACATAGACGGCCAGGCCTTCGGCGGTCCCGGCGACCGGGGACGCGGTGAAACCGCGGAACAGGATGTCCGGCTGAAACGGGTTGCTTTCGACGTCGTTGATCGTGGCACCGGGGATATTATCCAGGATCGCGCCGGTCAGGCTAGGGATGAGGGTGCGGTCGATCTCCTGTTCACCGAGCACGTTGGTGGCGGCGGGGATCTGATCGCGGTCGATGCCGGACCCGAGCAGCGGCGTGCTGCCGACCACGTCCACTTGCGGCACCGTGACGGGCGACGGCGCGGTCTGGGCGCGCGCGCCGTCGGCCGTGATCAGAACCAGCAGCGCACCCAGTGCTCTACTCGGCTTCATCCATTGCTCCGCGTGGCAAGGCCCCGCGGCGAGAGGCGGCGGGGCGTCAGTCAGGTGTAAATGCCGCCTTCTACTGACGGCGCGCCTGCGTGCGATGGCGGCCGTGTTACAGCCTGATCAAGTTTTTATGTCAGCCCGTCGTCAGGTTACACCGGCAGGGCGCGGATGCTAAGTTACGAGCGACCGTAGTTCGGACGCCGCAGGATGCTGTCGCCGCCGCTCGCCACCGAAAGATATTGGCTGCCCGTGCGCGGCGGTTCGTCATCGCGCGTCGCGGCGCTCGGGTCGGCGGCGCTGGCGCACCTGGCGGTGCTGGCCGTGCTGTTGCGGGTGGCGGCGCCGGCGCTGCCGCCGGCGCCGGCAAGCACCGCCGTGACGATGTTGTTCACGGCGCCCGCGGCGGCGCCTGCCCCGGCTCCGGTGGCAGTCGCGGTGCCGATGCGGCCACCGGTTGCGCCGGTCGTGCCGGTGGTCCGGACGGAAGAACCGACACCTCATGCCGCGCGGCTGGCGCGTCCGCCACATGCGTTGGCGCCGGCGGTGCCGAGGCCGCCACGGACGCCGGTCGGGATCGCGGCAAGCGGCCCGCCGGCGGCGGCGTCACACGTCGCGCCGGCGGCTGCCAGCGATAGCGGGTTCATGCTCGCGCGGTTCACCAGCGATATTCAGGCGGTGGTGCGGGCCGCCGCGGTGATGCCGGCGGCGGCCCGGCGGCAGCATCGCGAGGGCCGCGCGGAGATCCGGTTCGACTATCTCGATGGCGCCGTGCGCGGCGTGGCGCTGGCGCAGAGCAGTGCCTCACGTGTGCTCGATGACGCGGCCTTGGCGGCGGTGCAGACCGCGCGCTACCCGGCGGCCCCGGCGCCGTTGCGCGGGCGGACGTTGCCGATGGTGGTGTGGGTTGACTTCCGGATTGGCGGAGGAGCGCCAGGCTAAGGAGGAAAATATGTTCTTTTTTGAAAAAAAGAACCAAAAAACTTTTACTCTTTTGCATACGCGGCGCCCGTCGACATGCGCCACGGCTGCCGAGGAGCAAAAGTTTTTTGTGTCCTTTTTTCAAAAAAGAAGACCTGCCTTTTTCATGTGTCAAGTGAATTGACCTCACGCAACGCCGGAAAAAACCGCATCCAGAGCAGCGCCACGCCGAGTGTCGCCACCCCGCCGAGAACCACCGCGGGAACCGCCCCCAGCAACGCAGCGGTGACGCCGGATTCGAATTCGCCGAGCTGGTTCGAAGTGCCGATGAACAGCATGTTCACGGCACTGACGCGGCCGCGCATCTGATCAGGCGTGCGCACCTGGACCAGCGCGAAGCGGATCACCACGCTGACCACGTCGGCGGCGCCGAGCACGATGAGCGCCGCGATGGACAAGGGCAGTGAGCGCGACACGCCGAACAGGATGGTTGCGAGGCCGAAAATGCCTACCGCGGCAAACATCTTGCGCCCGGCGCCCTGGCGTATCGGATAGCGGCCAAGCACGATCGACATCGACAAAGCGCCGACCGCCGGCGCCGCGCGCAATATGCCGAGGCCCCAGGGGCCAGTGTGCAGGATGGTCGCGGCATAGATCGGCAGCAGCGCGGTGGCGCCCCCGAGCAAGACCGCGACGAGATCGAGCGAGATGGCGCCGAGGATATCGGGATTTCGCCGGATGTAGGTGATGCCGGAAAATACCGAGGCGAGCGTGGCCGGCACGCGCGCGGCGGCGGCACGTGTCGCTGGTTGCACGGTGGAGATGAGGCCGCTCGCGGCAAGGAACAGCGTGGCGGCCAGCAGGAACGGCACCGGCGCGCCGAACGCATAGAGCACGCCGCCAATGGCCGGCCCGACAATGCTGGCGGTTTGGTTGGCCGAAGCCGACCAGGCGCTGGCGCGCGACAGCATGTCCGCCGGCACCAGGCTCGGCATCAGCGCGGACATGGTCGGCGACTCGAAAGCGCGGGCGGCGCCGATCAGCACGATCACCGCAAAGATGCCATGCACGCCAAGCCAGCCCTGGGCTGTGCCGAGCGCCAGAAGCGCGCCGCCGAGCGCTTCGGCGCATTGGCAGATCGCGACGATTCGACGGCGGTCGTAACGGTCAGCCGCGTGGCCGGCCGCGAGCGTGAGGATCAGGACGGGCAGGAATTGGGCAAGCCCGACCAGGCCGAGATCGAGCGCGCTGCCGGTGAGCGCGTAGACGCGCCAGCCAATGGCGACCGACTGCATCTGATAGCCAAAGCTGCTGCAAATCCGCGCGCACCAGAATAGGGTGAAGGATTGCTGGCGCAGAAAGGACATAGGCTGTCATGCGGCTTGATGGGCGCCTTGTCGAGCGAAGGAAGGAAGATCTTATTTTTTGAAAAAGAGAAGCAAAAACTTTTGCACTGACGCTGGCATTGACTAAAGAATTTCTTTGCAACGATTAGTCCGGCGGCTGGTGCGGATCTATTTCATGGATTGGCAGGTCCCAGTGATTGAGCGTTAGTTCCCAGCGGCGTTGTTCCTCACGGTGCAACGTTGCGCGATCGGAGAACAATGCGCGTTCGACCTCATCTTCGTGCGTTGCGCCGGCCTGATTTGGATAAGTAATGACGATCCTGTAGTCCCACCGGGAGTCCTCGCTGGTATGCAGACCTGGGCGGACGACGACGTAGTTCGCGACATAGCCTAGCGTTTTTTCGCGATCGAGGATGGCGATCTGGTATTTTTGGAAAATCCGCCACCATTCATCCTGGTATCCGTAACGGATACGATAGACCCATTCGACCTGGTAGCCGGGCTGACCTGCCTGCGCCGGAAAGGCCGGCTGGGGCGCACACAGCATCAACGCGATCGCAGCTTGGTAGGCAGATCGTCGCGCATGGGCGCTGCGGCGTGTTTGCATCGTCAAAATCCGTCCTGCAGGGGGTCGATCACGCGCGTGCGCGGCCGGCGACCCCGCCAACACTAAGCGCGCGTTTCTGAGCTAAAGACACTTGCACTTACTGCATATCAGAAATACCACAGTGTATTAGCGTTTATTGTGGGTAACGCGTTGCGCAGGCGTGGTTCTAGCCCTAGTTTGCCGTCATGGCTGGTCCAAGGCGGTGCCTGCATTCCTGGGCGCCGCATTGGCGCCAGCCGACCAATCATCGGCCAAGGCTGGTATCGCCGCGTCCCAGCCGCAGCTTCACAGACAGGGAGACATTGCCGTGTCCACATTCAGTCCGTTGCACGACCGCGTTGTGTTGCGCCGTATCGACGCGGAGCAGAAAACCGCGGGCGGCATCATCATTCCCGACACCGCCCGCGAAAAACCGACCGAGGCGGAAGTGGTCGCCGTGGGTCCGGGCGCGCGCGACGAGCGTGGGCAGATCGTGCCGTTGCAGGTGGCCGCGGGCGACCGGGTTCTATTCGGAAAATGGTCCGGTACCGAAGTGAAGATCAATGGCGAGGATCTGCTGATCGTCAAGGAATCCGACATTCTGGGCATCGTGACCGGTGCGGCGGAACCGGCGCGCAAAGCGGCCTGAGCCCCGTATCCCTGAACTTATAGGAAAGGAATTCAACAGATGGCTGCAAAAGAAGTGCGTTTCGGCGGCGATGGGCGCCAGCGGTTGCTGCGCGGCGTCGACATTCTCGCTGACGCAGTCAAGGTGACGCTCGGGCCGAAGGGCCGCAACGTGGTGATCGAAAAAAGTTTTGGCGCGCCGCGCATCACTAAAGATGGTGTGACCGTCGCCAAGGAAATCGAGCTGTCCGACAAGTTCGAAAATCTGGGCGCGCAGTTGCTGCGCGAAGTGGCGTCCAAGACGAACGACAATGCCGGCGACGGCACCACGACGGCGACCGTGCTGGCGCAATCGATCGTGCGCGAGGGCGCCAAGGCGGTGGCGGCCGGCGTGAACCCGCTGGATTTGAAGCGTGGCATCGACCGTGGCGTGGCCGCGGTGATCGAGGAGTTACGCGCCAGGACGCGCAAGATCACCACGCCGGCGGAAACCGCGCAGGTCGGCACGATTTCCGCCAATGGCGACCACGAGATCGGCGACATCATCAGCAAAGCCGTGCAGCGTGTCGGCAATGAGGGGGTGATCACCGTCGAGGAAGCCAAAGGTGTAGAGACGGAATTGAATGTGGTCGAGGGGCTGCAATTCGATCGCGGCTATGTCTCGCCGTATTTCGTGACGAATGCCGAGAAGCTGACGGTTGAGTTCGAACAGCCTTATATTCTGATCCACGAAAAGAAGCTGTCGAGCTTGCAGCCGATCCTGCCGGTGCTGGAAGCGGTGGTGCAGTCCACCCGGCCGCTGCTGATTATTGCCGAGGATGTGGAAGGTGAGGCGCTGGCGACGCTGGTGGTCAACAAGCTGCGCGGCGGGTTGAAAGTGGCGGCGGTGAAGGCGCCCGGTTTCGGCGACCGGCGGAAGGCGATTCTGGAGGATATCGCGATCCTGACCGGCGGCACGGTGATCAGCGAGGATCTCGGCATCAAGCTGGAGAATGTGACGCTGGCCCAGCTTGGCCGGGCCAAGCGCGTGCTGATCGAGAAGGAGAACACGACCGTGGTGGAGGGCGCCGGCGCCGCCGAGGATATTCGCGGTCGCGTGGCGCAGATCAAGGCGCAGATCGAGGAGACCACGTCCGATTACGATCGGGAGAAGCTGCAGGAGCGGCTGGCGAAGCTGGCCGGCGGCGTGGCGGTGATCCGCGTCGGCGGCTCCACGGAAGTGGAGGTGAAGGAGCGCAAGGATCGCGTCGACGACGCGCTGAACGCGACGCGTGCGGCGGTGGAAGAAGGCATTGTGCCGGGGGGCGGCGTGGCGCTGGCGCGGGCTTCAAAGGTGCTGGCCTCACTGCGGTATGACAACGAAGATCAGCGCGTGGGGCTGGATATCGTGCGGCGCGCGGTGCAGGCGCCGTTGCGCCAGATCGCCGAGAATGCCGGCGAGGATGGTGCGGTGATTGCCGGCAAGGTTTTGGAAAACGACACTTACAGTTTTGGGTTCGACGCACAGACCGGCGAGTACAAGGATCTCGTGCAGGCCGGCATTATCGATCCGACGAAGGTGGTGCGCACCGCGTTGCAGGATGCGGCCTCCGTCGCCGGGCTGATCGTGACAACCGAGGCGCTGATTGCCGACAAGCCTGAGAAGAAGGCGGCGCCCGGCCCGCAGGGTAGCGAGCTGGACTATTAGGGCGGGCTGACGCCCGGCCGGGCTGGCGTGGTTCACCACGCCAGCCCGGCCGCCTGCGCGTCAGCTGATAACGGCGGAGGGGCAAAAGTTTTTCGCTTCTTTTTTCAAAAAAGAAGACCTTGCTTTTCGTCTCCCTGCCCCGATGCCCCGTCCCCTCGACATATGGCGCTGCGATCACAATCTTGGCGCGACCAGGAGGTGGACCATGACGGCCTATCGCAAGACGCAGGCGGCGGTGGCGAAGCTGACGCCGGAGCAATATCGCGTCACGCAGCAGAGCGGGACGGAGCGGCCGGGCACCGGCGCGCTGCTGCACAACAAGCAGCCCGGCATTTATGTGGACATCGTCTCCGGCGAGCCGCTGTTTGCCAGCGCCGACAAATATGAGTCGGGCTGCGGCTGGCCGAGCTTTACCAAGCCGATCGAAGCGGCGAACGTGGCGGAGATACGGGACCGCTCGCTGGGCATGATCCGCACCGAGGTGCGGTCCCGGCACGGGGACAGCCATCTCGGCCACGTGTTCGAGGACGGGCCGGCCGACCGTGGCGGCTTGCGCTATTGCATCAATTCGGCGTCGCTGCGGTTCGTGCATCGCGACGACATGGCGGCGGAAGGGTATGCGGCGTATCTGCCGCACGTGGAGGAATTGACATGAGCACGGAGCGCGCGGTTCTCGCCGGGGGCTGTTTTTGGGGCGTGCAGGATTTGGTCCGCAAGCTGCCGGGCGTGGTATCGACCCGCGTCGGTTATTCGGGCGGCGAGGTGCGGAATGCGACGTACCGCAACCATGGCAACCATGCCGAGGCGATCGAGATCATATTCGACCCGGCGCGGATCAGCTTCCGCGCGTTGTTGGAATTCTTCTTTCAAATTCATGATCCGACGACGCTGAACCGGCAGGGCAACGACCGCGGCGCGAGCTACCGGAGCGCGATTTTCTACACCAGCCCGGAACAGAAGGCGGTGGCGGAGGAGACGATCGCCGATGTCGATGCGTCTGGGCTGTGGCCGGGCAAAGTTGTCACGGAAGTGTCCGCGGTGGGGGATTTCTGGCAGGCCGAGCCGGAGCACCAGGATTATCTGGAGCGGATTCCGAACGGGTATACGTGCCATTTCGTCCGGCCGGGCTGGAAGCTGCCGCATCGGGTTCGCGCGGCTGAGTAAGGGAAGGAAGGAAGGTCTTCTTTTTTTCAAAAAAGAACATTTCCTTCCTACCTTTGCCTGCCCGCTGACTTGCCACTCAACCATCCGAGCGTAACGGCGGCACACAGGCCCATGGCGGGTAAATAGCCCCAGCAGCCCGGCCCGGACACGCCACGCGCCGCGCCACCGCCGGCAAACAGGTTGGGCAGCGCGATGCCGTCCGGCCGCAGCACGCGGCCGGTGGTGTCTACCTGGAGGCCGCCTTGGGTGTGGTAGAGCGCGCCGCGCACTTTCAGCGCGCGGAGCCGTGCCGCGGGGGGGCGGTCGGTGCCCCAGTGGCGGCCGACCGCGTCCGCGGTGCCGGCTTCTGCGGCCGACCAGGCATCGGTGAGCGACGCCGCGAGCAGATTGGGGTCCGCGCCGATCCGTTGGGCCAGTGCCGGGATGGACTCCCCTGCCCGCGCGGCGTTCAGGGCCAGCAGTACCTGTGTTTCCGGCACGTAGAGACATTTTTGCTCGATCACGGCGTCGTAGATCACCCAGGCGATGCCGTCCGGGCGCGCGGTGACCGGGAGCACCAGGCTGGAGATGTCGGCCACTTCGTCGACGAAACGGCGGCCGGATGCATCCACGAGCACGGCGCCTTCCACCAGAAAGCCCGGGGGCACCGAAACGCCCTGCGGGTCGGTGAGCATGCCGTAGCCCTGGTAGGCGCCCATGTCGGCCAACGCGCCGCCCAGCGCCGCGCCGAGGCGCATGCCCAGGCCGTCATTGCCCTCGTGCCCGTTATGATAGGCGTGCGCGGCTTCCGGCATATGTTCGGCCACCATGGCGGCGTTGGCGGCGAAGCCGCTGGTGGCCAACACCAGGGCGCCGCACAGGATGGTTTCGCGTGCGCCGTCCGGACGCGCCACCACCACGCCCTGCACGGCGCCGCCGGGGCCCGGCAGAATTTCCACCAGGCGGGCCTGGAACAGCACGTCCACGCCGACCGCCTGTAGGCGCGCGTGCAGAAAGCCGATCAGATCTTCGCCGCCACGGCCGAGCCAGCCATGCACGCGCGCGACACTATGGCCGTAGGCGGCGCGGAAGCGGACATCCAGCGTGTGTGGCAGCTGGTGCACGTCGATCAGCCAGTCGAGGCATTGGCCGGCATTGTCGGCGATGGCGCGGGCCAGGACGGGGTCGGTCTGGCCGCGGGTTTTCGCCATGATGTCGGCGAAGAAAAGG